>PR_CR_10_Liq_1_inCRDRAFT_1002055_pt1 | contig 10577 bp, 12 predicted proteins | sample PRCRCaboRojoPR_3_FD_10241 | JGI IMG/M metagenome (IMG submission 10241) | reverse complement strand
GTCTGATGAGTTTGTAGAGGTAACCCCCAACTCATTGCGCTTGCGTAAAATTTTATTGAAAGAAACAGAGCGAAAGCGCGGTAAAAAGATTTAGTCAAAACGCTCAACTCCAATAGTTTTTATGCTTTGTTTTGAAGTAACTGATAAACAGGGCAATCTTCTTCATGAGCACCGGTTAAGTAGCCGGTGCTCATTAAAAACTCTCCGGTAATTTCACCTCCGGTAAACTTAAAGGTCTTTTTAAAAAGTTTCACCCAAGCCTTCTTGTCCAGACCTTTGTGGGATTCTAGCCATTGCCTGAAACTCCCGTGAATTTCTTGAAGTCTTACAATTTGCTGCGCATTGTAAATGGCGGCATTAATTTTTAAGCGATTGCGAATGATCCCTGCATCTTGCAAAAGCCTCTCTATGTCTGAATCTTGATAGTTGGCAATCTTTTCAATACTAAACTGGCTGTACGCCTTTTTAAAATTTTGTTTCTTTTTAAGGATTATGGTCCAGGAAAGTCCCGCTTGATTGATCTCCAATATCAGGCGACCAAAAAGGGCGTTGTCACTTTCTAGCGGAAACCCGTATTCCGTATCGTGGTAAACGCGGTTTAGGTCACCTGCCGGCAGCTTGGCCACGTAGGCACAATAGGAATTTGGATTCATAGGAGATTATAAGCTTTTAAACTTAATTAAAGGTATTGCAAAAAGAAATCCCGCTCAAGGGCTCTGTGCCTTTAGCGGGATTTAAAGATCTGGTTAGGCTAATCGCTAGCCGTTCATACTCATTAAAAACTCGGCATTATCTTGCGTGGGCATCATGCGGTCGCGTAAAAACTCCATGGCTTCCACAGGATTCATGTCGGCCAGATGCCTGCGTAAAATGTACATCCGTTGTAAAACGTCTTTGTCTAAAAGCATGTCTTCTTTACGGGTGCCTGAACTCATAAGGTCAATAGCCGGCCAAATTCTACGGTTGGCAATTTTGCGGTCCAATTGCATTTCCATGTTGCCGGTACCTTTGAATTCTTCAAAAATCACCTCGTCCATTTTAGAACCGGTGTCAATTAAGGCGGTGGCTAAAATGGTGAGAGAACCTCCGTTTTCGATGTTACGGGCCGCTCCAAAAAAGCGCTTGGGCTTATGCAGGGCATTGGCATCTACACCACCAGAAAGCACCTTGCCAGAGGCGGGTGAAACGGTGTTGTAAGCACGGGCCAGGCGGGTAATACTGTCTAGAAGAATAATTACATCGTGGCCACACTCGGTCATGCGCTTGGCTTTTTCCAACACAATATTGGCCACTTTCACGTGACGATCAGCGGGCTCATCAAAGGTACTGGCCACCACTTCTGCATTTACGCTGCGGGCCATATCCGTAACCTCTTCCGGGCGCTCATCAATCAATAAAATAATCATGTAACTCTCAGGGTGGTTGGCCGCTATGGCATTGGCCACCTCTTTGAGCAAGGTGGTCTTACCCGTCTTAGGCTGCGCCACAATTAGTCCACGCTGCCCTTTTCCAATAGGAGAGAAAAGATCAATGATTCGTGTGCTGAGGGTAGAACGTCTGGCGGTAATTTCAAATTTTTCCTGCGGAAACAGGGGAGTAAGGTGTTCAAACGCTACTCGATCTCTGATCCAATCAGGGGCGCGGCCGTTAATGTTTTCTACTTTCACCAGCGGAAAGTATTTTTCACCCTCTTTAGGCGGACGAATTTGCCCTCTCACCGTATCACCGGTGCGCAAGCCAAAAAGCTTAATTTGAGACTGCGACACATAAATATCATCGGGTGAGTTGAGGTAGTTGTAATCACTTGAGCGCAGAAATCCATAGCCATCAGGCATCATTTCCAACACGCCTTCACTTACAATAATCCCGTCAAATTCATACTCTTTATTACGTTTCTGGTGTTGGTGGTGGTTTCCTTTATTTTGGTTAGAAGAATGGTTCCCGCTATTAGAGCGGTTTTGACTGTTATTACCGTTGTTGTTTTGATTGGAGTGGTGGTTGTTCCCTCCATTCTTTGTTTGGCCTTGAGGCGATGCCGCTTTTTGCGGTGTTTTCCCGCGGCTATTAGTTCCGTCTTTAGCCTCATTTTGAGCAGCCTTAGCACCTTCTGTTCCCTCATTTTTAGGGTTAGGATTTCGTTTCACCCGGGTGCGGGTTTTTGTGCCCTCGTGGTTCTTGTCACTCCTTTCTCTGGAACTAGCAGCATTTTTGGCCTCTGCCGGCTTGCCGTTGGTAGCCTCTTCTTTGGGCTTTTCTTGTTTAGGCTCGGGGGCCGATGCGCTAGTTTCCTTTACAGCTTGTGGATTAGCCGCTTGATGGTCTAAAATTCGGTAAACTAAATCAGGTTTGCTTAAGGATTTGTAGCGCTTCATTTCTAGCTTTTCAGCAATTTCTTTAAGCTCAGGTAGCTTAAGCGCCTTTAGTTGATTGATATCGTACATCAAAAAGTGTAGATTGTTGAAAATTTATATGGAATGTAATCGTATGGTATTAAGAAAAAGAAAACTCTTGATGGATTTTATGACCTGGCTGGCAGACCATCTAACTGAGTTGCTGGGCAATAATACGAATTAATGTAATTCTACCCTAAAACCTTAGTATTTTTTGCAATTTTTGCGCAAATATTTCAATCAGCATGATTCAAAGAATACAATCAGTGTATCTGCTTCTGGCCGCGATGTTTACCGGAATTATCTCCTTGTTGGTACCTTTCTTTAATACCGCCAAGCAAAGCTTAGACCTGTTTCACTTTCCCATTTTTACAGCGGCCTTTATATTAAGTACCCTCATTTCTTTGTTCAGCATTTTCAGATACCGTAAGCGCAGACAGCAAGTGGTAGCCGGGCGTTTTAATATCATTTTGAATTTTGCTGTATTTGGCTTTTTAATGTATTACTGGTATGAAAATTACAACTTGGAACCTACTAATTTAGGTTTAGGTGTCTTCATTCCCATTATTGCCGTTATTTTATTATCGCTGGCTAATCGTCACATCATGCGTGATGAGTTGTTGATTCGCAGTGCAGATAGGTTACGCTGAGGTTTTCAGCGTTCAAGCTCCACCACTTCTAATTCAAATAGGCGTCCTTCGGCCAATTTAAACCGTAAAAGGGTGCGTTTTTTATGGAAACCCTGCTTGCCAATAGCCCCAGGGTTCAAGTGCATCAGGCCAAGTTTTTGATCACGCATCACTTTTAAGATGTGGCTATGGCCACAAATGAAAAATTGGGGGGGCTTGCTGTAAAGTGCATCGCGCACACGCCTGTCATAGCGATTGGGGTAGCCGCCAATATGAGTGATCCAAAAGTCACAGTTTTCTACCTTAAAACGCTGATGTAAAGGCCAAACACTTCTAATGGAGGCCCCATCTATATTTCCATAAACGGCTCTAACCGGTGCAACCTTTTCCAGCGCATCGGTAACCGCCGGGGTACCAATATCTCCTGCATGCCAAATTTCGTTGGAACCAGCGCACAGGTCCAGGATCTGATCGTCCATGAAGCCATGGGTATCACTTAATAGGGCTACTTTAATCAATGTTACAACACCTTTAAATACCTTTGTGGCAAATAAACGGCTTTTGCGCTATTTTATCCAATTAGCTTATAACGGAACTCCTTATCACGGCTGGCAAATTCAGCCCAACGCCTTAAGCGTACAAGAGGTCTTAAATAAGCAATTGAGTATTTTATTTCAGCAGGACATTAATGTGGTTGGAGCGGGCCGCACCGATACCGGAGTGCATGCCCGGGAAATGGTGGCTCACCTAGATTTGACCAAGCCCATAGAGGATATTTCATTGGCGCTTAATCGACTTAACAAGATGCTGGGGCCGCACATTGCGGTCTATGATTTTTGGCCGGTAGCTTCCAGTGCGCACGCGCGCTTTGATGCTATCAGTCGCTCGTATCAGTATCATGTACACCAAAAGAAAGACCCTTTTTTAAGGGGGCAGTCTGCTTACCTTAGATATCCCATTTACGGCTCTAAAATGAAAGCCGCCAGCGAACTACTCATGGGCGAGCGGGATTATTCGGCCTTTAGCAAAAGCCGCACCCAAACCCACACGAATATTTGTACTATTACCAAAGCCTATTGGGAACATGATGGCCATCGGTGGGTTTTCCATATCTCGGCCAATCGTTTTTTAAGAAATATGGTTCGGGCCATAGTAGGTACTTTATTAGAAGTTGGTCGTGGCCGATTGGAGCCCGAGGATGTACTGAAGATTATTGTAGGAAAAGACCGCACCAAAGCTGGTGAGTCTGTACCAGCAGAAGGTCTTTTTTTAACCAAAATTGAATACCCCAAAGAAATTTTTAATGGCAGAATCAGTTAGCGGAAAGGCCTTTGACTTGAAATTACTTTCAAGAATTTTGAAGTACGTAAGGCCCTACCGCCTGGTATTTTACGCAGCCTTTGTACTTACAATTTTACTAAGTGCGCTGAGCACCGCCCGGCCACTTGTCATTCAATATGTGATAGATAATTTCATTATCTCGCCCAATGCAGAAATGCTATTGAATTTCACCTTGCTTTTGGGAGGATTGCTGTTGATAGAAGCTTTGGTGCAGTTTGTTTTTATTTATTCTGCTAATTTCTTGGGGCAAAGCATAATTAGAGACCTACGTATTCAGTTGTATGAGCACATTCTTTCGTTTAAACTGAAATATTTTGACAATACCGCTATTGGCACCTTGGTAACCCGTGCGGTAAGTGATATTGAAACCATTGCCGATATTTTTGCGCAGGGTATTCTTACCATCTTCAGTGATTTGCTCAAAATTGTGGTGATGGTAGGTGCCATGTTTTACTTTTTTGATTATGCATTGGTTTTAATAGCATTATCTGTTGTGCCGGTTTTGTACTACGCCACCCGTCTTTTTCAATTGCGCATCAAATCAGCTTTTCAAGAGGTGCGGTCACAGGTTTCAGCCTTAAATGCCTTTGTACAAGAACACATTAGCGGAATGAAAATTGTACAAATCTTTAACCGTGAAGATGCCGAATACAAAGAGTTTCAGGATATCAACAATCGCCACCGTCAAGCGAACATTCGGTCTATTTGGTATTTTTCCATTTTTCTCCCGGTTATTGAAATTATGAGTGCGGTAAGTATCGGGCTGGTGGTTTGGTACGGGGGGCTTCAAGCAGCTGAAGTAGGGGAGAAGCTGTCTCTTGAACTTCTGCTTTACCAAACTATGGGTTGGGAAGTAACCAATGAAATGCGGCAAATTACCTTAGGGGAAATTACGGCCATTATTATTTTCATCAATATGCTTTTTCGCCCCTTGAGGCAACTAGCCGACCGCTTTAACACCCTGCAAATGGGCATGGTAGCCAGCGAGAGAGTTTTCAAAATTTTAGAAACCAAAGAGCATATTAGCAACAGCGGCAACCAAGAAATTGAAACGGTAAAAGGGGCAATTGAATTTAAGGATGTGGTGTTTGGATACAAAGAAGATGAAACCATTCTTAAAAAAGTAAGCTTTAAGGCTGAACCTGGCCAAACCCTGGCTATTGTTGGCGCCACTGGTGCAGGAAAAAGCACCATTATTAATTTGCTTAACCGTTTTTATGAAATTTGGGACGGAGCCATTTATTTGGATGGCGTTAATATCAAAGATCTTAAGCTGGAGAATCTTCGTTCTCATTTGGCCGTGGTGCTCCAAGACGTGTTTCTATTCTCTGACTCTATCTACAATAATATTACACTCAATAAAGACATAGACCGCTCACAAGTAGCTGAGGCAGCTGAGTTTATAGGGGTGAATGACTTTATTGAATCTTTGCCAGATCAGTATGATTACAATGTGCAGGAGCGCGGCAATATGCTTTCTGTAGGGCAGCGCCAATTGTTGGCTTTTCTTAGAGCCTACGTCTCCAATCCCTCTGTGTTGGTGCTAGATGAAGCAACTAGTTCTATTGATACGGCCAGCGAGATGGAAATTCAAAACGCCATTGATAAGTTAACTGAAGGCCGTACCTCTATTATTATTGCTCACCGCTTAGCCACAATACAAAAAGCCGATAACATTTTAGTATTAGACAAAGGTGAGGTGGTGGAACAGGGTACACATCAAGAATTAATGGCGCTTAAAGGCTTTTACTTCAATTTGTATGAAACCCAGTTTAAACCGGAGGATAAATTTTAATGTAAACTTGTTTATAAAGTAAACTAGTTTTATATTTGTGAGCGTATCACAAATACAATTGTTATGGATACTTCTTTTGATGGAAAACAAAGCTTACAAGTTATTGCCCGTATGCTTGGGCAACCCAAGCAAAATCTTCAGAGCAGTGCCGGGCAATATTTACTATGGGGTTGGGCCGTTTTTCTGGCTGCTGCCATAGAATGGGGGCTCTTACAGGTGAACTCTCCCGCACATTGGTGGGTGCGGCCTATTTTAATGCCCCTTAGGGCCATAGTTGACTTCTTCTTAGGTCTAAAAAATCGCGGTAAGCAAGCTTACACCACCTATACAGACTATTCACTAGTGACCGTTTGGTCTGGCTTTGGTCTCTTTATTTTTTTGATCATACTACTGAGCGCTACTTTGGTAGGCTGGGCACACGGCTACTTATTTATTATAGGGCTTATTGGATTTGGCACCTTCACTTCAGGCAGGATTTTAAAGTTTAAGCCGCTATATTTTGGAGGTATATTAAGCTTTGTCTTAGCCCTATTACCCGCTTTGGCTCCTCAGTTTTTCAGCGGTTTTGAAACTTCGCTTATTCTTTTGGCTGCTAGCATTCTGGTGAGTTACATCATTCCCGGGCACTTAATTCAAAGTCGTTTTAAGAATGCTGCCTAAGTTAGACCCCTTACTACACTCTCAGTTGCGTTTGCAAATTGTAACCCTTTTGGCACAGGTAGAAAGTGCTGACTTTAATTATTTGTTAGAGCAAACTAAGGCATCGCGTGGTAATATTTCAGTACAGCTGAATAAATTAAAAGATGCTGATTATGTGCAGGTCACTAAAAGTTTTGGCAAAAGCTATCCGGTTACAACCTGCCAGCTTACGGAGCAAGGCCGGGAGGCTTTTGCGAAATATGTAGATGACATGATGGCCTATCTTGGCCCTAGCAAAAACTAGCTTGTATATTTGATGAAAACCCATTACGTAATGAGTAACAAACAAAAAGTGGCCCCTAGTACCAGTACCCATAATGCTACCTTTTGGTTTCACGTTTTAATTACAGCCCTGGCTTGGGTGGGGCCCTTTTTATTTTCGTGGTATTTAATGGTTTCGGCCTATGTAATTGTATTGTTGCAGTTTTTAATTTTTAACCGCTGCCTGCTAAACGCAAAACATGACTTGGAAGATGCTGAAGATACTACCTTCTATTCCTACCTTTTTGAGCAACTCGGGTATTACCCTAACCGCAAGGTGCTCAAGCTCTGGGTAAGGCGTTACGTCTACATTATTTTAAGTTTATTAACTCTTTTTTGGCAGTTGGTTCTTGGTTTTGACCCTCTGATTTTCTAGAGCCATAGAATGACTGTCAAGCTGCCAACCGCTATGATAATCCAAAGCACTATTCCTAACAATAGTGAACTACCTGCCGATTGTTTTATCTGCTGAAGACTAAGGTTTGTACCCACCAGAAATAAAGTGAGGCTCATAAGTCTTTTAGCAATTAACACAGCAAACTCCGTTAGGCCGGGCGGCAGATTGATAAGGCTATGTAAAAGTACGGCCATAATGAAAAGTCCGATAAAATAGGGGTATTTTATTTTACCACCAGTTTTAAAAATTAAACTGGTAACAATCGCTAAAGGAATAATCCAAAGGGCTCTGGCCAGCTTTACGGTGGTGGCAATTTTTAATGCCTCTTCTCCATACATGGCTGCAGCGCCAACAACAGAGCTGGTATCATGAATGGCAATGGCACTCCACAATCCAAATTGTGCTTGGGTCAGTTCTAACCAATGACCAATTAGCGGGAAAATAAGTAGCGCCAAGCTATTCAGTAGAAATACGGTACCCATAGCCATGCTAATGTCTTTAGGGGAGGCCTTTAAAATGGCCGCAATGGCCGCAATGGCGCTTCCTCCGCAAATAGCTGTACCACTTGAAATTAGGTAACCTCCGGTGGGGGCCAACCTGAGCTTTTTGGCAAGCCAGGTTCCTAAAAGCATTGTTATAGCGATACTTAAAATGGTCAGATAAAAACCATTAATACTTACGCTCAATGTTTCTTGCGCATTTATTCCAAAGCCAAGGCCCACAATGGCTATTTTTAGTAGCCAATTGGTTCCGACTTTACTTGTTTTATTAAAAGGGTTACCTAAGCTTAAGGATAAAGCCAAGCCCATTAAAAGAGCAATAGCTGGACTTACCCAGGGCGTGAGACTCAAAACAGCTAATAAAACAAATATAACCTTGGCCAGCATTCTAAAATTATAGCCCGCAAAAGTACACTTTGCTTTTTCAGTTTATGTGATGCGTAATACTTACAAGAGGTATGAAAAAGAAATTCCGGAACGAGCCACGAAATCATTGGAGCCACTTTGGCCTTTCAGCCCATCCCAGTAGTCATCAAAGCCGTGCCGTAAGTTTACATACAAACCAAAATTAAAGTGGCCATCAGTGTTATAGAGAAGTCCCGCTTCAACGCCCACGAAAAATGTCTTGTGCCTACCGCCTTGATACTTGAAGTCATTCTCGCCTAACAAATTGTAGTTTGACTTTACGGAATTTAATAACATACCTGAGAAAACCGCACCGTATAAATTTACCAAACGAGCTGTTTTACGGGTGCTGCCTGATGGTGCGTTTAAATAGGTTCTGAGCCCTAAAGAAAAAGCGGTTTGTTGCACGGTGGCTCTGTAGGTGGATCTTGAGGCGTTAGTGACCCTTACTTCACGGTTGATATCGGCAATACCGTAATCGAATTCTGTATTCAGTTCAAAGCGATTATCCTTCAAGGGCACACCGTGCATCAAAGCAAAATTGCTACCCAGGCTAAGATCCTCTAGATTATCGCTTGATGTTTCTCCTCGCACTGCCCATACACCTCCCTTTACGGCTAGGTAATAATCTTTTTTTTGAGACTTTAAGCCTAAAGCCACCAATATCAGAACTATGGTAATTGTATGCTTGGTTAGTATCACGCTTAAACCATCAGAATTTAATTACAAGCAATTTAACACTTTGCAAGCAATTAGGCGTAAGAATTTAGTCAAAACCATAAGTGACAGAGATTCCGCCTCTTACTAGCCAATCATCATATTGGGTAAGACCATCTATACCATCCCAGAGGTCTGAAAACCCTAGCCGCCAACTCATATAGCCCCCTAATCCCCATTGATCATTTAGCATTACTGTAAAACCTGCTTCCGCCTGCGTGGCCAAACCCCAATGCATTTTTTCAGAAATTTCAAAGCCATTGGCTGGCACCAGCTCTCGGTTGGTTGAGTTTTGGAAATTCACACCACCTACTGAAACACCTAAATACGGTAAGAACTGACCACTGTAAAGATTGTAGTTTTGGGCGTCTTTGCTGAAAACGTAACGAACCCCCGCACCTAAAAAATAATGAATGGCCGTGGTTTTGTAGATCCCCACGATTACGTTATTACCTCTTATAAGGTCTCTTTCGGCCATAGTATGGCTGTAACCCAATTCGCCGGTTATGGACCATTGAGCATTATCTAAAGGAAAAGATAGATGCAAGCTGAAGTCTTGACCTAGTTCTTCAATGAGAAAATCAGCATTTTTAGAGGTTTCACTTCTAAAAGCCGAGATTCCCGCTCGCATGTCAAGAATTAAATCTTGCGCCACCAGACAAGAGGAGATCAAAAACGCCAACAAAAGAAGGCCATTTCGTAGGGTTGGTTGACTCATAGGGCTAAATTGCGGCCTCAAAATAAAGCAATTTACGGTAATTAGTGTAAAACAAACACATTATAAGAATGTAAACAAACGGTAAGCTGGTAAGCTACATTAGTCCGTAAGCATGCCGTATCCTCACAAAAAATGTCATCCTTAGAGCAACACTATAAAGTCTTAGGGCTTTCGCCCGATGCTGATAAGCCGGCCATTAAAAAGGCTTACCGCCAACTGGCCATGCAATATCACCCCGATAAAAACCCTGGGGCCAAAGAACGTTTTTTGCGCATTGTAGAAGCTTATGAAGTGCTAACGGGCCTGCGTGCCCAGCAAAAGAAAAAGCCGGTCTACTCAGCCCGTGAGATGGAGGTGATTTATGAAACATTGCAAATGCGGGCTAGGGAAAAAGCTCGTGAAAAACTAAAGGAAAAAGCGGCCCAGAAAAGACAACAAAAAGCAGAAGAACAAGCACGTGAATACACTAAAGCTATTTATACGCTTCTGGGTTTGGTAGTGCTGGGATTCAGCGTTTATTACGCCTATGATTGGTTCTTCCAACTCATGCTTAATCGCGATAAGCAAACCACCGTGGCAACTGTGGTGGGAGTACAAAAAAAGCGGGTAGTTTATGAGTTTGAGGTAGAGGGGAAGCGCTTAAAAGAGAGTGCCTACGTAAATGCAGCCGGCATGCAAATGCTAGCCAAAACCGGTTTGCCTTTAAAAATAGGCAACCAGTTTCA
>PR_CR_10_Liq_1_inCRDRAFT_1002054_pt1 | contig 10581 bp, 12 predicted proteins | sample PRCRCaboRojoPR_3_FD_10241 | JGI IMG/M metagenome (IMG submission 10241) | reverse complement strand
GCGCCACACACAGGGCTTCGATTCCGGTCGCTGTATGCGGATCAACGAGCTCACCGGTTTCCTCAAACACCCGACGAATGGTGGCGCAGGTGGTCACATCATCGACAGCATGTGCCGAAAACAGTGCCCGAGCCTTCTCCACCACAGATGGTGCCAACTGCACAGCGTGTGTCTGAAAATCCTGCATCAACTGGTTCATGGCAGCGCCGTCTCGATCATGCAGATCAAACAACAACCGCTCAAAGTTTGAGCTGACCACGATATCCATCGATGGCGAGAGTGTTTTCAGAAGCGGCTTCCGGGACAGATCCCCAGCCAGGCCACGCACCAAGGCATCATTGGCATTGGTTGCCACGGTAAAGTGGGCAATCGGAAAGCCCATTTGGCGCGCCAAGTAACCACCAAACACATCCCCAAAGTTGGCCGATGGGACACTGAATGCGATTGGACGATCGAGGGCACCCAACCGCAGACCGGCATAAATGTAATACACCGTTTGCGCCATGATCCGCGCCAAATTAATGGAATTGACCGCCAACAAGCGATTGGGCGCGACAAATTGCTGATCCATGAAGGATGCTTTGACGATCGCTTGGCAATCATCAAAGTTGCCTTTGATGGCCAGATTATGCACGTTGTCAGACAGCACGGTGGTCATTTGGCGGCGTTGCACTTCACTGACTCGCTGATAGGGATGCAAAATCACCACATCCAAATGCGCCGAGTGCCGTGCACCCTCAATCGCTGCCGATCCGGTATCCCCAGAGGTCGCTCCCATGACAACGCCCCGCTCTCCACGCTCGGCTAAGAAGTAATCCAACAATCGACCAAGGAGCTGCAATGCGAAATCTTTAAATGCCAACGTCGGCCCATGGAAGAGCTCCAACAGCCAGGTGTCATGAGTCAATTGTTTCGAGGGCGCGATCCCAGTGTGACGGAAGCTTCCATAGGCATCACGGACCATGGATTCGAAGGTTGCCCGCGGCATTGAGCCCTCAACAAAGGGCCACATCACCTCAATGGCTAAATCATCGTAGGGAAGACCCTGCCATGACCGAAACGTCGCCTCTGAAATCTGAGGCATCGATTCCGGAACATATAAGCCGCCATCGGAGGCCAAGCCCGCCAAGACGACCTCGGAAAATTCAAGCGTCGGTGCAGCCCCACGCGTCGAGACAAACTTCATAGGGTGTCATCCAAGGTTTCAACACGAAGCACCACAGGTGAACCCACCACAAAGGTCGCGCCTTCAATGGTTTTAAGAGCGGCTTCTAAATCGCCCTCAACAACTTTATGGGTCAATAGGATCAGCGCCACCGGCTCACCTGAGACCCCATCTTTCTGCAAGATACTTTCAAGTGAAACACCGTGTTTCGAAAGCACTGTGGTGATCTCAGCCAAGACGCCCACTTCGTCGCGAACCGACAGCCGGATATAAAACGGACACAGGGTCTCGGCCATCGGCAAAATCGGCAGATCATTTAAGTGCGATGGCTGAAACGCAAGATGCGGCACACGATTGGTTGGATCCGATGTTAATGCGCGTGCACAGTCCACCAAGTCAGCAACCACGGCACTGGCTGTTGGCAACGAACCCGCACCGGCACCGTAGTGGAGGGTCGAACCGACCGCATCACCATGGATCTGCACTGCATTCATCACGCCATGCACATTGGCCAGGAGCTGTTTGTCCGAGATCAAGGTCGGATGCACACGCATTTCAATACCCTGATCCGTTCGACGTGCAATACCCAGGTGCTTAATGCGATAGCCGAGCTCTTCGGCATAATCGATNTCGATCAAATCGATGTCTGAGATGCCTTGGGTATAGACCGCATNGAAATTGAGNGGAATCCCAAAGGCNATGGACGCCAGGATGCACAGCTTGTGGGCTGCATCAATGCCCTCTACATCAAACGTTGGATCTGCTTCTGCATAGCCAAGGGCCTGTGCCTCAGCCAATACATCTTCAAAATCGCGCCCGGCATCGCGCATTTCAGTCAAAATGAAATTACCAGTGCCATTGATGATTCCGGCAAGCCACTGAATCTGATTTGCGGCCAAGCCCTCGCGAAGCGCCTTGATGACTGGAATACCACCGGCGACTGAGGCTTCAAACGCGACAGTGACCCCTTTGGCCTGCGCTTTTTCAAATATCTGGTTACCGTACTCGGCAATCAATGCTTTGTTGGCTGTCACCACATGCTTGCCGGACTCAATGGCCGCCTCAATCAGTTCGCGCGCGTAGTCTGTCCCACCGATCAGTTCGACAAAGACATCGACGTCTGGATCTCTCGCGACATCCATCAAATCACGTGATACGCGAATCCCGGTGAGATCGACCCCATCTCGATCACGGCGTGCACCCACATGGGTAATCTGAAGTGGGCGCCCGATCCGGCGCGTCAATTCGTCTTGATTGTTTTCAAGAACATGCAAGGTCCCTTGCGCAACGGTTCCCAAGCCAGCGAGGCCAACAGCGATCGGTTTCAAAATGCGTCCTATGCGTGTGTCACGCTGTCAGTCACTCGCAACATCCGTTTGATGTTGCGAAGCGCCTGACGCGTGCGATGTTCATTTTCAATTAAAGCAAAGCGGACATGATCGTCCCCATACTGACCAAACCCGATCCCAGGACTCACAGCGACATTGGCGTCTGAGATCAATTTTTTGGCAAACTCAAGCGACCCCATGTCTCGAAATGCCTCAGGGATTTTCGCCCAGACAAACATCGTCGCCTTCGGCTTATCAACAGGCCACCCTAAGGCTTCGAGTCCATCACAGAGCACGTCGCGGCGGGATTGGTACATATCCCGAATCTCATGGACACAGCGCTGGTCGCCCTCAAGTGCTGCAATCGCCGCCACCTGAATGGGTGTAAAGGTGCCATAGTCCAGATAGGACTTAATTCGTGCCAAGGCTCCAATCAGTTCTGGATTTCCGGCTGCAAAGCCGACGCGCCACCCCGGCATGTTGTAGCTTTTCGACAGTGAGAAAAATTCGACTGCAATGTCTTTTGCACCCGGTATCTGCAATATCGACGGTGCCACATAGCCATCGAAGCAAATGTCTGCATATGCGAGATCTTGGACAACCCAGATGTCGTGCGCTTTGGCGATTTCGACAACGCGCTCAAAGAAGTCGAGCTCAACACACATGGCCGTTGGATTGGCTGGGAAGTTCAACACCAGCATTTTTGGACGCGGCCAGGAGGTCTCGATTTGCTTAACGAGCTCGGCAAAAAAATCTTGGCCAGGTACCAAGGGGACATGCCGAATGTCGGCGCCTGCGATCACGAACCCATACGGATGGATCGGATAGGCTGGATTCGGAACCAGCACCGCATCACCCGGTCCTAAAGTGGCCATGGCAAGGTGCGCAAGGCCCTCTTTAGACCCGATCGTCGTAATCACTTCGGTCTCAGGATTCAGGTCGACGTCATAGCGGGTTTTATACCAATTGGCCATGGCACGACGGAGTCGTGGAATTCCTTTGGACTGCGAGTATCGATGCGTGTCATCGCGCTCAGCAGTTTCAACAAGCTTGGAGACAATGTGGCTTGGTGTTGGCTGATCTGGATTGCCCATTGAAAAATCAATGACGTCTTCCCCAGCGGCGCGCGCCGCCTGGCGCATTTCGCCAATGACATTAAACACATAAGGTGGCAGCCGCTCGATGCGAGGGAAACGTGTATCCACAATCGGTTACTCAGTTGTCGTAAACATTCAAGTGTAGCCTATGAACCCGTTTGATTCATGCGCTTTAAAAGCTCTTTCCACGGGGCATATCCAGGCTGCATGGATCCATCGTCAAAAATCAAAGTGGGCGTACCACTGATGCCCAAACTCTGACCTAAACGAAATTGCGCCTCGACTGCATTGGCACAGGTTTTAGGGTCGGGATCAATGCCTTGCTTGGCCTCGGTCATGGCCTGCTGCTGATCATCGGCGCAGACGACTGAGACATATTTTTCAAAGGACTCAGAGCCCACACCCGCTCTTGGGAAGGCGGCATAACTGACGCGCACCCCATTGGCTAGCAAATTCTCAATTTCCTCGTGCAGTTTCCGGCAATAGCCACAGTCGATGTCCGTGAAGACCAGTAAGTCATGCGCGACGTCCCCTTGGGGCTCAAATACAACGAGTTCTGAAGCATCCAGCGATTGGAGCAAGACTTTCCGTTCATCCTGCCTCGCCAAATCCGTCAGATTTGTCACCTGACCCACACCGACTGCATACAGATCCCCTGCCACAAAGTGCTGCGCACGCGCGTCGGTATAAATCCGTTCGCCATTGGACAACACCACTTCGAAAAATGGTGAGTCAGCAATCGGCTTGACCGATTGAATTTGGATGACCGGATTGATGCCAAGAATCTTGTCGCGGATCACGGTCTCATCGGATATGGCAGGTACAGACCAGGCCATCAGTAGTACAATTAGCCAACGCATACAACTCTCCATCGGATCTGTTTCAAGTGTAGCTCATGCACGCGGATGATGTTGACTGTGCAATTGTTTTAATCGCTCGCGTGCCACATAGGTATAAATCTGTGTCGTGGACAAATCCTCGTGGCCAAGCAGCAGCTGCACCACTCGAAGGTCCGCGCCATGATTCACCAAATGAGTGGCAAAGGCATGTCTTAATGTGTGTGGGCTCAAATCCTTCTGAATATCTGCCTTGACCGCCAACTGCTTCAGCCGATGCCAGAACGTTTGGCGTGTCATTGGCCGACCCGTCCGTCCCGGGAAAACAGCCGGTCCTGATGGATCTGCAAATTCAGGGCGCGCGTTTTTCAGATAGGCTTCAAGCCAATGTCGGGCGGCATCCCCCAGAGGCACCAAACGCTCTTTACTGCCCTTACCGATCACTCGCACTACACCCTGTTCAAGACTCAGCTGACTGCGCAATAGCCCACAGAGTTCACTCACACGCAACCCAGAGGCATACAACACCTCAAGCATGGCTCGATCTCGAAGTCCAATTGTCGACTCCACATTGGGTGCATCGAGAAGGCGTGTGACCTCGGCTTCACTCAATGTCTTTGGCAGCATGTGCCCTTTAGAGGGACGTGAGACGCGCGCCATCGGGTCGTCTGCGCGCTGACCGGTCCGCACCAGGTATTTGAAGTAACCATGTAATGCCGACAGTCGTCTTTGGATTGAACTGGTTTGTCGGCCCGTCGCAAACAACTGACCGATGTATTCTTGAATATCGGCATCACTCAGATCCGACAGTTCTTGAGCACGCGCTTCAGCAAAGGCAGCAGCGCCCACGAGATCGACTCTGTAGGCGCTGAGCGTTGTCTCTGAAAGCCCTCGCTCTAAATAGAGCGCATCCAGATAGTCATCGAGCTTCGACCGCATTTCCATGATTGAAAAGCGTATCACGCTCTTTTAAAAATCCGTGCATGAGTCGGAGAAAGACCCAGATTGTCATCACAGCCAACACCACTGGAATTGCGCTCAATATCCAGTAGGTCGCGCTGAACTTTGTAACCACGCCGGCTGCGACAAATCCTTTATTGATCAGAAACTGCAGACTCACAGACAAGGCAACACCCGGACAAATCAACGAAAACACCGGTGCATTTTGGACCTCACCACGCCACACCCGCGGCAGGTACGCATGTGTCTGCATGGCAATGGCCCCAAAGACGATGACAAACAATTGTGCGGAGACCACCAGCAGCAGAGGCATCAGCCAATCACCCGTGGATGCGAGACCCAATGTATGCGTCACACCGTGATCTTGACGCATGAAGGTGATGCTCAAGACCGTCAATACGGGTACCCAGATCCAAAGTGTCGGTAAGGCCGACTCATCCAAACCTTCACTGAGCATTTTAGACAGTGCGATCGATGTTTTGATCACTGCAATCACGATGGCACTGACTGCAAAAAAAGTCGACAGCGTCAAACTGAGAGCCACAACCCAGGGAGTGTTTGATAAGGCAGCAGGCGCTGCCAAACCAACCGCCACCATGGAGAATGTAAAGGCAGGTAACACCTGCGCAAAGCTCGCCGCTCCACCTAAGTTCACCTGCCCTTGTGTGGCCTGATGGAATGTCCGCGCGTACAGCCGGACGGCCCACACACCGAGTGCAAAAAAGGCGACCATCGCCAATGGAAACAAATACTCAACAATCGACCACAGTTTGGGCACAAACAGTGCACCCACGATCAACGCGGCATTGACAGTCATCGCTGTTGCCAAGGGCATCGCCAATTCTTGGGTTTGCTGCGGACTGTTCAGAAACGCTTGATAGTCTGATGTTTTCCGATACTCAGCCATCAGGCGATAGTTCAGCACAAGTAAGCGGACATGTTGCACNACGAAAAAAGCAACCCCGGATAGTGCANCAATAATNAGCGCCTGCGTGGCCAAGTCACCTGTCTGAAACGCCAACACCCAGTCTTCAAAGACAGGAATCGGTTGGCCTGGATGTGGGATCCAGAACATCAACATCAGAAAAAATGTGACCGATAATCCGCCGGCACCGAGTGCTGCGAGAAAATAAAGGGGTGAATACATGACATAACCTCCATCCATTGATGGACGCATTATCGCAAGCAGAGCACATTATTCTGTGACAAAGTCACACTCAAGTTCGAGCGAGCAACTTCGCTCTAAATCTGCAATTTCAATCTGGCCACGTTTGAGCCTACACAGTCCGGCCATGGCCAACGCTTTTAACTGTCGACTGATCACTTCTCGTGTTGAGCCGAGGTATGCAGCCAGTTGCTGGTGTGACAGATACACGCAACCATCTTGGCCTGCATGCTGTATCAGACATTCTGCGAGTCGTGATTCAATCGATCGGAAACACAGATCATGGATATCACGCACGAAATGGAAACAACGCTCAGACAGCGATGCCACGATGAGCCGTTGCAGCGCATGCGAGGCCTGATAGTGTGCACGGAAGCTCGTCGCATCCATCCATCCAACCTGTGTGTCCTTTTGCGCGATGGCCGTAGCTTGGTACTCACGATCATTGAGCAGGTTGGTCAGGGTATGGACACACAATTGACCGGGTTCAACGGTGTACAACACTTTTTCCCGAAGCCCATCAATCAAATTGACTGAAACTGCGCCCTCGACCACCACGGCAAAGCGTTCACAGGAGACCCCTGGGCGAAATAGAACATCCCCCTCAGGGACATGATGGCGATGCATCAACGCAAAAAGACCGGCAATTTCAGTCCGGTCTTCTGCGTCAAGTGAAGTAAAGAGCTTCGATAGAGTGTGAGCAGAGTCCGCGCCCACCCGAGTGGAATCGATCTCCATCTCTGTTTACTTGGTGTCGAGCTTTTCCTTGATTCGAGCCGCTTTTCCAGAGAGCTCACGTAAGTGATACAGCTTGGCTTTGCGGACGTCACCACGACGCTTCACTGTGATCGAATCAATCAGTGGCGAATGCAACTGGAAGGTCCGCTCCACTCCGACACCATGCGAGATTTTGCGGACAATGAAGTTTGAGTGCAGGCCGCGGTTTGACTTTGAAATCACAACCCCTTCAAACGCCTGCAAACGCTCACGCGTGCCCTCTTTAACCTTCACCTGAATCACGACCGTGTCACCGGGCGCGAACGCAGGAACATCTTGCTTCATTTGCTCATTGTTGAGCGCTTCAATGATTGGATTCATGCTCACGGCTTTGACTCCTTTTTAAATTCTTCCAACAGCGCCTGGTCGTCAGACGACAACTCCAACTGCGCCAATAAATCAGGCCGACGTTGCCACGTGCGCCCTAAAGCTTGTTTTCTCCGCCACTGCGCAATGCGCTCGTGGTGGCCACTGAGCAAGACCTCTGGCACCTCATGCCCATCGATTCGCTCTGGACGCGTGTAGTGCGGATGGTCAAGTAAGCCCGCACTGAACGAATCCTGATTCGCACTCTCGTGCGAACCCAATACACCTGGAACCAAACGCCCGACCGCATCCAACACTGCGATCGCCGCGGGCTCTCCACCTGAGAGGACAAAATCGCCAAGCGATATTTCACGATCGACATCCAGCGCAATCACGCGCTCATCAATCCCCTCATAGCGTCCCGCAATCAAAATCAATTCCGGACCACTTGCCAACTCTGTCACCAGCGACTGCTCTAGCGGCTCACCCTGCGGGCTTAAATACACCACCGGCGCGCTTGGCAATTGCCGCTTCGCCTCGGCGATCGCTGCACGTAATGTCTCAACCTGCATCAGCATTCCGGGACCGCCACCATAGGGCCGGTCATCCACCGACTGATGCACGTCGGTTGCATGATCGCGTGGATTGAAGGTTGCCAACTCAAGCAATCATCTCGCAATCCGCGCCCGATCACACCATGGGAGAGCGCACTCTCGACCATGTCAGGAAACAGGGTGACCACACCCCATTTCATCTCAAAACTCCGGGTCCCAGTCGACGCAAATCCGTCGGCCTTGCACATCGACCTCGGTCGCCACCGAATCGATGAAGGGAATCAATCGCTCCCGTTCGTCGAGACTCTGTGCGTCACCCTGAACCACCAACACATCGTTGGCGCCTGTTGCCATGACTGCACTGACAGCACCCAATTGCTGTCCCGTCGACGTGACCACTCGACATCCCGTCAGATCACGCCAATAAAATGTATCTGCGTCCAATGCAGGCAAATGTGCCGCATCGACTGTAATCAAGCAGTTCACCAACGGCTCAACCGCGGTTCGATCGGTGCGATTCTCCAATCGCACCACCCAGCCTTTCTGTCGCGCCGCCCACTCAGACGGCACCACTTCAATGCCTTCAACTGCATCACGCCCACTGACAGGGTCTGCCTGCCGGGACAGTGTCCAAGGTGTCCATTCAAACACCGAAGCTGGGTCATCGGTGAAACTGTCCATCCACACCCAGCCTTTCACGCCATAGGGAGACCGAATGCGCCCTACGACAATCGCCTCAGCCATCAGCCTTGGCGCGCGTCCTTGATCAAGCGCTGCACGCGATCTGAGGCTTTTGCGCCGAGGCCAATCCAATGATCAACACGCTCGAGATCAACCCGAAGACGCTCCGCCTGACCCTGAGCCACTGGGTTAAAAAAGCCCACGCGCTCAATGAAGCGACCGTCGCGTGCGTTGCGGCTGTCTGTCACTGTCAAGTGATAGAACGGACGCTTTTTAGAACCGCCGCGTGAGAGACGAATCGTTACCATGTGTTTCTATCCTGTGTTTTGCTCTATCGAAAAGAGCCTCAAATTCAAAGGCGCGCAATCATAATGAGTTTGGGGCCAACTTACAACCTTGGCATCCCGCCTGGCGGTTGCATACCGCCCAAACCGCGCATCATGTTCGCCATGCCTCCCTTTTTACCGACCTTCTTCATCATCTTGGCCATCTGCTTATGCTGCTTGATGACTTTATTGACTTCTTGAACGTCGGTTCCAGAGCCCTTCGCAATTCGCTGCTTGCGCGAGCCATTGATGACATCCGGTGTTCGCCGCTCACCGGGCGTCATGGAATTGATCACAGCTTCCATGCGGCCAAACTGCTTCTCGTCCACCGCATTTTGGACCTGCTGCCCCATTTGACCCATGCCAGGCATTTTTTCAAGCAACGCCTGCATCCCACCCATATTGCGCATCTGCTGCAATTGGTCACGAAAATCCTCGAGATCAAAGCCTTTGCCTTTCATGACTTTTTTCGCCACTTTCTCGGCTTTGGCGCGATCGAGTTTCTGCTCTGCTTCCTCGATCAGGCTCATCATGTCGCCCATACCCAGAATACGGGACGCCAGGCGATCCGGATGGAAGGCTTCAAGCCCATCCACGGTTTCTCCAACACCCATAAACTTGATGGGCTGGCCGTGATGGTCTTCACAGACAGAGCGGCACCACCGCGGGCATCGCCATCGGCTTTGGTCAAGATCACACCGGTGAGCGGTAGGACATCGGCAAAGGCTTTTGCGGTATTGGCTGCGTCTTGACCGGTCATCGAATCAACCACAAACAGGGTTTCAATTGGATCAAGTGCCTGATTCAGTGCTGAGATCTCAGCCATCATGGCCTCATCGACCCCGAGTCGACCGGCGGTGTCGACGATCAGTACATCATACGCCGAGACGTCCGCTTTGGCCTTGGCCTCCCGCGCCAGATCGATCGGTTGCCGATCCGGCGTGGATGGAAACACGTCCACCTCGATTTGCGCACCCAAGGTGGCAAGCTGCTCCATGGCGGCAGGCCGATAGACATCGACACTGACCAATAACACCTTTTTCTTCTCGCGCGTGGTCAAAAACTTAGCCAGCTTGGCTGCTGTTGTGGTTTTACCTGCACCCTGCAGCCCAGCAAGCAAAACCACCGCAGGCGGCCGCGCTGCCAAATTCAACTGTTCAGAAGGGCCACCTAAGACAGCCTCCAGCTCACTTTGCACCACTTTCAAAAATTGCTGACCTGGCGTCAGACTCGCCCGGACCTCGCGACCCAGTGCACGGGTTCGGACCTGCGATACAAACTGCTTGACTACGGGCAGGGCTACGTCGGCCTCGAGCAAAGCTTTTCGGACTTCTTTGAGCGTCTGTGCAATATTGTCTTCAGTCAGCCGAGCCTTTTTACCCATTG
>PR_CR_10_Liq_1_inCRDRAFT_1002053_pt1 | contig 10590 bp, 8 predicted proteins | sample PRCRCaboRojoPR_3_FD_10241 | JGI IMG/M metagenome (IMG submission 10241) | reverse complement strand
ACTTCGAATAAAACTAACCAAGAAGCCAGTGTACCTCTTAAAGACATCAACTCTGTCCAAACAGGCCAATCCACTGAAAACTTCAAGCGCTACCCAATCGAAACTTTAAGTCACCTGTCTTTTTCAGTACTCTACAAAGGAAAAACCCTAGACGTCACTTGCCGCGACGAAAAAGAATTTGACTTTTGGGTAGCAGGACTCAAAGCTCTCATGTTCCACTACAAAGGTTTGCAAGTTTCCAAACAAATCCTTTTGAGCCACTCCAGACGCTTTTTAGAGTACCTGCGTCGCAACCAAATAAACGAAGCTACAAATGTAATCTACCAAGAACCCAACTCTAAAAAACTCGAAGATGCCATCATCAGGAAACCACTAACTAAAGAGCAAGTCTGTGACAAACTAGTCAGAAACCGCCAAAGAATCGAGAACCTTTTTGAAGAGTTCAGAAACCTACCAAGTTGTGACTCTCCAGAGATGCTGAGTGTACTCAGTTCCAAAAAAAGTGCTTATGGAGGAGAATACGTAGAAGTGTTATTGGACGAAGAAGACCAAGATGAACTGTATGCAACACAAGACCAAAGACTAGAAGACATTTTGGAGTCTTGCAAACTCAAACTTGAACAACTAGAAACAACTGATCCTAACTCTTCTCTCGAAAGCGAACTCTGGAAACTCGAAATAGACATTGAAAACGCTTCTGACATCATTAAAAGAATCTCTAGCATGGCTGAACCTAAATGGTCAGAAAAACTAAAAGGCTGGTTTAAAAAACTTTTTTAACTGAGTTTAGAAACGATCATGTCAGCAGCTTTGACAATAGGAGTGCCAGGTCCGAAGACAAAGTCCACTCCTGCTTCGTGCAAAGCATCGTAGTCTTTTTGAGGAATTACTCCTCCACAAACCACCAANACGTCTTTCATGCCCTTTTCCCTCAAAGCTTCAATCAGAGCTGGAACTAAAGTAAGGTGCCCAGCTGCTAAGGAGCTAACTCCTACTACATGTACATCTGAGTCAAGTGCTTGTAAAGCTACTTCTTCTGGAGTTGAAAACAAAGGCCCAATGTCTACGTCAAACCCCATGTCTGAGAAACCACTTGCCACTACGTTGGCGCCCCGGTCGTGTCCGTCTTGGCCCATTTTAGCTACTAAGATTCTTGGTCTTCTGCCTTCTTTCTTTTCGAAGTTAACTATTTTCTCTTGGACTTGTTTGAACTCTTCTGTCATGATTGAGGAGTAAGCTCCTTGGACCAAGTTTTCTGTAGAAACAAACCTTCCGAAGTGCTCTTCTAAGGCTGCAGAGATTTCTCCGACTGTAGCTCTTGCACGGGCTGCTTCCACAGACAACTCAAGTAAGTTGCCTTTACCAGTTTTGGCAGCTTCTTTAAGGTTGTTGAGGGCTTGGTCGAGTTTGGCTGGGTCTCTTGTTGACTTGACCTTGTTGAGTCTTTCCATTTGTTTCCTCATTACTTCAGAGTTGTCAATTGACCTTACGTCGATTTCTTCTTCTTTCTCAAGTCTGTACTTGTTTACTCCTACAATTACTTCTTCTCCTGAGTCAATTTTGGCCTGGCGTTTAGCAGCAGCTTCGAGAATTTTGCGTTTAGGCATTCCTTCTTCAATAGCTTTGGCCATGCCTCCGAGTTCTTCTACTTCGTTAATTACTTTCAAAGCCATCTGGGACAGTTCGTGTGTAAGGTTTTCCATGAAGTAAGAGCCTCCCCAAGGGTCAACTACTTTAGTCATGTGGGTTTCTTCTTGAATGATCAGTTGGGTGTTTCTAGAGATCCTAGCACTAGTTTCAGTGGGGAGTCCTATTGCTTCGTCAAAGGAGTTGGTGTGCAAGGACTGAGTTCCTCCAAACACAGCTGCCATAGCTTCAATAGTAGTGCGGATAACGTTGTTGAGGGGGTCTTGTTCAGTCAAACTCCAACCTGAAGTTTGGCAGTGAGTCCTCAGCATCATGGACTTGTTGTCTTTGGGGTTGAAGTTATCTTTGATGAGTTGAGCCCAAAGCAAACGAGCAGCTCTTAACTTGGCAACTTCCATGTAAAAGTTCATTCCAATCCCAAAGAAAAAGCTGAACCTAGGAGCTATTTGGTCAATATTTAGCCCACGCGAAATAGCAGCTCGGCAGTACTCCAACCCGTCTGCCAAAGTAAAAGCCAGTTCCAGTGCAGCGTCCGCCCCAGCTTCTTGCATATGGTAGCCTGAAATCGAAATAGAGTTGAACTTAGGCATGTTTTTGGAAGTGTACTCAATCACGTCTGCAACAATTCTCATAGAAGGCTCTGGTGGGTAGATAAAAGTGTTCCTGACCATGAATTCTTTCAAAATATCGTTTTGGATTGTGCCACTGAGTTTCTTAGGGTCGACTCCTTGTTCTTGGCCAGCTACAATGTAGTAAGCCATTATAGGAAGTACAGCTCCGTTCATAGTCATCGAAACACTGATGTCTCCTAAAGGAATTCCGTCGAACAAAGCTTTCATGTCCTCCACTGAGTCTATGGCTACTCCAGACATGCCTACGTCTCCCTTAACTCGGGGGTGGTCTGAGTCGTAGCCTCTGTGAGTTGCTAAGTCGAAAGCCACACTTAGCCCCTGCTGTCCAGCTGCCAAGTTGGCCTTGTAAAAGGCATTAGACTCTTCTACAGTGCTGAACCCAGCATACTGACGAATCGTCCAGGGTCTTCCTGTGTACATAGTTGCATAAGGACCCCTTAAGAAAGGGAACTCACCTGGCATGTCGGGAATCTCTCTTGCGTCGTCTGAGAAATAGATAGGCTTTATTTGAAGTTCTTCTGAAGTTTTCCAGATCAACTTCTCCCAGGCATTTTCTTTTTTAAGCTGTTTGTCACAGGCTTTTTTCCAGGTTTCGAATTTACTGAATCGGCGATTCACGATCTTTCTGAGCATTTTTATACCAAGAACAAATATGAATATTTTTTGAGATTCTATTCATTTAAGTAATAAATGTTGTCAGAAATATCCTTCCAAATAGACAACTCTGACTCTGAAGAAGAAAAGTTGAAGAAAAAAAAGTCCCAAACGCAAGACCCTGAGTTTGGGTTGAAGAAAAAAGAACTTATAAAGTCCTTGCGCATCAAACACTCCAAGAGAAAACTCATTGTAAGTAGCATTCCTTTAGATACTACTCAAGAAGAGTTGCTTTGCTTGTTCAACACAGCTTTGCAAACGTTTCACCCTTCAGAAGAGTCCCCAGTTACCAGCTGCAGTATTTCAGAAGACAAAACACACGCAGTTCTAGAATTCAAGGACAAGCAACACATTAAGACTTGTCTTAACTTAGACGGCACAGAACTAAGGTCAAGGGCTTTGCGCGTCCAGAAGCACAAGTCGTACCTAAGCCACCGTTTGGCTGAGATGAAAAAAGAAATCCGCGAAAAAGAAAAGCGAGAAAGAGAAACAGAAGCTATTATGAGTTGCAACATTTTTCCTACCCAAGAAAACAGAGTCTTCATGGGGAACCTTCCTACTTCTCTGCCTGAAGAAGAAATCAGAAAGATGCTTGAAAGTTTCGGACGCCTTAAAAGTTTCAGCTTGGTGAAGACTGCGGCTGTTGGAGGCTCTTCTAGGGGGTTTTGCTTCTTTGAGTACTGGGACTCCAAAGTCACTGACAAAGCTATTGAACAACTAAATCAACTCGAAATAGGCGACAAACGCATTAAGGTCCAAAGGGCTTCTCAAAGCAAGTCCTCCATGCCTGCACTTCCTGGAGCAAAGGGCTCCCACAAGAAAAGGTTCAGTGAGCCCCTTTTCAAAAACGGACCATCAGGCAGTTTAAGCGAGTTGCAGCCCCACCAACTCCAAGCAGTCCAAGCAGCTTTGGCAGTTCCAGTGCACGCCTACACTCCTTCAAGGTGCTTGTTAGTTCTGAACATAGTAGTGGCGCAAGACTTAGTGGACGAGTTGGAGTACCAAGAGATCTACGAAGATATTTGGCAGGAAGCCTGCCGGCACGGAGCAGTAGAAACTATTTCAATTCCAAGGCCCAGTTTAGAAACTTACGAGGTACCTCCTAATGTAGGCAAAGTCTATATAAAGTTTTCTGAAGTTTTGTCAGCAAAGAGAATGAAGTACTATGCTTCTGGCAAAACCTTCAATAGAAGGACTGCTGTTATTTCTTTTTATCCCGAAAAGTGGTTTAATCTCGGCGAGTTTGTTTAGTAACTATTTTTTGTAAATGGGAAATAAACAACCTAAGGCAGATAGCACTTGCCCTTTGTACTGTGGACTGACTAGCTTATGCAACTTTGACTTAGTCAGGCAAGAGTACCCCCAAGAAAACTACTTAGGGAACCAAACTGCTTACTTAGAACAATGGGCAAAACAGCAGTCTGAGATTTATAAAGACTACCCTCAAAACCTAGACCAACTCTACCAAAACAAAGTTAAAAAACACCTTAAAAGGTACATAAGACTGTAAGGCATAAGCAGAGGAGTCCCTGACTCTTTGAAAAAAGACCTAGTAACTTCACTTTTGCAGTTGAAGCAACTAGACTTGTCTTACAAGAGTGCTTTACTAGACGTGTTTTCAGTAACTCATAAACAGAACAAAGTGCCTTCCTGCTTTTCTGTAGTTCCAACTTTCACTGAGCAAACTGACCCTTTGGAAGTGCTTCCGAAACACTACCTCAATAATGAAGGAGTGCTAGCTTGGAAAAGAGTACTGTGGGTAGTTTCGCAGTTCCATTCTTTTATCAAGTACTGTCCTCAAATAGTCTCTGTTGTAAGTTTACTTTTGCTTTACTTAGAAGAGGACCAAACCTACTTAGTTGTATCCAGACTTTTGAGTTTTTCTAAGAAGCACAATGAATTCATTAGGTGGCACTTTACACTGGACAAAAAGCACAACCTTAAGATTGCCCAAGCCACTGCAGACATTATCCAAAAAAACTCCAAGTCACTTACAAAGGCTTTAGCTAATGCCAATTTAGTTAGTTTAGTTGAGAACATGCTAGATTCCTTTTTAGTAGGGTATTTTCCACTGCCTTTTTTGGAGAGACTAGTTTTTTGCTTTGTAAGTGAAGGAATTAAGGTACTAGTAAGGGCTACTTATACCTTGTTTTACTTGTACAAGCCAACAATAAGAAAGGAACCCTTTGAAGAAGCTAAGTTTAAAGAGTTCTGCAACGGTCTCCAGAATGTGGATGAGTTCTTCAGTATAGCTTTCAGAGCCAGAATCACTCACAAAAACAACACTTACTCTTCACAGTCAGTAGACAGCTCAAATACTGATCATTTTTTGCAGCTTTACCGACCTTCAATTGAGTTCAAGTCCAACATTGTGAACGACTTAGACATTGAGTTGATTTGGTCCAAACTAAGTCCTTTGCACAACACCAAAACTCCTAAACTCATATACACCAGTCAGAGGCACGGGTTTTCACTCAGCAGTTTGTTGGACAAAGCTTCAAGGTTCCCTCCTTCTTCTCCAATGCTTCTACTTGTAAGTTGTGACCCAGAAGCTGTGGTAGGTGTGTTTATAGACTGCAGCTTTCAAGTAAGCAAAACTTACAAAGGCAGCTCTGAAAGCTTTTTATTTAGACTTAGACCTGACACAGAGTTTTGGAGTTCTTCAGGAGAGAACGAAATGTACGCCCACATTTCTAAGGACACTTTGGTTTTCGGAGGAGGCGGAGAAGGGCCTTCACTTATGCTCGACTCTGAACTGGTTAACTGTACTAGTTACTCAAGTGCAACATTCAAAAACTCTTCTTTGAATTCTAGCTTTTTCCAGTGTAAAACTATTGAGTTAATTGCGCTTAAGTAATTTTAAGTTTTTACTATTTTAATATCAAACGACTGCTTAGACCTGAGTTTGCCGTTAGTTTTAGAAATGGATAACTTTTTACTGATTCTGATAGGAATGTAGTTGCTTTCAATCAGGGTTTTGTAGTTTGACCATTTACTGAAAACTTTGTAGAGCAGTTTTTGTCTATGCTTTTTTTGGGCTTTCAAAACCATTTTGTTGTAGTTCTTTTTAGCATCTAGAGTTAACTTCATGGCCCTAAAAGCTTTTTTAACGGCTGTTGTGTACCATGTTAAGTACCCCTGGACTCTTGAGTGCTTTTTAGCAACAACGTAGTTTTTAAAAGCACAGAAACTCCTTTTGAGCTTTTTACCAGAAAGTGCTGAGTGTGCTTTCCGGTCACTCACTAAAAACTTCCATTCTCCAAGACAACTTTTTGCTTTGCGAACTAGCATTTGCTTCCTTACCTCTTCAATCCACTTTTTATGCGCTCTGCAGACAAACCGCATTCCTGAAAGAGCCATGTAGAGTTTGACCAGTCCCCACCTGTGTTTAAAAGCGTCGACAGATTTAGTTCTTTGAATTTTAGTGGTCTTCGAGTAACTACTCCAGTTCCCAAGTGCCCTGTCTATTAAAGTGAACTCGTACTTAGCTCTGGCTACTCTTTGATTGTGGACCTTGCGTTGTTTTCTTTTTCCGAAACTTAAAACGTTGTAGAACCCCAAACAAACGTTAGTAGCCATAAGTCCAATGCTGCACTTGTCAAGTACTTCAAAAAGCTTTTCTAGGTTCTGTGAAAAGTTGGCCTTTTGCAGTTCAGGTTCTTCAGATATTGAAAAGTCTTTTAAGTTCGTAAAAGAAGTAAATAGTTCTTGACAGACTTCGCCTGTTGAAGAAGGCCTTGACACTAGGTCTTCAATTAAATAGTTTTGCGACTTGGCGCTTCTGTTTGAGGTTTCTCTTTCTGTAACTAAAACTGGAGTTTTGGACTTTTTAGTTGCAAATTTAGACTGGATTTTGGGTTCTCTTAGTGAGTGGGACTCAGAGATGTTAAGTTCTGAAGGAGGAGAAGGCACTATTTCGGCAGAATGTGGCTTGCCCTCGAAGCCACTTTGTATCTTTTTAAAGTAGTTTTTTTGTTCTTGGCTTTTGTAAGTTTCTATAAAGTCTTCTAAGCTTTTTTCAGTTAGTTTTGGAATCTCTTGAGTGAACTTGCTGAGTCTGACTTGTCGGAGACTCTGGGGAGAGAAGTACTCTGCTTTAGGGATTTCTATAGAGCACTTAGGAGTTTCCGGAGGGTTTAGTTCGAAAGATTCGTCTACAAGTCGTTTGTCTAGTTCTTGCTTAAGATACTTAATGTCTTCAGTGGTGTTTTCAATGTCGGACTCTTCCATGCCAAGGTAGTAAGGTTTAGAGTTTTCAAGAGCTTTGTAGATTAAGTACTTTGCAACCTCAAACTTAAGAGTGCTAGGTTTGTTTTTGGGGCTTTTGAGTTTGTGCATTTTAGGAAAGAAAGAGTCACTTTTAAAAGAAACGTCGCTTTGTTCAGGACTTGAAGTTTTAAGCATCAAAGAGTGCGTCAAACGCGACCTAGCACGGTTAAAGGCTCCGTCTAGGACTTTTTGCTGACTAGTGCCAAGCTGACTAGAGCGCATGATGGACTCTTCTGACTGGGCAAAACTTGAACTCAAAGAAGACTCTAAAGAACAACTTAGAGACAAAGAGTCTTCAACTAGTGCTCCTAACAAAGGCTTCACTAAAGGTTTAAACTCAGGCAGCTTCTTTTCTTGGTAGTGCGCCATGTGCCTTGAAAGGAACTTGAACTTTTGCTCTCTCAAACTGCTTAGTTGCTCTATTGAGTGCTGATCTGCGAAGTTAAACCTTACTTTTTTGTCCTCACTGGGCTTTACTTGTTTTTGGTACTTTTGTCTCAAATCAGTCCAAAACTTTAAGTTTTCCATAAAATATAAATGCTCGGAAGAGGAGGAATAGTTAAGCACACTGAAAACTTGCCAGAAGTCAGAAACACTCTGCAAAACGGAAATGGTGTAAGACCCCCTGTAGCGCCTTTTGCTAACTCCATACCTCAAAGTTCAGTAGAAGACGACATTGCAACCCCTAGTCAAGGAATAAGCCAGTTCAAAGTAGCCCCTAGCGACATAGCTGCAGATGCATTGCAAATCCAAGTCAACGGAATGCACGGTGCTTTCAAAGTAGAGTCCCCTGACGCTCTCATTGCTAAAATTTATTTTAAGAAAAAACAGTTCGTGTGGGAGTTCCCTGACACAAACACTATAGACTTGGACAAACAACGCAAAAAACGCATAGAGTTAAGGTTCAGCGACGTAACTTCTATGATGGTCCAAGCTAGAGAAGGTCATTCAGGAGTAATGGCTATTTACACGAACAAGCCACTTGCACTCTACAAAGAGAAGCACAACGCTCCTGGAAAAAACACGCAGTGGGACAAAAGCGAAGACTTCACAGGAGGTTTTGACCGTCCAAGAGAAAACGGACTGATAAAAGTTACTACTTTTTTTGCAAGAGATGCACTTACTCGCAGAAACAACAAAGCCAGCCACTTAGAAAAACTACTCACTTCTGATCCACGCATCAAACAACTTATTGAAAATAACGCCGAAAGTTCATTTGACCAAGTAAAGGATCACATTAGCGAGCACGCAGAGGACGATGAACTGCCTGCACAGCAACACTCTGAGATATTCAACGCTTTTACTATAAGCGACAAGCACATCTCTAACACCGAAATAGGAGTTTCAACTGACTACTTAAGTAACTTATAGGCAGATGACTTAATGAACAAGCCCATTGAAGACTTGATTGAGCAAGTTTCAAAAGAACTAAGACCGCGTTACAATTCTTCTAGCTTAAAAAAACACAAGTTCATGTGTCCTGCTTGCAAAGCACTTAAGTTCAACACTGAAGTGCAGCTAAGAGACCACCTATTTAGGAAGCACAAAAACATGGTGGAGTTAGGACTGGACGTGTTGCCAAATGGCCACTTTAAAGCCAGTCCTTTGTTTCTAATAAACGTTTTGTTGCTGATCAAGTCCAAACCCCAACTCTACAGAACTATTATGAAGAACGCTATGATGTTTGATATCGATTACTAAGCTAATAAAAGTGGTGAAAAAATGTTCGGATTAGTTTTCTTAAGTCTTTTGAGCTTCAATGCTGAAGCAAGCGGCAAGTGCAGAGCCTTAGCTCTGGGAGGAGGAAATGATAAAGGAGCCTACGAAGCTGGAGCTGTGATTGGGTTAGTAAACAACCTTCCTGCTGGAGAAGCAGAGTGGGATGTGGTGACTGGCAACGGAGTGGGAGCTATTAACGGGCTTATAATTTCTCAGTACGAAACCAAGTCTGAGAGCTATGCAGCCACTCACCTTGAAAACTTTTGGACTAACTTCCAAACAAGCCAGTTCTACAAGCAGTGGATCGGAAGCTACATAGAAGGGTTGTTGGGAAAGTCTGGACTTTACAACACCGACCCTCTTAAAAGCACTGTGAACAAACTAGCTTCAGCGCCCTTCCAAAGGTTCTTTGGAGTAGGAGCTACTGACTTGCTCACTGGGGACTACGTGTTCTTCAATACAACTAACTTGTCTAACAGTGCTATGACTTCAGGAGTTTACGCAAGTGCAAGTGAGCCAATTTACTTTCCTTTGGTGCCCTACAAAAAGTTTAAGTTGGTTTCTGGAAGCGTTAAGTTCACTGTGGACATCCTAAGTGCAGTTACTGGGTGCATGGAAAAAGGCTATGGGATTGAGGACATAATAATTGATGTTGTGTTGCCAGCTGGAAAGACTATCGGCACTCAAGACTGCAGTAGCTATACAACTCTAAAGGTGTTTTCGAGGTACTTGGACATTGAGTCATTTAACTCAAACATGCAAGTAGTCACAAACATCAAGCACGACTTTAAAAACATCAACTTGAGAAGCGTGATTTACCCTTCAGAGGACATTTCAAACCCATTCTTCCCTTACGACTACAGCCAAGAAGAAATCCAAAACATGATTAACTTGGGCAAAAAAGACGCAGCTAGTGCCTTGAACACTTTGAGCCTAGCCAAGGAGTAATAAGTTAATGGTTAAATGAAAAGTCAGCAGCTTCTATAGCTCAGCCGGCAGAGCGTTTGGCTGTTAACCAAAAGGTCCCTGGTTCGATCCCAGGTGGAAGCGTTTTTTGGGTATAATAATATGAATCCTGATCCACTTAGTTCTTATCTATACGAAGAGACTCCAGAACCCAACCAAAGCAAACTAGAAGAAACCTACAACTACATAAAGAGCTCACTAGTAACTTTTGGGTTCCCAGAAATAGGCAACCTTTTCAGCCCAGACCTGAAAGAAGTCAAAAAGACACTAGACTGCTTCTATTCAATCATAGAACAAAGACAAAAAGACCTTCAGTTCAGAAGTTCAGTCCAAGACAAGATGCAAAAGATCCAAAGCGAAAAAAACATGTACTACCAAAAACTCGAACTGGCGAACGAACAAAAACAGTCAGCTAACTCCCAAATTGGAAAAGTTGAAAATCAACTCAGAAAAGAATCTGAAAAGTGGAAGAAAGAAAAAGAAAAACTCACTAGCGAAAGAGACGAGTTCAGAAAAGACGTCCAGAAACTACTAGGACGCGAAAGCAAACTTTGGCACGAAATCAAAAAAAAAGACTCAATCATGTCTAACTTAAAAGAGCAGTTAAGAAAAGCCCTGGGAGAAAAAGATATGCAATCACAGAACCAAATCGAACTCACCGAGGTGCTCCATGAAGAGGGCCCTAAACTCTTTGGAAAGACTG
>PR_CR_10_Liq_1_inCRDRAFT_1002052_pt1 | contig 10592 bp, 4 predicted proteins | sample PRCRCaboRojoPR_3_FD_10241 | JGI IMG/M metagenome (IMG submission 10241) | reverse complement strand
GGAACTTCTGGAACTTAAAGACTATGAATACTGTGTTGTTTATGAAGAGCTCAGAAAGGTTTTGACCTTGAAGCTATTTCAGAGCAGTTTTAGGCATTTGAAAACTATTAGGTTTAAATTTGACGAGTTTCTTAGGTTGTTGTGTCTTATTCTATAGTAGGATCCTTGATTGGTTCTTGAGTTCTGTCTGCTTTGAGATAGTAAGCTCCTGCCTTAGAGTAGTTATTCATTTTCTGGTAAAGAAGCCCTAAGATATGATAGTAATACCTAAAGTAGTGTACCTTTTCTAGGTTAAATTCATCTAATTCCAGGATTAATCCTGGGTTTTCTGGCTGGGATCATTAACTAAGAGTTCAATCTTGGTCTTCAACTCTGGATTCTCTCCTTTGCTGATTCAGTCTTTTGGTTCAGTTCATTGAATTCTGATTGAGCTGTTTCTTCTGGTTTTTATTTATTTGGAGTTTATTTCGAGATCAACAACTCTGTTTTTGAGTCTCTGGATTCTTTCGTTTCCTCTTTCTGGCTTCGTCTAGTCGTTTAGTGAGCTCATTAATTTGTCTTTCGAAGTCTCTAGTTCTTGGAGTTGGTTCGAAAACCCTAATTTATTGACCAGCTGAGTGAATACTTCTCAGATTGGACTTAGTTAAGTTCTTCTTTAGCTTTTCCAATGCTGGCTTGTAGTTTTTCTAGTCTGGTAAGTTGCTGTGAGCGAACTTCTGGGCCTCTGAAACGGCCTTTTCGGTTATTTGGATCATATCAACTACTTAGGCTTCAGGCTAGGCGTATGCCCATTTTAAGGTGACTAAGCATTATACCAGAACACAGAAAACTTCCACAGCTGCATTGATAAGCAGCTCGACAACCAAGAAGGCAGACGTTTCCATTACAAGTATAGCTTAATTAAAAGCAGATAGTGGGTGTCTGGGTTAAAGTATTTCTTTCTGCAGCTGTTTGATTCTGTTGACTACTGAAGTTATACTGAACATCTAAGCCGAGATAAAGTATGGAAATTTAAAAGTAAACTAAAAAGACTTAAGTTATCAATAATCACCCTTTACTTTAGACTGAGTTTTTAAGTGAGACAAATAACTAGCTTTTTCTTCCATTTGGGCAGCTACTTCGTTTAGTTCTTTTTTCAGGTTTCTTTTGTCAGACTGGTCTTCACGGCCTTTTTTAAGGAGTTCTTTGTACTTGAGGTTGAGTTCTTTAAGTTCGTTTTCAAGAGTTTCAGTGGTTAGGGGTTCAAAAGACCTTCTTTCAGGTTTGTGTTTTTTTCTGTGTTTGTGGCTCTTAGACTTGATAGCTCTGATTAACTTGTCGTTGACTTCAGTTATTTCTTGTGCAAACAACTCAGTTTGTTGGAGTTTTTCTAGAAGAGTGGCTTTGTTTTCTTCGAGTTCTTCGATGGTTTGGCGCAGGATCTTGATTTCTTTTCTTTGGTTCTCGATTTCTTGTTGTTGGCTTTCAGAGACTTCTTCGATGAAGCTGTACTTGTGTTCTAGGTCTCTTGACTTCTGTTCACTGTAGAAGCTTTGACTGGTTTGTTTTTTCTGAGACTGTTTGTGGGCTTTGAGTTCTTGCTTCAGCACTTCGATTTGGGCTTTGAGTTCGGAGGGGTCTGGTTCGAAGCTTTTGGTGAGCATTTCGGCTTCGCTTCTTTGGTTTAGTTTGGTTATGAGGGTGTTGTTTTTGTGTTTTTCTTGGTCAAGTAGGTCTTGGTACCTGTTTAGTTCTTGGTTTAAGGCTTCGATTTGGTATTCGAGTTCAGAGTTGGACTTTTGGAGTTGGTTGATGAAGTACAGTTGGTAAGTGTTGTCGTCTTCTAGTCTTTTGATTTGTTCTTTCAAAGTGTTTTGGGTCTCAGAAAGGGCTTTTTGTTCTTGTAAACTGAAAGAAAAGTCTTCTTTTTCTTTCTCTAGCGACTGCTTTAACTCTTCTACCTTTTCTCTGAGTGTCTGGTTTTCACTGTGGGTTTGCTGGATTTTTTCATTGAGTGAGCGAATGCACTTAGCTACTGCGTTAGACTTAGTGGTGGCTTGGAAGGACTCTTTGAGTCCACTAAGTGTTTGTTCTGACATTTAAACACAAATATAATTTAAATGTCTCAGGTGCTCGAGTTAAAAAGAGAACTAGAGTCACGTCGGCGCCAAATAGTCAGACTCGAACAAGAACTCCGTGACAGAGATAACCGAATCATCGAACTCGAACAAAGCTCCCGCAAGTTCCTAGAAGAAAACCGCCAAGCCCACAAAACTATGCTGGACATCGAACAACTAGTTGAAGAACGCACCCAAAAAGCCATTGCTGTCGAACAAGAAAAGCTCCGAAAAACCATTGACGACCTTAAAAACCAAAACGACAGGTACAAAACAGACATCCAGAAACTAGAAGTCAACCAAAAAAAGCTGGAAGAAAAAGATGACGAAGTTGCTTTTCTTCAGAGGAAACTTCAAGACCTCTCTGACGCCCGCGGAATGAGTAACTACATGGGCGAAGTTAAGGCTGAAAAGACCGAAAACACTTCTTTAAAAAGAGAACTTGAAAGAGTCACTAAAGAATGGACTACTCTGAGCGGCCAAATGGAAGAAGTGCTTTCAGAAAACAAAGTACTCAGGGAGATGGCTGGAGTCCCCGAAAACTACGGATTCAACCTCAAAGAAATCAGACTCACTGAACAACAAAAAATCGAAGAGTACAAAGGCAGAGTCATGCGCCTGGAAGAAGAAGTTGAAGAACTCGAAAAAGACAGGGCTGACTTGAGGTACCGCCTCAGAAACCTTTCTACGCTTTACGGAGAAAAAGGCGTCAGGTTCCACAACTTAACTGCTGAACAAATGAAGAAAGTAGACGAGTTCGCCCAGAACTTAAGAGAAGGCAGACTAGAACTTCCCCTCAACGACAGGTCTAGAGAACTACTTCGCGAAGTAGAGAAACTCAAAGCCCAAATTGAAATACTCCAAAACCACTCTTGGGGCCACCCTGGAAAGCAAGTTCCTGATAACCTCATAGAACAAATCCGCAACGAAAACAAAGAAGTTAAAGACTTACTTGTGAAACTCCACTCTGGGTTCAAAACCACCTCTGAAGAAGACCAAAAGGTAGCAAGGCACGCCCTGCAGTTACCACCTGTGCCAGTGAAGGACTCTCAGGGCGAGTACTCTGAAGGCTACTCTTACAGGTTTGGGTCGAGTTTGCCAGTGTCACAAATCTGGACTGGAGACTCGAAAAGAGACTTGTCTGCTCTGCAGCTCCAAGTAGTGGAACTGGTGGAACTCCTCAACAGAAGAGACGAGAACGAGAAACTCACTAGCTTCGAACTAGAAGAGTTCAGGAACAAGTTGAGGGAAATCCTTTTAGTCCAAGAACAACTCTACAAAGAGTACTCAAAAAAGGTGACCAACTGGGACGAGTACAAAAGAAGCATTGAAGACCAGTACGAAAACGCTATGCAGGAACTCCGGGAAGCAAGAGCCCAAGTGTCAGTTTACGAAGACATGGCCAAAACCATACAAGCAAACAACCCCAAAACTGAGAAAGCAAAGGTTGCTGAACTCTCCAGCAAAATTGCTCTGCACGAAGTAAACAACTTAAGACTCTCCAGGAAGTACGACTGCCTCCAAGCTGAAGAAAGAGACCTAAGGCAGTCCTATCACAAACTTGAAGCAGAACACTCTGAAAAAGACGTTTTGGTCCAAAAAAGACTAGGCAAACTTAGGGAGTGGAGAGTAAGCGCCACTTACCAGTTGCAGTTTTTGTTTAAACAACTAAGACAGTCAGTTCCCAATGACCACTTCGAAGGAGTGTCTCAGCAACTAGAACTTCTCCGGGAAAAGCAAGCAGACTGGCTAGTAAGGGAAGCTAACCTTTACAAAAGACTATCTAAGTTCGAAAACCTAGAACGCGAGAACCACGACTTAAAAGAGTCAGCTAAGAATCAAGAAGAACTTAACTACGAACTAGAAACAGAACTAGCAAGTGTGAGCAGACGCTTAGAAGGAGTGGACCCTGACTTCAGACTTGAGCAAGCAGCTATTAAGAAACTAGTGCACAATATCAAGTCCAGGTACTTAAGTCCACAAAGCACCTTTGCCATGATCGACAAAAACAAAGACGGAAAACTCACTAGAGGAGAGTTCACTTCAGCTTTGAACAGCATGGGCATCAAACTCCAGCCTGTAGAAGTAGAGTCCCTTATGAGGAGCATCGGTGTAGACATTGAAGGCAACATTAAGTACCCTGAGTTCCTGAGGAAACTGCAAGTGTACGGAGTGAAGAACTTAAGTGAAGAGCAGCAGTTAGTTCAGTACATTTACGACAGTATTAAGAAACTCAACTACACTCTTTACGACGTGTTCACGATATTCGACAGAGACGGTGATGGCAAGATTTCGAGACAAGACCTGATAGACTCGTTCCACAACTTTGGACTGGGAATCAGTACTAAGCAAGTCGAGAACTTCTTGAGACTCATTGACACTGACAGGGACGGGTTAATTGAGTACCCTGAGTTCAAAAGAGTGTTTGAAAGGGAAATTGAAATCCAGTCAAAAGAAGGACTTAAAATTGACTGGAAAGACGAACTCATTTCTAAAGTCAACGAAGCTATGAGGGCTAACGGAATAACTATCAACGAAGCCTTTTCAGCCTTTGACAGCGACAAAGACGGCAAAATCAGCAAAAGCGAGTTTGGGCGTGCTTTTTCAAGTATGGGGGCAACTTTGAGTATGCCTCAGTTAGAAGAGCTTTGGAACTCTATGAACACTAACTCTGACGGGTCGATTTCTTATTACGAATTTATTTCTAAGTTCAAAACTTCTGTGAGGGAAAAAGAAACTGCTGACATCATTCGTGAAGCTGAGCAGTCTTACGGAGTAGCTAGAGTCACATACGATCACGACCGAGACAGACGCCAAGTCGCAGTGCTCGAAGCCCGTGAAAAAGCTGCGCTTTCAAAGTGCGAAAGGTACCAGCAACGCATGAAGAACTTAGAAGACATGCTTTCAGAAACTGAAAAAGAACTCAACCAACTAGAAAGCAACCACTTAGAACTCACCAAAAAGTACCACATCTCCAGGGAAGAAGAAGTTTACCTCAGAAACCAACTTTCCAACACTGTTTCGAAAAGCGAAGCTGAGAGGCTCAGGCAACACAATGAAACCCTTCAACAAGAAGTTGCTGAGTGCAGAGCAGCTATGCAAACCTACAAGAACTTAGTGACTGTCAGTTCAGATCACGCCCGGGCCTTGCAGTTAACTATTGAGCGCAGAAAAGACGAAGTGCACATGTTCCAGCAAGCCATTAGGGAACTCCAAGCTAACTCTCAGGACTCAGCTACTGTGGGGAAACTCTACCACCAGCTAATGGTTGCTAGGTGGTCTGAAGCTTCTTCCAACCGGAAGTATGACAGTTTACTTAACGAAACAAGGAACCTGAGAACTGAATCTTTCCGACTCGAAAACGAGTGTATGGAACGAGAAAAGTCACTTTTCGACGTACAACAAATTCTGACTGAAAAGATTTCAAGTTACGAAGCCCGGATCAAAGACCTCAAACTCAGAGCAGAACACAACATAAGCATAGAAAAAGCCAACGAACTCGTAGCCCAAATCAGACAAGCTGGGGAGAAAAAGAGCGAACTCGAAGACATGAACAGGAAACTCAGAAGCAAGGTACAAGAAATCGAAGGGCAAACTGAAGAAGCCAAAGTCATGAAAGAAGCTGCTGAAGAACTTTACCAACTAATGCGCACTGGAAGCCAAGACGAACTGTCTGACAAACTAGTAGACATGGCTGAGAAGATGAGTGGACTGAGACTTGGAGAACTCAAAGCTAAGAGAGAAATGAACCAAGCCAAAGAAAAAGAAGAGTACCTAAACAGACTGCACATCCAAGACCAAGAAACCCTCCGACACCTTGAACAAGAAGTAGCTAAGTGGGAGTCAATACTAGCCAAGAAAGAAGAAGCTTGGAGGAAAAAAGACGATGAAAGACAAAAACTACTCCTCAACCCCAAGTTCCGCCCTCACGTTGAAGTTAAACAAAACGTGTCTTCTGAAGACCTCAACAAAAAGGACGAAGAAATCAGCATCCTCAAACAACAACTCCAGTCTGCCGAACACAAAATCTCCATTAAAAACGAACAGATCGAACACTTAACTAAACTCAGAGAAGACGGTCAGTCTGCAGAACCCTCCAAAACTGTTTTTGGCCAAGAAGAACTCATGAGGATCCACGACGAACACGAAGCTGACCGTCTAGCCCAAGCAGCCAACACCACTATTTCTACACTGCAAGAAATGATTGACCACAAGAACTCCCAACTNCAACGCAAAGACAAAACTATCGAAGACCTTAAAAATCAAGTGATGGAAATCCAGCAAAGCCACGCTAGAGAAGTCCAGAAACTCCAGTTTGAAATGGAGCACCGCACAGAAGGTATCTCTGAACTTAAGTTTGAACTGAACCCTTCAAAAAGAACCCAGCACTTCAAAAAGCCAGACCTAGACTCACTGCTTAACCACAAAGACTCAAGGATCTCTCAACTAGCTCAGCAACTCAAGTCCACTTTGACTCAAAAAGAAAAACTAGAAACTCAACTTTCGCAAACCAAAAGAGAACTTGAAGAAATTAAGTACCAACTCAACATTGAGTCTACCAAAAACACCGGCGAACAGTACAAAAAAGAACTAGAAAATGCCCGAAAACAAATCACCAACAAAAACAAAGAACTCAACGGACTCAAAAAGTCCCTTGCAGACCTCAGAACAGACTTACTCAACGCAGCAGAAACCAACGAAAGGAACGAAAAAGAAATGCGCGAAAGAGTACTGAAAGAAGGCTCTGACAACACAGTGACTATCCAGAATATCAAAAAGGCCGAACAAAGAATCCAAGTATTGACTAAGCAACTCAAAGAAGCCCGAGAAGAAATCAACAAACTGAAAACAGACAACATAGAAGCCAGAGAAACTCAAACTAAACTCAAAGAAGAAAACAAAAGGATTACAGACAACCAGTACAAGAAACAAGAAATGGTTACTAAACTCATGAAAGAAAACTCATCACTGAAGAAAAAGTCTGAAGAAACCAAAAAGGAACCTCAAGACACCCAACAACTCAAAAACATGCAAAACACCATTTCTAAACTTGAGTCGGAAAACTCCAAACTTTCTAAGGAAAACAATGAACTCAAAAAGAAAACCAAACTCAAAGCTAAAAACAAAGAAAAACTCAAAGAAGCCAAGTCTCTCTCTGAAAACTACAGACAACTCCAAGAAACCCTTGCCAAACTCGAAGCCGAAAACAAGAACCTCAAAGAAACCAACAAAGAAAGAAACCAAGAAATCTCCAGGTTCCAAAGAAGAGTCAGGGACCTCGAGAACTTCAAAAACAAAGCTGTCAAAGACGGCTTCAACGCCAGAGAAGAAGAAATCCAAACCATGAAGTTTGCCGAAACCACAGACATTCCTGAGTCAATCCGCAAAGACTCCGAAGTCCAAACCCTCAAAAACGTAGTAGAAAGACTCAGGGCCGAAAACGAACACCTCAAAAGAACCTCCAAACCACCAACTAAACAACCTGACGCCTCCCAAAACGAAAAAGTCCTCCAAAACAAACTCCAAAGCTTAGAACAGGAACTCAAAGAACTGCGTTCTCGAGAACTCATCAACAAAGACCTTGAACTTAAGATGAAAAAGGTCAACGAAGCCAACGACTACCTACGCAAAGAAATGGAAAAAGAAATCCACATGGTTGAAGAAGCCGACAACAAGTACAGGGCTCTACTGCTCCAACACGAAAGTCTCCAAAAAGACCATGAAAGACTCCGCAAAGTTCTTTATGAACTCACTCAGTAATTAAATGTTACCTTTTAGAACCTCCAAAAGAACCCTGGAAGTCTTCAGAAAGCACAACTTTCATAGCTCCAAACGAGTTGTGGAACATAATGTCTCCTTCTATAGTTTGGCCTCTAGCCCACAAAAGGTACACTTTGCTGTTTTTGTAAAGTTTAGTGTCTTTGTAGTCTTCTGTGTCAGTACTCCGTTTCCACTTGTAAACGTAGTAGTTGCCTGCTAGTTCTCCACTGTCACTTAAAGTTTGGATGCTGTGTTTACCTGAAATCAGCACGTCTTTAGGAGGGTATTCGTTGTAGTCAGCGTACCTGTCCTGGATCTCTCCTGTTTCAAGGATCACTGTTACAAAGTCTCCTTTAGCCATTGACTTGTTTTCCCAGAACTGGTTGAAGCCTACTCCCACCCAGCCCCAACTTTGGGAGTCTTCAGAAGGCACGTAAAGACTGAAGTAAACATCTTCTTGGTCCCCAAAACTCCATTCTAGCCAAATGTCGTCTTTGAACTCTGCCAAACCTCCAAAACAAATTCTTATAAGGCACAAAAAAAGCATTTATACAAACTAAGTAAAAAGTATTGAATTACTGAATAAGCCCAGCAGCCACAACGTTGCCTACGCCGCCGGTAGTTAAGCTGTAGTCCTTTCTGCCGTATCCTAAGTCGTCAGGGTACTCGTGGACAGCTGCTGTGCGTCCTACTACTGAGTAAGGACCGCTAAGTTTTATAAAAGGGTCACTTAAGTTGTCTTTGCAGTGGCCTTGGTCATCAGCTTGGACGTTGCCTAAGTCGCCAACTTTGCGCTCTACGCCAGAAGGACCTCCGTGCTTCTTGGCAAAGGGGTTGTAGGTTTCTCCGGGGTCTTTGGGGTCGCTTCCTTTTTTAACTGAAAATCCATGCTTTTCGTTAGGTTTAAGCCCTTTTAGGTCTACTGAGATCTGGGTGTTGGCTGAGTAGAACTCTTGAGTGAAAGTGACTGTTCCAGAAACTTCACTGCCTTCAATTTGGCTTACAGCTGTGACTTTAGTGTTGGCTTTTTCTGCTGAAGCTGAAAGGGCAGAGGCACCCATGACACTTGATAACACGACTGCAGCTTTTTTCCAGAGAGCCATATTTATTATGAAGACTGAGAAGAAGTCTAGGCGGCAGGAAGACGACGAAGGCAATATCAGACAGCGAGTAAGGGAGTTCATTGACGGAAAACTAGTTACTTTAGTGATGACTAGCGTGACTTTATGGGCTTTGTTTGGGGACGACATTCGGGTGTATGCAACTGACAAACCTGCTGATGTTTATTTTGAAGTGTCTTTTGTGGTGTCTTTGGTCCTGTTTGTACTGGAACTGTTTGCGACGAGTTTGGTGGTGGACGACTACAAGTACTCATTTTTCTTCTGGCTGGACGTTTTGGCAGCTATTTCGCTGGTGCCGGACATTCCTTACATGTTCAACCCAATAATTGAGGCTTTTGGAGGGGCTGCTTACACGGCTAACGTCACCATCACTACCTCGAGTACAGACGCAGCCCAGAACTACGCTTCGTCCATTCTGAAGAGTTTCAGACTGATAAGACTGGTAAGGATAGTGAAACTCTACAAGTACTTCACTAAAAAAGAAAGCGAAGAACAAGAACAAAGACTGCGTGAAGCCCAAAAACAGTCTAAAACTGCCAGACAAGCTGCTATGAACCGAGAAATGGACCCTACTAGGTTAGGCAAAAACCTGTCAGACACCACTACTAGGAGAGTAATTATAGTGGTGCTTTTGATGATAATCTTTTTGCCTCTTATGCAGTCAGAAGTGGCTGACTACGCTCCTACGTATGGGCTGAGGCAGTTATTTTGGTTTGGCAGAAGCAGTTGCAAGTCTTCTTCGCAGTACGAATGCGACACAGAAAAAACTAACTTGGTGTCAAATGACGGCTGGAGGGACATGTTGTACAGGTACTCTAAGAGTTCTGAGGAGTCTGAAGGCCAAGACCCGCCTTCTTCTTTGCTGTGGCTTTACATTCCCAATTACTTTGAAAACGGTGAAATGCAAAGCATTAAGTACATAAAAGACAACCAAGGTAACACTCTTTGGGAAGAAAACTCTGACTGTGCAGACAAAACCGTGTCTGATGACTGTGAGTTTAGGGACTCCGAAATGCTGCTTGTAGTGGAAATACCTGGCAAGTGCGAAGACGAAGAAGTTAAAGGGTGCTCAGAACTACAGTCCTACGCAAGGTTCGACATTAAGGAGAAGACCCAGGAGCAAGGCCTTATGAATATACTAAACACTGTGTTTGTAGGGCTGATACTGGCATTAGCTAGTGTAACTTTTACCATCGACACCCAAAAAATAGTTATTGTGCCTATCACTAAAATGGTGCTTACAATCAAAAGCTTAGCTGACGACCCTCTCAAAAAGCCCGAAACCAAAGAAACTTCTGACGACGAAGAAGAATTTGGAATAAAAGAAAGTAAATCTATGCTAGAAAAAACCATCAACAAGATCAGCAACATGCTTCAGCACAGCTTAGGCGAAGAGGGAGCTGAGATCCTCAGCAGAAACATGATGAGTGGAGACGGGGAACTGAACCTTATGAGGCCAGGAGCTAAAGTAACTTTGGTGTTTTCAGTAGTCAAAGTTAGAAACTTCGAAGCTATTTCAGAGATCCTTGAAGAAGACACTACTCGACTGTACAATGAAGTCTGTGAAGTAGTGCATGCCTGCTGTACTGAGTGGGGAGGGTTAGTTTCTAGCAGC
>PR_CR_10_Liq_1_inCRDRAFT_1002051_pt1 | contig 10600 bp, 11 predicted proteins | sample PRCRCaboRojoPR_3_FD_10241 | JGI IMG/M metagenome (IMG submission 10241) | reverse complement strand
GGCTTGGTGTGGGGCGGTCCAAGAGTCCGAAACCGATATTCAGCATGGCAACTGTTGCAGGACGCCCTCCCGGGGGGAGGGTCGGGCGTGGCCCGTCAGAGCCGGGCGGCTCGGGTTGCCAGCGATGCGCTATGATTCCAGCGCAGAGAAGTTGGGCAATTGGTGTTACCCCAACACCTCCTGAAACTCGCGCCATTCCCCCTTGCTCATGCCTGAGGTTTCCTGGGTGACCTCCTCGCCTTTCAGCATCCGGCGGAGGCAGTCGAGGCCCTTGGCCGAGAGGGTCGCACCGCCCATGCGGTAATCCTCGAAAGCGCCATAGGCAGCGGGGACCCAATCGGCGACGATCTTGCAGAGTTCCTCGGCATAGACGCGGATTTCGTATTGGGCGTGGTGGTCGGCGCGCAGGCGCAGGAAGTGCAGCAGGTTGTGCAGGTCGACTTTCCAGTACCATTGGGTATAGACATTGGCGGGCAGGTTCATGCGGGCCAGCTCCCGCGCGAGGCCCTGTTGGCCCTCTTGGCTGATCATCTCCTCGTAGTGGTCATAGGCGCGCATGGAATCCTCTTGCAGGAGGCGCAGGACGCGCTCGGCCTCTTCGCCTTGAAGCGCCTCACCGCGGCCTTGGTTGTTGGTGGTGGATTGCGCGGCGAGGTGATCGGGGGCGGGAATGTAGAACTCCCGATCAAGGATCGAATAGCGGGCGGAGTATTCGTTGACGTTAGCGGTGCGGTGGCGGATCCATTGGCGCGCGACGAAAACCGGCAGTTTGACGTGCAGCTTGATCTCGCACATCTCGAAGGGCGTGGAATGCCAGTGGCGCATGAGGTAGCGGATCAGCCCCGCGTCATTGCTGACCGATTTGGTGCCTTTGCCGTAGGACACGCGGGCGGCCTGACAGATGGCGGCATCGTCGCCCATGTAGTCGATCACCCGGACAAAGCCGTGATCGAGCACCGGGTAGGCGGTGTAGAGGTGTTTTTCCATCCCCGGGGCGGTGGTGCGCAGGGTGGATTGCGGTGTGCCGCGCTGGTCTTCGATTTCGGCCTGTTGTTCGGGGCTGAGGGGCATGGGGCATCCTTTCGTCAAGCGGGGCGAGTCGTGACACGACTATATCTCGCGGATCGCGCGGACAAAACGACAATATGGGGTGCTGATCGTGTTTCCTGAGCGAAGGCATGCCTTGTGCGGTCGGTGGTGCTTGTGCAGTTCGAGGTGATGAATTCGACGGGCTGAACGGCGACTTGGGTGTCGGTGGTCAAGATGAGCTTGGCTTTGGCTTGTGAATCCGGGGCTTTCCCCTCGACAGACGCGCAGGCACGATTATCCTTTGACGAAAGATTTGAAAGGAGTGATCCGCGATGCGCGTAAGATACCTGCACACGATGGTTCGGGTGAAGGACCTGGAAAAATCCAAGGAATTCTATGAGTTGCTGGGCCTGAAAGAGGTTCGGCGCATGGATGTGGAGGCCGGGCGCTTTACGCTGGTTTTCATGGCGCCGGAGGGGCAGGAAGAGTGCCCGGTGGAGCTGACCTATAACTGGGATGGGGATGATGCCCTGCCCGATGACAGCCGCCACTTTGGGCATTTGGCCTATTCGGTCGGCAATATCTACGAGATGTGCGCGCATTTGCAGAACAATGGCGTGACCATCAACCGCCCGCCGCGTGACGGGCGGATGGCCTTTGTGCGCAGCCCTGACAATATCTCGATTGAGTTGTTGCAGGAGGGTGAGGCGCTGGAGCCGGCCGAGCCTTGGGCCAGCATGGAGAACACGGGCCATTGGTGAGGATTTGCGCGGCGCTGTGGCTTTGGGCCTTGGCGGCGCTGCCTGCCGGGGCCGAGGGGTGCCGTTTGGCGTTGGTTCTGGCGCTGGATGTGTCCTCGTCGGTGGATGAGGTGGAATATGATTTGCAGCGCGTCGGGCTGGCCGCGGCACTGGACGCGCCCGAGGTGCGGCATGCGATCCTCGGCGGCGGGGCCGGGGCGGTGGCGCTTTCGGCCTATGAGTGGAGTGGGCGCTACAAGCAGAAGGTGCTGCTGGACTGGGCGCTGTTGCAGACAGAGGCGGATATCGACCGGGCGGTTGATGCGCTGGCCGGGTCGGTGCGCAGTGAAAGCGAGTTTCCCACGGCCATGGGCTATGGCATCGGCTATGCCGCGCGGATGCTGGCGCGCGCGCCTGAATGCGCGCGGCGGGTGATTGATGTCTCGGGCGACGGGGTGAACAACGATGGCTTTGGCCCACGCCTTGCCTATCGGCATTTCCCCTTGGCCGATGTCACCGTGAATGGCTTGGTCATCCTTGGCCATGACGAGGAGGTTTTGGGGTTTTACCGCAACGAGGTGATCCGGGGGCGCAATGCCTTTCTTGAGACCGCCAATGGTTTTGAGGATTTCCGGAACGCCATGACCCGAAAGCTCTACCGCGAAATCAACGATATCATGCTGGGCGGCGCGGTGCCCCCTGCCCCGCGCGGATGAAATGCGCGGCGCTATTGTTTGGCCTTTGGGCCGGGGCGGCGCAGGCGGCGTGCCGGCAGGCCTTGATGTTGGGGCTGGATGTCTCGGGGTCGGTCGATGGGGCCGAGTATCGCTTGCAGTTGGAGGGGATTGCGCGCGCCATGGAGGCCGCAGAGGTTCAGGCGGTGGCGCTGTCCATGCCGCAGGCGCCCATTCGCTTGGCGGTTTATGAATGGGGCGGTGTTGGGCAACAGCGGGTGCTTGTTGATTGGGCCGAGTTGCGAGATGCGGAGGATATGGCGCAGGTGGCGGCGCGATTGCGGGCGGTGACACAGCGCTATGACGATCCGGGAACGGCCATCGGCGCGGCCATTCGTTGGGGGGCCGAAGCGCTGGCGACGCAGGATTGTTGGCAAAAGACCTTGGATATTTCCGGTGATGGTCCGTCGAACGATGGCCCGCATCCGGGGCAGTTGCCNGACGCGGCGGTTGCGGGGATCACCGTCAANGGTTTGGTTGTCGGGCCGCAGGCGCGGGCCAATATCAGCAAGGANNTGAGCCAAGTGATTTCGATGCAGGCCTATTACCGGCGGCATGTGATCCGGGGCCCGGGGGCCTTTGTTGAAACCGCATCGGATTATCAGGACTTTGCAGCTGCCATGCAGCGCAAGCTGGAAAAGGAGATGGCCGCGCCGCAGGTGGTGCGGGCACGGCCATGAGCCAAGGAGAAGGCCGGTAAAAAAGTTGCGTCAGTAGATATAGCGGATCTGGTCCGTCCAGTAGCGTTCGACCCGGCGCAGGGAGCTGGTGATCTGGTCGATGCCATCAAGGCCGATCACGCCTTTGTCCTGCATGCCGTCGGCGTGNCGTTCGAAAAGCTGTGCCACGATATCGCGAATACCGCGCCCCTTTTCAGTGAGCCGGACCCGGACCGAGCGGCGGTCAACCTCACAGCGTTGGTGGTGCATATAGCCCATTTCCACCAGCTTCTTGAGGTTGTAGCTGACGTTGCTGCCTTGATAGTAACCGCGCGTTTTAAGCTCCCCCGCTGTCACCTCGTTGTCGCCGATGTTGAACAGCAAAAGCGCCTGTACCGCGTTGATCTCAAGAACGCCGACGCGTTCGAATTCATCCTTGATGACATCCAGAAGCAACCGGTGCAGCCGTTCGACCAGCGCCAGCGCATCAAGGTAGCCTGTCATGAAACCCTGCTTGTTCGCGGGGGTCTCGAAGGGGGTGTGCAAACTCATGTCCGTCTCCGTGCGATACTGCTCAGGGAGGGACATTGGGATAAATTGCCGAATAATCGGTTAAACCCTATGGGAGGCGTATAAAATCCGAACTAAAGTGTATCGCGAATAACCTGAATGACAGCTTTTCGCGAAATGCAGCCCAGCACTGAATCGTTGCACGCGTTCCGTCCTTCGCTGATAGCTCAGATCAAAGGCGGACCACTTTATTTGGCACCGCTGGCGTTCGAAAGCCGTGCAATATCTTCGATCAGAGGCGCGAGCGCATCAGGTGCCGGGGCCTGCCCCGTCACCCATTGATAGAGATCCTGATCGTTTTCGGACAGAAGCGCATCGTAGGTGTCGAGGCTGGCCTCATCCAGATCGGCCAAGCGCGTGTCGGCGTAGCGGCCAAGGATGATGTCCATCTCCTTGATGCCACGCCGGATGGAGCGCATGTAAAGCCGCTTGAGCCGGATGTCGCGGGTTTCTTCAGGCACCCGCCTCGTCCTTGAGTTTGGAGCGCAGGGTTTTTTCCAAGCGGCCCAGGCGGTCCACGTATTGCGCCATATGAGTGCGGATATCGCGAATCTCGGTCAGCATNTCGGTGACGTCACGCGAAAGNTCNCCTTCTTCCCCCGGCGCGTCGGGGCCATCGCCCTCGCCCGAAAGCAGCCACAGAAGCGAGACATTGAGCAGGCCCGCCATCATCGACAACTTGTTGGCGCGCGGCTCGCTCAGGTCGTTTTCCCAGCCTTTGAGGGTCTTGAGTTTCACCCCAAGGCGTTTGGCCAGTTCCGTTTGGGTCATGCCTGCCTGTTCGCGGGCACCGGCGACACGGTCGCCGAAGGTGGTGGCCTCGGGGTCGAACCAGCCGTCGTTGGTTTGCTCGTTCATGGGACTTCCTTTCGCGTGATCCTGCAGGGTGCTTGATACGTCTTGTCGCGGACTCTAAGACATTCGAAGAAGTGATACAAACCGGAGCCTGACATGAACCCTCTTTCCGCGACACTATCGCGCGTCAAACCGTCCCCGACGATCGCCATGACCGCCAAGGCGGCGGAATTGCGCCGGGCGGGCAAGGATGTGATCGGGTTGAGCGCGGGGGAGCCGGATTTCGACACGCCGGACCATATCCGNGCGGCGGGCATTCGGGCCATTGAAGANGGCAAGACGCGCTACACCGCGCCCGATGGTATCCCCGAGTTGAAAGAGGCGGTTTGCGCCAAGTTCAAGCGCGACAACGGGCTGGACTACACCCCGGCGCAGGTGAGTGTGGGCACGGGCGGCAAGCAGATCCTTTACAACGCGTTGATGGCGACGCTGAACCCCGGTGACGAGGTGGTGATCCCGGCGCCCTATTGGGTGAGTTACCCCGATATGGTGCTTTTGGCGGGTGGCACCCCGGTGATTGCCGAGGCGGGTGTCGAGACCAATTTCAAGCTGACGCCCGAGGCCTTGGAGGCCGCGATTACCGACAAGACGCGGTGGTTCATCTTCAATTCGCCGTCGAACCCGACCGGGGCGGGCTATGCATGGGATGAGTTGAAAGCGCTGACCGATGTTTTGATGCGCCACCCGCATGTTTGGGTGATGAGCGATGATATGTACGAGCATCTGGCCTATGACGGGTTTGAATTCTGCACGCCCGCGCAGGTGGAGCCGGGGCTGTATGACCGCACACTGACCTGCAACGGGGTCAGCAAGGCCTATGCGATGACCGGCTGGCGGATCGGTTATGCCGCGGGGCCGGAGGTATTGATCGGGGGGATGCGGAAAATCCAGAGCCAAAGCACCTCGAACCCCTGCACGATCAGCCAGTGGGCGGCGGTGGAGGCGCTGACTGGAAGTCATGATTTCATTGCGTCGAATAACGCGGTGTTCAAACGCCGCCGCGATCTTGTGCTGGAGCGTTTGAACGCCATCGAGGGGATCACCTGCCCGGTGCCGGAGGGGGCGTTTTACGTTTATCCTTCGATTGCCGGGCTGATGGGCAAGACCAGCGCCGGTGGAGCCAAGATCGACAGTGACGAGGCATTTGCCACCGCCCTTCTGGAAGAGGAAGGCGTGGCCGTGGTCTTTGGCGCGGCCTTTGGGCTGTCACCCGCATTCCGGGTGAGTTATGCCACGTCGGATGAGATGCTGGAGGAGGCCTGCACCCGGATTACGCGGTTCTGTGGCGGGCTTCGGTAAGCTCGCGCGCGCCGATTCACGTTGATCGGAATGCCGCAGGCACGGCAAAATGCGCCGGCGTTGGAACCTAGATTGTTGCTTAGACCGTCAATTTGTGGATTGTAACGGCAAAAAGACAGTGTTTTTTAGGGGGCTTTATGACCGGAGACTTGCCGGAATATTACTTCAGGGTCCGTGACAACGGGGCCTTCGTGTTCCGCGTGGACACCGAGAACCGGCAGCGACGGATCGACATGGACCAGATTGCCGTGGTCAATATCCGCAAGGCCGAGATCAAGCCCCATGGTGACCGCGAATTGAGCGAGGCCGATATTGCCGCCATCGAAGACTGGATGGCCGAGCGCGCCGAGATCCTCGCCCATCGGGACATCGACGATATCTTTCGGGCGGTGGATTACCTCAACACCACCACCCATTGGGCGCAATCGCGCGCGACGGCAGAGCAATTGGAAGAAGTGACCGATGCGCTGCTGCTGGCGATGCATGACTTGCGCACCGTTCTGGTGCGCAAGAAGGCGGATCGGTTGATGAAGGGCGAGTGAGTTTCGGACAAGTGGCCGATTGAGAGACAAAGCCCCTCGAATGGTCAGGTCTGGCGCGCTGTGAATTCCTGTCCCGGCCAAGGCTTTTCGAAAAGCCTTGGACCACGCAAATTCGAATTTGCGTGACAAGCGCCTTCGAAGGCGCTTGTCGGAAGGCGTTTCGAAACGCCTTGCCAGCCTAACGAAGAATGTCCGGCCTGCCCGGCGCTTCGTGGCATTGGGTGACCAATTTCACTCCAACATCGCCGCGCCTGCAATCGGGCCGTGGCCGGATTGCTGGATCAGTACGACCAGCGGCTGGTCGCCCTTGAGCGGATGGCTGACGCGCAGGGGGTTGGCCCCGGTCCATGTGCCCAGGGGTTCCATCGACGTCACGATATTGGCATAGCTGAGCGTTCTCCCTGCATTTTCGCCGGACTTGATGGCCACGGTGGCCTTGGGCCTGTAGCGCAGAAGCGTGATGTCCATGCGCGCCGGTACCGCCCCCCGCGGAGTGGCCATGATGTGCAGGGTGTCGCCTTCGCGGCGCAGTTTGAGTGTCACGGGGTTGGGTTTGGCATGGTGCTTGGCGATGGCGGCGGCCACGGCCTTGGGCTTGGTGCCCGCCACGCCATAGCTGCCATCGACGATCATTTGCGGAGTGTAGACCATTCTTTTGTTCTGTGCCGCCGCATAGGATTTTTGCCGTGCTGTATAGGCGGGATCGGCAAAACTGTCTTTCCACCCGATGTAATCCCAGTAGTCGACATGCATGGCCAGTGCGACGACCCCTTCTTGCTCGGCCAGTTCATGCAGGTAGGCATCGGCGGGCGGGCAAGACGAACAGCCCTGCGAGGTATAAAGCTCAACCACCACGGGCCCGGGACCTTCGGCAAGGGCGGGGCTGGCCAGCATCAGAAAGGCGGCGACCCAATGGCGGATGTTTCGCATGGCGGTGTCCTGTGTTTGCGGCAGTCTTGGTTACCCCATTGTTCTATGTACTCGGCACCGAAACGGCCAATCAAGGTTTCGTCAGTACAGGGTGATGCTTGATTTTCATGTGATTCTGCGGCAAATTGTGTGCAATAGTATACAATTTTGCCTGACTCCTCTTGATCGGGGTTTTCAAATCGGTCAGAAGCAGGCCAGCGAATTCCTATTCCTGCCTTGAACGTGAAAGGAAGGCCAACAATGCCTATCACCGTCGGACATGACACCACAAAGACGCGCAAGGAATTGAGCGTCAACGGCAAGACCTTTGCCTACTACTCCATCGCTGCCGCTGAAAAAGCGGGCCTTGGCGATTTTTCCAAGCTGCCTGCTGCGCTGCGCGTGGTTTTGGAAAACATGCTGCGGTTCGAGGATGGCAAGACCGTCACGGTCGACGACATCAAGGCGTTTTCCGAATGGGCCACCAAAGGCGGCAAGAACCCCCGCGAGATCGCCTATCGCCCGGCCCGCGTTCTGATGCAGGATTTCACCGGCGTTCCCGCCGTTGTGGACCTTGCCGCGATGCGCGACGGGATCGTGGCATTGGGCGGCAAGGCCGAGCAGATCAACCCGCTGAACCCGGTTGACCTTGTGATCGACCACTCGGTCATGATCGACGAGTTCGGCAACCCGCGCGCCTTCCAGATGAACGTGGACCGCGAATATGAGCGCAACATGGAGCGTTACCAGTTCCTCAAGTGGGGTCAGGGCGCCTTCAACAACTTCCGCGTCGTGCCGCCGGGCACGGGCATCTGCCACCAGGTGAATCTTGAGTATCTTGCCAAGGCCGTCTGGAGCGACGTGGACCAAAACGGGGTCGAAGTGGCTTATCCCGATACCCTCGTCGGCACCGACAGCCACACCACCATGATCAACGGTCTGGCGGTTCTGGGCTGGGGCGTGGGCGGTATCGAGGCCGAGGCCGCGATGCTGGGTCAGCCGATTTCGATGCTGATCCCGGAAGTCGTCGGTTTCGAACTGACCGGCGAGATGGTCGAAGGCACCACCGGCACTGACCTTGTCCTGAAGGTCGTGGAAATGCTGCGCGAAAAGGGCGTTGTCGGCAAGTTCGTGGAGTTCTATGGAAACGGTCTGGACAAGCTGCCGCTGGCGGACCGGGCGACGATTGCCAACATGGCGCCGGAATATGGTGCGACCTGCGGTTTCTTCCCGATCGACGACGAGACCCTGCGCTACCTGCGCAACACCGGGCGCGACGAAGACAGCGTTGCATTGGTCGAACAGTATGCCAAGGAAAACGGCTTCTGGCGCGATGCGAGCTATGCGCCCGTGTACACCGACACCCTGAGCCTTGACATGGGCACCATCGTTCCGGCCATTTCCGGGCCGAAACGCCCGCAGGACTACGTGACACTGGACAAGGCCGCCCCGGCGTTCTTTGACGTGGTTTCCGAATATCGCGGCGAAGACGAAACCTCGGCTGCCACCGATATGGCGGCTGAAGGCCCCGCGCCCGATGCCCTGATCGACCCGCGCAAGAGCGCGAAGGTCGAGGGCGAGGATTACGAGCTGCGCGACGGGTCGGTGGTGATCGCCTCGATCACGTCATGCACCAATACCTCGAACCCCTATGTGATGATCGGTGCGGGCCTTGTGGCGCGCAAGGCGCGCGAATTGGGCCTTGATAGCAAACCTTGGGTGAAAACCTCGTTGGCACCGGGCAGCCAGGTGGTGTCGCATTACCTTGAGGCGGCCGGCCTGCAGGACGATCTGGACGCCATCGGCTTCAACCTTGTCGGCTATGGCTGCACCACCTGCATCGGCAACTCCGGCCCGCTGCAGGAGGAAATCTCGAAGGCCATCCATGACAACGACCTGATCGCCACAAGCGTTCTGTCGGGCAACCGCAATTTCGAAGGCCGGATCAGCCCGGACGTGCGCGCCAATTACCTCGCCTCGCCGCCGCTGGTGGTGGCCTATGCGCTGGCCGGTGACATGAACATCGACCTGACGCATGAACCGCTGGGCCACGACAAGGACGGCAACCCCGTCTACCTCAAGGACATCTGGCCGACGCAGAAGGAAATCGCCGATCTGGTCGAGAAGACCGTGACTCGCGAGGCCTTCCAATCGAAATATGCCGATGTCTTCAAGGGCGACGAGAAGTGGCAGGAGGTGGAGACCTCGGAAGGGGAAACATACGACTGGCCGCCGCAGTCGACTTACGTGCAGAACCCGCCTTACTTCCAGGGCATGGCGAAAGAGCCGGGCACGATTTCCGACATCAAGGGCGCCAAGATGCTGGCGCTTCTGGGCGACATGGTCACCACCGATCACATCAGCCCGGCGGGCAGCTTCAAGCCCTCGACCCCTGCGGGCCAGTACCTGACCGAGCGTCAGGTGCCGGTGCGCGAGTTCAACTCCTATGGCTCGCGTCGTGGCAACCACGAGGTGATGATGCGCGGCACATTCGCCAACATCCGTATCCGCAACGAGATGCTGGATGGTGTCGAAGGCGGCTACACCAAGGGCCCGGACGGCGAGCAGACCTCGATCTTCGAGGCGGCCATGGCCTATCAAGAGCAGGGCACGCCCCTGGTCGTCGTGGGCGGCGAACAGTACGGCGCGGGCTCCAGCCGTGACTGGGCCGCGAAGGGCACCAACCTGCTGGGCGTCAAGGCGGTGATCGCCGAGAATTTCGAGCGTATTCACCGCTCGAACCTCGTGGGCATGGGCGTGATCCCCTTCGAGTTCACCGGCGGCGACACCCGCAGCAGCCTGAACCTGACGGGTGACGAGACTTTCGACATCACCGGTCTGGAAGGCGATATGAAACCGCAGGCCGAAATTCCCTGCACCATCACCTATGCCGATGGCACGACCAAGGAGATCACCTTGAAGTCGCGCATCGATACGGCGGTGGAAAAAGAATACGTCGAAAACGGCGGCGTGCTGCACTATGTGTTGCGCAACTTGGCCAAGTCGGCAGCCTGATTTTCGGATCAGACAAGTTAGAGGGGCGGCCTATCGGGGCCGCCCTTTTTTGTTGGTTTGACGGGCCGTTGACCCGTCTTGGTTCCAACGTGGGCAACGTCCTTGCGGGAAACCGGGAAGCGGGTTCATGGTGCCGCATGTCGGCTTTGCGGGACGAAGCTGCCGCCCGAGGATCGCGAAAGGATTGCCGTCGAGCGCAACCGCCCGGCGCAGTCCGGGCATCGCCCGACCTCCCCCCGGAGGGCGAT
>PR_CR_10_Liq_1_inCRDRAFT_1002047_pt1 | contig 10614 bp, 12 predicted proteins | sample PRCRCaboRojoPR_3_FD_10241 | JGI IMG/M metagenome (IMG submission 10241) | reverse complement strand
ACGTAATTCTCCAGGGAGTTCGCTTCACCGATCCCAAGAACGGCGATGTTGAGGCGGACTTCCTTGTACTGATGCCAGAAATGGGAGTTGCGGTTGTGGAAGTCAAGGGAGGTTTGGTCTCCTACACCGACGGCGTGTGGACGCTAACCGGGATTTCCGACCCCAAATATCAGCGCCGTATTCATCCCGTGGACCAGGCACGCAAGGCAAAGCACGCCCTTCGGCGATATCTGGACCGGCAAGCAGAGTGGAATCTCGGTTTGGTGCGCTCGGCATGGTTCGTCGTCATGCCAGAGACCCAGGTCGTTCGAGACTTCGGGCCCGAAGGCCTGCAGGAGCACTTACTAGGTACTAGCGAGGTGGGATCGATACGGCGCTCGATGGCCGCGGTCCTGGATCGCGGCCTTCTCACTGAGGCACGCCCTTCGCCCGAAGCCATCGAGGATGCTGTGTCTTTGCTTTTTCGCTCAGAGAGCATCTCTATTCGCCGCATGGGCCAACCGCGCTCCCGATCCAAGCGCAAGAGGCGCAATGCGTTGATTGGCGCAGTAGGAGGCGTCGCTCTCGTTGGCGCCCTGGGGTTTGGAGTGTGGTCGGTGAACGGCGGCATTGTTGCTGAGGAGTGCTCTCCGCACTACGAACCGTGCCTACCGATCACCGATGATCTGAATTGCAGCGATCTGGATTCCCAGGTCCGTGTGGTAGGCGAAGACCTTTATAACCTGGATCGTGATGGGAACGGGGTCGGTTGCGAGAGTTTGCCCATGAGTGTTAACTGACCGCGTTGGAAACGGCTGACAACTCCGACCTAGAGTCACGATCAATAGGACGAATATTCACTCGCTTTCAATTGCTGAACGTCCAACCGTTCGCTTCAAGGTCACGACCAGAAATCCATGAACTGCGATTGTTCTCAGCATCGTCCGCGTCATAGGCGACTCGGTACTCAAGGGCTCCTGCGGGCACATCACGAAAACTCACGCTCATCTTGCAAGGCGTGTAGGTCCCATTCGAAACATCTTCTACCCACGATCCTGTGGCTAGATCTTGCCGAGATTCATCCTGCAGTACTGGATCAGGATAGACGGCACGGAAAAACGCTAGGTATGAGTCGCAGTTGAGATCGGTGTCAGTGTAGGCAATTGATCGAAGCCCATCGTGCACAAACGTCACCGTCACTTCGGGCGGTCCAAGCGACAACACTAAGTTCACTTCGCTCCCGTTGCCGATTCGAGAGCCCGCATTAGGCGCCTGGCTTATCACAAGGCCCTCGCCAATCTCATCAGAGAACTCATTCGTTTCCTCGCCCAAGATAAAGCCGGAGTCGTTGAGGGTAACGCGGGCAGCCGACACAGTTTGACCGGTAACCTCAGGTACGGGTGATGTTGAGAGAAAATAGACTGCGGCACTGAGAGCCAGGGCAGACACAATCAACCCCGCACTAATTGCGATTAGTTTTCTCGAATTCAGCGACTTCCCTCGTCTAACGTTCTCGAATGCTTGCAGTTGCTCGTCGGAGAGATACTGCCCATCCGACTTCGATGTCTTCCTCAGGCCGGCAGGGGTTGTCTCTGCTTCTACTGACTCAAGCCCTATGCCGCATACGATGCAGAATCGGGCGCCTCTCGGATTCGAGTGACCTTCTGGGCACTGCAACTCATCACCCATGTCGACTATTCATTCAACGCAGTCGGGTTGAATTCCGGCCCCAAATTTTTTGTGCCGCAGACGACACAGTGATCGCCAGCTCCCTCGATAGGATATCCGCAATTGCCGCAGTCAGTATTTGGAATGTACTCCGGTCCTACCATGGGGGCCCGCGTTCCATCATCTATACCGTCCTCACCCACAAGAAGCACCGCACCCGCCTGTTTCGGGTCAAATCCCGTCAGAATTCCGTCAGGCACTGACGTGTGTTCGCCGTTTTTGAGTTCGGTCTCAGTCCAATATGAGCCGTCGAAGTACACGCGCCGATCCTCTGCGAAATACAGGCCTACCCGCCACACTGTCGGGACCTCACCTTCGACCACGTTCGGGCCCTCTGCTTCGTGTTCTGGTCCCGACCCCATGGGCCAAGGAACCCCCGCCGGCCATACTTGACCGCAGGTGGGACACGCGCGGTTTTCTGGTAGGACACTCCCACAAGTCATGCAAAAACTGGCACCATCTTGGCGGGGAGTGCCGCATGATCCGCAATAACCAACCATGCCTACTGCTCCTCACTTGGCGCTCGTGGCAACTCAATACTTATGACGTCACCCGGATTCAGACCCCTAGGGTCGATACCAGGGTTCAGGTCCACAATCTCGGTGTATCGCTGCCCTTCACCCAGTAAGCGCTCGGCTATTCCCCACAAGGTGTCTCCTGCCTGTATCGGGAACGCAACCAAGACTGAAGAGCTTTCCTCCATGGCGTCAGTTTGGGTTCCTTCAGGTGTTTCAGGCTCATCGACAGGGTCGACCGCCTGAGGAGTCGGTTCAACTATTGGCTCGATCGCATCGACCTCCTGCCTCAACTCCTCTACCCGAGTTTCGGATTCCCGTAGTTGGGATTCGAGAGACTCCACCTCGGATTCGCTCGCAGTCAGGGCATTGGTGGCAGAACGCTGCGCATCTTGGCTGGGGATACCTATAGCAAGCCAACCAATGCCCAGCCCCATCCCGAAGGCCACGATCCCAGCGGCGACGCCAACAGGCCAACGCTTCGCACTCTGCTTTTCCGCATGTGACCGATTGACGATTTCGGCCTTTGCCTCAGCAAAGTCAGGTGCATCACCTTGCGCCAATGCGACGTGCTGAGTCGAGCCGGCTTCGAGTTCTTGGTAGCTCCCATTGAAAGCAACGAAATAGCCGTAGGTGCCAGCAAGCGGATCAATGACCAGAGCAACCTGTCCTGGTCCTGAAAAGAAATTCTGTTGTATGAAGATGTCGTACTCCGACAGAAAGCAGCCGAATCCCGGGTGACTGTGATACCAGCCCACGATATTCAGTCCCTTGAAGTCCGAATCAAGTTTGGAAAGCACCTCATCCCACGCCTCGTGTGTGAATGTGAGGTTTGTCTGACTGGATTCGGCCGTGGCTGCCGGCTGAATTTGAGCGATGGTCACGGACGAGTCATCGATAAGTCCCAGGAGAAAGCCACCGACTTCAACATCAACCCGACTAAAACAGTGTTCTTCACATGCCGCCATTGCCCGCGGTGACATATCCAATCTGCGACCGTCGATCTCAACCATTCGTCACCTCCACAGGAACATGCACGAATGATGTGCCGCCCCGTACCGCTACCGCCTCACACATCGGCCAATACCAAGTTTGCATGTCAGCCTGCATCAACGGATCACCCATACCGACAGAAGCTTGAGCCTCCATAGGCAACTCGCTACCGCACTGCGGGCACTGTCCGGCTCCATCCGGAAGGACGCCCCGAAGCCCTACCATTGCGGTTTCCAATCCACACGCGAGACAGTCACCAATCCCGATGAGGTCATCTGGGAAGAAGAGCGTGTCAACTTCCAAACCGGTTTTTGTCTTCACGGCCTCAGTGACATCAACCAATCGTCTCACCGGAGCATCAAGAGTCACCCACTCGTCAGCCCGATCATGGGCAAGGCAGTTTGGATCCTCCGAATAACCCACGAGGCTGGAAAGCATGGTTTCGCCTTCCATGCGCCATGCGGCACCCACAAGCGCGACAAGCTCAATCTGACCGACGAGGATCTTAATTGCCTCCTGTACCTGAAGCCCTCCAATGATGGATGCTGTGGTTGCATTCGTCGGCGTTCGCCCACCGTCCAATGCCTCGGGTGACAGGAGAGCACATGAACGTCGGTGGGCAAGCAACTCACGGTCCGTTTCACCGAGCGTGCATTCGTAACACGGGCCTTCAGGTCCGAACACCCTTGCGACACCCTGCAGGCCTTCTATCGCACCGTCAACCCAATAGCCACCAATCAAACGCATCGCTTGATTGACCCACAAACGCGCCTCGCGGTTATCCAGGCCACCGATCACAACGTCGTATTGCCGCAATCTGGCCATGCCAAAAGCCTGCACTCGGCACACGAATGCCTGGACGCTTATGTCCGAATTCATATCGTTGGCTGCATCCGCAAGAGCTTCTGCCTTGAACCGTCCTTCGTCTCGTTCACGGAATAGGGCGCATCGGGCAAGGTTGGAATGCTCGATCCGATCCATGTCAACCACATCCACTGAGCCCACGCCAACTAGAGCCAGATTCTTAACTATTTCGTTGCCCAAAGCGCCGGCTCCGACCACCAGGACTCGCGCAGCTCGTAGGGAGGACTGATCCCACCACCAGATTCTTTCCTGGCGGTCATATCGAGATCCCCCGATGTCTATCTCTGTCATCCCGCGGTGATCTCCGGCACCAGGCGGAGTGTTGAGCCTGGTCCCACGCCACTGTCCGCAAGCGACACGTCATCTCGCAATTGCCTGGATGCGTCAACGTGATGGAACCTGTACGACATTGGCTGACCATCTGGTGCAACGAGGGGCAAATTCAGTACCTCAACTAGGCGCGCGATAATTCGCCCCGTTGGTGCATCATCGGGGACGACAACGTCATCCTTCCTTGCACCCGTTGCATCCGTCACAATGATTTCAATATCGGCCATTCATTTCACTCCTTAATCAATCTCGATCCGGATAAGCCGTCTTCTTCGCTTACGGATCATCACTATCCGGGCAACCAAAGCGAGGACCAGGCTGGCCACCAGTGCGACCAATATGACCACGACGAGCGCAAATGGGAATTCACTCACATCTTGCTCAGGACTCTCGTGCGTTGAGGCTTCCGTGAGGATCTCAACTAATTCGGATGCCGGTCTCGCGATTGCAAAGTTGGTGCTTGCCTCTAGCTGGGTCACGAGACCCACAACCTCGCCCTCTGAGTTCAGCAGAGGCCCACCCGAGTTTCCCTCTGCCACGCGAGTGTCGGCACGAAGGTATTCTCCATTAACCTCAAGCAAGTCTCCCACTGTGCTGGTCAGAACGCCCCCGGGTGCGCCTATGGCAACCACCTCCTCACCAATGGTTGCGTCCTCCGTCAAGAGCAAGGGCTCGGGCCCGGGTGGGCGCTGAAAGTACAAGACTGCTAGGTCGTCAGATTCATCACGAACCACCACNCGAGCGGTAAGCACCTCATNGTCACCGCGGGGATTCAGTACCCGCACGAAGTCGGCATCGCCAAGCACGTGCGCCGCCGTCAAGCCAACTTGTTCATCAACGAGGAATGCAGCACCGACTCCATCGGAGCTTTGGATTATGAAAGTGGCTTTTTCACCCAACGCCGCGCCTGGACCAACTACGAGATCTCTCAATGGGATGCCGGGCACTACTGCTTCAGCGCCCCAGGGATCTTGGACTTCTGCGTCTTTTCACGGAAGCGCAACTCTGTACCGGCGATGGCCACAACGTCCATATCCGATATGTCCGCCTGGCTAACTGGTTGACCATTCACCAAAACCAGACCTGCTGCGTCGGATGCAGCACCCTCAGGTGGTACGACGGCAGCAGATATCCGGCACTGTGCCCCTTGTGACGTGATTTGCGCCGCAATCGGCGGTATCTTGGGATCCTTTATCAATGTGATGTCAGCCGAGGGTGAGGATCCCAGCGAGATCGTAGACTTATAGAGGATGAACTGCTTGCCAGCCAGCCCGCCTCGGATGATCTCGATCCACCGAGACTTGCCTGCCTGCTCAACTAGCCCGGTTGCTAGGCCGATCAAGAGACCAACGAGAACTATGCCAACAAACTGGGCCAGCAACTCAGATGCTTCAGCCGCATCTTCGCCAAGATTGAAGAAGTCAAAGAGGAAACCACCAAGGAATCCCCCGACTGCACCGCCTAGCGTCGCAAGCCCAACTCGCTTCCATGATCGAGACGCAGCTCCTGCCGAAATACCAGCCGCAACGCCCACAAAGAGCCACGCAAGCCCTCGGACAGGATGAAGGCGCAGGAGTACGTAGTCCTCAATCTGCTGATCTGTGACCAACTCGCCTTCGAAAGCAAGTTCAATTGCACTGTTGTAGATCCATTCTGTTCCCGTCGTGTAGACCAAGTGCGCCACGAAGCCAAGGAGCAAGCCCGCACCGATCGCCGCCGGAATCGCAATGGCGGCCACCGATCCGATCTTGCCCCAGGTCCGGTTGGCAACTACGTCGGCCATGGACACTCCGACACCGATCATGAGTGCGAGAACGAAAGTGAAACCCACATTCGTAGCTGTGCTGTTGTCCTCGAAAAGGCCGAGGGAACTAAAGAGCAGTCGTTGCAGTCCGAATGCAAGCGCCCCTCCAACGGCGCCCCCGATTGCCAAGGTGAGAACGGCGCGGCCCGCGCTCCCGCCTTTGGCCGGTGTACCAACGTCCCGTACCAGAGATACTTGCCGCGCACGGTCCATCTCCGCCAGGCGATCGTCGACACTTTGCTCCGCGAGATCATCACTGGTGATACGGATCTTTTTGTCGCTAGGCTCGTCAGGCATGGGTTCAATCCCCCTCCGTTTTCAGTACCTGAACCTGGATCGGCGCTGAGAAGGCGCCCACCTCGATTGATCCAATTGGCAGGCTCGCGCTATTCGAGTTGGCCCATTCAGCTGCAATCGCATTCAGAGGACTTCGAATGTTGTACTTTCGGAATTGGAGCATGTCCCCGATATTCACAACGATGTCACCCAGTGACTGACCAGGGGACCAGAAATCCGCAATGCATACGTAATTGCCGAAATTTGGGTGGAACACCGGATCCATCGACACCGCGTGAGGCTTATCCCTCGGATACCCAGACGGCAGTGTGATCATGACGACTGTTTCAGTACTCCGCACGACCTCGTTTCGTTCGTCCAACCGCAGAGACGGCACGCGGTAGATGACCTGGTACCGCTCCGGTGGCGCTGCTCCAACGGGGGTTATGGTCAAGTTTGGATCTCCATCGAAACGTGTTCGCAATTCCCGGTAGTCACTCTCCAGCCGCCTCAGCCTCGGGTTCATGCTTGCACCTCCCCGCTTGGTGCCGCTTCGCAGCCGAATTGGGCGCATCCACCATTTGCGTACCAACAGTCCCGATGATGTAGAGCGCTACATTTCCAGCATCTGGGGGCTTTCGTGTCGTGCAGTTCCCCTAAGCAAAAGCAGCAATTCATCTGTTCGCTACCGAATGACGTCATCGCCGATAGCCCAAGCACGCGTCTCGAGCCCATCCCGTCTGTCCAATGCCAACACGAGATTCACGTTCGCTTTCGCGTCGACACGCAACGCCGTAATTCGCGGGCTGTTCAGCCCTTGTGCCACACCGGCATATTGCTTCCTCTACTGAGACTCCGCCAGAACGTTTCGCTATTTCTCTACCCAACGTGAACTTATTCATCGACAGATACATGTCGCCGATCAAGCCGATCGTGTTTGATTCTCTGGCGCGGAAAAGGAGACTTACCGGTGGTCTTCCCAGTGAGGGCGCAACAGTACCAGCGGATTGGACTCGCTCGTCAGTAGCCAGATCCTTTTGATCTAACAGGCCTTTCGTGGTTTCAGTCGCTACGTAAGCCAGCGTCGCAATTTCCTTTGACGGCCCACTAGCGCTGGGCGCCGACAGCATCTCAGAGCGCGATATCAATGTTCCATTCCCCCGTTTGACACTCACAAAACACCCTAAGCGTAGCGCATCGCGACGCCATAGAGGTATGTTTAGCAGGGCGTTCATTTACGCCCCAAACGAATGGGGGAACAGTGGTTTGTTCGCGAGGACACCAAAATGCGGACGGTACGCGGTACTGCACAACCTGCGGGGAGTTGCTGAGCGCTCCGTCGACGCTGCCTCCGGCGCAGAGTCCATCGACTGACTTCCAGGCAATCTCTCCCGCATTTGCAGCGCCGGTAGCTCAGGCAAAGAACGGCATGGGTGTCGCTGCCCTCGTGCTCGGCATCTTGGGAGTGATCCCGCTCGTGTTCCCAATCATCATGTCAATCCTCGCCATCATTTTCGGAGGGATTGGTCGATCACGGGCAACTAGAGGAGAAGCCACGAATAAGGGTGTGGCCACAGCTGGCCTTGTTCTGGGAATCATCGGAACACTGCTCAATTTCCTTTTCCTGATTACCAGCTTCTAGAAAGCTGCTTCACATCCGATCACAAACGGCACACGCTACAGACTCCTGAAGACATCCTGTTTAGCACGAGTTCACGCAACGAATGCTGCGGGCGCCTCTTCACGTGACCTCTCTTCAGCCCGGCTTTGTGGCAACTCACCGACATTCACACCGACCTGCGAAACGTGCGATGGAGCCTGTATTCTGTCGGAGTCCAGAGCGATCAACGGGGGGATCGTATGGAGCGTCGTCGCTCTTTTGCTTGTGCTCTTATCAGCGGTGTGACCTTGGCTCTCCTTGGCACGGCACCGGTCGCTGCTGCTGAACCTGAAGTCCAGCCGCGCGTTATCAATGGAGATCTGTACCCGCCACTGTCCGGGGCTGCCGTTGCGCTCGAGACCAGTTTTGTCGCTTGCAGTGCGAGTCTGTGGAAGCCGAGAATCGCGGCTACAGCTGCTCATTGCCTTGAGGATGAGGCAGGCAACATAGTGGCTGCCGAGGACATCACTCTCTGGCCTCCGGGGGCGGACAATTCAGGACCTCCTGCCGCGGTGAAGGTAACGGACGTCGTTGTCGATAACACTTGGCTCACCTACGCAGATGATGACGAAGAGGCAACCGCCCGCGACCTCGCCTTTCTGGTACTAAACCAGCCGCTCGGTGCTCCTGCCTGGACTCGCATGGCCACGCCAATGGAGGCCGCCGCTTTAACCTGGAACTCAGCGCGAGCGGAATTCGTTGGCTACGGGCAGACCTCCCCCACTGTGGACCCCAACGCGACGTTAGATGCCTTGCCTGGGGGACTGGTGAGTCGTCTCACATGGGGATACAACACCGGACTGGGCACATTCCGCGTCCCCGGCGATGGGGAACGAGGAACATGCAAAGGCGATAGCGGTGGTCCTTGGATGAGCCGAGTCGGTAACGAAATCCTTTACCTGGGCCCGTTGTCCTACGGGCAAGGCCTGCCGTGCGATAAACCCGAGCCTCCCAACGAAACATACGAGGAAGGACCCGTCGCTTCAGCCAACACCGACTTGGTGGATGTTGCGCTGACAACCGCTGGCGAGAGCGCTGCGGATGTTCCTCGCACCTGCATCAAGGGCGATGACATCAAGCGGCAGTGCTGGGAAGGCCGGGCTTGGGAATACGAGTACTGCTGGTCAGCTCCAAGAGCACAACTGTGGAAACGACAAAAGGGCGATAATTGGAAGAGAGTTGATCGCATCCGTGGAGTCAAAGACGTGAAGTACTGCGGAAAGAAGACTCCCTATGTGATTACTTTCCGAGGCATCGAAGTCAAGAAGAGAACTCAGTACGAGGTCTACCTGCCAAAGCAGAAAGGGCTAGCCGACCCAGCAGCCGATCCGTTCACAGCAACGGTTTCTTAGCGAAATCGCCTTTAGCTATTCACGAGGGGGGGGGATCGGAATGGTCAAGTGGCTTGTCTTCGGCGGCATCGGCCTACTCATTGGAGGCTTTTGGCTCGTCGGGGAATTGGGGCAAGCGGAAAGGGATGCTTCAGGCTCCGTTGTGTCGTCAGGAGACGAGAGTGTGCTCGCTTTGCGTGAAGGAGACTGCGTCCTGAACCTCGGGTTAGAAGGCGCGGACTCAAACGTCACGGATGCCTCCGTGACGTTGGTTCCCTGCTCCGAGCCACATGTATATGAGGTCTATTCGGTAGACACCAGTGCATTCGGAGCGCTGGATCAACCCAACACGAGTGAGTTTGAACGACAAGGCGACGACTACTGCTACAGCGCCCTATCCCTCTACACGGGCGACACCTCAGACGAGCCCGAATTCATGTACACGTACCTCTTTCCGACCGATGAAAGCTGGCGCCAAGGCGACCGTGAGTTGGCTTGCCTGCTTCACTACGACGACTACTCACTCTGGTCGGGCTCAGCGCGAGGGTAACGCGGTCGGGCTCCAATACNTGAGCGACTTCATGTTGCTCGTCAATTCACGCGTCGCCAGACCGAGCCCTAGGCGGCTCTCAGTGCCTCTTGGCACGGTGCAGATTCGAATGGTTCCACCTTCTGGAGGCGATGCATACGGGATCCAAGACACTCTCGCGACTTCCCAAAGGGTTTCCACTGCGCACTGAGGTCCGATGGCGCAGACTTAGGAGTGTGGACGCGCCTACAGCGGCATGGCTATCTAGCCGATACGAACCCTCACGCGGAACGTCGAATCGACACTCACTGCTATCCGAGACATTGCGAAAGCAACTCGCACCAAGAATTATTTAATACGTCACGGTCCGTTCCTCACGCACGTCAAGAAGTGGCAACCGTCATTCATTCCACTATTAGTGCGAGAGAATCACCGGCATGGAACTAAGGGGGATCATGAGCACTCGGCAGACCACCGACGATGGGTTGAACGATGGCGTTCTCCTCCTGGGTGCCTATGCCGCCAAGACCTGCGCCCGGCGGATCCACAACGATTTCGACGCCACGATTCCCAAGGCGGAGTGGGAACCGAGTGCCGAGATGCAG
>PR_CR_10_Liq_1_inCRDRAFT_1002045_pt1 | contig 10618 bp, 7 predicted proteins | sample PRCRCaboRojoPR_3_FD_10241 | JGI IMG/M metagenome (IMG submission 10241) | reverse complement strand
TCGTCGGCACCGTCGGCAAGATGACGGGCCGTATCGAGTGCCAAGTAGGGATGCACGAGCGCAGCGCCGTAACCGATAAGAAGCGCAAAGTGGTGGTCTTCGCGCGGTTCAGCGCTTTCGACGATGATGGCGGTGCGGGTCCGCATGCCCGCGCGTATGAGGGCGTGATGCACAGCCCCTGTTGCCAGGAGGCTGGGAACAGCAGCGCGCTGTGGTGACGTCTCCCGATCACTGAGCACGATCGCTGTCGCGCCCGCCTTGGCGGCTTCAACGGCTTCTGCTTCAATGCGCTCCAGGGCAGGTTCTAGTCCTTCGGGACCGTCACCAACCGCAAAGGTTGTATCGACCGTATCGAGCGTGACGTTGTCCTGCTCCGCCATCCAGGCCATGCGCTGTTCATCAACGATGGGGCTAGAAAACCGCATGACCGCAGCGTTTGAAGGCTTATCGTCCAACAATGCACCACGTGGACCAACCGTCGTTTGCAGACTCATGACGAGGCGCTCGCGGTACGGGTCAATCGGCGGGTTTGTGACTTGCGCAAAGCGTTGCTTGAAGTAACGCCACAGTTGCTGCGGTTGTTCAGAGAGGACGGCCAAAGGCGTGTCATCGCCCATGGAGCCGACCGGAATGTTGCCCGATAACGCCATCGGCTCAAAAATACGGTCGATATCTTCGCTGACGTAACCGGCAGCGCTTTGCCGGACGATGCGGCCTTCGTCACTCCCTGACGCGGATTCGTAGCTGCTGAACGCTGGCGGTTCCAAGAGGCGCTGCTCAACCCACTCACGGTACGGGTTTGCTGCGGCAAGCTCGCGTTTGAGGTCTTCGTCTTTTAGGAGAACACCCCGTTCGGTATCCACCGCGAGCATCTGACCTGGTCCAAGTCGGCCGCGTTCAATGATGGTGTCGGACGGCAAATGGATCATGCCTGCTTCGGATCCGACAATCACGAGACCGCTCTCGGTCACGTGGTAGCGCTGAGGCCTCAGGCCGTTGCGATCAAGGGCGGCAATGGCCCTGACGCCGTCACTTACGGCAAGGGCAGCCGGCCCATCCCAGGGTTCCATAATCCCTGCGTGGTAGCGGTAGAACGCCCGCACATCAGGATCCATGGCGTCGTCACCTTCAAACGCCGGCGGTACCAGCATGGCGAGCGAATGCAGCGAATCACGGCCGCTAAGGCTGAGCATTTCCAGGGTGTTATCGAGGGCCGATGAATCGCTTGCGCCGGGTGCAATAACGGGTTTGAGATCCTCAATCGCGTCACCCCAAATCTCGCTGCTGAGCACAGGTTCGCGTGCAGCCATGAGGTTGACGTTGCCTTGTAGTGTATTGATTTCGCCGTTATGCGCCAACATACGGAACGGCTGAGCAAGCGACCAGCGAGGCACGGTGTTGGTGCTGTAGCGCTGGTGGAAGACCGCTAAGGTGGTCTCAAAGTCGGGATCGGCCAGATCCCGGTAGAACGCGGCGAGTTGGTCAGCCACCATGAGGCCTTTGTAGACAATGGTGCGCGAGGAGAACGATGGAATATACGCGCGACCTTGGCCCGCGTCAGCAAACGCACGCTCGATTTTTTTGCGGACAGCAAAAAGCTCGCGTTCAAACGCCATGCGGTCAAGCTTGGCTTGCTTACGGACGATCGCATGTCGAATGACCGGGCGGCGCTCAAGCGCCAGAGCGCCAAGCGCCCCATCATGCGTCGGGGGCACACGCCACATCAAGAGTTCAACCGCGGAGTCGTCAATGATGCCTTCAGCGATACCCCGCAAAGCGTCGTCGTCTGAGTCGTTTGAGAAGAAAAAGACGCCAACAGCGATTTCGTCATCGCTGATACCGCCATGTCCTTGGTCGCTTAGTTCGCGTTGCAGGATGCGGTACGGCAGTTGCGTCAGAATACCGGCGCCATCGCCTGTCAGACCGTCAGCGCTGACCGCTCCGCGGTGCGCAAGGTTCGAAAGCGCCTCAAGGGCGTGCTCGAGAACACGGCGCCCCGGGCGCCTTTGAAGATCAGCAATAAAGCCCACACCACATGCGTCACGCTCGTTTGGCCAAGCCATGGACGCGAGGTTGGAGCGAAGTTGGGATTGTGTCACGTTGTTCCTCCGAGAAAATCATCAAGTCGACGGCAGACCATGGCCTGCACGTGGGTCCTCGACTTGGTGATGGGGACCGTGGGTACGGCAAAAGCCGTAAACGCCCTCGGAGGCAGCATATCGGGCGCTTTGGGGGGTGTCAAACCCGCTTTGGGTTCGTTTAGCTGGCGGCAGGAGGCATTTGGATCGTTGCCAAGTCGGTTAGTTGGCCTGCGATTCAAAAGCGGCCCGTGACGTCGTTTGCGGACGCACACCGGCCTTGACGAGCTTGTACTCGATTGCGTCGATGAGCGCTTCGTACGAGGCGGCAATGATGTCATGACTGGCACCCACCACGCCCCACGTTTCGTTGCCGTCGGTGTATTCGATCTGTACGCGGATGACACTGGCCGTTCCGGTTTGGTCGCCACTCAGCACCCGAACCTTGTAGTCCACCAGTTCCATTTGGGTGACTTCAGGATAGAACCGGCCAAGAGCTTTGATCAGTGCTCCGTCCAGGGCGTTCACTGGCCCATCGCCATCCGCCGCGGTATGTTCCATCTCCCCTGCCACTTCAAGCTTGATGGTGGCTTCAGCGCGTGGCGTATCGTCTACGTCACGCTTATCCACCAGGACCGTGTAGCCGTGAAGCTTGAAAAACGGTTCGTGTTCACCACGAACCTTCCGTGACATCAACATGAACGATGCCTCGGCTCCTTCAAACGCATAACCACGATGCTCGAGCTCTTTCATTCGCGCCACCACAGCCTGCGCATCGGCTGACCCCTCATTCTTGGCCACGACGTTCGCGCGTCCTGAGTAATCGCTGAGTAGGACCTTCCGTTCAGCACCGACCGATTCGGGAGCGACGTGCTCGTATGTGTCAGGCCGACGGTTGACCGCCGAGACGTGAATACCGCCCTTGTGCGCAAAGGCGGCGTCGCCCACGTACGGGGCGCGAATGTTGGGCTGCATGTTGGCGCGCTCGTCAACGTAGCGAGAAAGCTCGCGAAGCCGGTCCACCCGCTGTGGTTGGGCATGCCCACGCTTAAGGGCCAGATTCGGAAGGACGGAGATCAGATTGGCGTTGCCGCAACGTTCGCCGTAGCCGTTCACGGTGCCTTGGACGTGCGTTGCTCCAGCTGTCACGGACTCGAGCGTATTCGCGACCGCCAGATCAGCGTCGTTGTGCGCGTGAATACCAATCGGAATCTCAAGGTGGGCGTGCGCCTCACGGCTGGCTTCGTGCACGTGATTGGGCATGGAACCGCCGTTCGTATCGCAAAGCACCGCTCGGTCGGCGCCACCGGCCGCTGCAGCGCTCAGGGTGGCCAAGGCGTAATCGCGGTCAGCGGTAAATCCGTCAAAGAAGTGCTCGGCATCAAACACGACCGTCCGGCCGTTGGCCTTCAGGAATCGCACCGACTCTTCAATCATGGCAAGGTTTTCTTCGCGTGTCGTTTGCAGGGCCTCTTCGACGTGTAGCGTCCAACTTTTGCCGAAGATCGTGACGACGGGTGCGCCAGATGCCAGCAGTAGGTTCAGGTTCGGGTCGTCCTCCACGGCGGCGTGCTTACGGCGGGTGCTACCGAAGGCGGCCAGTTGGGCGTGGGTGAGGCTCACGTCCTTCATGCGCTCGAAGAAGTCGATGTCTTTCGGGTTGGATCCAGGCCAGCCGCCTTCAATGAAGTCCATTTTGAACTCGTCGAGGCGTTTGGCAATCGCAACCTTGTCTTGGCTGGTCAGCGTAAAGCCTTGCCCTTGCGTGCCGTCCCGCAAGGTGGTGTCGTAAATTTCGATCGCAGCGAGCGTCACGGGGCTTGCCCGTTATCCGTTGAGGTTTTGCTGCCGAGTCCCATCCCTGCGGCGAACTTATTGAGCGCCTCAACGTACGCCTTGGCGGAGGCTTCAAGCACATCGGTTGATAAGCCGCGCGCGAAGACGGTGTTGTCGTCGTGCCGCATGCGGACGCTGACCTCTCCTAGGGCGTCCTTGCCGTGCCCCACGGAACGAATTTCGTACGATTCAAGCTTGAGTGGAACGCCACTAATGCGTTCAATCGCTCGGTAAGACGCATCGACAGGCCCGTCCCCTTGGGCGGCTTCTTGCTTGACGCCGTCTTGGGTCTCCACGCGTACGGTGGCGACGGGCATCACGTTGGTGCCGCTCTGGAATTGCACGCCGAGTAACTTGAACGTTTGCGGCACGCGGACACTGTCGGCATCCACCAAAGCACGAATATCTTCGCTGGTCACCGTTGTTTTTCGGTCACAGAGGTCCTTGAATTGCCTGAACAGGCCGTCAATTTGTTCATCTTCAAGGTTTTGGTAACCCAGATCATCCAACGTTTTACGGAACGCCCGTCGGCCTGAGTGTTTGCCCATGACCAAAACGCCAGCATCACGCCCTACCGACTCAGCCGACATGATTTCGTACGTCTCGATGGCCTTAATGACGCCATCTTGATGGATACCGCTTTCGTGTGCGAACGCGTTATCGCCCACGATGGCTTTGTTGGGCGGAACCGTCATGCCGGTCATGCTGGAGACCATGCGTGAGGTCCGGTAGAGCTCACGCGTATCGATGGCCACGTCGTGACCCCACACGTCCTTACGGACGTTCAGCCCCATGACGATCTCCTCTAGCGAGGCGTTGCCGGCACGTTCGCCGATACCGTTGATGGTGCACTCGACTTGTGTGGCTCCCGCGCGCACGCCCGCCATGGAGTTGGCCACGGCGAACCCAAGGTCGTCATGACAGTGGGTGGATACCGCCACATTGTGCAGATCGGGCACGCGCTCAAACAGGCCTTCGATGAGGGCACCGTACTCCCAAGGCGTCATGTATCCCACCGTGTCGGGGACGTTCACGGTGGTGGCACCCGCATCGATCGCAGCTTGGAAGATACGGGCGAGAAAATCGATGTCGCTTCGTCCTGCGTCTTCGGCACTAAACTCCACGTCATCGACGTAGTTTCGGGCGTGCTGGACGGCGTCCACGGCGCGCTCAACCACCTCGTCTGGCGTTAGCTGGAGTTTTTTCTCCATGTGAATTGGGCTGGTGGCGATAAACGTATGAATTCTTGGGTTGGTTGCGACCTCAAGGGCAGCTGCGGCGCGATCGATATCACCGTGGTGCGCTCGCGCAAGGCCGGTAATGACCACCCGACTGTCTTCGCTCGCCGCAGCCTTGGCGATCGCTTGGACGCTTTCAAAGTCCCCCTGGGAGGCGACCGGAAAGCCAGCTTCGATGATGTCAACGCCTAAACGAGCGAGTTGTCTTGCAATGGCTTGCTTTTCGCTCTGATTGAGCGAAACGCCAGGGCTTTGCTCGCCATCTCGCAAGGTGGTGTCAAAAATTCGGATGTTCGCCACGATGGTTGCCTACTCTCTTGACGGTTGCCACGTCGGGCGCTTGGTGGTGACAACCGTTGAAAACGCTCGATACTTACGCGTTCATGATGACGGGTTGCTGATGAACGGCATCATCTTACGTAGTCGGCTTCCCACCTCGGCCACGAGGCTGCGATCGCTGTTCGCGCGCTCCGTTTTGAGTTGGGTTTGGCCGACCCGGTGGTCGAGTAGGAAGTTCTTGGCGAATCGACCAGACTGGATGTCTTCGAGCACCTGCTGCATTTCGTATTTGGTTTCGTCGGTCACCATGCGTGGACCGGTGACGTAATCGCCGTATTCAGCGGTGTTGGAAATCGAGTGGCGCATGTTCTCGAAGCCACCTTCGTAGATCAGGTCGACGATGAGCTTCATTTCGTGGACGCACTCGAAGTAGGCGATTTCGGGCTGGTAGCCGTTGGCAACAAGCGTATCGAAGCCGGCTTGCATCAGGGACGTCACCCCACCACAAAGCACCGCTTGTTCACCAAACAGATCGGTTTCGGTTTCTTCTCGGAAGGTGGTCTTAAGCACACCACCACGGGTGCCACCGATGGCTTTGGCGTACGCCAAGGCCGTCGCCTCCGCTTGGCCGGACGCATCCTGCTCAACCGCAAAGAGGCACGGCACGCCAGCTCCCTCCGTAAACACGCGACGGACGAGGTGGCCAGGACCTTTGGGGGCGACCATGATGACGTCAACGTTCTTGGGTGGCTCAATCTGCTGGAACACGATATTGAACCCGTGGGCGAACGCCAGGGTGTTGCCTTCCGAGAGGTTCGGCGCGATATCGCGGCTGTAGACGTCTCCTTGAATCTCATCAGGGAGCAGCACCATGATCACGTCGGCTTCCTTGACGGCTTCTGCCGTCGGCTTGACCGTTAAGCCCGCTTGTTCGGCTGCCGCTTTGGAGGCAGAACCGTCGCGCAAACCAACGACGACGTTGATGCCCGATTCATGCGCGTTAAGGGCGTGGGCGTGACCTTGCGAGCCGTAGCCGAGCACGGCCAACGTCTTCCCTTGAAGGGCCTGCAGGTTGGCGTCGTCGTCGTAGTAGATGTTGGCCATGATGATCTCCTTATTGGGTGCCTGGAACGGCTTCTTGAGAATGATAAATCTCGGTTCGGTCGGTAGCGTCACCGCTTCGCGGCAGCGCGACGCGTCCTGTACGAATGAGCTCAACGATACCGAACTCTCGCATTTGGTCGACAAACGCGTCCATTTTGCCTTCGTCTCCCGTCAACTCGAACACCAGCGAGCGGCGGGCGACATCAACGATGCGCGCGCGAAAATCTTGCGCAATCTGGCGAATCTCGACACGGTCCTCTGGCCGGGCAATGGCGACCTTGATCAGCATTAACTCGCGGTCGACGAAGGCTGTTTCGGTGTGGTCGATGACTTTGAGGACGTCGACAAGTTTTTGAAGTTGCTTTTGCACCTGCTCCACGGTGTGGGAGTCACCACTGACCACGAAGGTCGTACGGCTGATGCCGGGGGTCTCCGATTGGGCCACCGAAAGGGATTCGATGTTGAATGCGCGGCGGGCAAACAAGCTGGCGATGCGCAAGAGCACGCCCGGCTCGTCCCGCACGGTCACGCTGATGACGTGCTTGGTGACGCTCACGCTTGCACCTCATCGGGTTCCTGGTCGCCGATGAGCATCTCGTCGACACCGGCGCCGCTCGGCACCATTGGGTAGACCTTCTCTGACTCGTACACGACGAAGTTGATGACGGCAGGGCCGCCGCGGGCGATCACTTCTGGAAGCAGCGCGTTGGCCTGATCGCGGTCGAAGACGTTGTGGCCTTCAATGCCGTACGCCTCGGCAAGCTTCGCAAAGTCAGGGTTGGAATCGGCAAGCATAATTTCGCTATAGCGCTGGGCATGGAACAGTTCTTGCCACTGCCGGACCATCCCAAGCACACCGTTGTTGGTGATGGCCAGGATGATGGGTAGGCGATGCTTTGCGATCGTCGCGAGTTCCTGAATGTTCATTTGGACGCTACCGTCACCCGCGATGCACACCACGGGCTTCCCCGGTTGCGCAAACGCCGCGCCGATGGCAGCCGGTAAGCCAAAACCCATCGTCCCAAGCCCACCAGACGACACCCACGTTCGTGGTTTTGACGTGGGGAACAAACGGGCCGCGAACATCTGGTGTTGACCCACCTCGGTGGTGACGATGGTGTCTGGCCCCATCTTTTCGCGGAGCATCTCAATGACCTCTTGCGTGACCAGCGGCTTATCGGTCTTGTAGCGTTCTGGATAGCGGGATTTCCAGTCGTTGAGCGTTTCCCACCAGTCGGCAATGTCAAGCCGGCCAAGTTCGTCGCTCAGGCGAGGCAGCACATCGCGAAGGTCCCCAACCACCGGAACGTGCGCCTTGACGAGCTTGCTAATTTCTGCCGGGTCAATGTCGATATGCACAACGGTCGCGTTGGGCGCAAAGCGACTGATCTTGCCCGTCACGCGATCGTCAAAACGCAAGCCCGCCCCAACGATCAGGTCGCAGTGCGTGATCGCACGGTTGGACGTGACCGTGCCGTGCATGCCAGGCATGCCTAAGGCTTGGTCGGCGCCCGCTGGGTAGGCACCGATGCCCATCAACGTCGTAATCACAGGGATGCCTGTCTTCTCCGCAAACGCCATAACCTCTTGGTCCGCGATCTGACCCCCACCCCCGACCATCATGATCGGTTTCTTGGCGTTTCGAATCGCTTCAGCTGCTTTGCGAATTTGACCGGCGTGACCCGTGACGGTGGGGCGGTAGCCAGGCAGGTCAACCGACGCGTCGATTGCGTCTAAGTCAACATCCCATGACGCCTGCTGCACATCTTTTGGGATATCGATCAGCACCGGTCCAGGTCGACCGGTGGTGGCGATATGAAACGCTTCGTTGATGACGCGCGGAAGATCCTCAATGCGTTTGACCAAGAAATTGTGCTTGGTGACCGGACCGGTGATGCCGTAGACGTCGGCTTCTTGGAACGCATCCGTCCCAATCAGGCTGGTTGGGACGTTGCCGGTGATGGCCACCATCGCGCTTGAATCCATCATGGCGGTCGCAAGACCGGTCACGAGATTGGTGGCACCCGGACCGCTGGTCGCCATGACCACGCCTGGTCGTCCAGACGCGCGATAGTACGCATCCGCGGCGTGCGCACCCGCTTGCTCATGGCGCACAAGCACGTGGCGCAAGTCCGCGTCATATATCGCGTCGTAGATCGGCATGATGGCACCGCCAGGGTGGCCGAACACGACGTCCACACGGTGTCGTTCCAACATTCGAATCACGATCTCTGCACCGGTCATGCTTGCCCTCCGAAACGCATTGAACTTGTGCTGATTACGAAAAAACCTCGCCGTGTTGATTCGTTGGCGAGGCTTCTGAGTAGGTTTCGTAACGTGTACGTAACGACGCCGCTCGCCTCAAACCGCAAGTAGGCCTACTAGGCCCAACACTACGATCCCGATGGCGGCGCGTGACGTAAGCACATGAGAAGTATACGGGGTGCTAACATGCCTGTCAACGACGTTATTTGCTGCGTTCTCGCCGGGTGCAACCGCCTCGGTTCGGACGTTTTGTAGGGTTTCAAGGAGGCCCCGCCATGGCTGGCCACGTTCGCGTATCTGCAAGCTCGCACGCCACCAAGGTCGCCGGTGCCATTGCCGGCATTCTGCGCGAGGCTCCATCGGTGGAGGTTCAAGCGATTGGCGCGCAAGCGGTCAACCAGGCCGTGAAAGCGTTGGCGGTGGCTCGCTCATACCTCATCGACGACGGCTGGGACCTGTTTGCGCAGCCTTCATTCGTGACCATCGATTCAGAAGGCGAGCCGCGCAGCGCCATGGTGTTCGACGTGGTTCGCCATGCACGGTCGGAAACCGAGCCGTAGCCTGGCGGCCTCCTCCCTTCGCTTCCAGCGGTTAATCTGAGGCAGCGAACTAAAGGAGGAAGACAACCAGCATGTTTGCAATCTTTCTACTCGTCATGGTGATGACGCTGGGCGCCCAGTGGTATCTCCGTTCAACCTTCGGTACGTGGAGCAAGCGCGCCAACACCGCCGGCATCACCGGCGCTGAGGTGGCGCAGGCAATCTTGCGTCGTCACGGTTTAGATGGTGACGTGTCTATTGAAGCCACCAAAGGGCAACTAAGCGACCATTACGACCCCATGAAACGGGTTGTGAGGCTATCTGAGCCGATTCACGGACAACGCAGCGTCGCCAGTATGGCTGTGGCTGCACACGAGGTTGGACACGCCCTGCAGCACGCCAATGCCTACGCGCCTCTTCAGTGGCGCTCCGCCTTGCTTCCAGTGGCCAATATTGGGAGCCAAATCGGCCCATGGTTGGCCATCATCGGGCTATCAATCGGTTTGAGCGGCATGCTTCAGGTCGGCATCGTGCTCTTTGGCGCTGCCGTACTCTTCCAGCTCGTGACCCTGCCCATCGAGTTCGACGCTTCCAACCGTGCGCTCGCTCAACTGCAAGACATGGGCCTGGTCACGTCCGGTGATTCGGGCGGCATTCGTCACGTGTTGAACGCTGCCGCTCTGACGTATGTTGCCGCCGCGGCGGGTAGCGTCCTTTACCTGCTGTACTTCATCATGGCCAGCCGTCGCTAAGGCACCGCCAACCATGAGCGGCGATCCCGCTCGAGAGGCCGCCCTTGCCATCGCACAACGCGTGGTGGCTGGGGCGCGTCTTTCGGACGCGTTAGATCGTGAAGTGACGCGCGAGGTCATGTCGCGAGCACAAACGGCAGCCCTCACCTCCCTCGCCTACGGGGTGTTCCGGCATTTGCCTGCCCTTGATGCGCTGCTAGCGGCCCGACTCAAGCGTCCCCAGGACCTCCCCGACGCGGTGCGATGGGCGTTGCGTCTCGGTGCCTACGAACGGGTGTATACCCACCAACCCGACTACGCCGTGGTCCACGCTTGGGTGAATGTTGTCAAGCGCATCTACCCCAAGCTGGGCGGACTCGCGAACGCTGTGCTTAAACGGTTGGTCATCCCAGACGACCCTTCTGCGTTGGATGCGGCACACCAGCCGGCTTGGCTGCAAGATGCGCTTTCAGCCGCCTACGGAGATCAGGCCGCTAAGTCCCTGGACAGTTTGCTGCAGCCAAGCCCGTTTTGGTGCACCGGTTACG
>PR_CR_10_Liq_1_inCRDRAFT_1002044_pt1 | contig 10618 bp, 11 predicted proteins | sample PRCRCaboRojoPR_3_FD_10241 | JGI IMG/M metagenome (IMG submission 10241) | reverse complement strand
ATGCGGATGGTCATCGAAGTGCAGGCCCCCAACCCCGCCGACAGGAAGCCGTAGGGCGACAGGCCGCGATCAGTGCCGCCATAGGCCTCGGGTTCATCAGCAAGAAGGTGATGCTCTGACCCCGCGTTGACATCTTGCAGGAAGCCCTTTGGGTCGGCCTCGGACACGCGCACGATGCCCTCGGGCGCGCCGGGGGGCGGCGCAGGCGGTGCAAGGTCGAGGTANCGNGTGGCCCATGCGGCGATGACCTCGGCGGCGTATTCGGCATCGGAAGGATCCGAGATCAGGTGGTCCGCCTCGTCCAGTGTGACAAAGCTCTTGGGGTGTTTGGCGGCCTTGAAAATCTCGGCGGCGTTCTCGATACCGACGATCTCGTCGCGCGGGGCGTGCAGCACCAGAAGCGCGCGGCGGAGGTTGGCGATGTCGTCATGCAGGGTTTCGCCCTTCACGCTTTCAACAAAGCCCTTGCCGATGGTCACGGGCCGNCCGCCAAGGTGAACTTCGGCGCGGCCCTGTTCTTCGATCTGGTCGAGGGCCTCATCGAAATTATGGGTCACATGTTCCGGGTCCGACGGCGCCCCGATGGTGACGATGGCCTTGGCGCTGTCGATGCGTTTGGCCGCCGCCAAAACGGCGGCCCCACCCAGCGAATGCCCGATCAAAAGGCTGGGGGCCATGTTGCGGTTGGCGAGGGCCGTGGCGGCGTGCTGCAAATCCTCGATATTCGAGGTGAAGGAGGTATTGGCGAACTCCCCTTCGCTATGGCCCAGCCCGGTGAAATCGAAGCGCAAAACCGCGATCCCCGCTCCCGCGAGGCGCGCCGCGATGCGGCGCACGGCGGGAATATCTTTGGAGCAGGTAAAGCAATGGGCAAACAGCGCCGTGGCAAGATGCGGGCCGTCCGGCATGTCCAAACGTGCGGCGAGAGTATGGCCGGAATGGCCTGTGAAGGTGAAACGTTCGGTTGGCATGGGCCNTTTCCTTGGGTCGCTTGTGCATCCAAGGGTATGGGTTCGGACCTTTTGGTGCCAGCGATGTGTCAGTCGCGTCACGGCAAGGTGATCTCCGAGAGGGCTTGAAACCGGTGAAAACTTGAGCGGAATTGACCGCAGTTTAACCGCGTCCGGCAGGGATTTGTTAACGCAAGGGCCGGCATCCTTCTCCTCGTGGAGATTGGAGGGGCCATGAAGATACGCCTCAGAACACGAAGGGATGTCACCCTTTTCGCCTTGGCGATCAGCCTGCTTGCGGTATTGGGCAGCCTTGCGCTGCGCGGCCTGTTACAGCCTGCGGATGTTTATGCGCGAACGCTTGTGTCAGGCTCGGCCGTGGCGGCGATGCTGGCTGCGCCGATTGCCTATTACATCGGGTTGCAGATGCTGGATACGCAGCGTCTGACGCAGGCGTTGGAGCATGCCGTCAATCACGACAGCCTGACCGGCGCCTCGACCCGTGCCAGTTTCGAAGCGCAGGTGGCGCAGCTTCCGTCCGGGCCGAAGGCCATCATGGTGGTGGACATCGACCACTTCAAAACGGTGAACGACCGCTTTGGTCATCAGGCGGGCGATAGCGCCCTGTGCCAGTTTGCCCTGCGTCTCAAACGGAACTGCCGCGAGGATGATATCATNGCGCGCTTCGGCGGTGAGGAATTCGTCGTGCTGCTGCACAACGTGAGCCTTGCCGACGCCCAGGCCGCCGCCGAGCGGCTTTGCGCCAAACTGCGCGAGGCTCCGATCATCTTGAATGGTCAGGCTCATCGCCTGACGGCGAGCTTCGGGGTTGCGCCATTGGTCAATGCGCGCGANCTAGATGACGCCTTGGCACAGGCGGATGCGGCGCTNTACCGNGCCAAGAGTGCCGGCCGCGACAGGGTGTTCACAAGCGATACCAAGGCTCCGCCATTCAGCGAAGCCTCTTGAGGCAAAGGCCTTATCCGCCCATGAGTTCGGGATCGAACGGGTATTTCGTGAGGTTCTCGAAGCCGTCTTCGGTGATCAGCACCTGGTCTTCCAGTTTGATCGAGAAATCGCCGCCCTCTTCGCCCACCAGAGCCTCGACACAGAGGGTCATGCCCGGTTCAAGCTCATAATCGAAGGCGCCTTCGACCATGTGGTCAGGGTAGGCCACGAGGGGCCATTCATCACACAGCCCCACGCCGTGCATCAGGCAGCCATATTTCTGGCGTTGGTACTTGGCGTCCAGAACATGGGTGTTGCGGCTGAGATCCTGAATATTCACGCCGGGTTTGAGCATTTGCATGTTGGTCTGGATATGTTCGACCGCGTGTTGCATGGCATAGATCATATCGGGGCGCGGCTTTTGATCGCCGATCCACCATGTGCGCGAGATGTCGACGCAGATGCCGTAGCTGCCGACAAGGTCGGTATCGAAGGCGATGATCTCGTTGTTCTGGGTGATGCGCCCGCCGCATTCCTGAAACCACGGGTTGGTGCGCGGCCCGGAGGTGAGCAGGCGGGTTTCGATCCATTCGCCGCCACGGCGGATGTTTTCGGCGTGCAGCACGGCCCAGATGTCATCCTCGGACGTTCCACCAAGGGGCACGTTCTCGCGGGCGAATTTCTCCATCTCATGCACCGCCACTTCGCAGGCATGCGAGGCGCAGCGCATGGCGAGGATTTCATCGGGGCCTTTGACGGAGCGGGATTTTTCGGTGACTTCCTCACCTTCCATGATCTCAAGCCCCTGCGCCTCCAGCGCGCGCAACCCGTGCAGCATGATCTTGTCCACGGCGAGGCGCTTGTTGCCCGGCGCGTGTTCTTCCAGAAGCACGCGGATTTCATTCGACAGCGTATCGGCGGCCACATCGACCTTATCGCCCCGGTCGAAATAAAACAGGTCCGCGCCCGAGCGTTGTTCGCGGACCAGCGGGTTGAATTCGGACAGGAAGGGCGAATTCTTGTAATCCCAGATCACCATGTAGCCATCGGCACAGAGCAGGACCGCGCGGAAGGGGTTATGGGTGTTCCAAAGCTGCATGTTTGTGCTGTCGGTGGCGTAGCGGATGTTGAGCGGGTCGAACATCAACAGGCCCGCATAGTCGCGGTCAACGATATGTTGGGTCAGACGTTGCCAGCGATAGCGGCGCATTGCCTGCAAGTCGGGCAGTTGCAGGCCCGCCGACGCCCATTCCGCATAGGCCAGTTGCGTTGGCCCGATTTCCACGCGGTCAGCATCGTTGGGGGTGTTATCGCCCAGCGTGGCACCACGGGTGGGGTCAATCTTGCGGCGATCACGGAAATGGGTGTTCATCGGCAGCCTCCTTTCAAGAAGGCTGCACCGGGTTTTGCCGCGCCGCTTGCCGGAATGCGACGCATTTCCACGTCGCATTTTGCCTGTCACGTAAGTTTTGGAAAAGCGTCACGCGGGTTTTGGGAAGCCCTTGTTTGGTGCGCCAACACACCAACAAGAGGGATGATTCCATGCGTTTCGTGACGACATCTGTATTGGCGCTTTCGGTCGTGGCCGGGGCGGCCACCGCCGAACAACTGACCTATGGGCCGCGGCCTGCCTACCTGATTGACCGTATGGCCGAGGGCGCGTTGAAAGACAGCCTGAGCGCCTGTTTGGGCCAAAGCCCCAAGCGGTCGGATTTTTCCATCGGGCACCGGGGCGCGCCCTTGATGTTCCCCGAGCATACCGTTGAATCGAACCGCGCAGCCGCCCGGATGGGCGCGGGCATTCTGGAATGTGACGTGACCTTCACCAAGGACCACGAGCTGGTCTGCCGCCATGCGCAGAACGACCTGCACACCACCACCGACATTCTGGCCAGCGATCTGGCCGAGACCTGTGTTGTGCCCTTTACGCCTGCTTCGGGTGATGAACCGGCCAAGGCGGAGTGCCGGACATCGGAAATCACGCTGGCCGAGTTCAAGACCCTGACCGGCAAGATGGATGCCGCCGACAAGAGTGCCACCACGGTCGAAGGTTACATGGACGGCACCGCCGGCTGGCGGACCGATCTTTATTCGGTCGAGGGGGGCACCTTGATGACCCATGCGGAGTCGATCGAGCTGTTCCGCGATTTGGGCGCGAAATTCACGCCTGAGCTGAAAAGCCCATCGGTCGAGATGCCGCATGATGGGTTTTCGCAGGCCGATTATGCCCAGAAGCTGATTGACGAGTACAAGGCGGCGGGCGTGCCGGCATCCGATGTCTGGGCGCAGAGCTTTAACCTTGATGATGTGCTCTATTGGATCGAGAACGAACCGGAGTTCGGCAAGCAGGCGGTTTATCTGGACGGGCGGTATAGTGTCGAAGGGTTCGATCCGATGGACCCGGCGACCTTTGAACCCAGCATGCAGGACCTTGCCGATATGGGTGTGCAATACATTGCGCCGCCGATGTGGATGCTGGTGACCACCGAAGGCGAGGAAATGGTGCCCTCGGCCTATGCCAAGGCGGCGAAAGAGGCCGGTTTGAAGCTGATCACCTGGACGCTGGAACGGTCTGGCCCGCTGACCAATGGCGGTGGGTGGTATTTCCAGTCGGTCAAGGACACCACCGATACGGACGCCGATTACTTCACCCTGCTGGATACCCTGCATAAACAGGTTGGCATCGAAGGTATCTTCAGCGATTGGCCGGCGACGGTGACCTATTACGCCAATTGCATGGGCATCGAGTAAAGTTTGGGGGCGCGCTCATCAGGCCTTGCGGCCTTCCTCGCGAGGAGCGCAAGCGATGAGCGCCCCCTTTTTCGCCCCTTAGCGTGATTGTTCGTGTTCGAACCTTTGGCGCGCGATGGCCTCGTTGCGGTCGGCCTTTTGCTGATCGGTGAGGCACGCCTCGACATAGTCAAGATGCGCGATGACAGCGGCGCGGGCAGCTTTGCCATCGCGGGCTTGAAGTGCTGCATTTATGGCGCGGTGTTGGTCCAGAAGCGCGCCGCGCGTGGTGCGCTGTTTGAACATGACTTGGCGGTTGTAGAACACGCCTTCCTGCAAAAGCTGGAACATCGAGCGCATCATGTGCAGCATGACCACGTTATGGCTGGCCTCGATGATGGCCATGTGAAACTCGGCATCCAGCTGCGCCTCGGTCTTGGGACTGCGCTTGGTGTGGGCCGCTTCCATCTTTTCGAAGACGGTCTGCACCACGCGCAGGTCGGTGTCCGAGGCCAAGCGCGCGGCGCGCTCGGCGGCCAGCCCTTCCAGATCACGGCGGAAGGCGATGTAATCGAACACGGCCTCGTCGTGGTCGGCGAAAAGCCGGATCAGGGCGGGGGAAAAGGCGCTGCCCAGGACATCGGCCACGAAGATACCTGCACCCGCGCGGCTGGAAAGCAGGCCCTTGTCTTGCAGGTCGGCCACAGCCTCGCGCAGGGAGGGGCGGGAGACCCCCAGCTTTTCGGCCAGTTCACGTTCGGACGGCAGGCGTTCGCCGGGGCGCAGGATGCCCCGGAGGATCAGCTTTTCGATCTGGCGGGTGACAGCCGTCGAGAGTTTCTCGGGCGTGACTTTTTGAAATGGCATTGGCGCGGTCCTGAACGGGGTGGCCGGGATGATAGGGGCAACTGCGACCTCGGGCAAGTTCAGCCGCTTTGCCGCCACTTGCCAAACTGTTCAGGCAAGAAGGCCTCAACCGCCGCCGTGGCGATCACCAAGGTTTCGCCGTTGTCGGGGTTGGTCACGTTTTGCCCGCCTTTGACCGCCGTGACCTTGGCTTGTCCGCGCGGCAGGGTTTTGGCCAGTGCCGCGCAATCCAGCGCCTCGGGGTCTTGCACGCCGATGGTCACCTGCACCTCCATTTGGCTGTGGCTGATGCCGATGGCCCCGAAGATGGGCAGGGTGGAATGGCGGATGGCATCCTGAATGGCGCGGGTGGCGGCCTTTTGGTAATCCATCCCGTGCAGGTCGTTGCCCATGCCCATTTCGATAATCACACGGCGGCGGATCATTGCAGGCGCTCCATGTCAAAGGCCACGGAAATGGCGGCATTGGCGATGACGGTGGGGTTGCCCTCACCTTCCGGGCGGGGGATGTCGAGGCCACCGTGGGTGGCGGTGACGGTGACTTGGCCATAGGGGAAGACCTCGGCCACGGCTGCACAATCCACGGCGTCGGGGTCTTGCACGGCCACTTCGACGTCGATCAGCATGGCGGATTTATCGAAGCCGAAAAGCTCGGCAATGTTGATGGAGTTGTGCCAGAGGGCATCTTGCACGGCGCGCTTGGCGGCTTGGGTATAGTCGCGGCGGCGCAGCGAGGTGCCCATGCCGAATTCGGTCAGGACGCGGTGTTTGGGCATCGTGGGGTTCCTTCGGTTTTCTGCGCAGTTTGCCGGGATCGGCGCGCGGGTTCAATGCGGGATCAGCAGGGCGATGACACCGACGATGATCAGGCTCAGCGCCCAGACCACATCAAGGTTGAACCAGCTTTTCTTGAGGAACTTGAGGCCCAGCCAATAGTAGACGCCCATGGCCACCGCCCCGCCCGAGGCGGCCATGGCAAGGGTGTGCAGCAGGGCCACCATCAACGCGCGGGTTGTATCCGTCGCCATGAGGGCGGCAGCGGCGCTGTGGCCTGCGTTTTGGTCAATCGTGGCGCAGATGCCAAGGTAGATCGGCACCAGCATCAGCCCCGCCCCATGCGCCATGGCCGCAAGGAAGGACCAAAGCGCCAGCCTTGTGGGCGGCACACGGGCCAGAAACCTTGGGTGGCGGCGGTTGATCAGAAGGGTAAATCCCGAGGCCAATCACCAGACAGGCAGCAGCAATGCGCAATTCACGCTGCCATTCGACCAGCGTGACCATGAGCGAGAAGGGCAAAAGCACCACCACCATGGCCAGCATGTGCCCCACCGCCAGCGCCAGAAGCGCGCGGTACAGGGCCCCTGCCCGGCTTTCCATCAGTGCCGCCGACACCGCCAGCGGCCAGCCCATGCCGGGGTTGATCCCATGGTAGATGCCTGACGCGGCCACGGCCCACCACAGGGCTGCCGTCGTCGAAATATCGCCTGTCATATATGTTCTGCCCGCCCGCCCCGGGCGCATCCCGGGGCCTCATGGTTGGCCGAGAAGTCCCGGGTTACGCCCGGGACGCCGTTCAGCATGGTTCAGACAGAGGGGTAGCAGAAGCTATCGGTGGAACAATCGCCCCCCTCAAGCCGGATTTGGTGCGCGCGGTAGCCCTTGGGGAAGTTCACGTAGAAATCCTTGTCCAAGGTCAGGCCGCCGTTTTCGCCCACATGGGCCATGACCATCTGCCCGCCTTCATCGTCGGGATAGAATTGATCGTCCCACGAGGAATAGAGCGAGTTGGTCCAATAGACGCGTTTACCATCGCGGCTGATTTCCACCATCTGCGGGCCATAGGCGAAATCCTGACCGTTGGGGTGTTTTTTATCGGCCACGATGCCGCCCAGTTCGACCTTACCGGCCAGCGTGGGGTTCATCGGGTCGGAGACATCGTATTGATGCATCTCACCAGTGCCCCAGCAGGCGACGTAGAGGTATTTGTCGTCAAGCGAGAGGTCGATATCGGTAACCAGCGGCGGCACCGCCTCGAACCCTTTGAGAAGCTCGGGCAGATCATCGGCGGCGGCGGGTTGCGGCGGGATGGTGATGGTTTTCTTGGCCTCGAATGTGCCGTCATCCTTGCGCCACCATGTCCAGATGGAGCCTTCGAGGTTTGTGGTATCCACCACCACGCCGCAGAAGCCGTAATCCTTGGCCGGGTCGTGGGCGGGACGAATCTCCAACGCCATCTGGTGGTTTTCGCCCAGGTCGATGGTTTGGACGTTCTTGCGCGCGCGCAGATCCCAGAAGTGGATCGCGTGGCCATATTTGTTGGACAGAAGATCCTCAGGTACGATGCCGTTTTCAAACTGCGGCGGCAGGCCCCATTCGGAACTGACCATGTAGTTGCGCGGCAGGTTCCACCAGAAATCATAGTGTTTGTCCTGTGCCCCACGGTCCATTTCATAGCGGCCAAGGATTTCGAAGGTTTCGCAATCCATGATGAAGATGCCCGGCGGGCCATCCATGCCATCCTCGCCGCCACCACCAAGGGTGGAGACATAGATGCCTTCGGGGCCGCAGTGGATGGTATGCGGGCGGGAATAGCCGGTTTTCTCGAACACCTCTTCAGGTTCGATAACCTTGTGAATCTTGGCCTTGAGCGGCTCTTTCACGTCGATGATGTAAATCCGGCTGGAACGGATGCCGGGAATGATCAGGTAGCGGCGTTCAAGGAAAGCATGGCCAGTCAGCGGCGAGAGCGCCGAGGAACAGGCGTTCCAGCCGAAATGGTGAAACTCATCGCCTTTATGGGGCATGATCACCTGATGCAGGATTTCGCCAAAGGTTTTCGACTTGGGGTCAACATCGACCACGGCCAGACCGTCGGGTTGGCTGCCATCGGGGCTGAGCATCAAGGTGAAGGCCAGCGTTTCGGCGGGGGCCTCCATGGCCATTTTCGGGGTCGCGTGAAAGGTTGGGTCCGGTCTTAGATTCATGTGAAATTCCTCCCTGTGCGGGTGCCTTTTTTGAAATACCGACAGCACCCTGCGGCAGAGGGTCGCACATAATCAAATGTCTGACAAATGAAATCGCTCTTAAGTTGCTGGACCTCTTAAGGTGAAAAGGCCGCCACCCTTTGCGGGGTGACGGCCCAAGCGTGAATGGAACGGACAGGTATTAATTCCAGAACCCTTCGTCGACGCCCTTCATCTCTTCCAATTCTTCTTCATTGAACTGGGTCACGAAGGCATAGCTGACGTCGTCGACGGGGACGAGTTTTGCATCATCCACGGACAGGACAACGTGTTTGTCGGCCAGACCCAAAAANCCACCCACTTCGGCGACGATACCTGTCATCTTGCCGTTCTTCGACAGGACCACATCTTCAATCTCACCGATTTGGTTCCAGTCTGAATTCACACCGTCAAAGTTGGCATTGTCCCAACCTTCGTCATTGGCTTCATCGGTGGTGTAGATCGCGCCGCCGGTGATATCGCGGGTGCGGATCAACTCGCCCTGCATATCGCTCATTTCGGCGGTTGAGACTGTCCAGTCACCGCTTGCTTCTTTGTCCATGCCTTTTTCGGCATTGGCTTGATCCATCTTTTTGGATTGTTCACCGTAATCGCCCGAGGCGTTCATCTCGGCGTTGGATTCGACTTGGGCCTTGTCGGATTTGTTGTGGTCTTCGCTTGTGGAATGGTTGTCGGCAAAGGCTGTAGTGGCGGCCAGCGCCATTGCAATCGCTGTCGTTCCAAAGAGTTTCATGACATGCCTCCTTTTCGTTTGGCTTGTGCAATCAGAACGCAATCGCCCCCCGATCCTGTTCCAGACCGGAGGGCGAAAAGACTCATGATTTGCGATGGAACGAAGGCCGCCGGATTGCGTTATGCGCGCGGCTTAGAACTCCACCCCGATTTGCGCCTTGATGCCTGAGCGGAAGGGATGCTTCACCAGTTCCATTTCGGTTACCAAGTCGGCGATTTCGATTAGGTCATCCTTGGCGTTGCGGCCTGTCAGGACGACGTGGGTCATGTGCGGTTTTTCCTCGGCGAGGAATTGAACCACCTCGTCGATATCAAGGTAGTCGTAGCGCAGGGCGATGTTGATTTCGTCCAGCAGGACCATCTTGTTGGCCTCATCCCGGATCAACTCCTTGGCCTTTTCCCATGCGGCTTGGGCCATTTCGGTATCGCGCTCGCGATCCTGGGTTTCCCAGGTGAAGCCCTCGCCCATGGTGTGGAACGAACAGGTGTCGGAAAACTTGGACAGGATCATGTCGCGTTCGCCCGTGCTCATCCCGCCCTTGATGAACTGCACCACGGCGCATTTCATGTCATGCGCGATGCAGCGGAAGATCATCCCGAAAGCGGCCGAGGATTTGCCCTTGCCCTTGCCGGTGTGGACGATGATCAGGCCTTTCTCATCGGTCTTGGTGGCCATGATCTTGTCGCGGGCGGCCTTTTTCTTGGCCATTTTCATCGCGTGGCGGTCGGGGTCGTCAGACATGAGCGCGGTTTCCTTTCACTGGAATAGACCCAAAACATAAGGCGCAATCAGGGCGGTTAGCAAGGCATTGAGGCCCATGCCGATACCTGCGAAGGCACCGGCGGTTTGATTGACCTGAAAGGCGCGGGCGGTGCCGATGCCGTGGGCGGCGACCCCCACCGAAAAGCCGCGCGCGCGCCAATCGGTGATGCGCAGGGCGTTCATCAGCGGCGTGACCACGACCGCACCGATAATCCCGGTGATGATGACCAACGCGGCAGTGAGCGTGGGCAAGCCGCCCAGCTTTTCCGCGATGCCGATGGCCACCGGGGCGGTAGTGGATTTCGGCGCAAGCGAGGCCAGCGTTGCGCCCTCGACGCCCAGGGCTTGGGCGATCCAGAGGGCCGAGGCGACGGCGGTCACCGACCCAACGATCAAGGCCCCCGCCATGGGCAGGAGCGTGCGGCGCACGTGGTGCAGGTTGGTATAAAGCGGCCCGGCAAGCGCCACAGTGGCCGGGCCAAGCATGAAATGCACGAACTGCGCCCCCTCGAAATAGGTGGCATAGGGGGTTCGCGTGGCCCAGAGCACCACGCCGAGGATCACCATGGCCAGCAGCACCGGGTTGACCAGTGGGTTGCGGCCCGA
>PR_CR_10_Liq_1_inCRDRAFT_1002043_pt1 | contig 10624 bp, 19 predicted proteins | sample PRCRCaboRojoPR_3_FD_10241 | JGI IMG/M metagenome (IMG submission 10241) | reverse complement strand
TAACAACACTTTCTTTTTTTGATTTGTTGGCATGAATTGCTCGACGCTGTGCGTCTGACTTGTATTTGCCTTCGCCTACTTTGTCTGGTAAACCGCTGTGTTCAGTTCCTGCAATCTTTTCCAATTCAGCTGTGCTCATATTCATCATTTCAGCACTGGCAGAACCTTTGGTTGGCCTTGTGCCTTCTCTTTTGTGCTTTAGAGCAATCCCGGCAGCTTGTTGTTGTGATTGTGAAACTGCTTTTTCACTGATAGCACTATCTTCGATATCTCCGCGTTCAGAAATTTCAGTGTTGAGAATATCCAAAATCAACTTGTTTTTTTGATATGCATCAGTTTTGTTAACTGAACTGAAACTTTCACTCATTTCAATTTGACTTAATTTGGTTCTTAGCTTGTTTCTAGCATCCTGCAATTGTTGCAATGAATAGTTTTCTAGTCGCAGTTTAGTTCCAAATTTCTGTGCAAGGCTTTCGTTTAAACTTTTAGCAGTTACTGGTTTTGCAAATTCTCTAATGTTCATTGTGTTGTTCCTGATTATAGTGTTGCTTTTATTTATCTTTTAAAAAATGATTTCTTCCAATTGCACCACTGCTTGATCAAGATGTGCACGACTAACTTCCATGCGAGTTTCTAAAATCTGTTTTCTAGTGTTACTCTTGGTTTTTTTAATAGAATTTTTATAAAATGCAATATCGTTTTTGTATTTTTGATATTGTTGATCCAAGTATAATACTTGATTGATTGAACTGTTTTTCAAATACATTCTTGCAGCGGCTAGAGCACCAAATTTGCTAGAAGTTTTACAAACTGAACTGTTTTTAACACAATCTAATATCACATATTCGTTGTTTTTAGTGTGTCTAATTGCCACAGTACCTATGCGTATGCTATTTCCGCTTTTATAGGGAACAGGATACTTCCTGGTTTGTGTATTGATTATGTGTTTTAAATCTTCAAGTATACATTTCATTTTTTACCACGTAGCTATTACCTTGATATACAATTTTACTTACCACATTTTTTCTAATTAAATTCTCTATTATGGTTTGCTGTCTTTCGGTAAAATCTAAAGCGATACGAGGCTCAGACAGTTCAGGAAGAAGTTCAATTTCTTCATTGGTTAGATAAATTTCAAAGTCAGTTAATATCTCATTCAGTTTCATAAACTGCTCAATTTTTTCCTAAGATCTCGCTCTGCTTGTTGCATTTGTTTTTGTTGAGTTTTTAACTGATCAATTTGTGTTTGTATCATTTGTTTTTGTTGTCTTTTTTGACGAGCTTGATCAGCTTGTTGCTGCTGCGGCGATGTTTGAGTATTATTTGTAGAATTGTTAGGTACTGAATTCATACCCTGTTGATTCATAACTGTAGGATCAGTGCCCATGGTATTATTTCCCATAGGCTGTTGTTCGTTGATAATGTCTATGTAATTTCTAAAAAATCTAGGATCGCTCATCGGTTTAAACTCTTTACCATTTTACTTGCAGGATTGGTTCTTTTGGTCTTTTTTGATTTTCTAGCCATTCTAGTTCCTAATCTGGCTTTGGTTATTTTTAATTTGTTGCGTGCTTTTACATCTGGTGCAGCAAAACATTGTCCCACATTGCTAACAGTACGCCCTTTGCGAGGTCCAGTGGTACAACGATACTTTCGTACTACTTTTGAACCTCTTTTAGCCCATACTTGCTTTTCGTTTAGATCATTTGTTAATTCTCTCAGTTTCATACAGTTATTTATTAAAAACTGATTAACAATACTACAATAGTGCTCAATAATCCTGCAACTATTGTGCCAGTTGCACCAATCAACACTCGGACCATGCTCTGCTGCCCATCTTTGATATCAGTGTGGATTTCATCAATTTTGTTTTCTACCGCGGTTAATCTCTTATCCATGGCTTCATAACGCAGAGCACATAAATCTACATGTGCTTCTAAACTTTCTTTTTCTAGTTTTGACGACATTTAACCCTCCAAGTGTTGTCATTTTTGATGTGCCTGATATTAAATGCCTATTAATATTATTTATCTTGTTGACAAAAAATAATATTGGTATCATTTTCGCATTTGGTTCTAAAAACCGCATCATCAAAAGTTGCAGTTTCTGTTAGTTGATCAATAAATGGAATGAGATCAAAATCATTTTTCATAATTTCCACATCAATTGCATCTTCAAATTCTATTTCAAATTCAAAACACCATATGCGATCACAGTTTTGATGTTTCCGTCCAAATTTTATTGGTTCGTTTACAATATATGGTAGACGATCAACTGTTGGATTAACTCTCAATCCAATGGTTTGTAGAACTGTGAGATAATTTTGTTGTTGTTGATATGCAACATAGTCTTCTCCTTTGCGAGCATTGGTACAGGTTATGTCAACCAATGTATAAATTTTAAATCTAGAATTCATAATCAAACCTTATTACATCTTCTAAGTATATATCTCTTATGTATTCTGCTAATTCGTCAGTGTAAAAACTGCGGTAATCCAAATTATGGCCACAGTTTAGCGTGGGTAATTTTTTATCACAATTAAGAAGATGCTGTATTTTTTCAAATTCTTCGTTGAGATATTCAAACTTTAATACCTGCGTTTCAGAAGAAAACCATTTGCTTTGTGCAGTCTTAAGATCATACCAGTTTCTTGCCCACATCAATTCCGAAGAAAAAGCAAGTCCGGGTTGATTTCTTGCTGTATTTTTTAAAACCCATTGTGTGAAATCTGTTCGTTGAGGATTGTTTGCATAACAAAACCAACTGACCAAACGTGACCAAGGGTTTCTGACCACTGCAAAACTTTGCTGAATATCAGGAAACAATTCAAATGCAGTTTTACAGTTGCCGTGTTTGCGACCACGCACAGTTCTGAAGTTTTCTTGTAACCACGAAGTGATACTGGTGCCCGCTGTTTTAGGATTGTGCACAAACAGAGTTCGATGTTCTGGCAAATATATCATACAGTATTTACAGTTACAAAAAAAGGGCCCACACGAATGTGAGCCCTTAATAAATTTATATCCTCAAATTATGAAGGATATGAATCAGTGTGATCTGCTAGGAAAGGCGAACCGTCCATTTCGGTTACTGTTGCACTTGAAAGATCTATGCCAGCTGCGTTTGCACTTTCACCCGATGCAGCAATGTCAGCAGCAGTTCTGATACCTGCTTCAGTAAGCAAGCGAATTTCGCTTTGTAGATATGCTGCAAAAGTTTCAGAGTTTGTACCATCGTAGGTATCTGTTGGGAAGTCACCTTCGATATAAACGTCAAATATTTGACCGTCATTTGAATCACCGTCGGCACGTAGAGCACTGTACATGATTACAGTGCTGCGTGCAGTAATTGTGCGCAATACTTCTTGGAATGCACCGTTTGGTCCTAGTTCAGTGTCACTGAAATCAGTACCGTTTACTGCAAGATCGATTGTGTAAGCACGAACTGTTTTACCATTGAACGAACGTCCAATGTTGGTTAGTGTTGGATTTGCTTTTGGTTGAGTTACCATTTCTCTTTTCTCCTGTTTGTGAATCCGTTTGGATTTCTATACTGTATTTATCATTTCCGCAAAAAATCACTTTCTAAGAGTATTTTTTGCTCTTCGATGAACTTGTTTTAGCTGTTCTACATATGCAGGGCCTGCTCTTACAATATCATGTATCATTTTGATTATTTCCAAATAACTGCTGGCATATTGTGCAGGTATTGCTTTTCCTCTGTTCATGTTTGAGAGAAATTTTTCCACATAAGGTAAACGTGTTGCCGGTACTAGAAATTTATAGTTGTAAACATCAATGCGTGTACTGGTATCAGGAACATGTATTTCCAATTCAGGGTCAGTGGCATTAAAATCCTCTAGATTATTATCTGCTGCAAACTTGCTAAACAGCGGCATAATATCACAGTCGCTGAGTTTGGCCCTGGCAGCAAACAGCAGCCTGGTAATTGTTTGCTTTCTTTCCTGCGGGGATGCATTGGCAAACACTCCGAACGACCTGCGCACAGCTTTGTAATGAGAATTAACAATACCTAAATCTGTCTCTATCTTTTGAAGACTGCGCAAATCTTGGTCTGTAGGAGTTTTATTAGCAGCTCTGTTTCTTAAATATCCATTCAATGTACCCACACTGATTAGTGTTTTATCACGCTCAGCCTTGGCCGATGTAGGGTCTTTTAATTTTTCTACAGCATCACGCTCGCCTGCAACAAAGTAGAAAAAGTTGTATAGATCTGTGCTGTCTATCCTAAATTTTTGATAATTTCTGTATATCACTGTCTTGTTTGCATATTTTGCTACCTCTGGTCTATAAGATCTATAGTAGCTCATTGCGTGTAGTATCATCAACACAAGATATGCTCGTTCTTTGCAATCAGAAAAGGTAAGTGTTTTTTGATTTTTGCGATTCCTAGTTAATCTTGCTTCTTGCAGTTGTTTGATAAAATCCATTAACCTTTGCTTTCTTTGATTTTTTGTACGCCAGTTTTGAATTTTTTGCTATTGCCTGCTTTTATACTGTTTAACAATCTACGTTCTAAGTCTAGGGCAGTTTGTTCGTCGTACGTATCATACATTTTATCCACAAGATTTACAGCACTTTCAATTATATTAATTCCGGTAGTTTGAATAAAATCGTCACTGCGATCAACACGATGAAGATTATTCAACTCTTCTAAAATGCTTCTTGTCTTTTTTCTCATTGCACCTGTCCTTGCTTTTATTTATTATCGGAGAACCACTTATAAAACAAATAAAAAATTGTTGTTACAAGCATGCACGCTAACCAGATTTCTTCTGCTGTATTGCCAAATAGATTGTGAATAACATCTCTGCCCAATATTGCAGCCACAAAAACAGTCAATATATAAGACACTATGGGTAAAAACAATATAAAGGTTGACGGTTTCATACTGTACTTATATAAATAACAAGGATGAAAGAGATAATCATTCATCCTGAGTGGCTGGTAACACAGCCCCCGTCAGGAGTTAAAGGACATCATTACAACTTAGGAGAAAACAATGACTAATTTAGCTAACGCAATTGGTCGTGTAATGATGACTGCTGTCAGACTTCCACGATCAACTACTGTGAGAGAAGAAGGTTTTCGTAAATATGCGGAAACAGAATTTAGAAAAGACAGCGCATATGTGTATGATTGCTTGATCCACAATCGATCAATTGACCTACGATAAAGGCATTACCGTGTTCGGAGTATACCTTGCTGTAGGAGCACTAATAGGAGTAGTCATACTGATCATATTGATGGGGCTTGGCTATATTGATTGATTTGAAATACGCCCTGTTAGGGCGTATTTCTTTGATACAGTTTTTTGTTTTTTGCATTTCGGGTATGCAAAAATACAGGGCTATTTTGCTTGATTTTTGTTTCAACCAATGTTAAATATAGTTGTGCTGCAATGCAGCATCACACACATATGGAGAAGGAAAAATATGACAGATATGATTATGAGATCTATTTCAAGTTTTGGATTTGGTACAGTAATAAAAAAAATTAAACTTCGCTGGGTCAAATATAGGCTATTCACCAAAACCAGAGATGAACTAGAATCGTGCAGTGACAGAGAACTTGCAGATATGGGTCTTCATCGCTATGATATTCCAAAAATTGCACTGGATCATGCTGAAAAGATTGTTGCTAACGAAAACCTGAAGGGTTGGGTATAATGAATGCATTGGTTATGGATACTGCCTATAATGTCAACAATTGGTTTGTTCGTGTGGGCAACAATATTGCTCGCACGTTCGCTAAAGTTGGATATGCAAGAGCTGCATCAGAACTTGCAAGACTTGGATACCGCCAAGAAGCAAACAGATGCATTGAAGAAATTAGAAAACTTGATTGACACACACTAAATATCGTGCTATAAAATTAGCATACACAGAAAGGACACACAGAAATGACAGACTTTAACAAAATGACAGATCAATTCAAAAACATGATGCCACAGGTAAACTTCAATAAGAATGGTTACGAAATTCGTGCGCAGGTATTAGATATGGCACAGAATCAAGTTTGGCAGGATTTTCACGCCAAGTGGGCGGGTTATGAAACTTCGGTTGTAAAGGATCCCAAGACTGGAGAAATCATTACCAGTGTTCAGATGCCTGAAATTCCAGGTGCAGATGCTGTTCTTGAAACTGCTCAAAAGTTTTATGAATTTGTAAATAACAACGCTAAATAAATCTACAATACTTAATATTTTAAATTGTGTGGGCATAGCCCTTTTATTAATATAATATAAAAATACGCCCCAGGTAGCAGAAATGTTATCTGGGGTTAATCATCTTATTTCTGTCCAACTCAAACTGGCAAATACATCTTTATTAGCCTGTACAGTAGCAGCAAGAATAGTAAAAGTTTCTGAAGTTGTTCCTAAATTGTTTCTTGCTAACTGAAGTATTGTTTCTCGAGGAAAATTGAATACTTCGCCTTGATTCGTAGGAGAAATATATCCTGTTTGCAATGCTTCTCCGCCTGTGTAACTGGTAGCAGCATAGTCGTACTCACAAAAACTGTTGCCAGGAACATTGTTCCAGTCTGCACCAGTGAGTGTGGTATTACGTATCACGCTATAAAAAAGTGCAGTGTTATCAAGACTGGCTGCTTGGAATTGAATAGGTATTGCAACACCTTGCAATCTGTCAGATCTCAGTCTAATACTCAACACCGGACGAAGAACATTTGCACCACTTGTGCTTACTCCCGTGAAGGGTGTGGCTACATTTTCTTCTCTTCCTAAGGGACCTACACCGCCTTCCATTCTAAGCGCAGTACTGCCTTGATGCAATTCAAATGAACCTGCGGTGCCTGCAACATCAGTTAATTCAAATCTCACAGGCAAGAAAGGTGTGTTAGTGTATATTGTGTCGCTGACGTTGGCATGATCAAATCTGTGTATAGGGTATGAGTTGTTGTTCATAACATATTTGAACTCTACTATACCTGCACCATACCATTCATATTCAATCACCAACATCTGTATTTTTTCAGGATCTGCTGTTACCCCGCTTGGACCTGTTCCATCCATTTTGTCTATGTTCCAATCGTCGCGTAACACTCTATTTTCTACTACACCAGATGCTGTGTTTCTGCGAATTACTACACTGTATTCACCGCCGTTGTCTTCAAAAAACATACCATTGCGTTCATTGAAAATGCCTGCTCTACGTCTTATGCCTGGCACGGGTGTTTCATATTTCACAGCCATTACTAATTCATTTTGTCGACCTGGGATATAGGGCATAACTGTTCGTGTTTGTCTTATGACTTCGTCACCTGATTCGCCGTTAACACGCATGATCACACAACCGTCAAATTCGCTGAATTCAGATGTAGCTGTTCCTGTAATGCTTTCGTCCCAAATTTGTGGATCTTTTGTGTACTGAAATGTGTTAAAAAACATGATCTGTTGATCTGATGTTTTTACACGATTGGTAGATGTGTGCTGTTTGGTAGTATCGTCTATGCGTAGAACAGGCTGGCCATATGGATCGTAGTCCATAGCCAGTGTAAGATCGTGAGTATTTGGTTCATAACTGTGAAAGTAGTTGGTGCTATTTGGATTTAGGTTAGGCATTAGGCCCAAGGTCTCCCCAATTTAAGGCCGCCTGTGTTTGGGTTATCAACTAAAACATTTTGGTTTGTGTCAGTGTCAAAGTCCCACTGTGTGGGCAGTTGTGTGATATCTGCTGTTGTGTCTGCATAACGTCCTGGTTCTACGTTATTGCGAGCTGCTCTATCCTGTTCGGCAAGAGCAAGCTTTGCCTTTTGACGTTTTTCTTTGTCTGCTACACCATTTGTTGTTAGAGTTGAAATACCATTTGCTGCCATTATTCGTATCCCCTTGGATCTTTTACTCTAATATCGTCAGGATGTTTAGGACCATTGACTCCGCCGCCTGCATCTGTTGTTACACTGTCAACGTCACTAACTACTTCGTTTGGCGTGTTCGAGTAGGGGCCGGTGTCTTCAGCATCTAACATTGCAAATATCTGTTTAAACCTTGAAATTTGATCTGTGTCTGTCATGTTATCAACATCAACATCAACATTTTTATTGTTGTCAATTTCGTCTAGTAGATCTAAAACTGATCTCACTACATCAGTAGCCCTCATCGTCTATACCTCCGAGACGTTTAATATGATCTAACTCGTCTTTGTTTGAATCTTTGAAAGTGTACTGCTTGATATTTTCATAGTCGTCCATAGTAACCACTGAATCTTGACTCAAACGAGTTAGTATTTCTGTAAGATAATGCAGTGGAACATCATCTTTGATGTCTTCCCTTACCAATTCAATTACTCTAAGAAATGCTGGGACATTGATTTTGATTATGTCATCTTCGTTCATAAGAATGCTCCTTACAGATATTTATCCGAATAAATAACTTGTATGATAGATCCAACTCCATTTCGGAACACCGTTGACCAACTTAAAAAAGAAGGAAAATATCGAGTGTTCAATGATATAGTAAGACAACGTGGAGAATTTCCAAAAGCACTATGGTATGGCCCATATTCTATTAAAAATATAATCAACTGGTGCAGTAATGATTATTTAGGAATGGGACAAAATCAAGTGGTAATTGATGCTATGCATACTGCTTTGGATCAAACCGGGGCTGGATCAGGTGGCACAAGAAACATCAGTGGCACGAGTCATTATCATGTAGCATTGGAAAAAGAACTAGCCGGCTTGCATAGCAAGCAGCAAGCATTGTTATATTCCAGTGCATATGTTGCCAATGAGTGGACACTCATCGCTCTAAGCAAGATCATTCCCAACATTGTGTACCTCAGTGACAGCAAAAATCATGCTTCATTGATTCAGGGTATTCGGCACAGTGGTGCTGACAAAATAGTTTGGCAGCACAATGATATGAGCGATTTAGAAAAGAAATTAGGTTATGTTTCCGCCGCAGGACAAATACCCTGTATTGTGTTCGAATCTGTGTATAGCATGGATGGCGATGTCTCACCAATTTCCAGTGTCTGCGACCTTGCTGATCAATACGGAGCCATTACCTATATCGACGAAGTACACGCTGTAGGTTTGTATGGAAAAACTGGTGCAGGTTATCTAGAACACTTGAACTTGCAACACAGAGTTGATATTGTTAATGGAACATTGGGCAAGGCATTTGGCGTTACCGGAGGCTATATCGCAACAGATGATATAGTCATTGACGCACTGCGAAGTATAGCCTCCGGTTTTATTTTCACAACCAGTTTATCACCTGTGATTTGTGCAGGAGCAATGGCCAGCGTTAAATATCTCAAAGACCATCCTGAATTAAGAGATCAACATCAAGCACAGGCCAAGAAGTTGAAAGAAGGCTTTTTGAATGCCGGAATAGAAGTGTTGGCAGACAGTTGCACTCACATTGTTCCTGTCATGATTAGAGATGCAGATCGATGCAAAGCAATATCAGATCGTTTATTAAACGAGTATGGAATTTACACACAAGCAATTAACTATCCAACTGTTGCAGTAGGCGAAGAAAGATTGCGTTTTACTCCAACTCCATTGCACACAGATGCTATGATAGATGAATGCATAAGAGGAGTTAAAAAATGTCTAGAGTTTTAGCATTTGGTTGCAGTTTAACATACGGTGACGGATTATCTGATTGTTCTGTTATAAAAAATGGAAAATATCTGTGTCACGGTGACAAACCAAGTCAATATTCATGGCCAAATTTAGTGGCCAAAAAATTGGGCGTCAAATGCGAAAACCATGCTGCTCCTGGTTCAAGTAACAAACAGATTGCTCTTACAATTTTAGGTTGCAGTTTTGAAGAAAATGATATAGTTTTGATTAATTGGTCTTTTGTTGAAAGATATTGTATTGTTGATCCGAATCACCATTATAAACAAATTTCTCCCAATATTAAAAATAATTTCAGCACCTATTATACTAAATTTCATTTGAAGTTTGGAAATAATTATAATTCTATGATTGATTCTTTGTTGCAAATAACAGCAGCAGATTCACATCTAAAAAAATTTACCAAAAATGTGTATCATTATCTAACCGACGATAGTCAATATAATGATTTACCAGCTTGGTTTAAAGTAGATATCACAGGCAAAAGTTTTGAGACACTGTATTCAAAATCACTTGGACTAGACAACAGCCATCCAGGACACGACGGGCACAAAGCATTTGCCAAAGTAGTATTGAAAAACATAAAAGAGAATAGACATGATTAAAAATATATTTTACAAAACACTTGGTATACTGTGTATTGGATTAGCCTATATTGGATTTGTTGTACCCGGAATACCATTTAGTATTTTTCTTGTAATTGCTGCATGGGCGTTTGCAAAGAGTTCGCCGCGTATGCATGCTTGGTTGTACAATCATCCACTGTTTGGCAATTTTTTAACCAATTGGACCGAAAAACGTGTGTTTCCTAAAAAAGCAAAGTATTTAATGATAATAACCATGTCAGTTACACTTGTGGTTACTTACATTTTTACTGAAAATATGAAAGCAATCTTATGGAGCGGCGGATTTATGGCACTGGTTGCAGTTTGGGCTTGGCGTTATCCACACAGTATTGAAGAACACCAGCGTCGTATTGACGCTGGTGAAAA
>PR_CR_10_Liq_1_inCRDRAFT_1002042_pt1 | contig 10628 bp, 11 predicted proteins | sample PRCRCaboRojoPR_3_FD_10241 | JGI IMG/M metagenome (IMG submission 10241) | reverse complement strand
GGCGGCCGGACGGGCGTCGCAGCGGGGGCAGGTGGTGCGCACGTGCGCGTCGGCGGTCGCCTCGAGCGGACCGTCCGACGTCGTCGTCATAGCCCGCCGCTCGACGGTGAGCGCCGCGCCACAGCGCCGACACGTCGGCGTCATCGCAGGGCGCGCCGGACCGCGTCCTCGAGGTCGTCCTCCAGCCGCAGCTGGCAGGTGGCCTCGTCCTCCGTCTCCAGGCAGGCCACGTAGTCCATGAGGAGCTCCCCGAACGCGCCGTCGTCCGCGGACAGCAGGGCGAAGGTGCCGACGGTGACCAGCCCGGCCAGCACGACCCCGACGATGCCGACGGCCAGCCCGCCGTTCGCCGGCCCCAGCCCCGTCGACGACGCCGCTCGGATGCGCCGTCGGGCGACGACGGCGAGGACGATCGCGATCGCGGGGAGGACGAGGCCGACCAGCGGGATGACGACGAGCAGCAGACCGACGAGGGCGGCGACCAGCGCGACCACGGCGAGCGGCTCGCGGCGGCCCTGCGGCCGCATCGCCGGCACCGCCGCGGCGGTGCCGGTGCCCGCCGGCCCCGTCACCGGCGCGGTCGGCGCACCGCCGTCGGGCAGCGGGTCGGAGCCGGCCTGCCCGGCGTCGGCGACGTGCGCCGTCCAGGCCGCACCGTCCCACCAGCGGTGGTCGTGCCGTCCGGTCGGGTCGGGGAACCAGCCCGGAGGCCACTGCTGCGGCACGTCCACGCCCTCCTCCGTCGGATCCGCGACCCTGCGCGGCCGCCCGAAGGTAGCGGGAGGTCCCGGGGCTACTCTCGGTGGCCGCCCGCGACCGGGCGGTATCGGCTGATGGGGGCGTGGGCGTGAGCGTGGTGGAGGGCTCGGCCGCGGACGGCCCGGTCGCCGTCGACGAGGTCCGCTTCGGACCCGACGGGCTCGTCCCCGCCGTCGTCGTCGACGCCGGCGACGGGACGGTGCTGATGCTCGCCTGGATGAGCCGCGAGTCGCTCGAACGGTCGCTGCGCAGCGGTCGGACCGTCTTCTGGTCGCGCTCGCGCGGGGAGCTGTGGGAGAAGGGCGCGACGTCCGGCCACGTGCAGCGCATCGTCGACGTCCGGGCCGACTGCGACGCCGACGCGCTCGTCATCACCGTCGAGCAGACGGGCGTCGCCTGCCACACGGGGGAGCGCAGCTGCTTCCACCGCCCGGTGACCCCGTGAGCGTGCCGCTCGCACCCGACGTCGCGACGTTCCGCGACCTCGCGGCGGGCCACGGCGTGGTGCCCGTCGCCCGACGGGTGCTCGCCGACCTGCACACGCCCCTGCAGGTGTACGACCGGGTGCGCGGTGACGGCCCCAGCTTCCTCCTCGAGTCCGCCGAGCACGGTGAGCGCTGGGGCCGGTTCTCGTTCGTCGGCTTCGACCCGCTGCTCGTCGTCCGCAGCCGTGGCGGTGCCGTGACGCTCGACGGGGACGTCCCGGCCGCGGTCAGCGCCGCCCTGCCCGAGGGGGGCGGGCTCCTCGACACGCTCGACGTGCTGCTGCGGCTGCTGTCGGCGCCGCCGGTCGCCGGCGTGCCCCTGCACGGCGGCGCGGTCGGCTACCTCGGCTACGACGTCGTGCGGGAGGTCGAACGCCTGCCCGACACCGTGGAGGACGACCTCGGACTGGCCGACGCGGTGCTGACGTTCCCGCGGCACGTCGTGGCCCTCGACCACCTCACCCAGACGATGACGGTCGTGACCAACGTCGTCACCGTCGGCCTCGACGACGCGGCGCGCACCGCCGCGCACGCCGACGCCGACGCGGCCAACGCGGCGGTGCTCGCCCGCCTCGCCGACCCGGCACGGCCCCACCCGCCGGTCGCCCCGCCGTCAGGGCCGGGCGCCATGCCGTCGGGCGTCCGCTCGTCGCTCCCGGAGGGCGCCTACGTCGACGCGGTCGCCCGCATCAAGGAGCACATCGTCGCGGGCGACACGTTCCAGACGGTCCTCAGCCAGCGGTTCTCCGTCCCGACGGCGGTGGACCCCTTCGACCTCTACCGGGTGCTGCGCGTCATCAACCCGTCGCCGTACCTGTACCTGATCGACACGGGGGAGGCGCAGGTCGTCGGCTCGTCGCCGGAGGCGCTCGTGCAGGTCCACGACGGTCGGGTGGAGACGTGGCCGATCGCGGGGACGCGCCGGCGGGGGGCCGACGCGGACGAGGACCGTGAGCTCGCCACCGAGCTGCTCGCCGACGTGAAGGAGCGGGCCGAGCACGTCATGCTCGTCGACCTCGCGCGCAACGACCTCGGACGGGTCTGCGCCCCCGGCAGCGTCGAGGTGTCGCAGCTGATGGAGGTCGAGCGCTACAGCCACGTCATGCACCTCGTCAGCGCGGTGACCGGACGGCTGCGCGACGGGGTCGGTCCGGTCGACGTGCTGCGCGCCACCTTCCCGGCGGGCACCGTGTCGGGTGCGCCCAAGGTGCGCGCGATGGAGCTCATCGACGAGCTCGAGCCGACGCGACGTGGTCCGTACGCGGGTGCCGTCGGCTACCTCGACCTCGCCGGCAACCTCGACACCTGCATCACCATCCGCACCGTCGTCCTGCACGACGGCGTCGCCCACGTGCAGGCCGGGGCCGGGATCGTCGCCGACTCCGTCCCCGCCCTCGAGGAGCAGGAGACCCGCGACAAGGCGAGCGCGGTCCTCGCGGCCATCCGCGCCGCCGAGCTGCTGCACGGCACCGCCGCGACGGGTGCGGACGGATGAGCGGCGTGGACGTCCTCGCCGACCAGGTCGCCGACTCGCACCGGCGCCTCGCCGCGGCGCAGGCGCAGGAGCCGCTCGCCACCGTGCGGGCGCGGGCGCTCGCCCGGCCGGCCCCGCCGTCGTTCCGCGCCGCGCTGACGGGGGACGGCGTCGCCGTCATCGCCGAGGTCAAGCGCGCCTCGCCGTCGCGGGGCCCGCTCGCTCCCGACCTCGACCCGGCTGCGCTCGCCGGCGCCTACGTCACCGGCGGCGCCGCCGCCGTGTCGGTGCTCACCGCCCCGGAAGGGTTCCACGGGTCGCTGGCCGACCTCACGGCCGTCGCCGAGCTCGGGGTCCCGACGCTGCGCAAGGACTTCCTCGTCGACCCCTACCAGGTGTGGGAGGCGCGGGCGGCGGGCGCGGCGGCCGTGCTGCTCCTCGCCGTCGCGCTCGACGACGCGTCGCTGCGTGCCCTGCTCGACACCGCCGCCGAGGCCGGCCTCGACGCGCTGCTGGAGGTGCACGACGCCGAGGAGATGGCCCGCGCCGCCGCGCTGGCACCGGCGCTGATCGGGGTGAACGTCCGTGACCTGCACGACTTCCGCGTCGACAACGGCCGGTTCGCCGCCGTCGCCGCCGCACGCCCGTCCACGGCCCTGGTCGTCGCCGAATCGGGGGTGCACGGCCCCGACGACGTCGCCGCCTACGGCCGGGCGGGTGCGGACGCGGTCCTCGTCGGGGAGCATCTGGTCCGCAGCGACGACCCCGTCGCGGCCACCCGGGCGCTGGTGGAGGCCGGTGACGCGGCACGGGACGACGACGGAGGGGAACGATGAGCGCGACGACCACACCGGTGGACGGTGCGCAGGACGAGCCGCGCGAGGGCTACTTCGGACCGTTCGGCGGGCAGTTCGTCCCCGAGTCGCTCTCGGGGGCGCTGACGGAGCTGGCCGACGCCTGGCGGACCGCGGCCGAGGACGCCGCGTTCCTCGACGAGCTCGACCAGCTGCGCCGCACCTACGGCGGGCGTCCCACGCCGCTGTACCGGGCGGAGCGGCTGAGCGCCGAGGCCGGGCTGGAGGTGTGGCTCAAGCGGGAGGACCTCGCCCACACCGGGTCGCACAAGCTCAACAACGTCGTCGGCCAGGCGCTGCTCACCCGGCGGATGGGGAAGCCGCGCGTCATCGCGGAGACCGGCGCCGGCCAGCACGGGGTGGCGACGGCGACCGCGGCGGCGCTGTTCGGCCTCGACTGCACCGTCTACATGGGTGCGGAGGACTGCCGGCGGCAGCGGCTGAACGTGGTGCGGATGCAGCTGCTCGGCGCGGAGGTCGTCCCCGTCGAGTCCGGCACCCGCACGCTCAAGGACGCGATCAACGAGGCGATGCGGGACTGGGTCACGAACGTGGACACGACCCACTACCTGATCGGCTCCGCGATGGGGCCCCACCCGTTCCCCACGCTCGTCCGTGAGCTTCAGAAGGTCATCTCCGTCGAGATGCGGACCCAGTTCGCCGCGCAGGCGGGCGGGCTGCCCGACGCGGTCGTCGCCTGCGTCGGTGGCGGGTCGAACGCCATCGGTGCGTTCGCCGACTGGATCGACGAGCCGGCGGTCCGCCTCATCGGGGTGGAGGCCGCCGGGGAGGGCGTCGGGTCCGGACGTTCCGCCGCGACGCTCTCGGAGGGGCGGGAGGCCGTGCTGCACGGCTCCCGCTCGATCGTCCTCGTCGACGACGAGGGGCAGGTCCGCCCGGCGCACTCGGTGTCCGCGGGCCTCGACTACCCCGGGGTGGGACCCGAGCACGCGTGGCTCGCGTCGAGCGGCCGCGGCGAGTACGTCGGCGCGACCGACGACGACGCGCTGCACGGGTTCCGCCGCACCTGCGAGCTCGAGGGCATCATCCCGGCGCTCGAGCCGGCCCACGCGGTGGGCTGGCTGCTGCGGCACGGCCGGGACCTGCTCGGCGACGGCGCCCGCCTCATCCTCAACATGTCCGGCCGTGGCGACAAGGACGTCGACGAGGTCGTCCGGGTCGCCGGCTGGGACGTCGGGGTGGAGCGCGCGTTCCGCGCCGACCCGTCGGCGTGAGCGGCGCCGACCGCATCGCCGCCGCGTTCGCCCGCGCCGACGGCGAGGGGCGGGCCGCACTCGTCGTCTACCTGACCGCCGGCTACCCGGATCCGGACACGTCCCGTGCCTGCCTGCGGGCCGCCGTCGACGCCGGTGCGGACGTCGTCGAGGTCGGGCTGCCGTTCTCCGACCCGATCATGGACGGTCCGGTCATCCAGGCGGCGAACCAGACGGTCCTGGACGCGGGCGTCGGGCTCGAGGAGCAGCTGGCCGTCGCCCGCGACGCCCTCGCCGGCGGGGAGGTCCCCGCGGTCGCGATGACCTACGTCACCGTCGCCGACACGCGCGGCTACGCCCGGTTCGCGGCCGACTGCCGGGCGGCCGGTCTCGACGGGGTCATCCTCCCGGACCTGCCGGTGGGGGAGTCGGCCGCGTGGCGCGCCGCAGCGGCCGCCGAGGGGCTCGCGACCGTCTTCCTCGCGTCGTCGGTCTCCGCCGACGAGCGGCTCGACGCGATCGCGACGGCGAGCGCCGGCTGGATCTACGCGATCGGGCTGCTGGGGGTGACCGGGGTCGACGCGGTCGACGCGACGCCGACCCGGGCGCTCGTCGAGCGGCTCCGGGCCCGCACGGCCACCCCCGTCGCGGTCGGCATCGGTGTGCGCGACCGGGCGACCGCCCAGGACGTCGCCGCCTACGCCGACGGGGTCATCGTCGGTTCCGCCCTGCTGCGCGCCGTCGCGGACGGCGACCCGGCGGGAGCGCCGGACCGCGTCGCGGCGCTCGTCGCCGACCTGCGGGCCGGGACGGTCCGCCCCTGAGCGTCCGGCGCCGCAGGGGTCGCACGGGCATGGTCGCTAGCATGGTCCGGACGGTCCCCGGCGGCGGTCGACGGTGGTCGGGACGCCGCCGGCCAGCGCCCCCGTGCTGGAACCGGCAGACAGGGCGGACTCAAAATCCGCTGCCCGCGAGGGCGTGTGGGTTCGAGTCCCACCGGGGGTACCGACCGGGACAGCGCATCGAACGGACCGAACGGAGCGGACGTGGCGGACACGCAGGCGGCGCCGACGCGGGTGCTCATCGCGGAGGACGAGGCGCTCATCCGGCTCGACCTGCGGGAGATGCTCGAGGAGGAGGGGTTCGAGGTCGTCGGGGAGGTCGCCGACGGCGCCTCGGCCGTCCGCCTCGCCCGTGAGCTGCGTCCGGACCTCGCCGTGCTCGACGTGAAGATGCCCGTGATGGACGGCATCGAGGCCGCCGAGGAGATCTCGCGGGAGCGGCTGTCCGCCATCCTCATCCTCACGGCGTTCAGCCAGCGGGAGCTGGTCGAGCGGGCCCGACGGGCGGGTGCGCTCGCCTACCTCGTCAAGCCGTTCCAGAAGCACGACCTGCTGCCCGCGATCGGCATCGCGATCAGCCGCTTCCGGGAGCTGTCGGGCCTCGAGGCGACCGTCGACGACCTCCAGGGCCAGCTCGCCGCCCGCAAGCTCGTCGAACGGGCGAAGGGGCTGCTGCAGGCGCATGAGGGCCTCAGCGAGGCGGACGCGTTCCGGGCGCTGCAGCGCGCCGCCATGGAGCGTCGGGTGACGATGGGGCAGGTCAGCGAGGAGACGATCGCGCGCCTCGCCGGTGACGCCGACGGCTGACGTCGGGGCGCAGGGCCGGGTCGGCCGGGGCTCGTGCGTCCCGTGCGGCGGGCGGCTGGGCTAGCGTCCCCCCGTCCTGCTCCGACCCCGGTCGTAGCTTCGACCCGTACCGCAGGCCGGCACGTGCCCGCGTCCCCGCCGGCACGTGCCCTCGACGCCTGCACGACCATGGAGGAACCCATGCGAACCCCCCTGCGCACCGCCGCGGCCGCGGCCGCGCTCGCCGTCGTCCTCGCCGCCTGCGGCGGTGACGAGGAGAGCGCGACGCTGACCGTCTGCTCCGACATCCCCTACCCGCCGTTCGAGTTCGAGGACCCCGACAGCGAGCTCGGCTACTCCGGCTTCGACATCGAGCTCATCGCCGCCATCGGCGCCGAGCTCGGACGTGACGTCGAGATCGTCGTGACCGGCTTCGACGCGCTCACCTCCGGCACCGCGATGGCCGCCGGCAACTGCGACCTCGCCATCTCGGCGATGACCATCACGCCGGAGCGGGCCGAGCAGATCGACTTCTCCGAGCCGTACTACGAGGCCGACCAGTCGCTGCTCGTGCCCAACGGCTCGATGATCGCGTCGATCGCCGACCTCACCGACGGGGTCGTCGTCGGCGTCCAGACCGGCACGACCGGTGAGGCGTACGCGAACGAGAACGTGCCCGGTGCGGAGATCCGCGCGTTCGAGAGCGGCGGTGACCTGCTCACCGCCCTCGCCGCCGGTCAGGTCGACGCCGTCCTGCAGGACCTGCCGGTGAACGTCGAGGAGGCCTCGAAGGGGGAGACCACCGTCGTCGAGACCTACCCGACCGGCGAGTTCTACGGCATCGCCTTCGAGCAGGGCAGCGACCTCGTCGCCCCCGTCGACGAGGCGCTCGCGACGCTGCGTGCCGACGGCACCTACGACGAGCTGTTCCAGAAGTACTTCCCGACGGGGAGCTGACCCCGCCGTGACGTCGGACGGGAGGGGGCCCACCGGTCCCCTCCCGTCCGTCGTCCGCCGGATCGCCCGGCGCGTGGCGGCGTGTCCGGTCCGTGAGCCCTAGAGTCCGGCCGGACGGGACGGGGGGAGCGGTGACGCGGCGTCGACGACAGCGGCTCGTCCGCGGCCTGCTGTACGCGAGCGCGGTCGCGGTCGTGGTCGCCCTGGCCGCGGTCGCCGACGTCGACCTGCTGCGGCGCAACTTCCTCGACCGCGAGATCGCGGCGACGATGTTCCCCGACGTGCTCCTCATCGCCGCGCGCAACACCATCGTCTACACGGCCCTCGCCTTCACGTTCGGGCTCGCGCTCGGCCTCGTCCTCGCCCTGATGCGGCTGTCGAGCATCGGGCCGTACCGCTGGTTCGCCACCGTCTACATCGAGGTGTTCCGNGGGCTCCCCGCGCTCCTCACCATCTTCCTCGTCGGCTTCGGCATCCCCATCGCCTTCCAGGTGCGNTGGCCGATCCTCGTCCAGATCACCCTGGGGCTGGGCATCGTCGCCGCCGCGTACATGGCGGAGACGATCCGCGCCGGGATCGAGGCGGTCCCGCGCGGGCAGATGGAGGCGGCCCGGTCCCTGGGCATGTCCCGCGGCCGGGCGATGGCGTCCATCATCATCCCGCAGGGCTTCCGGATCATCGTCCCGCCACTGACCAACGAGCTGGTGCTCCTCATCAAGGACACGTCGCTGCTGTTCGTCCTCGGGACGACGCCGGCGACGAAGGAGCTGACGAAGTTCGGGCGCGACATCCTCACGGCGCGCGCCAACGCGACGCCGCTGATCGTCGTCGGCGCCGTCTACCTGCTGATCACCATCCCCCTGACGCAGCTGGTCGCCGTGCTCGAGCGGCGCAACGCGCGCGCACGATGAACGGAGCGGCGATGGGTCCGAGCGACACGACGGGGGCGCAGGACGGCGGTCCGGTCCCGGCGATCCGCATCGGTGGCCTGCACAAGTCGTTCGGCGACAACCACGTCCTGCGCGGCATCGACTTCGTCGTCGGCGAGGGCGAGGTGGTGTGCGTCATCGGACCGTCCGGATCGGGCAAGTCGACGCTGCTGCGGTGCGTCAACCGGCTCGAGGAGGCCGACGAGGGCTCGATCCTCATCGAGGGGGCGGACATCCGCGACCCGGACGCGGACGTGGACCTGCTGCGCAGCCGCATCGGCATGGTGTTCCAGTCGTTCAACCTGTTCCCGCACCTGTCGGTGCTGCGCAACCTGACGATCGCGCAGCGGCGGGTACGACGTCGCAGCGAGGCGGAGGCGACGGAGGTCGCGCGGCACAACCTGGCGCGCGTCGGGCTGTCCGACAAGATCGACGCGTACCCCGCGCACCTGTCGGGCGGTCAGCAGCAGCGCGTCGCGATCGCGCGGGCGCTGTCGATGGACCCCGACATGATGCTCTTCGACGAGCCGACGTCCGCCCTCGACCCGGAGCTCGTCGGTGAGGTCCTGGAGGTCATGCGGGCGCTCGCGTCGGAGGGCATGACGATGATGGTCGTCACCCACGAGATGGGCTTCGCCCGCGACGTCGCCGACCGGGTCGTGTTCATGGACGAGGGCGTCGTCGTGGAGGAGGGTCCGCCCGAGCGCATCCTCGTCGCGCCGGAGCACGACCGGACCCGACGGTTCCTGAAGGTCGTCGCCGACGGCTGAGGGCCGGACCGGTCAGAACAGCGCCCGGGCCATCCGTGCGCGCGCCGGACCGACGCGCGCGTCGTCGCCGAGCAGGGTGAACAGGTCGAGGAGGCCGGTCCGCAGCACCTCGCGGTCCGCGTCACCGCCGCCGGTGCGCTCCAGCGCGGTCAGCACCGTCCCCAGGCCCTCGTCGACGTCGCCTCGGCCGACGAGCAGCCGGCCCAGGTCCACCGTCGCCCCCGCGTCCCCCGCGGCCGCCGCGGCACGCAGGGCGTCCGGATCCTGTGCGGCGACGGCGGCGAGCGCCAGGGCGGCGTGGACGCGGTCCGCACCCGGCACCTGCGGGTGCGGGGCCACCAGCGTCCGGGCCCGGTCGGGGTCGTCGCCGACCAGCAGCTCGGCCAGTGCGACCGCGAGCCGTCCGTCCGACGGGTCCGCATCGAGGGCGGCCTCGAGCGTCCCGCGCGCCTCCGACGCGGGCTGCGCGGCGGCCAGCGCCAGCGCCCGGTCGGCCGCGCTGGGCACGAGCCGGTCGAGGAACGCCTCCAGCTGTGCGGCGGGGACCGCGCCGGTGAAGCGGTCGACGACCTCACCGTCGCGGAACGCGTGGACGGCGGGGATGCCCTGCACCCCGAAGCGCTGTGCGAGCGCCTGCTCCCGGTCCACGTCGACCTTCGCGAGGACGACGTCACCGCCGCGCCGGCCGACGGCGTCCTCGAGCATCGGGCCGAGCGTGCGGCACGGCCCGCACCAGGCCGCCCAGAAGTCGACGACGACCGGCACCTGGTGGGAGCGCTCGACGACCTCCGTCGCGAACGCGGCCCCGTCGACGTCGATCACCGTCCGCACGTCCATGCGACCCTCCTCCGAGCGGCCAGGACCGCGGGCTCTAGGCTCGCACACGGTGCCCCGGTCCGTCCACCCAGCGAACGCCTCCGGGGCGGAGGATGTTCCGTGGCGCCAGCCGAGGTCGACGACCGCCCGCTGCTGCTGCTCCTCGACGGGCACAGCCTCGCCTACCGGGCGTTCTTCGCCCTGCCCGACACGCTGCGGACGTCGGCCGGGGAGCTCACCAACGCGGTGCACGGGTTCGTGTCGATGCTGGTCCGGCTGCTCACGACCCGCGAGCCGGCGGCGGTCGCCGTCGCGTTCGACGTCGGGGAGGACGAGGAGCGCACCGCCGCGTACGAGGACTACAAGGCCGGGCGGGACGAGATGCCCGATGAGCTCGGGACGCAGATCGACCGCCTCCACGAGGTGCTCGAGGTGCTCGGCGTCGCCATCGTCGAGGTCCCGGGCGTCGAGGCCGACGACGTGCTCGCCACCCTCGCCACCCGTGCGGTCGCCGACGGGTACCGCGTCGAGATCGTCACCGGCGACCGNGACGCGATGCAGCTGGTCGACGACGACGTCACCGTCCTCTACACCCTCAAGGGCATCAGCGAGACGGCCGCGATGACCCCGGAGGCCGTCCAGGANCGGTTCGGCGTGCCGCCGGAGCGCTACGTCCAGCTGGCGGCCCTCCGCGGCGACGGGTCCGACAACCTGCCGGGTGTGCCCGGCGTCGGCGCGAAGA
>PR_CR_10_Liq_1_inCRDRAFT_1002041_pt1 | contig 10632 bp, 9 predicted proteins | sample PRCRCaboRojoPR_3_FD_10241 | JGI IMG/M metagenome (IMG submission 10241) | reverse complement strand
CGAAAGCCGGGTCGCCATCTCGACCGAGACCGAGGAAAGCACGAACACCGAACAGAACACCGGCCCCGCCGCCGTCACGGTCGCGAGCAACCTGCCGGACGGGGATGCGGCCGCCGAACAGAACGCATCGCGCCAGGGCGCCGAGACCCGGGAACGCGTGAACTACGAGGTCTCCGAAACCCAGCGCGAGCTGCTGCGAACCCCCGGCGCGATACGCCGGCTGACCGTGGCCGTGCTCGTGGACCAGCTGCGCGAGACCGGCCCGGACGGCGAGGAAGTCCTGACCCCGCGCAGCGACACGGAACTCGCCGCGCTCGAGGAGCTGGTCAAATCCGCCGTCGGGTTTGACGCGGGCCGCGGGGACGTCGTCACCATCAAGACCATGGCCTTCAGCACGGGCCCCGCGGCGGGCACCCTGGCCGCGCCCGGGCTGCTGGCGCGGCTCGGGCTCGACGTCATGAGCATCGTGCAACTTCTGGTGCTGGCCGTCGTCGCTCTGCTGCTGGGGCTTTTCGTGCTGCGCCCGATCCTTACCCGCCCGGCGTCGGGACCCTTGCCTGAACTGGGTCCGCCGCTGCCCGACACGGATCTGCCGGCCGGCGCCACGCCGCCGGAGGAGGACCCCGTCACGGCCCCTGATGCCGTCGCACTGATCGAGGAAGACCCGGTCGCGCGGCTGCGCTCGCTTATCGCGGAACGCCAGGACGACACCGCCGAGATCCTGCGCAGCTGGATCGAATCGCGGGAGGAGCAGACATGACCGGGCCGGACCTGAAGCTCGACGATTTCGACCAGGACGGGGTGGCCGCGTCACCGCTCATCACCCGGACCGGCGAAGCCTGGGAGTCGGCCCGCGCCGCGGCCTTCGCCGAGGGGTTCGAGGCCGGGCGCGAGATGGAGCGCCACGAACAGCAGGCCGCCGCGGAGACGGCGAGATGCGATATCGCGGAGGCGCTGCAGGCGCTGGACTTCACCCATGCCGCCGCGCGCCGCCAGGTGATCGAGTCGCTGCGCCCGCTCGTGACCGCACTGGCGCATGTGCTGGTGCCCCGCATGGCCGAGACCGGCCTCGCCGACCACCTGGCGCGCGAGCTCCAGACGCTGGCCGAACGCACGGCCGGCGCGCGGGTTACGCTGCGCGTCGCCCCCGGGCAGCGCGATGCCCTCGCGGCCCAGACCGCCGGCACGGTCGCGGATCCCGAGATCGTCGAGGATCCGTCGCTCGGCCCGAACGAGGTGCTTCTCGGCGCCGGCGCGCTCGAGCGGCATATCGACATCGACGGCGCGCTGGCGGAAATCGCCGGGCGCATCGCGGATTTCGACACCCTGACGGAGGAGATGCAGACCCATGGCTGACGACACGGAACAGGACCCTGCCGCGCCCCGCACGCCGACGGGGAACCCGCTGCATCACGTGCCCCTGGAAATCACCGTCTCCGTCGGGCGCGCGCGGCCGCTGATCGGCGAGCTGATGGCCCTGGGCGAAGGCGCGGTCCTCGCGCTCGACAGCCGGGTCGACGACCCGGTGGAACTCTACGCGGGCGACAAGCTGATCGCGCGCGGCCGGCTCGAGGAGAGCGCCGCGGACGGCGGGCTCGCCGTGCGCCTGACCGAGATCGCCGACTTGCGCTCGGGCCTCTGACCGATGCGCGCCGCGGTTCCGGCTTCCGTCCTGGTCCTCGCGCTGGCGGCGGCTCCCGCGACGGCGCAGGACATCACCCTATCCCTGGGCGAGGGCGATTCGCTGACGTTGCGCAGCATCCAGCTCTTTGTGCTGATCACGCTTCTGAGCCTCGCGCCGGGCATCGCGGTGATGGTCACCTGCTTTCCCTTCATCGTCACCGTGCTCTCGATCCTGCGCCAGGCGCTNGGCCTGCAGCAGGCACCNCCCAACATGCTGATCATCAGCCTGGCGCTCTTCCTGACCTGGTTCGTCATGGAACCGGTCTTCACCGCGGCCTGGTCCGGGGGCGCCCGCCCCCTGATCGATGGCGAGATCGCGGTGGAGGAGGCCATCCCACGCACGCTGGACCCGTTCCGCGGCTTCATGGCCGCGCGGCTCGACCCGGCAACGTTCGACACCCTGGCGGCCCTGCGTGAAACGACGGCCCCGGCGGGCGGGATGGCCGAGGCGCCCCTGTCGATCCTGGTGCCGTCCTTTCTCCTGAGCGAGGTCGAACGCGCCTTCCAGATCGGGTTCCTCATCTTCCTGCCCTTCCTCGTGATCGATCTCGTGGTCGCGGCGGTGCTGATGTCGATGGGCATGATGATGGTGCCGCCCGCCATCGTGGCGTTGCCCTTCAAGCTCGCCTTCTTCGTCATGGCGGATGGCTGGGCGTTGCTCTCGGGGGCGCTGGTGCGCAGCTACTTCTGAAGGCTTGCGAACGCGGCCGGCCCGGCAGGACGCCGGGCCATGTGCGCCGTGCCCGCCGCGCGGGGCAGGCGCGACGGGCGGCCCGCGGGCATCACCGCACCTCGAGGTCGGCATGCAGCGCGCCGGCGGCCTTTACGGTCTTGAGGATATCGATCATGTCGCGCGGCGAGACCCCGAGCGCGTTGAGACCCGAGACCACGTCCGAGAGCGACGTACCTTCGGCGATCTCGGCCAGCCCGATTCCGGGTTCTTCCTCGATCCCCACATCGGTGCGGGGCACCACGATCGTCTCGCCCTCGGCGAACGGGTTGGGCTGCACGACGGCGGGCGTTTCGTTGATCCGCAGCGTCAGGTTGCCCTGGGAAACCGCGACGCGGCTGATCCGCACATCGGCCCCCATCACGATGGTGCCGGACGCCTGGTCGACCACCACGCGGGCCCGGGCCTCGGGCGCGACGCGCAGGTTTTCCACCTGCCCGATCACATGCGCCGGCGAGGGAGCCCGCGCCGTTGCAAGGTCGATGCGCACGGTGCCGGCATCCAGCATCCGCGCGACGGGCCGGCCATAGGCGGCGTTGATCGCGGACTCGATCCGCATGGCCGTGGTGAAGTCGGGATCGCGCAGCGCCAGGCGCAGCGTGTCGAGCGCGGCGAAATCGAAATCGACCTCGCGTTCGACGCGGGCACCGGCGGGAATGATGCCAGCCGTCGGCACCCCCTGGACGACGCGCGCGGCGTCACCCTCTGCCGCGGCGCCACCGGCCAGGATCGTGCCCTGGGCGACGGCGTAGATCTGCCCGTCGGCGGCGTTGAGGGGGGTCATGATCAGGGTGCCGCCCTGCAGGCTCTTGGCGTCGCCGATGGCCGATACGGTCACGTCGATACGGCTGCCGGCCCGGGCGAAGGGCGGCAGCACACCGGTGACCAGCACCGCGGCCACGTTGCGGGGGCGGAACTGCTCGCCGCTGACATTCACGCCGAGCCGTTCGAGAATGTTGGTCATGATCTCTTCGGTAAAGGGCGCGTTCCTGAGCCCGTCACCGGTGCCGTTCAGCCCGACCACCAGGCCGTGGCCCACGAGATCGTTGCCCCGCACCCCGTCGAAACTGACGAGATCCTTGATGCGGATCGATCCCGCACAGGCCGGGCTCGCCACGAGGGCCAGGCCGGCGACCAGTGCCAGGAGGGCCGTGCGGACGCGGTTTAACGCCATCACCGCAGGTAACGCGTCAGCGAGAGATCGGACAGCCGCGCCGTCGCGGCATAGAGCGTCTCGAGCTGGAGGCGCGCGGCCTCCAGCGCCAACGCGGTGGCGTAGGGATCGGCATCCTCGATCCGTCCACGCGCGAGTTCGAGCGAGGTCTGCTCGGCCGCGCTTGCGGCATCGACCCGGTCGATCCGGTCTTCCGCCGCGCCGATACCGGCGCGCAGGCCAATGAGATCTTCCTCGGTCGTGCGCAGCTTGGCACCGGCGAGATCCGCGAGGCGGGCGCGTTCCAGGTCGCTGAGCCCGGGAACCCCACCATCGAGGAGCGCCCCGGCGGCAAGGCCCGCCAGCGTCGCGCGGATCTCCGGTGCCAGCGCCGTGACGTCCAGCGCGACGCGGTCGCTCTCGGACAGCCGCACCGGCTGAAGCGGTTGCGCATCACCGAGATAAGCGGTCGTCTCATAGCCGCCGCCCGCGCCGAAATAGGTCTCGACCAGCGACAGCGCATCCGCCGCCGAGACGGCGCCGGACACCAGCGTTTGCAGGTCGCTAAGCATATCGTCCGGCGCGACGAGCGCGGCGCGGTCGACGGCCTGGCCCGCGAACAACGTCTGGCCGCCGGCATCCCCGTTGAGCGCCCCGATCGCGGTCTCGAACGCATGGCGGGCGGTCTCGCCCGCAGCCGACAGGCCCGCACCGCGATCGGCGGCGTCGCCCATCAGCGCATCCGCCGCCGTGCGCCCGGCCGTCTGAACCGACTCCAGATGCGTCTGGATCATCTCCGCGCGAAGCGCGGCTTCCGCGCGCACCCGCGCGAAGCTTTCCATGAGCGTCAGCCGATGTCGGATCGCCGAAAGNGGCCGGAAATCGCCCCTGACCGTTTCGGCCAGATCGGCCTTGCGCCCCGAGCCGAGCTCGTCGGTCAGCCGGGCGACCTGCGCTGTCATCCGCGCCGTATCCCGCCGGGTCTGGAAGTGCTGCACCAGATCGCCAATGGACTGAAACGTCATCTCTAAATCTCCAGAAGGCGCGCGATCATGTCGTCGGCGGTCTGCATCACGCGGGCATTCGCGGCATAGGCCTGCTCGATCAGCAGAAGCTTCTGCATCTCCTGGTCGGTATCGACGCCGAGCGCCCGCTCGTCCCGCAGATATCCCTCGACGAGGAAGGCGGCATGGGTCTGGTCCGCCTCGGCCGACTGCTGGCGCGCGGAGACGTCCGAGAGAAAGGCCGCCGCCAGCCCGGCCGCGTCGCCGGGCGTGGCCCAGTCGCCGGTTACGGGCGTCCGGTCGGCCGCCAGCGCATCGGACATGGCGATCAGCAGGCCGGCCTCGCCAACCGGTCCCGGGGCCGCCGCGCCCAGCCCGTCGCGCAGCCGCCAATGGGTGCCGGCCTGGTCCGGGTCAACCAGGGCGTTAAGCGCGAGCCGCCCCGCCAGGCCCGGTTCTTCGGCAGGATCGAGCGCGGCCCCGGCATCGGTAAACAGGCCCGGCGCACCCAGCGCGAGCGTCGGGTCGACGGACGGGTCGGCGAACCGCTCGATCAGGTCCCGCGCCAGCGCGTCGATCTGTGCATCGGCGGTGACCGCCCAGTCGTCCCGCACCGCGAACTGCGCCGCCAGCGATCCACCTGCCAAGGGCGCCGAATCGCCCGCGGTCGCTACCGCCCGGCCGTTCAGGGTCAGACCGGACAGCGCCCCGCTGCCGATGGTCATCGCCGGGTCGATGTAGCCGGTCGCGGTGAAGCCCAGTTCGGCAGGGCGCCCGTCGAGCAGGGCCGACCCGTTCGGCGTGAAAAGCGCGACCTGCCCGCCTTCCCGGGGAACCTCGCGGATCGGGATGATCTCGGAGACCCGGTCAATCAGGCGCTGTCGCTCGTCGAGAAGGCCGCTCGGATCGCGCCCGGCACCCTGCAGCAAGCGGATCTGGCCATTCAGATCCGCGATCCGGGCCAGCGTATCGTTCACCTCGCGCACCTGGTTCGCGATTTCCCGGTCCGCCGTCATGCGGGCGGTCTGGATCTCGGTGGAAATCAGGTTGAACTGCCCGATGAGGCGATCCGCGGACCCCGCCACGGCGGCGAGACGGGACGCATCGTCCGGCCGGCTCTGAGCCTCGGCGAGGGTGGCGGAGAATTCGGCGAACAGGGTCCCGAGCGCACCAGGATCGCCCGGCAGGCCGGTCACGCGCTCGAGGCCGGCGTGAAACCCGGCATCGACCGATGCATGGGCCTCGGCGCCCGCGGCGAGCCGGCGTCCGGCGATGGCGGTCTGGTCCACGATGCGCTGAATGCCGTCGATACGCACACCCGCGCCCTGGCCCGCGACCGCCACGGAGGAAAGCATGATCTCGCGCCGGCCATACCCTTCGGTCATCGCGTTCGCGATATTGTTGGACACGACTTCCGTCGACCGCGCGGCGGCGGTCAGGCCGGAGAGGGCGTTGTTCAGGGTGCTGGCGATACTCATCTCTCACTCCGCTTGCAAGACCGGGCCCCTTGCGGGGTCACCGCTTGATGTTGGTTGTCTCCTGCAGCATTTCGTCGACGGTCTGGATGACCTTGGCGTTCGAGGAATAGGCGCGCTGGGTCTGGATCATCTGCGTCAGCTCACCGGCCACGTCGGTCGCGGACTCCTCGCGCGCGAAGCCGATGAGACCACCCACCGGACCGTCCCCGGCATCCCAGAGGTAGTAGGACCCGCTCTCGCCGGATATCCGGTAGGTCTGGGCGCTTTCCGAGGTCAGCCCGTTCGGGTTGGGCACGTCGACCAGCGGGATCTGGTAAATCGTGCGGGTGAAGCCGATATCGTAGATCGCCTGCACGAGACCGTTCTCGTCGACCTCCACCGAGGTCAGGATCCCGACCGGCGAGCCGTCCTTGGTGATTCCGCTCGGGGCGAAATCATCGGAGAGCTGCGTCAGCCCGCTGGGGTCGCCGGGCGCCCCGATGTCGACGTCGATGGGCCCGCTGGCCGTGGTGACCGTGACCAGCCCGGTTGCCGGGTCGTAGGCCCCGCCCGTGGTGGTGGCGACCGAGGCCACGGTGCCGCCATCGATCCGACTGTCATCGAAGGTCACCACGTATTCGCCGATGGTGGCCCCGCCGCTGGCACTGTCGGTGATCGTCACCGTCCACTCGTTGGAGGCGCCGGTGCCCGGGACCGTCGGCGAGAAGCTGACATCGAGCGTCTCGGTCGTGCCGAGATTGTCGTAGTATTCGATCGCGATACCGAACGGGCCGCCGGTGGCGCCCGCCCGGGTTTCGGTCGCGGGCAGGTTCATGCCGAGCCCGATCCGCGTGGTCGGATCACCCTCGAACTGGTTGAGGTTGATGCGGACCGGTTGCAGCCCCGACATGCTGTCGCGCGCATAGGCCGGGATGCTGCCATCCGACGCCGCCGGCCAGCCCAGCAGCACCTGGCCGGCCTCGGTCCGGAGGATGCCCTCGGAATCCGGGCGGAAGGAGGCCGTGGTGGTCAGAAGCAGCGGGTAGCCGCCGGTGGCGTTGTCCACCGCCGTGGCGGTGGTCACCGGCAGGAAACCGCGCCCGGCCACGGCAAGATCGGTCGGGTTGTCCGTCGTGACCAGCGTGCCCTGCTCATCGATCTCGCGGGTCGTGGTCGCCCGGACACCGCCGGCCGAGTAGCGGCCGCTGGTGTCGCCGATCACCATCGACTGGAACTCGGCAACCGAGCGCTTGTAGCCGAAGGTCGAGGAGTTCGCGATGTTGTCGGAGATCGTGGCGAGGCGGCTGGCATTCACGTTGAGCCCGGCCACCCCGGCATTGAGCGAAGAAGAGATCGTCATGCGCACGCCTTTCTGTGCAAGGTCAGGGCCTGCACCGACTATCCGCATGGCGGTTTAACAGGACGCTAACAGATAAAATGCGCCGGATTACCGGGACCCTGCGCCGCTGCGCAGCAGGGTGATTTCCAGCCGGTTGTTGCGGACGTCCATCCGGTCGGGCTCGGTCGGGCGGCGATCGGCCCAGCCTGTGACCCGCTGCACCCGCTCCGCGCCGAGGCCATCCCCGACGAGCTGCAGGCGCATGGCCTGCGCGCGCCTGGTGGAGAGATCCCACACCGGGTTCCTGGCCAGCACGACCGGGTGGGCCCTGCTGTGGCCCGCGACGGCCACTTCGTTGGAGACCAGGGCGAAGACCTCGGCCAGCATCCCCGACAGCGCCTCGAGCACCGGGCGCGGCGTCGTCGTCCCCGGCGCGAAGAGCGGGCTGCCCGGCAGGTCGAAAAGCTCGACGATAAGGCCCTCGTCGGTGACGCGGGTGCGGATATGGTCGCGCAGGCTGTCGGCGACGGCGCTCTCGCCACTGTCGGCGGCAAGTTGCTCCGCGATGGCCTCCAGCGCCGCGGTTTCATCCCGGGCGACCTCGCCACGCGCGCGGTTGAGCGCCGTCGGGTTGGCGTTACTGGCACCGGTCCCGTCATGGGCCAGCGTGTCCTCGGACATGACGCTCTGGCCGCCGAGCGCCCCCTGCCCGCCGCCCGAGACCCGGTGCACCGGGATCGTCGGGCTGAAATAATCGGCAATGCCCTTGCGCTGCTTTTCCGTCGTCGCGTTCAAAAGCCACATCAGCATGAAGAAGGCCATCATCGCGGTGACGAAATCGGCATAGGCGACCTTCCAGGCCCCGCCGTGATGCCCGTCGCCCCCGACGAGTTTCTTCCGCTTGATGATGACCGGCCGCAGATTGTCCTGCGCCATCGCACACCCCTCTCGCATACCCCGTCACCGGGCTAGCAAAGGCATGTGAACGGCACCTTAACGCGGGCGCTGGCTGGAGGTGAGGTGGTGCCGGTGAAGGGACTCGAACCCCCGACCCCATCATTACGAATGACGTGCTCTACCAGCTGAGCTACACCGGCACGGGGTGAGCGGGCGTTTAGCAAGTTCCGGCGCCGAGGTGTAGCCCTAATTTTTCGTTTTTTCCTCTTCGTCGCCGGCGGTCTGTTCCACGGGCGCGGCGGTCTCTCCGGCCGGCCCGGTCGCGNCGTCGCCGGGGGCGGTGGCGGGCTCTTGCGCCGGGGTCTCGTCCGGNGCCGGCTCTTCGGGCGCGCTCTCCGGCGTGATGTCCTCGACCCCGGCCTCCGGTGTGCCCGGCGCGGGCTTGTCGAGCGAGCCGACGATCAGGGGCAGCATTTCCGCGGTGCCGGCGACGACCTCCGCGCTCTCGGGCGGCTCCTTCCAGGCCAGGGTGTCGACCGCGCCGCAATTCTCGCAGGCGGGGGCCCAGGCCGGGTGGATGTGGTTGCAGTTCTCGCAGATCCATTGCGGACCACGCGGTGCCGCGAGCGCCTTGGTCAGCCAGGCCCGCACGATCGCGTCGGGCGCACCCTCGCCGCGCTCGATCGCGGCCATGATGGTCAGCGCACGCTGGGTCGGGTGCGTTTCGGGCAGATCGCCCAGAGCCCGCTTGGCGCCGGGGAAATCCTCGGCCGCGATGGCCAGTTCCGCGGCGAGCATCTTCGATTCCGGGTGGTCCGGCTTGGCGCGCAGCAGAACCTGGAAGCGCTTGACCCGGGCCTCGGGCGTTTCCTCGGGCTCGATCTCGGCGAAGGCGGCGGCGAGATCGGGATGCGGATGCGCGTCCCAGGCCTTGCGGATGATCTTGACCGCGGCCCGTTTCGCGCCCGCGCTGATCTTGGCGCGCGCGGCCATCACCGCGCCCGGCACCAGTTCGGGCGACATGCGGTTGGCCTGCAGGATCGTCCGGGTCGCGCTGTCGGTCTGCCCCTCGGCCAGCGCCTCGCGGGCCTCGGCCAGCGCCAGGACGGCGTCGCGCCGGGTATGGACGTTGCGCGGCAGGTTCGACGACCGCAGCTTCTGGGCCAGGGTCTTGCGGGCGCCGTGCCAGTCTTCCTTGTCGGCCTGCAGGCGGAAGAGCGTGTCCTGCGTCGCTTCGTGCCTGGGCTTGAGCGCGAAGGCCTTCTCGGCCAGTTTCAGGGCCGTGTCCGTATCGCCCTCGGCCAGCTTCTGCTGCATCAGGCCCTGAACCCCGACGAAGCGCGTCCGCTCGTCCTGAACCAGACGCTTGTAGACCTCGATGGCTTTCTTGGTGTCGCCGGTAAGCTCGGCGGCCTGCGCCGTCAGCAGGTTGGTCAGGTCCGGCCGCCCGAGATAGCGTTCGGCCTTGGCGGCCTTGGCCATGGCCAGGCGCCCCTCGCCCGAGGCGAGCGCCATCATCCCGTCGGCCAGCGCCTCGAAGCCGCGGCGTTCGCGGTTGCGGTCGAAATAGCGGGTGATCGCCGTCTCGTCCCCGTTGACGAACCGCAGCACCGCGACGACCAGCCCCGCGAGCTTGAGACCGATCCAGAGCACGATCACCAGAACGATGAAGGCGATGACCGCGGCCAGCGGCGTCAGGGTGAATTCCATGCCGCCGGCGGCGACGCGGATCGCCCCGCCGGTCTCGATCAGGAACCCGGCCCCGAAGGCCAGCAGGGCCACGAGGCCCACGAATATGATGATTTTCAGAAGGGACCAGAGCATCCGCGCGCCTTTCTCAGTTCGTGCCCGCGGGCATGCCGAGCCCGGCCAGCGCGGCCATCGCCGCGCGGCGCGCCTCTGCATCCGCGATCCAGTCCGACATGGCCGCGCGGCCCTCGGCGGGAAGCGCCTCGAGTTCGGTCATGGCGCCGCCCAGGTCACCGGCCTCGAGCGCCGCCTGGGCCCGAGACAGCACCGCGTCCGGGTCGTCGCCCTCGCGCGGCGCCAGCGACCGTGCGCCCACCTGGGCCCGCAGGAAGGCGCTGAACCGGTCGCCCCAGCCTTCGCCCACGGTGACCTTGAGCGATTCCCGCAGCCCGTCGCGCGCGGCGGCGGGGAAGCGGCGCTGCAGGTCGGCCAGCGTCGCGATGCCGCCGGCGGCATGGTCCGTCAGCGCGGCGGGCAGATCGCCGCCAGCCGCGTCGCCCAGATCGGCCATCGCGCCCGCATAGGGCTGGCCGGTCTCGATCGCCGCGCGCAGCCGGCTGAGCGCGACGCCGCGATCCGCGGCGCGGGCCGTCTCGGCCAGGCTCTCGGCGCGGGCCTCC
>PR_CR_10_Liq_1_inCRDRAFT_1002040_pt1 | contig 10635 bp, 8 predicted proteins | sample PRCRCaboRojoPR_3_FD_10241 | JGI IMG/M metagenome (IMG submission 10241) | reverse complement strand
CTCCCGGGGGTCGAGCCGGCGGCCCGCGGCCGCGGCGAGCAGACCCTCGGCCGGGACGAGGTCCGGGTAGNCGGTTCCGCGCGCCGCGCCGCCGGCGAAGCCCGGGTCGAGCGCCGGGACGTCGCCGCCGCAGCCGGCGAGGGCCAGCAGCAGGACAGCGAGACGGGACATGCGGCGGATCATGGGCGGGCACCCGTGTGGGCCAGGAACTGCCTGCGAGCCTAGCCGCGCGGGGCAGGCGCGGCAAGGCGGTGGCCGCTGAACGCCCGTTCAGTTAATATCCGGGAGAAAGGAGAGGCAGATGGCACGCAAGACCGGCTCTCACGCGGAAATCACCGGCCCGCGCATCCGCGCGGCGGCGGCGCGGCTGTTCGCGCGGCACGGCTTCGCCGCCGTCTCGATGCGGCGCATCGCCGCCGAGGTCGGGGTGCAGGCCGGCGCGCTCTATCTCTACACGCCCGACAAGCAGACGCTGCTCTTCGAGCTGATGCGCGATCACCTGGAGGATCTGCTGGCCGCCTGGGCCGCGGCCGATGCGCCGGGTCCGCCGGATGCGCGGCTGGCGCGCTTCGTCCGCTTTCACATCGGCTTTCACCTCGCCCGGCCCGACGACGTCTTCATCGCCTACATGGAACTGCGCAACCTCGAGTCCGGGAACTTCGCCGCGATCGAGGCGCTGCGGCGCCGCTACGAGGACGCGCTCGAGGCGATCCTGCGCGCGGGCCGGGAGGCCGGGCTTTTCGCCATTCCCGATACCAAGCTCGCCACCATGGCGCTGATCGCGATGCTGACCGGGGTCAATACCTGGTACCGCGAGGGCGGACGTCTGTCCGGCGATGACGTGGCCGAGATCTACACCGACATGGCGCTGAAGGCGGTCGGCCGGACCGGCTGAGCGGTGGCGTCCCTGCGGGACGCCGCGCCGAAACGCGAAGCGCGCGCCCCTGCGGGCGCGCGCCGTGCCTCCGGCGGGGATATTTCGGCCACTTGGAAGCGGCCGCCCCGGTTCAGAGCGTGTCGTAGAGCGGGAAGCGGGCGCAGAGCTCGGCCACCTCGGCGCGCACCTTGGCCTCGACCCCGGCATTGCCGGCCTCGCCGTTGGCGGCAAGCCCGTCCACCACCTCGACGATCCAGTCGGCGATCTGGCGGAACTCGGGCTCGCCGAAGCCGCGGGTGGTGCCGGCCGGCGTGCCCAGGCGGATTCCGCTGGTGACGGTCGGCTTCTCGGGGTCGAAGGGAATGCCGTTCTTGTTGCAGGTGATATGGGCACGGCCGAGCGCGGTTTCGGTCGCGTTGCCCTTCACGCCCTTCGGCCGCAGGTCGACCAGCATCACATGGGTATCGGTGCCGCCGGTGACGATGTCGAGCCCGCCCTTTGCCAGCTGGTCGGCCAGCGCCCGGGCGTTCTTGATGACCTGTGCCTGGTAGGTCTTGAATTCCGGCCGCAGCGCCTCGCCGAAGGCCACGGCCTTGGCCGCGATCACATGCATCAGCGGCCCGCCCTGGATGCCGGGGAAGATCGCCGAGTTGAACTTCTTCGCCAACGCCTCGTCGTCGGTCAGGATCATGCCGCCGCGCGGGCCGCGCAACGTCTTGTGGGTGGTGGTGGTCGCGACATGGGCGTGCGGGAAGGGCGAGGGGTAGTGGCCGGCGGCCACCAGCCCGGCGAAATGCGCCATGTCCACCAGCAGGTAGGCACCCACCGTGTCGGCGATCTCGCGCATTTTCGCGAAATCGATGATCCGCGGGATCGCCGAGCCGCCGGCGATGATCATTTTCGGTCGATGCTCGGCGGTCAGCGCCGCGATCTGGTCGTAGTCGATCTCGTTGTCGCTCTCGCGCACGCCGTACTGGACGGCGTTGAACCACTTGCCGGACTGGTTCGGCCGGGCGCCGTGGGTCAGGTGACCGCCCGCGTCGAGGCTCATGCCGAGGATCGTGTCGCCGGGCTGCAGCAGCGCGGTGAAGACGCCCTGGTTGGCCTGGCTGCCGGAGTTCGGCTGCACGTTGGCGAAGCCGCAGCCGAAAAGCCNTGTGGCCCGGTCGATGGCGAGGGTCTCGGCCACGTCGACGAACTGGCAGCCGCCGTAATAGCGCCGCCCCGGGTAGCCCTCGGCATATTTGTTGGTCATCACCGAGCCCTGCGCGTCCAGCACGGCGCGGCTGACGATGTTCTCGGAGGCGATCAGCTCGATCTCGTCGCGCTGGCGGCCCAGTTCGTCCGCGATGGCCTTCGCGATCTCGGGATCGCGGTCCGAAAGGGACTCGGTGAAAAAGCCGCTGTCACGATGGGGTGCGTTCATCTCGGATCTCCTCTCCACGGGGCGGGACCATGTTTCCCGGCGCTATGTATCCCGGAACCGGACATATCAAAACCCTGAATACGACCAAGGCGACGATATGCGCGGCAATCCTCGTGCCGATCGGCCCCTTGTGTTTCGGTCGCGCCCGGGCGATGACTTTCGGAAACGGGACGGTGTCGATGGCCCAGACGAGACGGATCGCATTCCTCGCGAGCACCACGGAGATCGCGCAGGCCGCCGAGGCGCGGCTCAGCGCGCGCTACGGCAATGTCGCGCCGGAAGAGGCGGACCTGATCGTGGCGCTGGGCGGCGACGGCTTCATGCTGCACACGCTGCACGATACCGAGGCGCTGCCGGCGCCGGTCTACGGCATGAATTGCGGGACCATCGGCTTTCTGATGAACGAATATGCCGAGGAGGGCCTGCTGGAGCGGCTCGACGCGGCGGAGCTGACGGTGATCAACCCGCTCCGGATGCGGGCCGAGGGCGAGGACGGCACCCTGCACGAGGCGCTGGCGATCAACGAGGTCTCGCTCTTGCGGGCCGGGCCGCAGGCGGCGCGGCTCAGGATCAGCGTCGATGGCCGGGTCCGGATGGAGGAACTGGTCTGCGACGGCGCGCTCGTCTCGACGCCGGCCGGCTCCACGGCCTACAACTTCTCGGCGCACGGGCCGATCCTGCCCATCGGCTCGGACGTGCTGGCGCTGACCGCGATCGCGGCGTTCCGGCCGCGGCGCTGGCGCGGCGCGCTGCTGCCGAAGACGGCGCGGGTACGCTTCGACGTGCTGCAGCCCGAGAAGCGCCCGGTGATGGCGGATGCCGACAGCCGGTCCGCCGGCAAGGTCGTCAGCGTCGAGATCGAGAGCGATCCCGGCATCGCCCACCGGATCCTGTTCGACCCCGGCCACGGGCTCGAGGAACGGCTGATCCGCGAACAGTTCGTCTGAGCCACTCAGGCCGCGTCCGGGTCGACGCGGTCGGGGCTGTCCCAGGTGCCGGCGTTCTCGAGGATGAAATCGGCATCCTCGTAGGCCGCGCGCAGAAGCCCCTCGTAGAGCGCGCCCTCGGCGGCGCGGTCGAGCGGTGCGTCGGCCCCGGCACGCTTCATCAGCGCGGCTTCCAGCATCTCCACCGTGCCGGAGCCCTCGTCGAACTGGGCCTTCTTGCGCCAGACCAGATCCGTCGGCAGGAGATCCGCGCAGGCCTTGCGCAGGATCCATTTCTCGGTCGTCTCGCCGGTGGATTCCAGCGCCCCGGGATCCGTGTGGCGCAGCTTCAGCGTGGCCGGGATAGACTGGGCGAAGTCGATCAGGTCGCGGTCGAGGAAGGGGGTTCGGGCCTCGAGGCTCTCGGCCATGGTGATGCGGTCGACACGCTGCAGGTTGATGTTGTGCATCGCGTTGAGCGAGCGGGTCAGCTCGTCGGCCAGCTCGCGCGGGGTGTCCACATAGGCGTGATGATAGCCGTAGCCCGCGAAAAGCTCGTCCGCGCCTTCGCCGGTCAGCACCGCCTTGACGTGTTCGCGCGCGAGACGTGCGGCGAAATGGGTGGGCACGGCGCTCCGNACCAGGTCCACGTCGGCGCTTTCCAGGTGATAGATCACATGGGGCAGCACCGCTGCCACGTCCTCGGCGGTGAAGGCGTATTCGTGATGGTCCGAGCCGATATGCGCCGCCACCCGGCGCGCGGCGCGCAGGTCCGGGCTGCCCTCGGCCCCGACCGAGAAGGTCTTGAGCTGCCCCGGCGCCGCCCGGGCCGCGAGCGCCGCGATGATCGAGCTGTCGAGCCCGCCCGAGAGGAAGGCGCCGACCTCGACATCGGCCACCATCCACTTGGTGACGGCCTCCTCGAGCACCAGCCGCAACTCGCGCGCGGTGGCCTCGACATCGAGATCCTCTTCCGGTTCCGCCGCGCCGTGGGGCGTGCGGTACCAGCGCCGCGGGCCGTCCTTGCTGTCGAAGAGACTGCCGGGCGGGATCGCCTCGATCCCGGTCAGGTGCAACCCGTCGAAGGCCTTGAGCTCCGAGGCGAAGGCCAGCCCGTCGCCGATCCGCGCCATGTAGAGCGGCTTGATCCCGAGCGGGTCGCGCGCCGCGATGATCCGTTCGCGGGTGGCGAGGACGAAGGCGAACATCCCATCGAGCCGCGACACCCAGCGCAGTTCGCCCGAGCGGAACATGTGCAGGATCGCCTCGCTGTCGCTTTCGGTTTCGAAGGCGCTCTCGCCAAGGATCGCGCGAAGATCGGCGTGGTTGTAGATCTCGCCATTGGCCACCAGCAGGTCGTCGTCCTGGTAGATCGGCTGGCTGCCGTCCTCGGGGCCGATGATCGAGAGCCTGCAATGGGCCATCACGACCGGCTTGCCGCGGCCTTCGATCACCTCGACGGCGTCGGGGCCGCGATGGGCGATCTTGGTGATCATGCGGGTGGCGAGGGTCTCGTCACCGACGTTCCAGAGGCAGACAAATCCGCACATGGGTGTAGGGGCCTTCCTGTTCAGGGGTCATGTGCCGTCNCCGTGATCCNGGCCATGCCGGCACCGCCGCCGCGGCACCGGGCCGGACGGTTGGGGGCGTGGATATGTCGGCAGAAGGTCGGATCGGTCGGCTTCGGCTGTTCCATCNGCACCTTAACGCGACAGCGGAGCGGGCACAAACGGGGCCGCGGGGCTTGCATGGGCCGGGACGTTGNGTCATGACCTTGACCTTGAACGGCATGGAGGGCACGGGACATGGCGCTGCCGGTTCGCGAACAGGCCAAAATCTGGGGAATCGCCGCGGCGATCTTCTTCGTGCTGCTCTGGTACCTGGGCGACGTGATGCTGCCCTTCATCGTCGGCAGCGCCGTGGCCTATTTCCTGGATCCGGTGGCGGACCGGCTGGAGCGGCTGGGGTTCTCGCGGGTGCTGGCGACCGCGACGATCACGGTTGCGACGGTTCTGCTCTTCATCCTCGCCGCGCTGATCGTGATCCCGCAACTGGTCAAGCAGCTGACGGCGCTGGTCAATATCACCCCCGAGATCGCGCGCGGGCTCTATGGCTTCGTGAACGAGCGCTTCCCGCAGCTGCTCGACGAGGGATCGGTCCTGCGCCAGAGCCTCGACGGGCTGGCCAACACGGTCAAGTCGCGCGGCGGTGAATTCGTCAACGGCCTGCTCGCCTCGGTGCGCAACGTGGTCAGCGCCATCGTCTTCATCCTCGTCGTACCGGTCGTCGCCTTTTACATGCTGCTGTCCTGGGATCGCATGATCGCCCATGTGGATGCCTGGCTGCCCCGCGACCACGCGCCCGTGATCCGGCGGCTCGCCGGCCAGATCGACGCCGTGCTGGCGGGTTTCGTGCGCGGGCAGCTTTCGGTCTGCCTGATCCTTGGCGTCTTCTACGCGGCGGGGCTGATGCTGGTCGGACTCGATTTCGGCCTCGTGGTGGGCGCGATCGCCGGCATCCTGACCTTCATCCCTTACGTGGGCGCCATCGTCGGCGGTGCCCTGGCGATCGGGCTGGCGCTGTTCCAGTTCTGGAGCGATCCGCTGATGATCGCGGCGGTGGCCGTCATCTTCTTCGTCGGCCAGTTCGTCGAGGGAAATTTTCTCACCCCGAACCTGGTCGGCGGCTCGGTCGGGCTGCACCCGGTCTGGCTGCTCTTCGCGCTGTCGGCCTTCGGCTCGCTCTTCGGCTTCGTCGGCATGCTGGTGGCGGTGCCGGTCGCCGCNGCGCTTGGCGTGCTGGCCCGTTTCGCGGTCGAGCAGTATCTCGACAGCCGGCTTTACAAGGGGCTCTCGGACAGGGGCGAAGACTGATCTTGGCCCGCCAGCTCGCATTCGACCTGCCCGCGAAACCGGCGCTGGGCCGCGAGGATTTCTTCGTCTCGCCGGCCAATGCGCTGGCGGTGCGCGCGGTGGAAGGCTGGCGCGACTGGCCGCAGGGCAAGCTGGTGCTGATCGGCCCCGAGGGCGCGGGCAAGACCCATCTNGCGCATGTCTGGGCCGCCGAGGCCGGGGCGCGGATCGTCGCCGCGGCCGCACTGCCCGCGCTCGATCCGGCCGATCTGTCCGGCGCGGGGCGCGTGGCGGTGGAGGACGTGCCCGGGATCGCGGGCGTTCCCGCGGCGGAGCGCGCGCTCTTTCACCTGCACAACATGCTGGCCGCGGCCGGCGGCCGGCTGCTGCTGACGGGCACGGGCAATCCGGTGCGCTGGCCGCTGGCGCTGCCCGACCTCGCCAGCCGGGTGCAGGCGGCCTCGGTGGCGACGCTGGAGGCGATGGACGACCAGCTGCTGACCGCGCTGCTGGTCAAGCTGTTCGCCGATCGCCAGCTGATCGTCGGCCCGCCGGTGATCGCCTACCTGGTGCGGCGGATGGAACGCTCCTTTGCCGCCGCGCAGCGGATCGTGGCGGCGCTTGACCGCCGGGCGCTGGCCGAGCAACGCCGCGTCACCCGCGCGATGGCGGCGGAGATTCTGGACAAGGCCCATGGCGAGGCGCGATAACTGTCATCCACGTTTCATTTTCTGCCCCGATAAGGCGCCCATGGTTGATGCTGATTTTCTGAACGCTCCCTTCGTGGAGCCCGTCGAACTGCCCGAGGCCGAGCGCACGGGTCCCAAGCGGTTCTTCAACCGCGAACTGTCCTGGCTCGCCTTCAACTGGCGGGTCCTGGAAGAGGCGACCAACCCGAAGGTGCCGCTGCTGGAACGGGTGCGCTTCCTGTCGATCTCGGCCACCAATCTCGACGAGTTCTACACCGTCCGCGTGGCGGGCCTGTGGGAACTGGCGCGGGCCGGGAACACCACCCCGGCCGCGGACGGGCTGACACCGTCGGAACAGCTGGTGCTGATCGACAAGGATGCCCGCCAGTTGATGAAGACCCAGCAGACGATCTGGAACGATCTCAAGAAAGAGATGGAAGCCGCCGGGATCAGCCTGTTGACCCGGTCGAAGCTGAATGCCACCGACCGCCGCGAGCTCGAGGGGCATTTCCTGACCAAGGTCTTTCCCGTGCTCTCGCCACTGGCGATCGACCCGGCCCATCCCTTTCCGTTCATCCCGAATGCCGGGTTCTCGCTCGCCCTGCAGCTGGAGCGGAAGTCGGATGGTCGCCAGCTGCAGGCGCTGCTGCCGATCCCGCACCAGATCGACCGCTTCGTGGCGCTGCCCGACGGCAAGGGCGGGCGCGCCCGGTTCCTGCCGCTCGAGGAACTGCTGCTGGAACATGTCGGCGATCTCTTCCCCGGCTACGTGGTCAAGGGGCACTGTGCCTTCCGCGTGCTGCGTGACAGCGATCTTGAGGTCGAGGAAGAGGCCGAGGACCTGGTGCGCGAATTCGAGACCGCGCTCAAGCGTCGCCGACGCGGCGAGGTGATCCGGCTTACCTTCTCGGCCGGCTCGCCGGAAAAGCTGCTCAAGCTGGTCACCGACGCCATGCATGTCAGCCCCTCCGAGGTCATCGAGATGCGCGGCATGATCGGCATCGCCGACGTCAAGGAACTGGTGCTCGACAGCCGGCCCGACCTGCTCTGGCCGACCTTCACGCCGCGGGTGCCCGAGCGCGTGCAGGACCATGACGGCGACATGTTCGCGGCGATCCGCCAGAAGGACATGCTGCTGCATCACCCCTACGAGACCTTCGACATGGTCGTCCGCTTTCTGCAACAGGCGGCGCGCGACCCGGACGTGGTGGCGATCAAGCAGACGCTCTACCGCACCTCGCGCGACAGCCCGATCGTCGAGGCGCTCTGCGAGGCCGCGGAGGCCGGCAAGTCGGTCACCGCGCTGGTCGAGCTGAAAGCGCGCTTCGACGAGGCCGCGAACATCCGTCAGTCACGGCGGCTCGAGCGCGCCGGCGCGCATGTGGTCTACGGCTTCATCAACTACAAGACCCATGCCAAGATCTCGACCGTGGTGCGGCGCGAGGGCGACCAGCTGGTGACCTATTCGCATTTCGGCACCGGCAACTACCACCCGATCACGGCGCGGATCTACACGGACCTGTCGCTCTTCACCTGCGACGGGGCGCTCGGGCGGGACGCCACCAAGGTCTTCAACTACGTCTCGGGCTACGCGACGCCGGGCAAGCTCGAGAACCTCTCGATCTCGCCGATCACGCTGAAATCGACCCTGATCGACTCGATCGAGCGTGAGGCCGAACATGCCCGCGCCGGCCGCCCTGCCGAGATCTGGGGCAAGGCCAATGCCCTGATCGAGCCCGACGTGATCGACGCGCTCTACAAGGCCAGCCAGGCCGGGGTGCGCATCCACATGGTGATCCGCGGCATCTGCGGGCTGCGCCCGGGCATCAAGGGGCTGTCCGAGAATATCCGCGTGAAATCCATCGTCGGGCGCTTCCTCGAGCATTCGCGGATCATCTGTTTCGGCGACGGGCACGGGCTGCCGTCCAAGAAGGCGCGGGTCTACATGTCGTCGGCCGACTGGATGGGGCGTAACCTCAACCGAAGGGTCGAGACCCTGGTGGAGATCACCAACCCCACGGTCCACGCGCAGATCATGAGCCAGATCATGGCCGCCAACCTCGCCGACCAGGCCCAGAGCTGGGTGCTGCAGCCCGACGGCCACTTCCTGCGCCACGAGGGCAAGCCGGACGCGCATCTCTTCAACTGCCACCGGTTCTTCATGGAAAACCCCTCGCTGTCGGGGCGGGGGTCGGCCGGGGCCAAGGACGCGCCGAAACTCGCGCATTCCAGGGACTGACGGAAGATTGACGCAACCGGTCCAACAGGGCAGGTTGCCGTCAGGCAAGGACGAGGCCATGGACGGCGCACACGACGGATACGCCGGCACCGAGGGCGGCGCCTTCAGGCGGCCGCTTTTCGAGGACGCGACAGCGCGGGCGCTGAGCCGTGTCGGCATCGTCGACGTGGGCTCGAACTCGGTCCGGCTGGTGGTCTTCGACGGCGCCGCGCGTTCGCCGGCCTATTTCTACAACGAAAAGATCCTATGCGGGCTGGGGACTGGCGTGAGCGCGACCGGGCGGCTGCATCCCGAGGGCCGCGCACGCGCCCTGGCGGCGCTGAAGCGTTTCGCGGCGCTGGCCGAGGGCATGGCCATGGCGCCGCTGACGGGCGTGGCGACCGCCGCCGTCCGCGAGGCCGAGGACGGCCCGGAATTCTGCGCCGAGGTCGAGCGCGAAACCGGCCTGCGGCTCTGGGTCGCCAGCGGCGAGGAGGAGGCGCGGCTCTCGGCCCAGGGGGTCCTGCTCGGCTGGCCCGGCGCCGAAGGGCTGGTCTGCGACATCGGTGGCTCCTCGATGGAACTGGCGGAACTCAGGGCAGGGCGCCCGGGGCACGCGCTCAGCAGTGCGCTGGGGCCGCTCCGGCTCGAGGGGATCAAGGGTGGAAAGAAGGGCCTGAAAAAGCACATCGCGGCCACGCTGGACGATTTGCGCGCCGAGATCGATGGCGATTACGAGACGCTCTATCTCGTCGGCGGCTCCTGGCGGGCGATCGCGCGGATCGACATGGAACGCCGCGACTACCCGCTCAAGGTGCTGCACGAATACGAGATGACCCCGGCCGCGGTGCGCGCAACGCTGAAATACATCGCCGAGAACGATCTCGACGAGGTGCGGGCGCGGACCGGCACCTCCGCCGACCGGATGAAGCTGGTGCCGACGGCGGCACTGGTGCTGAAGGCCGTGGTGCAGAAATTCCGCCCGCGGCGGATCGCGATTTCCAGTTATGGCATCCGCGAGGGCCTGCTCTACGGACAGATGCCCGACGTGTTGCGCGACCGCGACCCGCTGATCGAGGCTGCCCGTTTCGCCGAGGCCTCGTCGGCCCGGATCCCGGGCTTCGGCAAGGTGCTCTACAACTTCCTGCTGCCGCTCTACCGCAACGCGCGCCACGACCGGCTGCGGCTGGTCAAGGCGGCCTGCCTGCTGCACGACACCGCCTGGCGCGCGCATCCGGATTACCGCGCCGAGGTCTGCTTCGACAACGCGACGCGGGCCAATCTGGGCGGGCTGACCCATGCCGAGCGCGTGTTTCTAGGGCTGGCGCTGATGCATCGCTACAAGAACTCGCGCAGCGAGGCCTTCACCGCGCTCGCCGGCCTGATGCCCGAGAAGGACGTCGAGGCCGCCGAGGTGCTTGGCAAGGCGATGCGCTTCGGCGCGATGCTGTCGGTCAATTCGCCCGAGAAGATGGGCGCGCTCAAGTATTTTCCCAAGCGCAAGGTGATCGAGCTGGTGATCAGCCCCGGGACGCGCGACCTCTTCGGCGAGGTGGTCGAGGCGCGCTTCGAGTCGCTGGCCAAGGCGCTGGGCTGCCGGCCGGAGGTCACGCTCCGCTAGAGTGCCGCGCGCCCGCCGGGCGCGCG
>PR_CR_10_Liq_1_inCRDRAFT_1002039_pt1 | contig 10639 bp, 7 predicted proteins | sample PRCRCaboRojoPR_3_FD_10241 | JGI IMG/M metagenome (IMG submission 10241) | reverse complement strand
GGCGACGAGCGCTCTGGATGCCGATACCGAGGCAGCCGTTACAGATACCTTCAGCTCGATGAGTGGTGAGGTGACGCTCGTCATCATCGCGCACCGCCTTGCCACTATCCGCCACAGCGATCAAGTCGCGTACCTTCACGAAGGCAGGTTGATATCGAGCGGCTCGTTCAGTGATGTGCGGGGCGAAGTACCCGATTTCGAGCGTCAAGCTCAACTCTTGGGACTGTGACCTGACCGGGTCGCCCTCTTTACCTAGGCTCCACCTGTGACGACTCCCTTGCGCATCGCCATCCTGGGCACTCGTGGTGTGCCTGCGCAGTACGGAGGATTCGAAACAGCCGTCGAGGAGATCGGTTGGCGCCTGGCCGACCGCGGGCACCACGTGACGGTGTACGCGCGCAACCCCGGACAGGTGCTCACCGAGTACCGCGGCATGCACGTGGTGAACGCACCCGCGCTGCGCACGAAGACGACCGAGACCTTGAGCCACACAGCGGTCACCACCGTGCACGCCCTGCGCAAGGAGCATCCGGATGTGGCGTTGGTGATGAACGCCGCGAATGCGCCGTTCCTCCCGGTGCTGAAGCGCGCTGGCATTCCGACCGCGATCCATCTGGATGGCTTGGAATCCCGGCGGGCCAAATGGCGCGGTATGGGTTCGCGCTACTACCGCTGGGCCGAGCGAGCGTCCGTCGCGCGCGGTGAAGCGGTCATCGCCGATTCGCAGGCGGTGGCCGATCACGTGGAACGCGAATTCGATCGACGTATCGACGTCATCCCCTACGGAGCTGCAGTAATCGATCCTGGATCGGACCGTCTCGCCGAGTTAGGTCTCATCCGCCGCGATTACCACCTCATCGTCGCGCGGTTCGAACCGGAGAACCATGTGCTGGAGGCGGTGCACGGCTATGTGCACAGCGATGAAACCAGGCCGCTGGTGGTGGTCGGTGATGCGCCGTACAGCAAGTGGTACGTGGACAAGATCCGTGAAATCGCGGCCGATGAGACCCGTATCCGCTTGCTCGGTGCGGTCTACGACCAATCCCTACTCGACCAGTTGTACTCGAATGCGCGTACTTACATCCATGGGCATTCCGTGGGTGGGACGAATCCGTCCCTGCTACGCGCGATGGGTGCCGGGGCCGCGGTCATGGCCTTCGATGTGGAGTTCAATCGGGAAGTCACAGCCGATCAGGCGGCTTTTTGGTCGGATGCCGATCAATTGACGGGCCTGCTGGATGAGGTGGCTTCGGGCGACATCGATGGGGAACTAGCTGAGTTCTCCCGGGCCGGACGTGAACGGGTAGCGGCGGTCTACCAGTGGGATCGCGTGACCGATCAGTACGAGGAACTCTTCGAGCGGCTCGTGATGAAGGTGGCGCGATGAGCACCAGCGCCGTAGCGCTGACCGCCCACGCGCATGCTCCGCACCTGGCTGCGACCCTGGCCAGCATCGAGGAGCAGACGGTACCCACTGATGCGCGGGTGGCCGTAGTCGATCGACCTTCGGATGAGGCGGTGCAGTTGCTACGCGCGTACGGATTCACCGTGCACTACTCGACCTCAACGGCAGTGGGAACGAGGACCCGTATCGCGCACAATTTCCTGCAGGCGCTCAGAGCCACTCCTGAAGTCGACGTAGTGATTCTTGGGGACCACGATGACGTGTGGCACCCCACGCGCGTGGAGCAGCATCTCTCGGTGATGCAGGACACGCGGTGGATGATGACTGCCGCGGACGGAAACTTGATCGATGAGTCCGGCAATCGGCGGANGGGCACNTTGCGTTCGATCTTCCCGGTGCCGGCGGAATGGAACATCTCGGGGGCTTCGCGCAACTTCGCCTATGCGCTTCGACACTCCGTGGCAACCGGAGGTGCCAGCGCGATCCGCCGCGACTCCTTCATCNACCGACGATTACCCGAAGGCTGGTTGCATGATCGTTGGTGGTCCTTGGTGGCGACCAAGCACTCGGCTATGCATATCGATGATCGAATCGTGATCGACTACCGCGTGGCGAACGGACAACAGGTAGGGCTGGAGACCAACAGTCAGGATTCCTCGGCCGCCTGGCTCGTATCGAAGATCGCGAAGGCCCCTCGTAATGCTCGCCGAGCCTTGTCGATCCTCGGGGAATAGACGAATTCGGCCGATTCAGGCTCAGCGGCGCGAACGCCTCGGAGGTTTGGTGATCTCGAAGGTGAGGGACCGGCTTGCCGATGCGAACTCGGTGGTTCCTGGGGACGCGAGAGTCAAGGTGCAGGTGCCAGGATCACGCGAGGTGATCAAGGTTGTGCCACTGATCAGGCAGGGGCCGCTCTCCTCGAACGTAATCGGGGCACCGGACTGGGTTGTTGCCGCGATCGCGATCCGCTGGTTCACCCGAACCGGTATCGGGGTGCTGGGCCACGGCCCCTGGCCTGCGGGACCGGCGGTGATGCCATCGGTCGGCAGGGCGAGATTCACGTTGATCGGCTGACTGGCGGTGCCACTGGCGTTGCTATTGGTTGCCGAGAAACTGGCGGTCAAGATCTGATTGCCGCTGATGGTCGGAGTCCACGGTGCCGTGGCAACGCTATTGGCGAGCGGTATCGATCCGGAAACCGAGTACACGGTGCCATTCACGTTCGTGTCGAATGCCGCTGTTCCCTGCAGGCCGATGTTGTTGATCACGGCGCTGACATCGATGGGAACGCCCACGGTGTACGTGCTCGGAAGGCGCAGGGTGACCAGCGGATTGCCGTCGACGGACTGGATGGTGTCCGTGCTCGACGAGGTGGTCATGTCAGGTTGGCCCGCTACACCGAGTGCTGGGTTGTAGGTAGCGGTGATGGTGGTGGTGCCCGATCCGGTGGGAGTCCAGGCGTAGCGCGCAGTGGAGGTTGCCGAGGCACCCGGGGTCAAAGCAACCGTCTGCAGCACCGTCCCGGTGGCCGTGGTGAAGGTGACCGAGCCCTGTGGGGCGATGTTGCCGGCCAGAGCCTGAACGCTGGCGATCATGGTGGTCGGGGTGTTGATCTGCGCCTGGTTGGCCGCGTACAGCGTGGTGCGGGTCGGAGCCGGAGCCACCGTGAATTGACTCGAGGATGCCGTTGCGAAGGCACCCTGGCCGCTGATGGACCAACTACCGGCGCCCGGCGGTGTCCATTCGGCGCTGCCGGAACCCGCCTTGTTGATAGCGATGGGGATTCCGCCGACCGGCGTGGATCCGGCGTTGACCAGCACCGCGACGGTCTGGTTGGCGAACTGCGGAGCGCGGACTTCGATCGTCTGCTGCACTCCGGTGATCCCGTTGGGCGTCCCGATGATCGATGCCTGGGTTGCCCCAGCAGCCGGGGGAACGGCTGCGGCAACGAGGGCGAGAACACTAGCTGCGCTTGCAGCGAAACGAGCCTTCGACATTGGGCCTCCTCGAGCGATCCGCTCATGCTAGCGAGGCATGAGACCCATTCGCACGNCACTCGGCCACCTACACTCGGTGAGTGCCCGAAGCGCCTGTCGTGGTGGATGTCACCGACGTCCTCGAATTCTGGACCCGAAGGGAATCACCGTCGGGTGTGCAGCGGGTCATCATCGAATCGATGCCAGCGCTAGCGCAGCGAGGGGCGGCAGCTATGGCCCTCGACCGTGCTCGTGGGGTCTTCGTTCTGCTGACACCNGACGAGCAGCGGGATTTGTTCGTAACTCGGCGGACCACCGATAGTGAATCCGGCCGCGAGCAACTCGCCGTGGCCAGCTCCCGGGTTCTCGACCGCTGTACCGGTGCCGATCCGTTCGAACCATCACCGGAAACCGTCGCACTCTTCCTCGGTGCCGCCTGGATCAACGATGCATTGATGCTGGCTGCGCGGGATTTGCATGCCCGGGGGGCGCGATGCGTCTACTTGCTCTACGACCTCACNCCAGTGCTGGAGACCGGNCATACCAGTGAGGTCCGGCGCCTCTTCGAGGCCTACCTCCAACTGCTGGCAGACACGGCAAGTCGCGTACCGGCCATCTCACGCGCTAGCCGCGCGGACTTCGAGTCTTGGTGCCGTGACAACAACGCGCGGGTGCCGGGCGGTCGGGGTATCGGATTACCCAGAGGTCTGGACCCCCACGACTTCACGCACGCCCCAAATCCCTGGCCACGCCCTTATGCGCTGATGGTCGGCACCATCGAGGCGCGCAAGAACCACGCGCTCGCGCTGGATGTGTGGCGGGAGTTGATCGAACGCCACGATCGAGCATCGGTCCCCGATCTGGTGTGCATCGGTCGGCTGGGTTGGCATAGCGAGGAGTTCTTGAAGACCTACCGGGATACTCAGGGCCTGGACGGCAAGGTCTCGCTGCTGTCCGGCGGGGTGAGCGACGAGCAACTCGGTGCCTTCTACCGTCATGCCCACTTCACGATCTACCCCTCGCGGTACGAGGGTTGGGGCCTTCCGGTCAGCGAAGCCATCGCCTTCGGCAAGGTGACTATCGCTGCCGATAACTCCTCGATCCGGGAGGCCGGGGGAGAACAGGCGATCTATGTGGCAACTGACGATCGAGCCGNNCTNCTGCGGGCAATCGAGGAGTACGGACTCGACGAATCAGTCCGTCANGCCAAGGAAGNAGAGATCGCAACTACGGGCGCGCANTTAGACGCTGATTTGCCCACCTGGCACGATGTGGCCGATGCGCTTCTGGCCGAGTGCCAGGACGCGAGGGAGGTGGAGGTGCCGGTAACGATGCCTGACCTCCAGTTGGGTCGCGAATACACCTTCGCCACTCCACAGCAGCCGCCGAGTGCCGATTATGCCGATCAGTACGCCGATTACTTGATGTATTCCGACGTCTCTCCCCTGCTTGCCCAACCGCACCCCGAGGNCGTGCCGGCCGGGGTACTTCTCGGCCAACTCGGCTCTCCCCAAACCTGGGGTGTGGAGNTGCACCCGGGNCGCCGTTTCGATGTGCGGTTGACTCGCCCCACGACAGGCGATCTCGTTGCTCTGGTTGCCACCCGATCCCAACCGGGANTCGTCAAGATCGAGGCCACCGGTCCGGGCGGCCCGAGTTTCATCGAGCTTCACCTCGGCAGTGTTCTCACCCTTCCGCTGGGATCCGGCGAAGAAGGAGAACCGGCGCTGGTGACCTTCCGCGTGACGGATGCGTCCGACACCGTCGAGGGGTTCATGGGAGTGAGGTCGCTGGTGATCTTGGAGGCTGACGATCTCACCGGCAGGCTCACCGCCGCTGAGGCCGCAGCGCGCGCGCTGCGCCAGGAGTTGGATTTCATCCACGGGACCCGTTCGTGGCGGGTGACCGCTCCGCTGCGCCGGTGGAAAGGCCGCGGTGCGTAACCTCACCGCCGGTTGCCACCAGCAGGCCCAGGAACAGGAGGGGGTGCGATGACCGACCTCGTTCGCTACCGCGCCCTCGTCCAGGCCTTCGCCGCTCGTGATTTCAGTACGCGCTATCGCTCCAGCGCCCTGGGGTGGCTGTGGTCGTTATTGCAGCCCTTGGCGTCCCTGCTGGTGTACGCCGCAGTTTTCAGCCTGGTGTTCCGTATTCAGGCTCCACCCCTTGGCAGCGACGCCGCCCGCACCAGTTTCGCCGCTTTCTTGTTCACCGGCATGGTCACCTGGAACGCGTTCTCCGGGATCCTGACACTGAACATCACCCAACTGCGCAGCAACGCCGATCTCCTGCGCAAAGTCAGTTTCCCGGCGTGGGCTCCGCTGTTGGGTTCTTCCATCGGACAGTTGTTCCAGATAGGGCTGGAAGTGCTCGTCCTGATGGGCATGTTCGTCTTCTTGCTCAACGTCGGCATCTCGTGGATCCTGATGCCGTTCATACTGCTCGCGGTGGTGCTGTTCGCCCAAGGTGTGGCGTTGATGCTCTCCATCGCCAATGCGCATTTCGGTGACGTGCAATACATCGTCACCGTGGTTCTCGGCGCCCTGTACTTCCTCACCCCGATCCTGTATCCACTGTCGATGGTTCAAGATTCCGTTCCTTGGATGTACGGGGTAGTTCTCGCAAATCCGATGACCTGGTTCGTGGAACCGATGCACATGGTCATGTACTCCCTGGAGTTCCCGCCGTGGTGGGTGGTGCCGGCGCTGTTGGCCTTCGGTGCACTCGTCTTCTACCTGGGCCTGCGAGTCTTCAATCGGTATAGCGAGGATCTGGGGGAGATCCTGTGAGTGAATACGCGATATCGGTTCGCGATGTGCGCAAGAACTTCAAGCGACACCTCGATCGTCGCAGCACTCTGAAAGAGACGCTGGTCCGAGGACGGTCTCGGAACTTGCAGGAATTCTGGGCGCTCGATGGCGTTTCATTGGACATCCCCAGCGGCTCCATGTTCGGGGTTATCGGGCATAACGGCTCGGGTAAGTCCACTTTGCTGAAGATCATGGCCGGCATCTATCGGCCTACTAGCGGCACGGTGTCGATCGATGGTCGACTCTCGGCGCTCATCGAGCTCGGTGCCGGTTTCCACCCGGAGATGACCGGCCGGGAGAACATCCGCCTGAACGGGTCCATCCTGGGCTTGTCCAAGGCCGAGATCAACCAAACGATGGAACGAATCATCGAGTTCGCTGGACTCCGGGAGTTCATCGACGATCCGGTGAAGCACTACTCCTCGGGGATGACCGTCCGCTTGGGCTTCTCGGTGGCTGTTCACCTCGATCCGGATGTTCTCCTAGTGGATGAAGTGCTCGCGGTGGGTGACGAGGAGTTCCAGCGCAAGTGCTTCGATCATCTTTCCTACCTGCGAAAGCGTGGCACCACCATCGTGTTGGTCAGCCATGGACTGGGCCAGATCGAATCGCTGTGCGATGAGGTGGCGTGGCTGGATCACGGGAAACTTCAGGCCACAGGGCAGGCCAGCAAGGTGATCTCCTCCTACCTCACTCATGTGAACGAAGAAGAGTCCTTGCACAGACCCCGTTTAGTCGCCGAGCGAGGAGAGAACCCGGAGGGCCACGACGCCACGGATTCCCGACCTATCGAGATCGTGTCCGTCCAGATTACCGATGCGCAAGGGGCGCCATTGGATCACGCCGAGACCGGCCGGACCTTCTACGTTCGTTTGGCACTCGATGTGAAAGAACGTTTCCTTGGCCCGAACGTGCGCATCAGTTTCCAGCACGAAAGTGGTCCGCTGGTGGCTATGGTGGGCAACCATCGGCTCGGGATCGACCTCGGATGGCTGGAAGGTCGTCACGTTGTCGAGATGGGCCTTACCGACAATCCGCTACTGCCCGGTCGCTACATCATGCACGTGGATGTGTTCGATCACACGGGTGCCCGTTTGGTCGACTCCTGGACCGATGCGGTCGAGTTCGCAATCCGTAGCCAGCGTGGTGAGATGGGACAGGGATTCATCGATTTGCAGGCCAGCTACCGAGTCGATCCGTGATCCCCGATCCCCCTCTTCCGGAATCCCACCTGGTCATTCGCGTCAAGCGCCGTCTGGGACGGATCCGGCGTTACGCAGCCCGGCGTTGGTGGGCCCGGCGCAACGGCCGTGAGTATCGAGCTTGGCTGAAGCGGACCCAGCAGTCGGTCCCCGGGTCGGTTGATAACGCGGTTGCGATCTCGGTGATCATCCCGGTCTTCGATCCACCGGTCGCGTTTCTGCGCGAATGCGTGGACAGCATGCTGGCGCAAACGGCCAGGAACTGGCAGCTCATCATCAGCGACGACGGCTCCACCGAGAGCCAGGTTCGTGCTTTCCTGGACGAATTCACCGATCGGACGGTGGGCGATGGCAGGGTCCAGGTGATCCGGTCCGAGAACGGCGGTATCAGCGCGGCACAGAATCGCGCTCTTGATCTTGTCCGATACGAGTACTTCGGTTGGCTCGACCACGACGATCGGCTGAATCCGACCGCGATCGAGGAGTTCTCGACACGGATCGCCGAGGCGAAGACACCACCGGCTGTGGTCTATTCCGATGAAGACAAGATCGATGCATCCGGGCGACACTTCGAGTTGTACTGCAAGCCCGACTACTCACCGGAGTTGCTGCTCACCCAGATGTACTTGTGTCACTTCACGGTGTTCAGGACGGAAGATGTTCGCCGGGTGGGCGGATTCGACAGTTCCATGGACGGCGCCCAGGACTTCGATCTCGCACTACGGCTGAGCACCGGGTGGACATCGCGAGACGTGCTGCACATCCCTCTACCCCTCTATCACTGGCGTGCGTGGTCGCAGAGCACCGCGGAATCCATCGACGCCAAACCGTGGGCGCAGCAGGCCACTGCCCGTGCGCAGGAAGCCCATTTGCAGCGGACGGGTATCGGTGGCGAAGTTCGTTCGAGTTCGATCGCCGGATTGAACGACATCCATCCGCGACCTGCGATCCGACCTGCACAGGTTTGCGTGATCATCCCAACGGTCGGCACCCGTGCGCCGGATAGCGAGCGTTTCGTCGACCGTGCCGTTCGATCCCTGCGCCGGGCTGATGGGGGAGCCGATCTGGAGATCGTGGTCGTGACGACGGGGGAGCTCGATTCCATCGACGGTGTGCAACGGCAGGTCGTGGCGCCGCCGGGTTCGTTCAATTTCTCCCGGGTGATCAACATCGGTAGGGAGCAAACCACTAGGCCGTGGCTGCTGCTGCTCAATGACGACACCGAGGTCGCATCCGCCGATTCCGTTGAGCGCATGCTGGAACTCACCGGACTCCCCGGGGTGGGTGTTATCGGTGCAACGCTGGTCTACCCCGACAGTCGTTTGCAGCACGTGGGCATGGTGGTGCTGCCCTCCGGCCCCACGCACGCCTTCATCGGGGCAGCCGCAGGGGAGCGGGGCTACTTCGGCTCGACCCTCACGCCGCGGAACTACGCCGCAGTCACGGCTGCGGCCATGCTGGTAGATGCGGCGGTCTTCGATCAACTGGGAGGCTTCGATGAGGAATTCGCACGCGACTTCAACGATGTCGATTTCTGCCTTCGGGCCTGGCGTGTCGGCTCACGCGTAGCGTGGACCCCCTATGCGACGTTCATCCACCACGAAGGTGCCTCGTTGGTTCGGCGCACCGCCGATCGTGACGAGACCGAGCTGTTCCATCGACGCTGGCCCACGGCAACACCCGACCCCTGGTATTCCCCGGCACTCCACCAAACGCTGGACCGCCTCTACCAGCCGCGCTAGGACCGACGCATGAACTCCATGGATCACCCCGCGCACACCACCCGGAGCGGCAGACCGCTTCGGGTCATCGGGCAAGCCGACGTGCTGACTTTGGACCGACTGGAAGAGGTCGCCGCCCGCTTCGATCGGGAACCTCGACTCGCCTCGCTCGGGGTGATTCCCAGCGGCGAGAGCGCATCTCGATTCGCCCCCGCCACGGCCCCGGCCGGCGTGACGATCCTCTTGGCCACGGACCTCGATGAACTCATCGGACCGATCGAAGACCTCCAAGATGCGCAGCAGGTTCTCCAGTGGGCTCGCCATGCGCGAGGGCGCGGCTTCTTCCATGAGTGGTGGCTACATCCGGCCCGTGACCTGAAACAACACCCGATGCACATCCCCATTTCGGCAGAGGATGCGAACGAACGCGATGTTCCATCGTCCGCCTTGTTCGCGTATGGCCCGGTCGATAGATCGACGATCACCATCACGGTCGATGCCACATGGCTCGGTCCACATCAAACCGGTGCTCAGGTCCTCACCACGGAGGCCGTCCGGGCGCTGGCGCGGCGATCCGACGTTTCGAGCCTGACCCTCAGCGGCATCGATGAGCTACCCGCCTACGCCGCGGACCTTGCAGAGAACGAGAAGGTTCAAATCGGAGCGAGTTCGAGCAGCACCAGTGACATCTACTGGTTCCCCAATCAGTGGGACCGACGCAATAGCGCCGAGGGAATCGCTGCGCATCGCATCATCACCACTTACTTGGACTTCATCGCGTACGGAGTTGATGCCTACCACGGGACAGCCGAGGAGTGGTTGGACTACCGCTCGCTCCAGCGCCGGGTTGCCCTCATGAGCGATGGCATCACGACCATAAGTGCGGATGTGGCTGATCAACTCCTGGCGAATGTGCCGCTCATGGATCCCCGACGCGTGCGCGCTATCCCCCTGGGGGTCGATCACCTGAGTACCGCCGCGCCGCCTACCGATCAGGATCGCCCCGCGGAACTATCCGCCAAACTCCGCCCCTTCGTGTTGGTTCTGGGGAACGACTTCCGGCACAAGAATCGCGATCTGGCCATCAAGGTTTGGTCGGAAGTGTTGGACCGGGGGGTTTCGTGCGATCTCGTGCTCGCTGGCCTGCATGTTCGCGGCAGCAGTTCCCGGCAGGCCGAGCAGGAACTACTCGCTAGCCACGTCAATCTGCGCGGTGAAGTCCATGTTCTCGGGCACGTGGACGAGGCTGCCCGTGGCTGGTTGCTGGCGAACGCTGCGGCGGTCCTGTACCCGAGTAGTGCGGAAGGCTTCGGATTCGTGCCCTTCGAGGCCGCATCACTGGGCACTCCGGCCAGCTTCGTGTCCTTCGGGTCGCTGCGTGAATTGACGGCCGTGCCGAAGATGCCTCGCTCATGGACGGTGGAGTCCCTGGCCGATGATGTCGTCTCACTCCTGACCGACCCGCAAGCGGCGAAGACCCGGGTCCGCGCGATCCAAGAAGCCGGCGAAGCGCTGCAGTGGGACA
>PR_CR_10_Liq_1_inCRDRAFT_1002037_pt1 | contig 10648 bp, 6 predicted proteins | sample PRCRCaboRojoPR_3_FD_10241 | JGI IMG/M metagenome (IMG submission 10241) | reverse complement strand
TGGATGAAATCAGAACTAGAATAGACTCTTACTTCCGCATAGTGATTCGCAACGTCCGGGACACGATCCCTAAAGTAATAGGGCACTTTTTAGTGAGGTCAGTTATTGACAAGATCCAGTACGAGTTGTACGAACAAATTAACATGAACGACACCATCCTGGACATGTTGAGCGAACCGAGCCACATCAGTACTGAGCGCGAAATGCTCAAGAAGCAACTGCAAACTCTGAGAAGGGCGGAAAAGATAATGAAGCACGACCCAAGTCTAGCTACTCAAGCTGACGACATTTCTACAGAAATTAAAAAGCAAGAAGACGAACTCAAGAACGCAGAACTAGAGAAGAAGCGGAAAGAAGAAGAAAAGAAGCAGAAAGAAGAAGAAAAACAAAAGAAAGAACAAGAAGACAAAAAACGCGAACAAGATAAACAAAAGAAAGAACAAGAAGACAAAAAACTCGAAGAAGAAAAAGTCCGCAAAGTCGAAGAAGTCAAAAAAGAAGAACCCAAAATCCAACCTAAAGACAGAAAAGAGTTTTCGAGTTCCTTGTTTGGGGACATTAAACCCAAAAACACTAAAGGTAAAGACAAACCACTATTTTAAAGAGTTAGTAAACTTCTTAGTTCGTTTTCTGAGTCCACTAGTGGCTTAACGTTCAAAGCTAGTTTTGCTTTGGCAAAAATCACAGGCAGCACTCCTGAGTACAAGTAAGCTATTATGAAGTAAGGAAACACGTAGTGGAAAGTGAAGTCTGTAGTGGTGTCGTAAGTCTCAAGTAACTGGAACAAAAAGTAAATCCCCAAACTCAGTCCTACTGAAACAACAGTGCGCACCCACCTTTTCCAGAAGTCCACGTGCCACCAGAACTGGGAAAGGTACTTAGAAGTGTGCATAGTCCCCATGACTACTCCTAAGTTGTAAAATATCCAAGCTGACCTGTAGAAAGAAGGAGCTCCTCCTATTTGGTACTTGAAGTGACAGTTCTGAGTTGCGTTTTTGATCCACTTGATGTTTACCAGTCTGTTGTTGTCAACTAAGTCAAAAATAGTGATGATGGCTAAAAGCATCATTAGGGTTGCTATGAACCAAAACACAGTGTTTTTTCTGTTGCGGTTATAGTAAAAACAAGACTTCATCACAAAAGTCAGTAGTTTCTTGTCAAAAGCAAAACACAAAGTCACGTAAACAAATGCGTAACACAAAGACAAAAACAACTGGTGCGGAAAGTGCTCCCCCAAGTACAAACCACTAAACGACAAAAGCCCCAAAAACAACAGTGTCAAAGTGTACGCCACTGACTTGTAAGCTAGTTTGCGCTCGTGAAAGAACTCAATTGCAACTGTGCATAAAAGAACTGTTCCTAAAAAGGTTTCTCCACAAGGGTTTCCATACCCGTTTTCACAGTTGATTCCACTGACCTTCTCAGAAACCCAGTAAGGCCTCGGACCTCCATACAACAAAGCCAAGAAGCTCCAAACGTAAGACGAAAAACTCGTCATAATGATCAGCTTAATTGCTCTTCGACTGTCGTACAGATTATAAAAAGCCGGAAACACTGATAACAGCATAACATTATCACTAAGCACAAAAATCACCTTAAAAAAGTTGTCAGCGCTAGGAGTTCTGATTTGTTGTATACTGTAAACGACTCCAATGCCCCAGTCCATGAGGGGTTTGTTCATGAGTTCTTGAAGAGGAATTATGAACATAAGTAACAACAGAGCCATTCCTTTGACTAGCAAAGACGTTTTAACCAAGTTGCTTTGTCTGAACTCGTGCTCTTTTCTAATTGACTCGACTTTCATTTACTAATGGTAAACAGGAAGACTTTTAGTGCAGTTGGTTACTTAGTTAGTTTTTACATATGGTGGCACGTTTGGAGCAAGTCAAGTACCTCCAGTTCGGTCTACATAGCACTTTGGGGAGTGTATGTTACTAGAAGGACTGTACAGAGTGTTTTAGTTGACATCAGAAGTGAAACTAGCACTGACTTGTTTGTGCTGAGTACAGAGTGGACTTACTTGTGGACGTTTTCAAGCAACATTGCAGGAGAGGTTTACTCAAAGAATTTCCAAGAACCTTCAGCAACTTGGGTTTACTTGGGGTGTGCAGTTTTTATAGTTGCCCAGTTACTGAACTTTTATGTGCACATTGTTTTGAGAAACACTAAGTTAGTTCATAAAAAGAAAACTCTGCCTCAAAGTGCAATGTTTAAGTGGGTGTCTTGTCCCCACTACACCTTTGAGGTGCTAAGTTGGGTAGGATTTTACTTGGCAAGCCAAACTACTTTTGCTGGACTTTACACAGGAATGATAGCTGTGATTCTTATGAACTGGAGCAAAGAAAAACACCTTTTTCTGGAGAACCTTAAATGTGGGGCTCCTAAGCATATGCTGGTTCCTTTTATATTTTAAACAAGTTTAGGAGAGTTTACGCGCGAACTAGCTTTGGTGGTGTTGGGTCTTTTTATAGTGTTGGACTGTCTTGAAGACCCTAGTCTCTGCATGTAGATTGCTTCAAAAGACAAGTTAAAGTTTTGTTGAGGTAGCATTTTCTTAGTTGGGGGTTTCTTAGCAGGGGGTTTGCGGTCTTGTTTTTGGAAAAAGTTTTGTTTGTATACCTTCGAAAGGATGTCCTTGTTAGGTGTCCAAGCGTTTTGTGTTTTGGCAGGTTTCTTCTTGACTTTTTGGGACTTTTCAAAGGTTCCTTTGCCGAACTTCCAAACAGAGCCTGTGAAGTCTTGGGAGTCGTCCATGACAGAGTCTAGTAGTTCGTTTTCTACAGAAGAATGGATGCTTTTTTGTTGTGATGAAAACTCTTGGTTTTCTTTGCCTAAGAAAAAAGACTCTTCTTGTCTTTGTATTGCTGAAGCGCTGAGTTCAGCCATGCTTTCTTGGGATGGGTACTTTGAAAACTCCGAACTGGAGATGTAAGCTTCGTCTATTTCTTCAAGAACTACTGGGCTTACGTGCCCGTTGTTGAGTATAACTACTGACTCTGAAAGTCTTCGGTCCGGACACTTTAAGATTTCAGGCTCTTCTTCTGCTTGAATTGCAGCTCTGGAGGACTTAAAACTAGAACTTTCTGTAAAAGAAAAGTTAGGGTTCTCAAGTCTTCTTTCAACGTACTTTTTGTACACAGAGGGATCCGACGAAGCTCTGTTATGAGAAGCCTTTGCGTCTTTGAATTCCTTCATTGACTGGGTTTTATTGAGTTTTGGTTCAGCCCGGGACTTTCTTAGCTTTTTAAGGTTCTTAAAGTAGTTTTGGATGATTCCAGTTTTTTCTAGTGGGCTTTCTTTGAAGAAATCCGTGTTCGTACAGTTATCTTCGTATTGGGTTGGGACGAATGTTCCGACTAGTCCAACAGGATTGGCGTCTTCTTCTTTTGCAATGGTTTTTCCCATTCTGTAGATGTCCACTACAGAAAAGATACCTTCAGCAGAGTTCAGCACTAAACAGTCCAACGTCAGGATAAATACCAGGTTACCTGTAGAAAACACTGTCAGGGTAAATACCTGGATACTTATCAAAGGCAGCGTGACCACTAGTAAGTAAATGTAGGTCGTTCTGATCAAGGGCGAAAGTAGTCTGCTCCACCTTTCAAACACAGTAGCTTCTTTTTTAAGCAGTTTGCAGTAAAAGAACCTAATTGCTTTAAAAGACACCAACAGTGACACTGTGGTTACAAAACAGCTGAAGTACTTGTGAATTTCTGTCCAGTCTTTATGAATAGGGTCACCGGCCTTTATTCTTTTCCAGTAAACCCAAAAAAACACTAAGTTGGCTGCAAAATGCAGCACTAACAAAAATACTAAGCTGTAAAAAATCAACTCAACCTCAGTTTCTTCTACCTCCAAAAGGACCCTTCCTTTAGTCGAGTCTGCACTAGACACCTCCACTACCAGTCCTATAAATCCCCCTGTTTGTAGTAGTCCAAGAACCCCCACTGCACTGCTCACAAATGCTGTACCCATAAAAGCACTCCCTGCACCTATTAATGCAATGCTTACAAGTGCCAGTCCACTCATTACAAAAGGCTCTTTTTCTAGAGCTAAGTTCTCAGTGCGTTCCACAATTTCTGAGTTAAATTGTTCGTAGTCTTCTTCACTAGGCTCGCTACAAACTTGGTTGTCGAAGTTGCAGGCTTCGTTGTTGCATTCAGGGTCACAAACTGAATTCGAAAGCTTTTCAAGAGTGCAAGCTTGAGCACATTCTTGTGTTTGGGGGTCCAAACAAACTCCTTCCTGCGCTATGTAGCTTGCTGGACAGTTAGTAACGCACTTGCTTCCAAACAAGTACGAACCAGAAGGACAAGAAGAGCAACTAGTTACTTCTTGATCACAAGTAAGACAAGAAGAGTCACAGGGCCTGCACTCTCCAGACACTCCAGCAAAGCCACTCGGACAAGTTTTCAAGCACTGGTCTTCATGTCTGTAGTAAGAAGGCGAGCACTCTGTGCAGTTGCCTTGAGTTCCTGAGCAAGAAGCACATGCAGGGTCGCAACTAACGCACTTTCCTGAAGAAGGCAACTTTCCTGAAGGACACTGATTTAAGCACTGGTTCTCAAACAAGTAAGTGCCTGAGTAGCAGGACGTGCAGTAGTCTGCAGATCCTTTACAAGTCAGACAAGAATCAATGCACTCAATGCATTCTCCTTGGGACTCCACAGAGACCTCTGGAGGACAGGACTCTAAACAACGACCTTTGTACTTCAAGTACTCCTCTGGACACTTGGTGCAGTAAGTAGCTGACCCCCTGCACTCTAGGCACTCGCTTGAGCACTCCTCACAACTAGTTTCAGTTTTATAGAACCCAGGGTTGCATATAGCGTTGCAGGTGTTTCCAGACAAGTAGTAGTCGTACTCGCAAGAGGTGCAGTTAGTCAAACTTTGTGAACAAGTTTTGCAAGGGAAAGTGCACCTTTCACAAGTGTTTTCGACAGGAAGGGTTTCATCTTCAGGACATTCTTGGTAACAAGAGTTTTCAAAGAATATTTTCTGGGGTTCACAAGAACTGCAGTTTTCAGGTGAGTCTTTGCATTCTCCGCAAGTTTCGCTGCAGTCAAAGCACTCTTCTGAGGTTATGTAGGTGCTTCCAGGACACTCAGAAATGCAGTTGCCTTTGTAAAGTACTTGTGGGTACACACAAGAAGAACAGTTACCAGGAGCTTCTTGACAAGTTTTGCAAGACTCACTGCAAGCTACGCACTCAAAGTCTTGGTTAACAAATGTGTTGCTGGGACAGTTGCTTATACAGGAACTTTGGTGGAGGTAAGGATAGTCGCTGTTTAAAATGCAAGATGTACAGGTTTCGAGGCCTAAGCAAGTTTTGCACTTTGAGTCACAAGAAGTGCATTCTTTGTTTCCTGGGTCAAAAGTGCCTTGGGGGCACTCTTCGAAGCACTGGTTTCCCCAGAAATAAGGAGTTGGTGAATTTTCTATGCAGGATAAACAGTTGTCTGGAGAGTTTTGGCAGGTTTCGCAGGGAGAGTAGCATTCAAAGTTAACTTCTAAGGACTCCTTTTCAATTAAATAGCCCTCTGAAGTTTTAGTTGTGAGTGTGAAACTCTCATACTGGGCTTGAGGAGAGTTCTTTATTGAGTCGATTTGGAGTCGGAAATTGTTGGGAGGGGATTCTTGAGTAAACATGTTAACTCTTACAATTGACTGCGAAACCTTACTGCAAGCGAAGGAAGTTCCATCCACTTGACAGTTGGCAAAAGAGTCTATTGAAACGTTTTCTGGAAAAGTCACTTCTAAGTAGGAGTCTTTAGGAGTCGAAACTGAAGTTCTGAAGTCAAACGAGTATGAAGTAACCTTGTTAATTCCTTTTTCTTCCAAATCAACAGAAGCCCAGTCCATATCTGCGGGAGTAGTCATTTCAAGCACCAATCCTGTGTCTTTAAAGTCAATTTTGTACTCAGACTCCCTGAGTTCAAGTTTAAAAGACTCGGTTGGTTTTGTAGAAGTTGGGTTTACAACCCTTGCGACTCTGAAACTGAACTGGTTGGTAGTTCGAGGTTGTGGGAAAGTGATAGTAGCTCTTAACTGGTTGCCAATTAGTACGCAAGAAGCACTTTCAGTTACACTTCCAGTAGCTTGACAAAAGTTTTGGGAACTAAAAGACATTCCTTCTGGAGGCTCAATGAACAAGTAACCACCTGAAGGGAAAGGATTGAAAGGCTGTATAGTAAAAGTTAAGTCGGTTTGGGAGTAGACTTGGTAAGAACTAGATGTTAACTCAGCATCTAACAACTCATGAGGGTTAATCATGGTAATTACTAAGTCTGAGTCGTTGACTTCAACTGTGTTGCCTGCTTGGTTTTGGGACTCAACTCTGAAAGAGGATGAAGGCTTTGTAGAAGTTGGGTTCTTAATGCCAGGAATGCTGAAGACCAAGAGCCCTGGATTGAACTTTTGGGAAGCAAACCCATTCTCTACAGTAATTGAGTTTTGGGTGCTTTTGCAAGTTGCTGAATTTTCAAATCCCTGCCAGTCTCCACACACAGCCAGGGTGTTTTGAATAAAGATTTCAGTAGGCAGTTCAATAAAGATTTTGCCTCCTTGTGGAATCACATTTGCTGTTTGGATTCTAAAGGTGTAAGTAGCTGGGTCTCCTGTGATGTAAGAGGAACTTTCTATGTCCACTGACTCAAAGTTTCCAGGTTCTGCTGTGAACCTTCCGCCAGATCCTTTGGAAATTAAGTACTCAAAGGTATCTGAGGTGTAAACGGAAATTTGGAAATCCTCTGTTTCTTCGATAGAGAAAGGGTTAGTAACTTTTTCAAGGTAGAACTCGATTCTGCTAGTTCCAAAGTCGCTGGGAAAACCATTCGTAATAAGTAGCTTTTGGTTTTGGACTTGACAAAGTGAAGAATCAACTATGCCTTGAAGGACTCCTGTGCAGGTGCTTTGGGGGGTTTCTGTGAACTTAACAGTAGGTGGAGGAACCACTTCAATAGCGGAGCCTTCAAGAATGGGTTCGTTTGACCTAAAAGAAAAGGTGTAGGTAGTTTCTTTACTTATCTGGTAATTTTCTGGATATACTGAAACGGATAGTGTGCCCTCAGTGCTTGAGATTTGTAGTCCTTGGGTGACTTCGTCTATCAAGTACCCTTCACCTGTTTTTAAGTATATTTCGAAGGAAGAAGTGGGCTGGGTAGTTGGTGGGTTTTTGCAAGAGTCTATTTTAAACTCAATGTAGGTGCCGGGATCCTTATAACTTCTGAAAGGTGAAAGGATCTTAAGGACAGAGTTTGAGATTTCTATTGAAACGGGGTTTTGGTCAATGCCAAATATCCCAATCACAGAGGAAACGTAACCTTCAAGACCTACTTCTTTGGGGAACTTTACCTCGATATAGCCATCTGCTGGAATAGGATTCGAGTTGGAGACACTGAACTTGTAAACTTCTTCCAAGTTAACTTTGGTTTTTCCACTTTCAAACTCGTGAGAAGAACTTAAGAACTGTCCAGGCTCACTAACTTTAATTGAAACTTCTGTCCCTACAGAGCTCTCGATGTAGCCTTCTTGGGCCTTAGTTCTAACTTCGAAGTTGCTAATTCGCTGGGTGTTTGGAGGGTTCTTCACAGTTGACACCTGGAATTCAACCCTTGCGCTCACCTCTTCTGATATTGTCAGTGTAAGCAAGTCGCTTTCAAAGATGCAAGAAAATGGCTGGCAGGTAGGAGTTTCCCTTATAAAGCTCTTATGATAACTTACACCTAAGTTTATATCCCAAGGAGGAAAATATACTTCAATTTGGCCTCCAGCAGGAACAGAGTAACTTAGATTCAAAGCAAAAGTCCAAGTGGCATCTTCTCCACTAACATTCGAACTAGACCCGATGGTGACTTGGCCTAACTGGGCAGGCTCAAGATCGAGAAAGTTCCCCGAAGTGCTTGAGTCAATAACACTGTCTTCTTGGGAAGTAATAAATACCTGAAAGCTCCCAGACTGCTTTGCGTACATAGGGTTTTCCACAGAAGCTATAGTNAAGGAAATAGAAGTGTCTGCACTGACTTCTTCAGGAAATCCATCAACAAGGACAATTTCGTTCTCCTGGACTAAACAAGAAGCACCTGGGTCTATGTTGTAGAAGTTCTGACAAACAGAGTTTTTCAGGTTAGAAGCAGAAAACTCTTCCGGAAACAAAACCTTGATTTTACCGTTGGCAGGTATAGTGTTGGGGTTCCTTAAAGAAACCCTGTATTCAGAAACTTCCCGAATTGTTTCCGTAGTTGGATTTATTTGCAACTGATATATTGAGTCGCCTAAAGTTAGCGTTAACATCAGCAGCCCTACGAGAAGCTTAACTTCCATCTTAAATTATTCGAATTTGAATTAGAGAAAATGGAATTCAACTTCAAAAACCTCGACATGCTTACTGTGCAAAACCTCAGAAAAATCTGCAAAAGCCTGGACTTGAAGCTCGTTGGTAGGCGAAAGGAAGTCCTCACTAGACTAACTACCTACTTAACTACTGCTCACGGAAGGCAAAAAGCATACGAAAAACTAGATCGGTCCTTTTTAAGACGTATTTACAGCGACCAAGACCCTATTTCTACACTAGTCAAAAGTTACCAGCCCCAAGAAGAGCAGTCTAGTGTTTTAGCCACTCCCAGTTTAGCTGAGACTCTAGAACAAAGCAGGCCAGAACTCAGGTGTGTGTGTGAATTAGGGTCCTTTCCTTTACTAACTTGCAGTACTTGCTTCACTAAGCAACACACAGCTTGCATGGGACGCAACTCTGGAATGCAGGGTTACCAGTGCCCTTTGTGTTTAATGGCTGCTCTCGACCCTTCACAGCCCCCTTTGGAAGTACTTGTGATCCCCTTTGCCCTCCCGAGAGAAAATCCTTACTACATCAAGCGAGGCACCCAAAAAGAGTTTTCTCTGGACCAAGAAACTTACAGAGAAGTTGCTGAGTCCCCAGAAACTACTCAAATCCAGCTCAGGTGCATGATGCTTGACGGCGAAGGCTTTAACTGCTACTGGCCTTCTAAAGGAGCAGTTATCATCAATGGAACTACTGTTTTTGAGCCACACAAACTGCAAGCCAGAGAAGACTTGCCCTTGGTAATCACCAGTAAACTTAAGCAAGGCACTAATTCTATAAGTGTGCTCAAGTACAAAGACCCTCAGTACTTCGTAGCAGCAGTGTTTTTAGTTAAAAAGTTGCCAGCCCAAAGCATCATAAACAGGGTTGCCCAAAAAATAAAGTTTTTGCCTAGACAAGAAGGAATTAACTTCGTCAAAAAAACACTACTCAACGAAGGCTCAGCAAGTGTGTCTGCAAAATGCAGGTTTTCAGGAAAGCTTCTGAAAACACCTGTGAGAGGAATCCACTGCACGCACTTGGAGTGCTTTAGTTTCGAAGAGTGGGTAGTTAGTCAAGGAAGGGCTTCTAGCAAGTGGAGGTGTCCTGTGTGTTGCAAAAAAGCAGTAGATCTAGTCCAGGACCTTTACTTCGAAGAAGCTGTGCTTACCTGCCAAACAGCAAACATCAACTTTCACTCCGACGGAAGTTACTCAAGCACCCTAGCACCCAAAAAGCACACTAACAAAAGGGAAACAGAGCTTCCTAAGAAGAAGCTAGTAGTAGACCTGGAGACCAGTAATTAAGCAGGAGAATAAATACTCCAAATAATAATTCTAATGGGACTTTGGGAAAGACTTGTGAACTGGCTGCGGTCGTTGTTTTGGAAACAACAACTAGAACTGTCTATAGTGGGCTTGCAAAACGCAGGAAAAACTACTTTTGTGAACGTACTTGCTACTTCGGAGTTCGACGAAGACACAATCCCGACGATAGGTTTCAACTTCCGCCAACTCAAAAAAGGAGGAGTGGACTTGAGACTCTGGGACTTGGGAGGACAGCCTAAGTTCCGCGAGAGCTGGGAAAAGTACTGCCGAAACGTAGACTGCATAGTGTTTGTGGTGGACTCAGCAGACTTCGGGAATCTAGAAGTAGCTAGAGCCCAACTTCACAAGCTACTTTCGTGGCCTTCTCTGCAAGGAATTCCTTTGCTTGTTTTGGGCAACAAAAACGACTTAGAAGGTGCACTTAACGAAGAAGAACTGATTTCTGCTTTAAGTTTGCAGTCGGTTGTAGGCCGCCCTGTTGCTTGCTATAGCGTAAGTGCCAAGAACCTTGTCAATATTGACGTCACTCTTAAGTTTCTGACGAACATCCCTAAAAACAAGTAGTTATGTTAGTTTAAGATAGTTTTTTGAGGATTTCTATCATGAATGTTTTGAACTCCTCGAGTTGTATCACTCCGTCGTGGTTTGTGTCTAAGTGCTTAAGAACTGTTTCTACTTGTTCTGGTGCCGGGGGAGGAATTCCACCGTCACGTGCTAGCAATTCCATGGTTGCTGCGAGTTCTTTCCGATCAATGAAGCCTGTGCAATTTACATCTGCTTTGTCAAACACTAACTTTGTTAATTCGTAAAGTTTATCTTCGTCATTGAGTATTTCTTGGGGAGTTGACATTGTAATTATGGCAAATGTACTTAAATAATAAATGGAAGTACTACTACTAGCTCTAGGCCTACTAGAAGTTAGCGCACAAATTCGAGCAGGCGGAGGTGGAGGTGGAGGTGGAGGCGGTGGAGGAAGTAGTGGAGGAAGTAGTAGTAGTGGAGG
>PR_CR_10_Liq_1_inCRDRAFT_1002036_pt1 | contig 10652 bp, 9 predicted proteins | sample PRCRCaboRojoPR_3_FD_10241 | JGI IMG/M metagenome (IMG submission 10241) | reverse complement strand
CGCGACCACAGACGCCGCTCGGGGCGAAAAACGCTTGATCAGTTGGCGCAGTCAGGCGATCTTCACGTCAGAAGGCAGGCCACTTGGGGAATGTCGAGTGACGACATGAAAGCTGACAACCAGCGGCGTGATTTCTGGAACGGCGACACTTTCAACAATCAGGCCTATGGCAATTTTCTTGGCCGCTGGGGTAAGTCGCTGCCGGGCGCACCGCATGACCGGATGGACATGCTGGGACTGATCAGCGCCCTGAAGACCACCATCGCGAATTTCAATACGCTGCCCTCCAACAAGATGGAGGATGTCACGCGCTTTGTTGCCGAGAGCAAGAAGAAGGTGGCAGAGGCCAAGAAAAGCGATGATCCAGCCATCCGCATGATGGCCTTTCGGGCCGAAACCCTGATCCAAATCCTGGAGATGGGTCTGAAGCGCGGCCACCTGACCGCCGAAGAAATCGAGGCGAGCAAGCACGCCCTGAAGGATGCCGGCTCAACCCCCTCCTTCCCCCTTGCCACGCGGGGCGGTTCGGGGACAGATTGGGGGAAACCCAACGGGAGGGATCCATGCTTCGCCATCTCACGCTTGCCGCGGCGCTTTTCGCCGGCACGGCCGGTTTCGCGCAACAGACCGACATCACCGTGGCCATGCAGCTCGAACCGCCGCATCTGGATCCGACCTCGGCCGCGGCGGGGGCCATCGACAACGTGGTCTATGTCAACATCTTCGAGGGGCTGACGCGGTTCCAGGAGGACGGATCGGTCACGCCGCTTCTGGCCAAGAGCTGGGAGATTTCCGAGGACGGGCTGACCTATACCTTCACCCTGCAGGAGGGCGTCACCTTCCACGACGGCAGCGCGATGGATGCCGAGGACGTTAAATTCAGCCTCGACCGCGCGCGGGCCGAGGACTCGACCAATACGCAAAAGGCGCTCTTCGCGGCCATCTCCGAGGTCACGGTGGTGGACCCGGTGACGGTGCAGGTCACCCTGTCCGAGCCCAATGGCAACCTGCTCTTCAACCTCGCCTGGGGCGATGCGGTCATCGTCTCCGAGGACTCGATCGCGGATATCAAGACCAATCCCGTGGGCACCGGCCCCTTCACCTTTACCAATTGGGTGCAGGGCGACCGGATCGAGATCGCGCGCAACCCCGATTACTGGGGCGAGGCGCCCGCGCTCGAGGCCGCGACCTTCCGCTTCATCTCGGACCCCACGGCGGCCTTCGCCGCGGTCATGGCCGAGGATGTGGACGCCTTTCAGGCCTTCCCCGCGCCCGAGAACCTGCCGCAATTCGAGGCCGACCCGCGGTTCAACGTGCTTGTGGGCTCGACCGAGGGCGAAACGATTCTGTCCACCAACAACGGCGTGGCCCCGTTCGACAACAAGCTGGTGCGCCAGGCGCTGGCCCATGCCATCGACCGGCAGGCGATCATCGACGGGGCCATGTTCGGCTACGGCACGCCCATCGGCACCCATTTCGCGCCGCACAATCCGGCCTATCTGGACCTGACCAGCACCTCGGCCTACGACCCCGAGAAGGCGCGCGCGCTTCTGGCCGAGGCGGGCTATGCCGACGGCTTCACCACCACGCTGAAACTGCCGCCGCCCTCCTACGCCCGGCGCGGGGGCGAGATCATCGCCGCTCAGCTGCGCGCCGTAGGCATCGAGACCGAGATCAGCAACCTGGAATGGGCTCAATGGCTCGAGGAAGTGTTCCGCGGCAAGGATTTCGGTCTGACCATCGTCAGCCATACCGAGCCCTTCGACATCGGCATCTATGCCCGGCCCGACTATTACTTCCAGTATGACAACCCGGCCTTCCAGGACCTGATGGCCGAGCTGAACCGCACCACGGACCCTGATGCTCGGACCGCGCTGATGCAACAGGCCCAGACGATCATTTCCGAGGATTACGTCAACGGCTATCTCTTCCAGCTGGCCGCGACCTCGGTGGTCAACGCGAAGGTTGAGGGCTTCTGGGCCAACGCGCCCACACAGGCGATCGACCTGACGGGCGTGCGCTGGATCGAGTGACCCGGGGCTCTGCCCCGGACCCCCGAGTATTTACGGAAAGATGAAGAGGGAGGGGCGGCGCCTGTCCCTCTTGAATTCGGGCTTTGTCAGGCCGTGGCGCGGGTCGGGGGCGGAGCCGTGGTTCGGATCCAAAGCTCCACCGCCAGCAGGTAGGGTATAAAGAAGGCCCAGAGGTTCACCAGATCGAAGGCGCCGGTGAACCCCTCTTCGACGCCTGCGCCACCGGTCGCAAGGAACCACAGCCCGTAATGGATGCGGTAGACGAGCGACCCGATGGCCAGCACGAACATCCGCAACCCCCAGTTGCGGTGGCGGAGCCTGTCGCCCGTCCGGGCGTGGCGGAGGGTCATGAGCGCGGCCCAGATCACGAGCGCGCCATAGGTGGCAAAGGCCACGTCCATCGGCAGCCCGCCCACCGTGCGGCGCAGGGCGATATAGATCAGCCCCGCAAGGCCCGAGATCAGGGCGGTTGCGATCACAGCGTGGCCCGCCGCGCGGTGCACCCTTGGCCAGCGCCGCCGCACCGGCCCGACCATCTGCAGCGGGGCCAGGGCCGTGATCACCGCGCCTGCCCACATGTGCAGTGCCATAGAAAGGTTGGGCGCCCAGCGCCCGGTCGCGAAGACATGCGCGTCCTCGACCACGCCCTGGCGCAGCCCCTGCCAGCCCAGGCCCAGCGCGTGGGCCACGAAGGGCCCCGCGCTCACCGCGACCAACACCAGCGCCAGGGCGCGCAGCCAGTCCCATCTGATCCGCAGTCTCATGGTTGGGGATATAGCACGGCCCGGCCCTTCTTCTTGGCCCAAATACCCGATATCGGCCTCGGCAACCGCACACCGCCTCTGGACCGGGGCGGCGGTGCCGCCTAACGTCCGCCCATGCTGCGCTATACGCTGAAACGCGCCCTGTCGCTTCTGGTCTCGCTCTTGGTGGCGAGCCTTGTGATTTTCTTCGTGGTCGAGGTCGCGCCGGGCGATCCGGCCGCCTACATGCTGGGTGTCAACGCGCAGGAGGATACACTGGCCGCGCTGCGGGCCGAACTGGGGCTCGATCAGCCCAAGCTGGTGCGCTACGCCGCGTGGGTCACGGGCATGCTGCAGGGCGATTTCGGCACCTCCTACACCTATCGCACGCCGGTGGCGCAGATGGTGGCGGACAGGCTTTGGGTGTCGCTGCCGCTCGCGGCCTATGCGCTGGCGCTCTCCACCCTCATCGCCTTTCCGGCGGGCATCTATGCCGCCAGCCGCCGGGGCCGGGCGGGCGACATGGCCGTGATGGGGGCCACGCAACTGGGCGTCGCGGTGCCGAATTTCTGGTTCGCCATGATGCTGGTGGTGATCTTCGCCATCAACCTGCGCTGGTTCTCGGCGGGCGGCTTTCCGGGCTGGGAGGGCGGCGTGCTGCCCGCGCTCAAGGCGCTGACCCTGCCCGCAATCGCCCTTGCCCTGCCCCAGGCGGCGATCCTCGCGCGGGTCATGCGCTCGGCGCTTCTGGACACGCTGGGCGAGGATTTCATCCGCACCGCCCGCGCCAAGGGGCTTAGCCCGGGCCAGGCGCTGCGGGCCCATGCGCTACGGAATGCGCTGATCCCGGTGCTGACGATCCTCGGGCTGCAATTCTCCTTCCTGCTGGCGGGCGCGATCATCATCGAACAGGTGTTCTTTCTGCCCGGGCTCGGGCGGCTGGTGTTCCAGGCCATCTCTGCGCGCGACCTGATCGTGGTAGAATCGGTGGTGATGTTGCTCGTTTTCGCGGTCATCGTGGTGAATTTCCTGGTGGACCTCGCCTATGCCGCGGTCGACCCACGGCTGAGGGCACGGACATGACGCGCGGCCCCTCGCTCACCTTCTGGATAGGCGCGGTGCTGAGCCTGAGCTTCGTGGCCGCCGCGCTTCTGTCGTTTCTCTGGACGCCATACGATGTCGAAGCACTCGAGATCGCGAACAGGCTGAAGACGCCAAGCGTCGCGCATCCTTTCGGCACCGACCATTTCGGCCGCGATATCCTGTCGATGATCATGGTGGGCGCGCGCACGTCCATCGCTGTGGCACTGGTGGCCGTGGGCATCGGCATGGGGCTGGGCGTGCCGCTGGGCCTCTGGGCCGCGGCGCGCAAGGGTGGGCTGGTGGACGAGGTCATCATGCGCGGCAACGACCTTGTGTTCGCCTTCCCGTCGCTGGTGATCGCGATCCTGATCACTGCCGTCTTCGGCGCGAGCGCCCTGAATGCCATCATTGCCATCGGGATCTTCAACATCCCCGTCTTCGCGCGCCTGACGCGCGGCGCGGCGCTGTCGCTTTGGCAGCGCGAGTTCATCCTGGCGGCCCGGGTGGCAGGCAAGGGGGCCGCGCGCATCTCGGCCGAGCACATCCTGCCCAATATCCTGAACCTGCTGATCGTGCAGGGCACGATCCAGTTCAGCCTTGGCATTCTGGCCGAGGCGGGGCTGAGCTACGTGGGGCTTGGCGCGCAGCCGCCCCTGCCCTCCTGGGGGCGGATGCTGGCGGATGCGCAGACCATGGTCAGCTTCGCCCCCCACCTCGCACTGATCCCGGGGCTTGCCATCGTGCTGATGGTGCTGGGGCTGAACCTCATGGGCGACGGGTTGCGCGACTGGCTCGACCCCCGGATCCGGGTGGCCCGCGCATGAGCCTATTGTCGATCCGCAACCTGTCGCTGTCGATCCACGGCGCACCGATCCTGAGCGCCGTGTCGCTTGATGTGGGCGCGGGCGAGATCGTGGCAATCACCGGCGAAAGCGGGTCGGGCAAGTCGATGACGGCACTGGCCACCATGGGCCTTTTGCCGCGCGGGGCGCAGACCAATGGGACGGTGACGCTGGACGGGACGGACCTTACGCAGCTTTCGGAACGCAAGCTGTGCGGCCTCCGTGGCCGGGAGGTCGGGATGGTGTTCCAGGAACCCATGACCGCGCTCAACCCCGTGCAAACCATCGGGCGGCAAGTGGCCGAGACGATCCTGATCCATCGCGCGATGACGCCTGCGAAGGTCGAGGAGCGCGCGCGCGAGATGCTCGACCGTGTGGGCCTGCCCGCCGACCGCTTTCCGCTGGACCGCTACCCGCATGAGCTGTCGGGCGGGCAGCGCCAGCGCGTGGTCATCGCCATGGCCATCGCACTGCGCCCAAAGCTTCTGATCGCGGATGAGCCCACGACCGCGCTCGACGTGACCACCCAGGCGCAGATCCTCGCGCTTCTGAAATCGCTCACCGCCGATTTCGGAATGGGCCTTCTGATGATCACCCATGACCTGGCTGTGGTGTCCGACATGGCCGACCGGATCGCGGTGATGCAAAAGGGCCGGATCGTTGAACAGGGCCCGACCCGGCAGCTTTTCGCGCGGATGGAACACCCCTATACCCGCGCGCTGTTCGAGGCCTCCGACCACCGGGTCGCGATGCCCCCGGCCCCGGCCGACGCAAGGCCGCTCTTGCAGGTAAAGGGCGTGGTCCGCGACTACCCCCTGCCCAAGACGCAGCTCTTTGCCCCCCGGCAGCACCACCGCGCGGTCGACAACGTGTCGCTGACGCTCAACACCGGCGACCGTGTGGGGCTGGTGGGCGAGTCGGGCTGCGGAAAATCCACCCTGACCCGCGCGATCCTGGGACTGGAAGAGGTGCAGGCGGGGCAGATCACCCTGGATGGTGAGCCGGTCTTTACCGGCCACCGCCCGAACCTGGACACGCGGCGGCGCATCCAGGTCGTCTTTCAGGACCCGTTCGGCAGTTTCAACCCGCGCCACCGGGTCGGGCGGCTGATCACCGAGCCGTTCCACCTGCTCGACGCACCGCCCAAGGGGACCGCCCGCGAGGCCGCCATTGCCGAGGCGCTGAACGCCGTTGGTCTGACGCCAAACGACGCGCAGCGTTACATCCACGAGTTCTCGGGTGGCCAGCGCCAGCGCATCGCCATCGCCCGGGCGCTGATCATCCGGCCCGAGCTGATCGTCTTCGACGAGGCCGTCTCGGCGCTCGATGTGCGGGTGCGGGCGCAGATCCTAGACCTGATCGCACGGATCTCGGCCGAGCATGGGCTGGCTTATCTCTTCATCTCCCACGATCTGAGCGTGGTGCGCCGCGTGACCGACCGGGTCTTTGTGATGCAAGCGGGCCGGATCGTCGAAGACGGCCCGACCGAACGGGTCTTTTCCGCGCCGGAACATCCCTACACACGGTCGCTGATCGCCGCCGCGCCGACCCTGCCCGACCTCACCCATCTGAAAGAGGCCACGCCATGACCGAAACCTGGTTCGACCCGTCGCTCTGCCTTGTCGGCGGCGCCTGGGTGCCGCCCGCGGGGCGCGAAACCCTGCCGCTCATCAACCCCTCGGATGGCAGCGCCCTTGGGCGCATCGCACGCGGGACCGCCGCCGACATCGACGCCGCCGTGGCCGCCGCCCAAGCCGCCCGCGAGGGCGCGTGGGGCCGGATGCCCGCGGTGGAACGGGGCCGAGCACTGACGCGGCTCGGGCGGCTGGTCGAGGACCGCGTCGAGGACCTCGCCCGGCTCGAGGCGCTTGATGTGGGCAAACCGCTGACCCAGGCGCGCAACGACGCCAGAGCGCTCGCCCGCTATCTCGAATTCTACGGCGGGGCCGCCGACAAGGTGATGGGCGAGACCATTCCCTATCTCGATGGCTACACGGTCTATACCCTGCGCGAGGCCCATGGGGTCACCGGCCATATCATCCCCTGGAACTACCCGATGCAGATCATCGGGCGATCCGTGGGCGCGGCGCTGGCCATGGGCAATGCCTGCGTTCTGAAATCGGCCGAAGAGGCCTGCCTGACCGCGCTGGCCTTTGCCGACCTGGCGCGCGAGGCTGGGCTTCCCCCGGGGGCGCTGAACGTGGTGCCGGGGCTCGGCGAGGAGGCCGGCGCTGCGCTGGCGGGCCACGCGGGCGTGCAGCATATCTCCTTCACCGGCTCGCTGCCCGTGGGGCGGCTGATTCAGGCCACTGCGGCGCAGAACGTGGTGCCGGTGACGCTGGAGTTGGGCGGGAAATCCCCGCAGATCGTCTTCGACGACGCCGATCTCGACGCCGCTTTGCCGTTTCTGGTGAATGCGGGCATCCAGAATGCGGGCCAGACCTGTTCGGCCTCCTCCCGCATTCTCGTGCAGCGGGCGGTCTACGGCCAGGTGGCCGAGCGGATGGCCGCGCGCTACCGCGCCTTGCGCGCAGGGCCCGCGATGGGAGATCTCGACGTCGGGCCTCTGGTGTCGGCCCGACAGAAAGAGATCGTCGAGGGCTACCTCGCCCAAGGCACCGACCTGACCATCGCCGCCCGGGGCGACACCTCCGACAGCGTCGCGGGCGGGCATTACGTGACACCCACGCTTCTGCGCGACGTGCCAGAAGACCATGTGCTGGCCCGAGACGAGATCTTCGGCCCCGTGCAGGTTCTGATCCCCTTCGAGGACGAGGCCGACGCGCTGCGCATCGCCAATGGCACCGATTACGGGCTCGTGGCCAGCGTCTGGACCGCCGATGGCGGGCGGCAGATGCGGCTGGCCAGGGGGCTGCGCTCGGGGCAGGTCTTCATCAACAATTACGGCGCGGGCGGCGGGGTCGAACTGCCCTTTGGCGGCACGGGCCTGTCGGGCCATGGCCGCGAAAAGGGGTTCGAGGCGCTTTATGGCTTCTCGACCCTCAAGACGGTCGCGGCCTATCACGGCTAGGCGGCCCAAAAGCCTTCAAGAGGCTTTTGCCAAATCTTTTCGTTGAAAAGATTTGGGCCAGGCGGCGAGGATGGCGCGATGAAGACGCGGCACGGAAAGGACAGGGCATGAGGCTCGAGGGCAAGACAGCAATCGTGACCGGGGGCGGATCGGGCTTCGGTGCGGGCATTGTGCGTAAATTCGTGGCAGAAGGCGCCCAGGTCATGGTCGTAGACCTGAACGAGGATGCGGCCCATGACGTGGCGGAAGCCGTCGGAGCACATGCACACAGGGCCGATGTGTCAAGCGGCGATGACATGTCCGATATGGTCGAGGCCGCGATCCAGACCATGGGGCATGTGGATATCCTTGTGAACAATGCGGGCATCACCCATCCGCGCGGGCCCCTGGAGGAGATCGACGAGGCGGATTTCGACCGGGTCTTTGCGGTGAATTGCAAATCCGTCTATCTGACCGCCCGTGCGCTGGTGCCGCACATGAAAATGCGCAAAACGGGCGCGATCCTCAACATCTCTTCCACCGCCGGGATCAGCCCGCGCGCGCAGCTCAATTGGTACAATGCCTCAAAGGGCTGGATGAACACCGCGACCAAGACCATGGCGGTGGAACTGGCCCCCGATAGCATCCGCGTGAACGCATTGAACCCGGTCGCCGGAGAGACGCCGCTTCTGGCCAGTTTCATGGGCGAGGACACGCCCGAGCGGCGGGCGGCCTTTCTCGCGACGATCCCGCTGGGGCGCTTTTCGCAACCCGAGGATCTGGGCAATGCCGCGGCCTTTCTCTGCTCGGACGAGGCGAGCATGATCACCGGCGTCACGCTCGAGGTCGATGGCGGGCGGTGCATCTGATGGAGCCGGGCGCGCGCAACCTGATCACCGACGTGCCCGGCCTCCGGGTCGGCCACGCGCAGGATGACCGGCTGAAATCCGGTGCCACGGTGCTGGTGGGCGACGCACCTTTCGTGGCCTCGGTTCACGTGATGGGCGGCGCGCCCGGCACGCGCGAGACCGACCTCTTGGCGCCCGAAAAGACGGTGGAGGCCGTGGACGCGCTGGTTCTGTCGGGCGGGTCGGCCTTTGGCCTGGGTGCGGGCGACGGGGTGATGGCGGGCCTGCGCGCCATGGGCCGCGGCTTTGCCGTGGGGCCCGTGCGGGTGCCGATCGTGCCGGGGGCGATCCTGTTCGATCTTCTGAATGGCGGCGACAAGGACTGGGGCGAAAGCCCCTACCCCGCTCTGGGCCGCACGGCGCTGGAGGCTGCGTCTACGGATTTCGTTCTTGGCTCGGTCGGTGCGGGCACGGGGGCCACGACGGGACAGTTGAAGGGCGGGCTGGGCTCCGCCTCGCTGGTGCTCGAGAGCGGGATCACCGTGGGCGCGCTGGTCGCGGCGAACCCGGTGGGCTGCGTAACCACGCCGGGGCGGCGGCATTTCTGGGCTGCTCCGTTCGAGGTGGGGGACGAATTCGGGGGGCTGGGGCCTGACCCTTCGGCGGGGCTGGGCCGGACCCTGGACAGTGTGAAGCTGGCAGGGCTCGGGGATCACGCCAACACCACCATCGCCATTGTCGCGACCGATGCAGCGCTGTCGAAGGCGCAGGCCCATCGCATGGCCGTGGCTGCCCATGACGGGATGGCCCGCGCAATCGTGCCGTCGCACACACCCCATGACGGCGATCTGGTCTTTGCCGCCGCCACCGGGGCCAAGGCGCCCGGTCCGCGGGACCTGGTCGAGATCGGACATGCGGCGGCGCTTTGCCTGGCGCGGGCCATCGCACGGGGCGTCTATCACGCGCCCCCGGCACCCGGCGACGTGCTGCCGTGCTGGCAGGCGGTGAACGGCTAGGCCCGCGCGGCGCGGCCCTGAGGCTGGGGCAGCAACCTGTCCCAGAGCAGGTAAAGCCCCGAGCCCGCGAGGATGCCTGCCCCCACATAGACATTCGCCGCGGGCCATTCGCCGAAAAAGACGGCGCCCAACAGCACCATCCAGACGAATTGCAGGTTCAGAAGCGGTGTGACCACATAGGCCGGCAAGCGCGCGAGCGCGGCCACCAGCACCCACCGCGCGAAGAACAGGAACAGCGCATAGGCGACGATGAGGCCCAGGGCCTCGGCCCCCATCGGCCGCAGCACGAAGGGCAGGACCGCCGTCATGCCAAGGCAGATCGCGAGGTTCGGATAGAAGACCTGCGCCAGATCGCCCGTCCCCGACCGGCTGAGCCGCCGCGCGAGCACCATGGACCCGGTACCGGACAGGCAGGCCGCCAACGCGATGGCGTGGCCCGCGCCCAGGCTGGCGCTGCCCGGCGGAAAGAGGCACAGCATGCCGATCAACCCCGTGACCAGCGCAGCCCAGCCCTGGGGGCGCACCGGTTCGTTGAGGACCGGGCCGGACAGGACCCCGGCCACAAGCGGCATGAACGCGATGAAGATAAAGACCTCGGCCAGGGGCAAAAGCCGGAAGGCGTGGAAGAAGGCGAAAGCCGCCACGACGGTGAGCGCCGCGCGCAACGCCATGAGTTTCGGGTCGCTGACGACCAACGCCTCCGGCCCCCGTGCCCGGGCCGTGGCAAAGGCCAGGGCAGCCACGATACCGCCCGAAAGGGCATACATCTGCGGCGCGGCCATCCCGGCGGCCAATGCCTTGGTGATCCCGTCCGCACCGGAAATCAGCAGCGTATAGGCGACCGCACAAAGCGCCCCGAGGGTCGCGGGCCGCAGCATCACGCCGTCACCCGGATCGTGGCCGCGCGCGCGAAATGGCTGAAGAAGGCGTCAAAACACGGCGTCGCGGCCTCGACCAGGTAGAGTAGCGCCAGCATATCCTCGTCCATCCGCGACGTGACCATCGCGCGCATCGTGCTCCACTCGGGACAACGCCCCTGTTCGAGGTGCAAGAGCGTCTCGGACATCTCGCGCAAGG
>PR_CR_10_Liq_1_inCRDRAFT_1002035_pt1 | contig 10655 bp, 7 predicted proteins | sample PRCRCaboRojoPR_3_FD_10241 | JGI IMG/M metagenome (IMG submission 10241) | reverse complement strand
CAGATTATTCTGGTCGTGCATTTGCTGGTGGCGCTGGCCATCATCGGCCTGATCATGATGCAGCAGGGCAAAGGCTCGGATATTGGTGCATCCTTTGGTGGTGGTGCGTCGCAGACCTTGTTTGGCAGTGCCGGTAACGCGAACATCTTGACCAAGATGACCGCATGGTTGGCTGTGCTGTTTTTTGCTACCAGCTTTGGTCTGGCCATGATTGCCGATAGCAAGACCGCTGGCACAGAAGAGCTAGGCTTTGAGTTGCCGGAAGAGCAGCTTGTAATGCCTGCGCAGACAGCGGAAGATGCAGCTCCAGTTGGCGACTTGCCTGTGGTAGACGACGTCACTGAGTCGGTGATGGCCGAAGGGGATATGCCCGAGGTGACAATCGACGAGCCTGCAACTGTCCCCGAGGGTGATATGCCTGCAGTGCCCGGTGACGCAACCGATGCAGACGCCCCAAGCGGCGATTTGCCGCTGGAGTAACGAATACGCGGAAGTGGTGGAATTGGTAGACACGCTATCTTGAGGGGGTAGTGGCCTATGGCTGTGCGGGTTCAAGTCCCGCCTTCCGCACCAATCACAGAAGGGGCTTCCAGTGCGAAGCCCCTTTCTTTAGGTAGCCACCGAACGGCATGCGGGACGATTTACAGGCCCAGTCCAAGCCTCGCTTAATCCTTGCGGCGCAGAGACCGCAAGGGCTCGGCCGTCACAAAACTGTCGTTAATCTGCAACGAACTCGCAAAATAAACGCCATCAAACCTTCATAGTTACTCTCCATTCTGTGACGTGGTTCGCAAACCCCTCATATTAGGAGAGTTCAATGAAACGCAACGCTTTATTCACCGCCTTCAGTGCTGTTGCACTGACGTTTGCCCTTGGTGCCTGTGAAGGTGATGACGGCCGCGATGGCGCGGTTGGCCCTGCAGGCGCGCCTGGTGCCGATGGCGCCAACGGCACTGACGGTGCCCCCGGAGCCGATGGCACCAATGCCAACGCTGCCATTTCCCTTAAGTTTTTGGGCCGTACACCGGCCATTGCCGCCAACTTCGACAAGTCGGCAGCTGAAATCGTGGCCTATGACGCGACGACACAGCAGGCCTACTTGGTGAATGCTAACGCGGGTTTAATTGATATTGTCGATCTGGCCGCGCCCACGATGCCAACCATCGTTGATCAGCTCGATGCTTCAGCGGATGTCACGGCTAACGTCGCAGGTAACCCTGCAATGGGTGGCGTGAACAGTGTTGCTGTTTATGGCGATACGGTAGCGGTAGCGGTTGAAGCGGATGTCAAGCAAGACAATGGCTACATTGCCTTTTATGGCACCGATGGCACGTTCCTAAGTGCCGTTGAAGTGGGCGCCCTGCCCGACATGGTGGGCTTTACTCCCGATGGTAACTACGTACTCAGCGCCAACGAGGGTGAGCCCAACGGTGATTACAGCAATGACCCCGAGGGTAGTGTCAGCATTATTGACGTCTCTGGCGGGTTCACTGAGCTCACTGCCGTCACGGCGTCTTTCGCACCCTTTAACGCTGGTGGCCTCACCGGGCCTGTGCGTGTCTCCGCAAAGGCGGAGTCGGTCGCGAAAGACATGGAACCCGAATACATCGCGTTCTCTGCCGACAGCACTAAAGCCTACGTAGCGCTGCAGGAAAATAACGCCATTGCTGTGGTCGATATTGCTGCTGGTGTGATTGATGACGTCATCGGTATGGGCTTTAAAGACTACGGACTGCCCGGCAATGAGCTTGATGCCAGTAACGAAGACGGTCCTGATGATGGGGCGGCCATCAACATCCGAAATTGGAGTGTGTTTGGCACTTACATGCCCGACACTATCGCCACCTACGAGGTGAATGGTACTACCTACTTGGTGACCGCTAACGAAGGTGATGGCCGTGAGTACCGCACCGAAGCAGTCGATGGGGCCGATTGTGACGAACAGGGTGGCTACCTATTCGCTGAAGATGAAGACAACGACAAGTGCTTCCATTACCTTGATGAAATCCGTATTAAGGATCTTGGTGATGCCCAGTTCACCAATGACCTTAAAGACAAGCTGGGTGCCGACTTCCAAGACAAGCCCAACTTGGGCCGCTTGAAAGTCATCACCAACCTAGGGCTCGAGGACTCCGCTGCCTGTGCCACCGTGACGAGCACCGGTCAGCCCGTCACATTCGATGCTGATGGAGATACTATTCCAGTTGCCGAGTGTGTTTACGAAAACCTGTACTCCTTCGGTGCCCGTTCGTTCACCATCTGGAATACCGATTCGTTCACCATCTGGAATACCGAAACGGCACGTCCCGTCTTCGACAGCGGTAGCGATTTTGAGGTGATCACCGCACAGCAATTGGGTCTGAGCTTCAACGCTAGCAACGACGACAACGAGGGAGACGATCGATCGGATGACAAAGGTCCCGAGCCTGAAGCCGTCACCATTGCTGAAATTGCCGGTAATACCTACGCCTTCATCGGTTTAGAGCGAGTCGGTGGTGTCATGGTTTACAACATCACTAACCCCCAGTCGGCACAGTTCGTGCAGTACATCAATCCTCGCGACTTCACGGTCGATGCGAAAGCCGATGTTGAAGACGTCGGTGATTTGGGCCCCGAGAGCATTGTATTTATTGCTGCAGAAGATAGCCCATCGGGTGAGCCGCTGTTGCTAGTCAGTAACGAAGTGTCGGGCACACTCGCGGTTTACTCGGTAACGGCCCTGTAAGCCAGTGCCTCATCGGTAACGGAAAACCCGCGCTGTCACGGGCGCGGGTTTTTTTATGGCTCAGGTTTCCTCTAACCCGTTGACGTCTGTGGTTCACCTCCCTATACTTCGGCGCCTCTGATGGAGCTGGTTAATCACTAGCTTAGGTGGCCGCCAGCGGTGTTGCAGCGAATGCGATAGCGCCCAGGGGGAGGTCACTACGATTTTGATGCGGGGTGGAGCAGCCTGGTAGCTCGTCGGGCTCATAACCCGAAGGTCGTCGGTTCAAATCCGGCCCCCGCTACCAAATCGACGANAGGCCTTTGCTCAGCCCGTCGTCATTCGTGAAGCCCCCGTGTGGGGCTTTTTCGTATCCGCAGAAAATGCGGCTGACACAGCAAGACGAGGGAAAAGCGGTGGCAGGTAAAGAATCGCGCTTGTCGGAGCTGCTAACGCCGACCGTGGAATCACTGGGCTTCGAGTTGTGGGGGCTCGAACTCCTATCTCCGAATCGCCGCCCAACATTGCGCCTGTATATCGAGCGCGACAATGGCGTCACGGTAGACGACTGTGCCCTGGTTAGTCGGCACGTCAGCTCGGTGCTCGATGTGGAAGACCCCATTCAAAGTGAGTACACCCTCGAGGTGTCATCACCGGGTATTGATCGGCTGGTATTTAAACCCCAGCAGTACGCGTTGTACGTGGGTGAGCCCATTGAAGTGCGTTTGCGTTTCCCCTACGAGGGACGCCGCAAATTTCGGGGTTGGCTCATGGGATTAGAAAATGACGACGTGGTTGTGCGTGTTGACGACCACGATTATTTATTGCCGCTGAATCAAATTGATCGGGCGCGGGTGCAACCGCGATTAACCCCCGACAGCAAAAGCGGCGCGGCGACGACAGTCGAAAACTGAGGTTCCTGCCAGTAGGCAGCGAAGAGCAGCGGTGGTGAGAGGCAGAGAATGAATAAAGAAATTCTGATGGTGGCGGAAGCGGTCTCGAATGAGAAAGGGGTGTCTGAAGACATCATTTTCGAGGCCATAGAGCTGGCCTTAGCAACGGCCGCCAAGAAGCGTTACGACGAAGATTCAGAAATAGAGGTCAACATTGACCGCAAGACCGGCGACTACGTGACCCGCCGTCGTTGGTTGGTGGTACCTGATACCGAGCTCGCGCTGCTGGGGACCCAGTTCACCACCGAAGAAGCCATTGAGAAAGACCCCAACCTGAAACCCGGCGATGTCTACGAAGAAGTCATCGAGAACGTAGATTTCGGCCGTATTGCCGCCCAAACCGCCAAGCAGGTGATTGTGCAGCGGGTGCGTGATGCCGAGCGCGCGCAAATTGTGGATCAGTACCGTGATCGAGTCGGTGAATTGCTGGCGGGCATGGTGAAGAAAGTCACCCGCGACAACATTATTGTTGACCTTGGCAATAACGCCGAAGGTCTGCTGCCCCGGGGTGAGCTGGTTGGTCGTGAGACCTTCCGCATGAACGATCGCGTGCGGGCTGTTCTTAAAGACATCAATACCGAAAACCGCGGTCCGCAGTTGATGCTGTCACGGGCCTGTAAAGAGATGCTCATCGAGCTCTTCAAAATTGAAGTACCCGAGATTTCCGAGGGTGTCATTCAAATTCGGGCTGCCGCGCGCGACCCCGGGTCACGGGCCAAAATTGCGGTGAAAACCGGTGATCAGCGCATTGACCCCGTCGGCGCCTGTGTCGGTATGCGCGGCTCTCGCGTGCAGGCGGTATCGAACGAGCTCGACAACGAGCGGGTCGACATTATTCTGTGGGACGACAACCCAGCCCAGCTAGTCATTAACGCCATGTCCCCCGCTGAAGTGGAATCGATTGTGGTCGACGAAGACAGTAACACCATGGAAGTGGCGGTTGCTGAAGATAACTTGGCCCAGGCCATTGGCCGCGGCGGTCAGAATGTGCGCTTGGCCTCCGATCTTACCGGCTGGACCATTAACGTCATGAGCGTCGATGAAGCGGTAGAGAAACAAGAAGCTGAAGCGGTGCAGGTCATGGAGACCTTTATGAATGCCCTCGACGTCGATGAAGACGTGGCGGGTGTGTTGGTCGACGAAGGCTTCACTACCCTCGAAGAGGTGGCTTATGTGCCCCTTGAAGAGATGATGGCCATTGACGGATTTGACGAAGATATTGCCGAGGAGTTGCGCGCCCGTGCTAAAGACGCACTGCTGACTATGGCGATTGCCTCGGAAGAGCAGCTGGGTGCTAACGAGCCCGCTGAAGACTTATTAACGATGGATGGCATGGAGCGTCATTTGGCGTATTTGCTGGCTAGCCGTGGTGTGGTCACCATGGAAGATTTGGCCGAGCAAGGCGTCGATGACCTGATGGACATCGAAGACATGACCGAAGAGCGTGCCGGGGCGTTAATTATGACGGCCCGCGCGCCATGGTTTGCGGAAGACGAGAGCGCCTGAGCGCTAGTCACTCGAACCTTTACGCAAGCCAGAACGGAACCAGGGAGTAACACATGGCGCAAGTGACAGTAGAACAGTTAGCCAAAACGGTGGGAGCCTCCGTTGAGCGGCTGTTGTCGCAAATGAAAGACGCGGGCTTGCCGCATAACTCATCGGACCAGATGGTGTCTGAAGAGGACAAGCAAACCCTGCTGACCTTTTTAAAGCGCAGCCACGGCGAAAGCACCGATGCCCCGAAAAAGATCACCTTAAAGCGCAAGAAGGTGAGCACCTTGCGCGCAGGTGGTGCCGGTAAGAAGACCGTTAACGTGGAAGTGCGTAAGAAGCGCACCTACGTGAAGCGTGAAGAGCTTGAGGACGCACCGAAGCCGGAAGCGGACAGTGAGCTACCAGAAGTCGATGTGGCCGCTGCCATTGAGGCTGAAGTCCCTGCTGTTACAGAAACTGTAGCTGCGGCCCCAGAGCCCGAACCCACGCCTGAACCGGAAGTGGTACCTGAGCCAGAGCCGGAACCACAACCTGAGCCCGAGCCAGAACCTGAACCAGAGCCTGCGCCCGAGCCCGAGCCGGAACCCGAGCCGGAACCCGAGCCAGAACCCGAGCCCGAACCGGAAGAAGATCCCGCCGACTTAGACCCTGAGGTTCTGCGTCAGCGTGCGGCCGCCCGGCGTAAGGCGGAAGAAGAGAAGCGCCAGCGAGATCTCGACGCCGCCATTGCTGCTCGCAAAGCAGAAGAAGAGCGCAAAGCCCGAGAGGCCGCCAAAGCCAAAGCGGCGGCAAAAGCGGCCGATGCGCGCCCTGCTGCGAAGGCCAACAACGATAACGACAGCGACCGACGTCCCAAGCGTTTGCATGAAGCGCCCACCAAGGACGAGCCCGCCCGTAAAAAGGCTGGCCGAGCCCGTCTCGACAAAGGCTCGTTACCGGGTGCCCGTGGTAAGCAGCGCGGCCATAACCTGTCCCTTAGTGACCTTGAGGCAGCGGAAGCGGGTGTGGGCCGTCGCCGAGGTGGACGCCGCCGTAAGTCGTCCCATGAGGAACACGGTAAGCACGGTTTCGAGCAACCCACCGAGGCTATTGTTTACGAAGTGAACATCCCCGAAAACATTGCCGTGGGCGATCTAGCCCAGCAGATGGCGGTGAAAGCGGGTGTTGTCATAAAAGAGCTAATGAAGCTCGGGCTTATGGCCACCATCAACCAAATGATCGACCAGGAAACGGCGGCATTGGTAGTGGAAGAGTTAGGCCACAAAGTGAAATACGTCAGCGACGACGAGCTGGAAGAGCAGCTGGAAGAGACGCTGGCGGGCCAAGAGGGTACGCCAGAGCCCCGTGCACCGGTTGTGACGGTGATGGGCCATGTTGACCACGGTAAGACATCGCTGCTGGATTATATTCGTAAGGCGAAGGTGGCCAGCGGTGAGGCGGGTGGCATTACCCAGCATATTGGTGCGTATCACGTCACCACCGACATGGGTATGATTACCTTCCTCGACACCCCCGGCCACGCGGCCTTTACTGCAATGCGTTCCCGCGGTGCTAAGTCGACCGATATTGTCATTTTGGTGGTAGCCGCCGACGACGGCGTTATGCCCCAAACCGAAGAGGCCATTCAACACGCCCGCGCTGCCGAGGTACCCATTGTGGTGGCGGTGAACAAAATTGATAAAGAAGCCGCAGACCCAGACCGAGTACGCAACGAGTTGGCCGCGAAAGAGGTCATTCCGGAAGACTGGGGTGGCGATACCCAGTTTGTGCACGTCTCGGCCCACTCGGGTGAAGGTATAGATGCGTTACTCGATGCCATCTCGCTGCAGGCAGAGCTATTAGAGTTAACTGCGCCTGCGGATGTACCGGCTCAAGGTATTGTCATTGAATCGCGCCTTGATAAAGGTCGCGGCCCCGTGGCGTCGTTGCTCATTCAAGAGGGCACCTTGCGCCAGGGCGATATTGTGCTGGCGGGTCTGCAGTACGGCCGCGTGCGCGCCATGCTCGACGAGAACGGTCAGCCCATTAAAGAGGCCGGCCCCAGTATTCCCGTGGAGATTCTGGGTCTCGATGGCACCCCCGATGCCGGTGATAACTTCGTGGCGGTGGAAAGCGAAAAACGCGCCCGGGAAATTGCCGACTTCCGGCAAGAGAAAATGCGCTCGGGCCGTATTGCCCGTCAGCAGGCGGCCAAGCTCGACAATATGTTCGAGTCTATGACCGCGGGCGAGCGCCAGGTCTTGAATGTGGTGGTAAAAGCCGACGTGCGCGGCTCACTAGAAGCGCTGCAAGGTGCGCTACTGGACTTGGGTAACGACGAAGTGAAGGTGAACATCGTCTCTGGCGGTGTCGGTGGCCTCACCGAATCTGATGTGACCCTGGCCATGACCTCGGAAGCTATTATTTTCGGTTTCAACGTGCGTGCCGATGCGGGCGCAAGACGCCTGGCCGAGCAGGAAGGGGTAGAGGTGCGTTACTACAACGTCATCTATGACCTCATCGATGACGTGAAGGCGGCCCTAAGCGGCATGTTGTCCCCTGAGCTACGCGAAGAAATTGTGGGCATTGCGGAAGTGCGGGATGTATTCCGCTCGCCCAAGTTCGGTCAGATTGCCGGTTGTATGGTCATTGAAGGTACTGTGTACCGTGCCAAACCCATTCGGGTACTACGCGACAGTGTGGTCATTTATCAGGGCGAGCTGGAATCGTTACGGCGCTTTAAAGACGACGCCAACGAAGTGCGTAACGGCATGGAGTGCGGCATTGGGGTGAAGAACTACAACGACGTGAAGCCTGGTGACCTCATCGAGGTGTACGAGGTGAACGAAATCACCCGGACCCTGTAAAGCACAGTGGGCCGGCAATAGTGGGCAGGCAATAGTGGGTAAGGAATACAGCCGCACCCAGCGGGTGGGGGACTTTCTGCAACAGGAATTAGCGCAGCTTATTCAACGTGAGCTGCGTGACCCCAGGGTGCAGATGGTGAGCATTACCGGCGTAGATGTAAGCCGCGACTTAACCCACGCCAAGGTGTTCTTTACCCAGTTGGGTGTTGATGACAGCGCGGGCGCCAAGGCCACCACCGACGTGCTGAACAAAGCTGCAGGGTTTATGCGCTCTCAGCTAGCTCATGGGGCCACCATGCGCACAGTACCTCGGCTGCATTTCCGGTTCGATGAAAGCGTGGGCCGCGGCCGGGACATGGAAAGCCTGCTGCGGGAGGTGCGCGAGATAGACGCCCAGCGCGTCGCGGATGAAGCAGCCGGCTCGGATGATGACCCCGACGTCACTACAGCCCAGCAGGGCGAGCAATTAGGCGCCGAACCACGCAGCTCGTTAGACGGCCAGTCAGAAGCCCAGTCAAACGCCCCTTCAGACGTCCAGCCAAACACTGAACCAGGCTCCTCGGCCAACTGACTATGGCCCGTAAGCGACACGGTCGACCTATCGACGGTCTCTTAGTGCTTGATAAACCCGCTGGCATGACCTCTAACGGAGCACTGCAGCGTGTAAAGCGCTTATTCAGTGCCGCCAAGGCTGGACACACGGGTAGCCTCGACCCCCTGGCCACCGGTGTGCTGCCCTTGTGTTTGGGCGAGGCCACCAAATTTTCCCAGTACGTGTTAGACGCCGATAAAGCTTATCTCAGTACCTTTGTGCTGGGGGAGTCTACCGATACCTTGGATGCAGAAGGGGAAGTAACCGCCACTGCCGATGCCAGCTTGGTTACCCAAGAGCAAGTGCAAACGGCCGTCGCCGCACTCACAGGCCCCCTTGAACAAACGCCTCCCATGTACTCGGCCATTAAGCGTAACGGCCAGCCCCTCTATAAACTGGCGCGCCAAGGGCTGGAGGTAGAGCGCAAAACCCGCCGCGTGGTTATTCATGATTTTCATGTGCAGGGTTTTCGCCCCGGGGCTCGGGCAGAAATAGACGTGGCTATTCACTGTACCAAAGGCACCTATGTGCGCAGCTTGGCGGAGTCTTTAGGGGCTGCACTGGGATTGCCGGCCCACGTGAGTGTGTTGCGGCGCAGCCAGGCGGGGCCTTACGACCTGGCCATGGCGCTGTCATTAGAGCAACTGGAAACAGCGGCGCAGCAGGGCTTGGCACAACTCGATGCACTGTTATTACCGGCAGACGGGCCATTGCAAGGCCTACCTGCGGTGACCCTTGGCCAAGCTGCTGCCTTTTATCTGCAGCAGGGACAGCCTGTGCTAGTGCCAAATGGCCCGCACAATGGTATGGTGCGCGCCTACCGCGGGCATGAAGGCGGCGAGATGGAATTTTTGGGCATTGCTGAAATGCTCGATGATGGTCGCCTAGCACCCCGGCGTTTGGTTGTGCCCAAATCGGCACGCGAACGCGCGCAGTAGTGACTTACAACATCAAACCACGGACCTGTCTGTAAACCTGCACGGACTGGCCCGTTTCATTAAGCAGGTTGGAGAAAGTAACCATGGCCTTAAATGCAGCCACCAAAGCTCAAATCGTAAAAGACTATCAACAGTCTGAAGGCGACACCGGTTCACCGGAAGTGCAGGTAGCCCTGCTGACCGCCAACATCGAGCAATTGCAGCTTCATTTTAAAGATCACGCACAGGATCACCACTCACGTCGTGGTTTGATTCGCATGGTCAACCAGCGCCGAAAACTGCTGGATTACCTCAAGCAAAAAGATACCGCACGCTATGCCGATTTGATTAAGCGTTTGGGTCTGCGACGGTAAAGACCAGTTTACAGGCCGGCTTTTGCCGGCCCTTTTATTTTGTGGAGAACGTCAGTGAATGTAGTTAAAAAAATCTTCCAGTACGGTGATGACGAAATCACCCTGGAAACCGGCCGGATTGCCCGTCAGGCATCGGGCGCCGTGCTCGCTAGCATGGGTAGCACCAGTGTGTTGTGTACCGTTGTGGCTCAACGTGAAGCCAAGCCAGGACAGGATTTCTTTCCCTTGTCGGTGCATTACATCGAAAAAACCTACTCGGTAGGTAAAATTCCCGGTGGCTTCTTTAAGCGTGAAGGCCGCCCCAGCGAAAAAGAAACCCTTACCTCTCGATTGATCGACCGTCCTATTCGCCCATTGTTTGCAGATGGCTTCCAGAACGAGGTGCAGGTGGTCTGTACGGTCATGGCCGCCGATAATGAGACCGACCCCGATATCGTTGCCATGATTGGTACCTCGGCGGCGCTGGCTATTTCTGGCTGCCCCTTTAACGGACCCATTGGTGGTGCACGGGTAGGTTTCACTGAAGCTCAAGGCTACTTGTTAAATCCCAAGTACAGTGCCCTGGCCAATAGCAAGCTAGACATGGTGGTGGCAGGCACTACCGACGCGGTACTCATGGTCGAATCGGAAGCTAAAGAGCTGACTGAAGACCAAATGCTGGGTGCGGTGTTGTTTGCTCACCAGGAAATGCAAACGGTCATTAAGGCCATCAACGAGTTGGTTGAAGAAGCCGGCAAGCCCCGTTGGGATTGGCAGGCGCCCGCCGCTGATGAAG
>PR_CR_10_Liq_1_inCRDRAFT_1002034_pt1 | contig 10658 bp, 9 predicted proteins | sample PRCRCaboRojoPR_3_FD_10241 | JGI IMG/M metagenome (IMG submission 10241) | reverse complement strand
TTCCCCGCCGCGGCGTGGCGGCCGACCTGTCCGTTGGTGCGGGTCTGGGCAACGACTTCCAAGTCGATGGCGTCCGCCAGGGCTACACGTACGTCCCGGTGGAGGCCGGCCTTCGCTCGTACGTGACCGTCCAGCGGTTGCTGGGCGGTGGGGTTGACTTCGGTAACAACCAAGTCTTCGCTGCGCGCTTAAACGTTGGGCACCAGTTGGGCGATGAGTATCCCGACTCGAAACGTTTCACGGTGGGTGACTCGCTTAGCGTGACCCGCAGCATCCGCGGTTACGCCGAGGATGACTTCGGCCTCTCCGCCACGTACGCCACGTCGTCACTGGAGTACCGCTACGACTTTGGGCTATCCACCGCCGCGACCCAAACGATCATCGCGGTGGCCTTTGCGGATGTGGGCTGGGCGAGCAACATTGACGGCTACCCGATCGGCGAGGCGCCCCTCAGGACCGGCGCCGGTCTTGGCCTTCAGCTCAACCTTGGTTTCTCCGGGGTCGCACTGCCCGCCTTGCGGTTCGACTACGGTTGGAGCTCCCAGAACCCCGACGGTGTCTTCGCTTTCCGGATTGGAACCGTCTTCTAAGGTCTACGCCGCAGACTCAAAGGTGTAACGACCGTCAGCCACGTTAGCCAAGCCCTCCGCGTCAAGAACGCGGAGGCGCTTGTATCGCGACTCGAGCAAATCCTCATCGATCATCTCACCGATCAACTTGGTCACGGTCTCGCGGACCGATCCCACCAGCTCGGCCAACTGTTCATGCGTCAACCAGACGGTTGGCTTGCCGCGATCCAGCCCCGCAAAAGGCGTGTCGAGCAGGCTCATGATTTCAGCTGCCACGGCTTCGCGTAGCGTTAGCGTGGCGAAACGCCTCGCGTTACGAAGTTGTTCTGCGAATTCCTCAGCAGACTGTTCCAGCACGCGCATCCGATCGGACGCCGAAAGGTTCTCTAGCTGGAACGTATCGAATTCGGACGCCACCAGGGCTTCAGCACCCACGACGCGCGGCTGACCACTGAGCGTTTCGAGCCCAAAGTACTGGCCTGGCTTCACGTAGCGAAGTGTGACCGTATGACGGTCGGCATGCGCCGCATAAATGCGAACCAAGCCGCGTTTGAGCTGGTACAGGTTGTCAGCGGGGCCGGGCCCGAAAATGCTGTAGCGGTGTTGTGACGAAAACTTGGCTTCCGGTGGGCGTGTGGCTTTGCTGGCTTTCTCGCTCATGGAAAACACCTCTGCATTTGACCGTATCTTGCCAGCAAGATGTGCAAAGTTGCCACGAATGCATACGAAAACCGTCACAAAAGATGACCATTGAGCCTATTTGTGGCACTAAACGTTAAACAAGATATGCATCACGTCACCGTCTACCACCACGTAGTCTTTACCTTCGGTGCGTAACTTGCCTTGCGCTCGCGCCTCCTGCGTACCACCCGCCGCCACCAGCGACTCCCAACCGATGGTTTCAGCCCGAATGAAGCCGCGCTGCATATCGGTGTGAATCGTTCCGGCCGCCTCCGGAGCTGTGGCGCCACGCTTGACGGTCCACGCGCGCACCTCCTTCTTACCGGCCGTAAAAAAGGTGATCAGGCCCAAGGTTCGGTACCCAGTTGCAATCAAGCGACGCAAGCCGGGTTCGTCCACACCCAGGTCTTGCAGGAAGGCGGCAGCCTCGTCATCGTCAAGATCGGCCAGCTCCTGCTCAATTTGTGCGCTCACCACCACCACTTCGTCACCACGTTGAGCCGCATGCTCGCGCACCGCCTCAACGTACGCGTTGCCGCTTTGGATATCTCCCTCAGCCACGTTACAAACAAAAATGACCGGCTTTGACGTCAGCAAGCCAAGGTCGGCAGGAAGCTCAAGATCATGGGCCCGCGCCGGCAAACCCATTTGCAGCGTTTCGTAGGCCTTATTGACCGCATCAAACTCGGCTTGGGCGTCCGAACTACCTTTCGTCATTCGCTTCAAGCGGTCCAGGCGGCGTTCAACCGTGGCAAGATCCGCCAGGATCAATTCGGTCTCAATGGTTTCGATATCGCGCAGTGGGTCAACGCTGCCATCGACGTGCACCACGTTGTCATCGTCAAAACAGCGCACCACGTGCGCGATGGCGGCAACCTCGCGAATGTTGCCTAAAAATTGGTTGCCTAGTCCTTCACCTTGCGATGCGCCCTTCACCAGGCCTGCAATATCGACGAATTCAACCGTCGCTGGCAGAATCGGTGGTTGGGCTCCGTCACTCACGAAGAGGTTGGCAAGCGCCTGTAACCGCTCGTCGGGAACTTTGACGACGCCGACATTCTTGTCGATGGTGGCAAAGGGGTAGTTCGCTGCCTCAACCCCAGCTTTCGTGATTGCATTAAATAGGGTGCTTTTGCCTACGTTTGGAAGGCCAACGATTCCGATGCCCAGCATGATTTCACTCCCAACGGTCCGTGCGCTTGGCGCGCCGATCAGTGCACTTACAATACCCGTCCTGCACGGGGTTCGCCGAAATCGCCCGCGGGTACCGCGTGGTACGCTCCCAGCATGATTCATCAACACAGTCAAGCGCGCGTGGGCCTCATTGGCGCCGGTACGGTCGGCGCCTCGCTGCTTCAGCTGCTCGCGCGATACCCGCACTTGGAGATCACCGGCGTGGTGGTCCAAAGCCTCGATAAGGAGCGCCCAGAACACGTGATGCGGGCACCGCTCACAACCGATGCGGAATCGGTGATCGACGCCAGCGACGTGGTGGTTGAACTGGCAGGCGGCACGGGCGAGGCGTACATGTGGATCCAGAAAGCGCTCAGTGCCGGCAAGCGCGTTGTGACCGCCAACAAAGCGGCGCTCGCNCAGCACTGGGACGACCTGGAACCGTACATTCGTGAGGGCCGGCTCTATTTTGAGGCTTCGGTCATGGCAGGTGTTCCGGTGCTGGCGTCCGCCAACATGCTGCGTGGTAACCGGCCATCGGAAATCCATGCGGCGTTGAACGGCACCTGCGCCATGATCTTAATGCTGATGGGCCAAGGCCAGTCGTTCATTGACGCCGTGAGCGCCGCGCAATCGCGCGGCTTCGCGGAAGCCGACCCCAGCCTCGACACCAACGGGATCGATGCGGCGCACAAATTGACCATTCTGGGCCGCATGCTGGTCGATCCCGACTTTCGTTTTGAGGTCGTTTTGGACCGAACCTATGGCCTGCACCGGGTGGAGCAAGACATCGTCTTTGCGCATACCCAAGGCGGGGAACGCGCCCAATTGGTCGGCAGCATCATGGAGATTGAGGGTGAGTGGCAGCCGATCGTGCGTCCGGTGTTGCTGAGGCCGTCAGACCCAATCTTTGTGGGCGATCCTTTAGATGGGGTGTTTGCCTACATCGGCGATGAGGGCACCGTGGTCATGCACGGAGCGGGAGCGGGTGGTCCTGAGACCGCCTCGGGTGTTTTAAGTGACCTGCTGCTCGCCACGCAAGGCGCACGAGGTCCCGTCCCTCTGTACGAGCGTGTGGAACCGCGGAACGCCGAGCGACCCAAGTACATCCTGCCGAGCCTGGTGTGACGTGAGCCAACACACGCCTGCCGGTGTTCAGGTGCGAAGCACCCGCGATGAAGCGCAGGCCGCCCTGTCGTTGGATGAGGCGATTGTGCGCGGGCTTGCAGGGGACGGGGGCTTATACGTGCCGACCGCCATTCCCCCCTTGCCGGACAACTGGCGTGATGCGCAAAGCCTAGCGGACATGGCCGAAACCGTGCTGGCGGCATGGTGGGGTGATGATGCCCACGAGGTCGCCCCGCTGCTTCGTGATGCTCTGCCGTTCGATACACCCCTAAAGCCGCTGAGTGGTGACCGCTACCTCCTTGAGTTGTTTCATGGTCCCACGCTGTCCTTTAAGGACGTGGGTGCCCGCTCCATGGCGCGACTCATGGGCCGCCTGCTGAGGCGCGATCAGAAACGCGCCATTGTGCTGGTCGCCACCAGTGGCGATACCGGTTCGGCTGTGGCCGACGGCTTTGCGGGTATTCCAGGCGTGGACGTGGTGCTGCTGTACCCAAAAGGGTTGGTCAGCGATGTTCAGGAACGCCAACTGATCGTCGAGCGGCCCGACGTCACCCCGCTGGCCATCGAAGGGGACTTCGACGCCTGCCAGCGGCTTGTCAAGCAAGCGTTTCAAGACCCAGAGCTCGCCACATTGGGTTTAACCAGTGCCAACTCCATCAACGTGGGGCGGTTGCTGCCACAGATGCTGTACTACCTTTGGGGTGTTTTGCAGCTAGAACGCCTGGGTGAAACCACACCACCGGTCATTGTGGTGCCATCTGGCAACCTGGGTAACCTCACGGCGGGTTTGGTGGCTTGGCGAGCAGGCATGCCGGCCTCGGGCTTTCACGCGGCCCACAACGCCAACCGGCATTTTTCAGATGTGCTTGCGGGCGTGACGGATCCGCTGCAGCCACCTCCGACGGTTGCGACCCTTTCAAACGCCATGGATGTGGGTGCGCCCAGTAACTTAGAGCGCGTGCTGGACAAGGACCTCAACGTGATGGGTGGGCACCTCACGGCATCGGTCACGGGTGACGCCCAGACCACCGCGCGCATGCGGCTGACGTACGAACAAGACGGCGAATTGGTCTGTCCGCACACGGCGGTGGGGCTTGAAGGATGGGAGCAGGCCCGTCAAGCCCGACCGGAATGGAACGGCCTTCCCGCCATGATCTTGGCCACGGCGCACCCTGCTAAGTTTCCAGCTGCGGTGAAGCATGCGACCGGCGTGGGGGAGGTCTCAAGCGCAGCGCTGGACGCGTTGCTTGACCAGCCGACCCGGGTGACAACCCTGCCTCCCGATTTTGAGGCCTTAAAGCGGACGGTGGTCGCCGTGGCGGGCTCGCACCGCGCCGTTTAAGCCGACGGTACAGCCTGGTAGGGACCGTCCTCGCCGCCGCCTAAGTTCACAACCGCGCCCTCGGTCATTAACTTTTCTAGGTATCCAAGGGCCGAGCGTTCAAGATAGAGGCGAGCATCGAGGGCGACCGTGGGGTAGAGGATGTCGACCAACGCCCCAAGGGGCTGCGGTTGTTGCGTGGCCACCCGCAGCTGCATTTCACGGCGCCCCCGGTGCTCAAGGGCGCGCTTAATCGCTGCACTCGGGTCGCGAATGGCTGGACCGTGCGATACCGCTAACCAAACCGGTTTCCGCTCTGCAACCATCCGCAAACTGTCCTCATAGGCCACGGCATTGCCACCCGGCACACCGATGTATGACGGACCTGACCCCGTCACGAGGTCGCCGCCGATCATGCCGCCGTCCGGCAGTGCGAAGCACAAATGGCCTTCAGCATGCCCGGGCGTATACAGCGCAGTCACAGCTATCTCGCCGATCGCGATGCGGTCGTCATGGTTCAGATGTCGTCTGTTGGGCCCGTGAGCAACCTGCGTTAAGGCGTCTGGGTGCCCGCCCACGAACGCACCGGACGCGACCCCCTGCTGCGCGTACGATAGGCCGTCAATGTGATCACGGTGGGCGTGCGTGATGAGCACCCCCACGACGGTCTTAATGCGCAAAAAGTCTAAGTACGCCGCTAGCGTGTCGGCTGCGGCAGGCTGACTAAAACCTGGATCAACGATGAACGCCTCGCTGTGGTCATGGATGATCGTGATCCACGTGGACGCGTAGGGTGGCAACGTCTGCGACGGAAATTCGAGCTGAACCACGTGGTCGGACCAGCGCCGAACGTGGTCTGCAGCGATGGGCGCGCTCATCAGGCGGGCGTACTCAGGACGGAAAGGACGCCAGCGACATGGCGTGCCGCTTTAGCGTGGCCGCATCCACCACGGTGCTTTGGGCGCCGATGCGGGTGGTGTTCAGCGCACCGGCCACGTTGCCCGCCCGTGCCGCATCGATCAGGTCGGCACCATCCAAAATCGCGTGCGTGAACGCCGCTGTGAAGTAGTCGCCGGCACCAGTCGTATCGATGACCTCATCCACATCGAANGGATCGACAAGCTCGGACCGGTCTTGCGCCACAACAATGCTTCCCATGTCACCGACCTTGACCACCATCCGGCCGATCCCGCGACGCGTCAGGTCCGACACCGCCTCTGAGATGGTGGTTTCNCCCGTCATGGCGAACAGTTCTTTTTCGTTCATGAGCACGTAATCCACGCTCTGCACCAGGTCAACCAATTCGCCTTGGAGCGCTTGAACCGCCCCAGTCCCCATATCCACCACGGTGGACGCCCCGTGCTTCAAAGCCCCCTCAATGGCGCGCAAGGCGTACTCACGCTGCGCACCCCCCACCAGGCTGTAAGCGCTGATGACGACAGCATCAAAATCTGCCAACATGCTGGTGTCGAGCTGCCCCACATCCAGATGCCGGCTGGCACCACTTGACGAGATCATGGTGCGCTGCGTGTCAGGCGTCACGAGAATCGTGACGCTGCTCGTTTGCCGCTCCGGATCGTGCTGCACAAGATCCAACTGCACGCCAGATTCCTTTAAGTTCTTCAGGGCAAGCTCCGAGAACGGCCCCGTACCCACACGCGTCGCAATACGCGTGTTGTGCCCAAGGCGAGCCAACGCCACAGCCATGCTGCCGCCGGCCCCACCAGGCTCCATGACCGCGTGCGAAGCGGTCATTTCGCCGCCCGGTTCAGGCACGCGATCCACGAAATACATTTGATCAACGGTGGCGTCACCGACCACCAAGACGTTCGCCATGGTTTAGATAACCGGTCCCTTCAGGTTGAACGCCACAGCATATCGGATGACGCCCTGGCCGTGGTCGCCTACGCGCGCGACGAAGCACTCACCAACTGGTCATGAAATGCAAGCCAGGTGTCGATACCCAACGCCTCCGCCCGAACCGCCGCTGGCAGGCCGGTCGCGGTCAGCGCTTCCGACGTCTGTTCGCGCGGCCAGCCGGCCATCGTCAAGTTCTTCGCGAGTGTTTTACGGCGATGCGCGTACCCTTGGCGTATCAGCCGTTCCAGCGTGGCAGGCATCGCCTCATGGCGGGTGACGTCCATTCTCACCACGCTACTTGACACCGCCGGCGGTGGGAAAAACGAGCCAGCTGCCACATCGCGCACAAGCTGAGCAGGACCAAAAAAGCTGCGAATCACACTCAAGGCGCCAAACAACGGGGCGCCAGGCTCGGCGGTCAGGCGCTGCGCAACCTCTTTCTGCACCAGGACGACCAGCCTGCTGAAGCGGGCTGACATGAGCGCGCGGGTCAGGATGGCAGTCGAGATTTGGTACGGCAAGTTCGAAATCAGCATGCTGCCTTCTGGCAACGTCCCGAGATCGAATTTCATGGCGTCGGCGTAGACGGTATCAACGTGAGGATCGTCCGCGAACGCTTCATCGAGCACCGGGGCCAGCCGGTGGTCGTACTCCACGGCGACCACCCGGCCCGCCCGTTCGGCCAGACGTTCGGTGAGCGTGCCAAGCCCAGCACCAATTTCTAAAACGGTGGTCGTGCGGTTTGGTGCGCCGGCATCCACAATGGTGTCAAGCGCATGCCGGTCGACAAGAAAGTGCTGCCCAAGGTTCTTATCGGGCGCCAGACCATGGCGTTTAAGCAAAGCCGCGACCCCTGAGGGGCTCGCCCGGTCAACGGGCGGCAAGGCGCTCACGCTTCCGGCTGTAAGTGCTCCTCAATCCAGGATTGGGCGTCGTGCAGGGTCGTATCACGCACGAGTGCGAGTTCCGTGCCCAGTAGATGTCGGGCGTCGTTAAGCAGGGCGCGCTCGGTGTCCGCAAGGCCAAGCTGGGAGGCGCGTCGGTTGAGCGTGCCGATGAGGTGAGCAATTCGGTAGGCATCTCCGGTGGCCATGATGTCACGTTCCATCCGCTGCCGTTGTGGCCACGAGTTGGGAAGGGCCATGTCACGCTCCGTCAGCATCGCGGCGATGCGTCCCAGTTCGCCCTTCTGGACGACCGGGCGGACAGCGATGGCGTCGGTTTGATCGGCGGGCACGAGGATGCGCATGCGGGAGCCGACAAGGACAATCTCGTGGTAGGTCGCTCGCCGGCCGAGCACCGTTTTTTCTGTCGAACGAAGCACGGTGCCAGCGCCCTCGGGCGCGTACATGACGTGGGAACCTGCGGTCCAAACCATGTGAGAAGCGTACGGCGGTGAGCCGGTGGACGCGACGTCATTTGCACCCGTGAGCGGGAATGTGTCGTGCCGCTTTTAAGCTGGGTTTGTGGCGAGCTGGTGGTGGTAGAGACGCTGGTACGTGGCGGACGTTTGCATGAGCACGTCGTGGGGGCCAACCGTTTCAAGCCGGCCGCTGCTTATGACAGCAATCTGGTCGGCGTCTTGGATGGTACTGAAGCGGTGGGCGATCACGAGGCTGGTTCGTCCCTCTTTCAGGTTGGTCAGGGCGGCTTGAACCCATGCTTCAGACGCAGCGTCTAGGTTGCTGGTCGCCTCATCCAAGATCAGGATGGGAGGGTTCTTGAGGAGTGCCCTGGCGATTGCAATGCGCTGACGCTGGCCGCCTGAGAGGCGCACACCTCGCTCGCCGATCGTTGCGTCAAACCCGGCTGGAAGCGTTCGGACGAATTCGGTCACGTGCGCCGCATCGGCGGCGGCCTGCACATCCTCATCGCTGGCGTCCGGTCGGCCGTAACGGATGTTGTCACGAATAGAGCCCGAGAAGAGGGCCGTCTCCTGCGGCACGATCGCGATCTTTGAGCGTAAGGCCTTAAGGCTGACGTCACGCACGTCGGACCCAGCCACGCGCACCGCGCCCTTCTGCACATCAAAAAACCGCGGGATCAAGGCCGCGAGGGTGCTCTTGCCGGCCCCAGATTCCCCCACCACCGCTAACGTTTCTCCAGCAGGGACGCGAAGTGACATGTCTTCAAGCACCCAGCGGGGCTCGGCCTCAGCAGGTTCTGAGGCCCCGTCATCAGCGGTGATGGATGCACCTAGGTGATTGGACGCGCCGGCAGGGTAATGGAACCAGACGCGATCGAATTGCACATCCCAAGCGGCTGCCTCCAGTGGTTTGGGGTTGGGTCGCTCGCGGACGGTTGGCGTTTCATTGAGCAGGTCAAAGATTCGACGCGAGGCCCCCAGGCCTTCCTGAAGTTGGGAGAAAAGGCCGGTAAAGCCTGCCACGGAACCGGCGATAAAGAGGCTGAGCAGAAGGAAGGCGATCAGGTCACCTGCGGCTAATGCACCCGCGATCACCTGACGCCCACCGAACCAGAACACGGCGGTGATGCCACCGAACATCGCGAAAATGACCGTTGGAATGAACCATGCCCGCACCAGCACGCGGCTTAATGCGAGGTTGTATGAACGCTCGATGCCGTTTCGGTAACGCTCTTCCTCGACCGCTTCTGAGGTGAACGCTTGCACCATGCGGATGTTCGCGATCGCCTCTTCGGCGTCCGCGTTCGCGTCCGCGACAGCATCCTGAAACCTTCGTGACAGCCGCCTTAGGCGCCGTGCAAACGCCGCGCCCGCGAGGATGGTCGGGGGGACCACGGCAAGCATCAGTAGGGTGAGCGGGACGTCAATGTAGAAAAGTGCGGCGGTGGCACCGACCAAGGTCACCGTTTGGTTTGTAAATTGAGCGAGGGCGCTGGAGACGAGTGATTGGACGGTGCTGACGTCACTGGTGAGCCTGGATGTGATCTCTCCGGTTTTGCGCTGCATGAAGAACTGCGGCGAAAGGTGCAGTAAATGGCCGTAAAGCCTGGTGCGCAGCGTGGCCACCACCCGTTCGCCGATACGGCCAAGCAACCACACGCGAACGAAGTTAAACGCTGCCTGTGCGGCAAACACGCCCGCCAGCAGCAGGGCGATGCGGTTGATGCGTTCTCCCGCCATCGCCTGGTCACCAAACGCCTCGTTGAATAGGTCACGCGCGAGCAGTGGGAAGGCAAGCTGAAGCAAGCCGGCTGCCACGGTCGACGCCATGGCGACGACAAGCCAAGTGCTGTGGGGTCGCACCAGGCTTGCGAGTTGCCGCAATTGTGAAGGAGCGGGTGTTTTGGCACGCCCGGTTCGGGTCACGCCCAATCATAATGCGCTGTGCCGTGCATGGGGGTGCACGGCACAGCAAAACGGGAAACGTCTTGTCGCTTGGGGCGCTAGCCTTTCACGCTCCCAGCGGTGAGGCCTTCAACAATCCGGTTTTGGAAGACAAGGACGAGGATGACGAGCGGCACGGTGACCGTCACGGCGGCCGCCATGATCTCACCAAACGGTTCTTGCCTGGCGACCTCGCCGGTAAACAGGGCGATGGCCACCGGGATCGTGCGTGACTGCTCCTCGATGACGGTGAACGTCAAGGCGAACAGGTACTCGTTCCACGCTTGAATGAACGCCAGCAGACCGGTCGTGACCAAAGCAGGGGCGGTCAACGGAAGCAGGACGTGCCTGAACGCTTGCATCATGGTGGCACCATCCACCTGAGCGGCCTGCAATAGGGAGGCAGGCAGGCCTCTGAAGAACGAGGTGAGCACCCAAACGGTAAACGGCAGGGTGAAGAGCATGTAGGTCAGGATCATGCTGGGCATGGCGCTGATGCCAAGGAAGCGGATCACGGCATACAAACCGGCGAGCACAGCGATCTGTGGAAACATCGTCATCGCCAAGATCAGGTAAAGCGAAGGCGTGCGGCCACGAAACCGCATTTTGCCGAGGG
>PR_CR_10_Liq_1_inCRDRAFT_1002033_pt1 | contig 10660 bp, 8 predicted proteins | sample PRCRCaboRojoPR_3_FD_10241 | JGI IMG/M metagenome (IMG submission 10241) | reverse complement strand
CGCGCCCATCGGGCTCGCCATGATGCTTTGCGGGATCGGCGGGCTCTACCTTGCCACGGGGGACACGAATATCGTGCTCTCCAAGCTCAAGTCCGAGACCTACTCGACCTTTTCCAGCTATTCGCTGTCGATCATCCCGATCTTTCTGCTGATGGGCCAGTTCGCGACCCTGTCGGGCATGTCCTCAGCCTTGTTCAAGGCGGCCGAAAGCTGGCTGGGCCACCGCAAGGGCGGTGTCGCCATGGCCTCGGTCGGGGCCTGCGCGGGCTTCGGCGCGATCTGCGGCTCGTCGCTTGCCACTGCGGCCACGATGAGCCGCGTAGCCCTGCCCGAACTGCGCCGCTACGGCTATTCGGGGGGCTTTTCCACCGCCACGCTGGCGGCGGGCGGGACGCTGGGCATCCTGATCCCGCCCTCGGTGATCCTTGTGATCTACGCCATCCTGACCGAACAGAACATCGCCAAGCTGTTCCTTGCCGCGTTCGTGCCCGGCCTTCTGGCCGCCATCGGCTACATGATCACGATCTCGATCTATGTGCGGCTGCACCCCGATTCCGCCGGCACGCGCGACCCCATCCCCTATGCCGAGCGCATACGTGCGCTGATCGATGTCTGGCCCGTGCTCCTGGTTTTCGGCCTTGTCGTGGGCGGCATTTACCTGGGCTGGTTCACGCCCACCGAGGGCGCGGCCGTGGGCGCGGCGGGCACGGGGCTCATCGCGCTGCTCAAGGGCAACCTGAACTGGGCGGTCTTCCGCGACAGCATCATCACCACCGCCGTATCGACCGCGATGATCTTTTTCATCGTGTTGGGCGCGGGCTTCTACAACAGCTTTCTGGCCCTGACACAGGTGCCGCAGGAACTCTCGAACTGGGTGCTCGCCAACGGCTTCACGCCGATGATGGTGCTTTGCATGATCCTGCTGTTCTATCTGGTTTTCGGCTGCCTCATGGACAGCCTGTCGATGATCCTGCTGACGATCCCGATCTTCTATCCCGTGATCTCGGTCATGGATTTCGACCTGGTGAATCTGGCCGCGATGCAGGCCGAGGCCGCGCGCGAGGTGCTCGCCGCGGGCATACCCGAGGGCATGACGCAGGACATGCTGAACTCGATCCAGACCGCCATCGCCAATGGTGCGGAACTGACACGCGAGCAGCTGCGCGCGCTTGACCTGCGGATCAACGAACGCTTCGCCATCCGGCTCGAGACCGAGTATGTGGCGATCTGGTTCGGCATTCTGGTGCTGATCGTGGTCGAGGTCGGGCTGATCACGCCGCCCGTGGGCATGAACCTGTTCATTATCAACGCCATGGACCGGCAGACCAGTATGATCGACACCTACAAGGCCGTGATGTGGTTCGTCACCTCGGACCTGTTGCGCGTGGTCATCCTGGTCATGTTCCCGGCGATCACGCTTTTCCTGCTGTAAAGGCCAAAGACCCACAAAGAGGAGACACGCGATGCAGATCGAGGGACAGGGCGCCATCGTCACCGGCGGCGGCAGCGGTTTGGGCGCGGCCACCGCGCGCGAGCTGGCGCGGCGCGGGGCAAAGGTGGCCATTCTCGACTATGACGCCGAAAAGGCGCGCGCCATGGCCGAAGAGATCGGCGGGGTCTCCTTCCATGTCGATGTCGGCGATGCCGAGGCCGTGGGTCACGCGGTCGACCAGGCGGCCGAGGCCTTTGACGGCAACCTGCGCATCGCCGTCAGCTGCGCGGGCATCGGCCTCGCCGCGCGGGTCGTGGGGCGCGAAGGCAAGCTTTCCATCGACCTTTTCGAGCGGACGATCCGCGTGAACCTGATCGGCACCTACAACGTGATGAGCCATGCCGCCCGCCACATGGTCGAATGCGACCCGCTGGACAATGGCGAACGCGGCGTGGTGATCAACACCGCCTCGGTCGCCTGGCAGGACGGACAGGTGGGCCAGGCGGCCTATTCGGCCTCCAAGGGCGGGGTGGCGGCCATGGCGCTGCCCGCGGCGCGCGAGTTCGCGCAGCACGGCATCCGCGTGATGACCATTGCGCCGGGGCTCTTCTACACGCCCATGATGGAAGGGCTGCCCGAGGACGTGACCGAAAAGATCACTGCCAACATCCCCTTCCCCGCCCGTCTGGGCGATCCGGCGGAATATGCCCTGATGGCCGCCCAGATCGTCGAGAACGCCTATCTCAACGGGACCACGATCCGGCTGGACGGCGCCGTGCGCCTGCCCCCGCGCTAAAGCGTCTCGGCCCGGTGAACATGGCGGAGCGTCAGGTCCGCCTCCAGAGCCAGGAAATCCGCCCGCGCCCCGGGCTTGAGCGAGCCGAGCGCGGGCCAACGCCCGATTGTCTTGGCAGGCACCCGGGTGGCGCAACCCAGCGCGGCCTCGACCGGCACATCGGCAAACGCCATCAGGTTGCGCATCGCCTGGGGCAGGCTCAGATCCGCCCCGGCAAGTGTGCCATCCTCCAGCCGCAGCGTGCCGTCCCGGCGCAACACCCGCCGCCCGTTCAGGTCGAACGCGACGTCCTCGGTCCCGAAGGGCGCCATGGCATCGGTGACCAGAAACAACCGATCCTGGGGCAGCAGCCTGTCCGCGACCATGCGAATGTTCTGGGCATGCACATGGTGTCCGTCGGCAATGAGCCCCGCCCGCAGACGGTCGTCCATCAGGGCCGCCCCCACCACGCCCGGATCGCGCCCGCCGATCTGGCGCATCGCGTTGAAAAGATGCGTCACGCAAGCCGCCCCGGCCTCAGCCGCCGCCGCACAGGCGTCAAAAGACACCTCTGCATGACCGATCGAGACAATGACCCCGGCCCGGTTCAGCGCCTCGATCTGCTCGGGCGTCGCGGCCTCTGGCGAGAGCGTGACTTTGAGCACCGGCAGCCTTCCCGCGGCCTTGCACAGGAACCCAAGGTCAGCCTCGGTCATCGGGCGGATCAGATCGCCCCGATGGGCACCCTTGCGCGCGGGCGACAAATGCGGGCCCTCCAAATGCAGCCCAATGATGCCGGGAACACCTGCCGCACAGGCCTCCGCCACCGCCGCGACCGCCTGGGAACGCACCGCATCGGTATCGGTGATGAGCGTCGGCAACAGCGCGGTGGTCCCCGCCGCGCCATGGGCCTGTGCGATCCGGCGCAGCCCATCGACCGTGGGCGCGTCGCTCAGCATCACCCCGTCGCCGCCATTGACCTGCAGATCGACGAAGCCCGGTGCGATCAGCGGCACCGGATCGGCCCAATCCGCGCCCGCAGGCACCTCTCGCACGGCAGCGATGCCTGCCACCCGCCCGGCCTCGACCAGCAGAACGCGGTTTGCCTGCATCGTCTCGCCGTCGAAAATCCGATCCGCCGGATAGGCCCTGATCGCGCTCATGCCCTGCCCTTTCGCCTTTGCCCCAAGAACGCGCGCCTTTGGCCCAAGGTCAAGCCGTGCGGTCTGGCCCTTGGCCGGAAAAACTGGAATACGGTCCCGAACCAACGACCGAAAGGGACAGGCAAATGACCACCCCCCATGTCCTCATCGCCGGCGCCGGGATCGGCGGGCTGGCCACCGCGCTCACCCTGCACCAGATCGGCGTGCCCTTCACGGTCTACGAACAGGTGGCCAAGATCAAACCCACGGGCGTGGGCATCAACCTGCAGCCCAATGCCGTGCGCGAGCTTTATGATCTGGGCATCGGGGCCGAGGCGCTGGACCGCGTCGGACTGCCCGCGCGCGAATGGGCGCTGGTGGGGCTGAATGGCAACGACATCTATGCCGAGCCGAGGGGCCTCGATGCGGGCTATGACTGGCCGCAATACGCCGTGCATAGAGGCCAACTGCAGATGCTGCTTTATGAGACGCTGATCCGCCGTGCCGGTCCCGAGTCTGTGAAACTGGGCCGCAAGATCACCGGCTATGCTCAGGACGCGGGCGGCGTGACGGCGCAAATTGCAGGCCCGGACGGGGTGGCCGAGACGGCCAAGGGCACGCTGCTGATCGCCGCCGACGGCATCCATTCCGCCGTGCGCGCACAGATGCATCCAGGCCAGCCGCCGATCCATTGGGGCGGCGCGCTCATGTGGCGCGGCACCACCCAGGCCAAGCCGATCCGCACGGGGTCGAGCTTTGTGGGTCTCGGCACCCACGCGCACCGGATGGTGATCTACCCGATCTCGCCCGCCGATCCCGACACGGGCCTCGCCACGATCAACTGGATTGCCGAGGTCACGGTGGACCCGGCGACCGGCTGGCAAAACCGCGGCTGGTTCAAACCGGTCGAGATCGACGATTTCATCCATCATTTCGAGGGCTGGACCTATGACTGGCTCGACGTGCCCGCGCTGATCCGCGGTGCCGATATCGCCTATGAAAACCCGATGATCGACCGCGACCCGGTGGACACCTGGGTCGATGGCGCGGCCGCGCTCATGGGCGACGCGGCCCATGCGATGTATCCCACGGGATCGAACGGGGCGAGCCAGGCCATCATCGACGCGCGCGAACTGGGCGCGGCCATGCTGGCCCATGGCGTGACGCCCGCCGCGCTTGCCGCCTATGACGCCAAGCTGTGCGGCCCGGTCAGCGCACTGGTGCTGCGCAACCGCGGCGCGGGGCCCTTTGGCCTGCTCAACCTCGTGAACGACCGCTGCGGCGGCACCTTCGACGATATCGACGACGTGATCCCACCTCAGGAACGCGCCGCGTTCATGGCCGGCTACAAATCCGCCGCCGGTTTCGCCAAGGACGCGCTGAACGCAGCCCCCCCGACCATCGCGACGGGAGCGAAGGTGGCGCTTTGACGCCACCGACCGGGCTGGATTATCAGAGAGAATGGTGCGGTCGAGAAGACTCGAACTTCCACGGGAGTTACCCCACAGCGACCTCAACGCTGCGCGTCTACCAATTCCGCCACGACCGCACTGTCAGGCTTGGTGATCGGGTCTTTAGACAAACCCGCCCAGCACCTCAAGCACAAAATCATGCGATCCGAAAGGCGTTTGGGTTGCGCCGTGCCCAGATCAGGCCAAGCGCGACGCAACCCGCCGCGATCACCCACCAGCCCTGCTCCCAATGCGCGCCCAGGAGCGCGCGGTTCAGGGTACGGCCGGCGATGAAGTTCAACAGGCCTGCAACACCGATGCCGCCGAACCAGAGCCCTTCGAACGCGGCCCTGTGACCCGCGATATCTCCGGCCCGGGCCAGGACGATCCCGCGCCACAGGCTCCACAGGGCCATGACCGAAAAGACGTGCAGCGGCCCGACCGGCCCGACGATCCGGATCACGCTGGGCATGAAAAAGCCGGTCAGGGCAAGACCCGCCATGGACACGACCCAGACATAGCCCATCCGCCTGTGCCACGGCCCAGGCGGAAGCCAGAACAACACCAGCGTCCCCACCAGAACCGAGGGGATGGCGAAAAGCAGGTGCAGCCGAATGGCAAGCTCTGCGTCGAGAACGGGATCGAGTGACATGCCGGACCTTTCGATTTGGCGAAGCGGGTGCGCTTGGCTATGTCTTAGGGACGCCGTGTCCGCCCGGCCCAGCATGGGTGTGCCAAATGACGAGAGGCCTTCGTGAACGACCCCGCCCCGCAATCCGCGCTTCGTGAATGGCGGTCCCATATGGCGCATCCCGCGCGGGCGGTGGCGCTTTTGGGTACGGCGGTGATCCTGGCGCTCATGGGGCCCTTCCAGACCGCGGAAGTGATGCGGCCCCTGCCGCGCCTGGGCTATTGGCTGGTGCTTGTCGGGATCAGCTACGCGGCCGGCTATGCCGCGAACCGGATCGCGCAGCAGCTGGCCCCGGACCATCTCATCCAGCGGATCGCGATCGCGGGCAGTCTGACGGGGCTCGCCGTTCTGGCACTGGTCTGGCTGATCAACGGGCTCGGGCTCGACTACTGGGCGCGCGGCCGCGACCTGGCGATGCTGGCGCTCAACGTGCTGGTCATCGCCGCGATCATCTCGGCGGTGTTCCAGGTCGCCTATGCCACCGATGCCGAACCTGCTCCTGATCCGGTCGCCGGGGCCGTGCAGCCGCCCTGCATTCTGGACCGCCTGCCGCTCGACAAGCGCGGGCCGCTTCTGTCCCTGAGCGTCGAGGACCATTATGTCCGGGTGCGCACCGGCAAGGGCGAAACGCTCGTGCTGATGCGGCTGTCGGATGCGATTCGCGAAACCGGCGATGTGGCGGGCGGCCAGGTCCACCGCTCGCATTGGGTGGGCTGGAACGCGGTCCGCACAGCCCGGCGCCAGGGCGACCGCGCGATCCTGACCCTGGCCGATGGCAGCGCGGTGCCCGTCGGCCGTGCCAACCTGCCCAAGATCAGAGAGGCGGGGCTTTTGCCCCGGTAGACAGCCATGTTCGACTGGATCATCTCAGACAGCCCGGTGCCCTATCCCGAGGCCCTGACCGAGATGGAGGCGCGTGTCGCCGCCATCGCCGAGGGACGTGCGGATGAAGCCGTCTGGCTGCTGGAACACCCGCCGCTTTACACGGCGGGCACCTCGGCCCGCCCCGAGGATCTGACCGATCCGGGCCGCTTCCCGGTCTACGAGGCCCGGCGCGGCGGGAAATACACCTATCACGGACCCGGTCAGCGGGTGGTCTATGTCATGCTCGACGTGGGCCGCCGGGGCCGCGACGTGCGGCGTTTCGTCGAACAGCTCGAGGCCTGGGTGATCGACACGCTGGACAGTTTCAACATCCGGGGCGAGATTCGTCCGGGCCGCGTCGGCGTCTGGGTCCAGCGCCCCGAAAAGCCGCTGCTGCCCGATGGCACCCTTCGCGAGGACAAGATCGCCGCGATCGGCATCCGCCTACGCCGCTGGATCAGCTTTCACGGCATCTCGATCAACGTCGATCCGGATCTGGAGCATTTTTCGGGCATCGTGCCCTGCGGGATCCGCGAGCACGGAGTAACAAGCCTGGTGGACCTGGGGCTGCCGGTCACGATGGACGATCTCGACACGGCGCTGCGGCGCAGCTTCGCCACCCATTTCCCGGCCCCGGCAATGGCCCGGCCGGAAGATGCGCCTTGCGGGTGACCTTGGCCCGCTTGCCCACGGTGATCGCCCCGATCCCGACGGACCGCACCTGGGCTTTGTAGACTTCCATGCTCAGCGCCCGGCCCATGGAATAGGCCAGCATCACGGTCGAGGCCATCGCGTTGTAATTGGCGTTCGAGGACGCGAGGAAGTATTCCTCTTCCTTGAAGCCGCGGCGAAAGGTGATCTCGATCCCGTTGTTCTTGACGAGATAGGATTTCACCTCGCCCTGAACGCCCCAGATGTCGATATCTCCGCTAAACAGTTCTTGTGTTGGCATGGGAACCTCCTTGTCCGCCGCGAACCTGTTGGCCGCGCCTAATCCGCCATCATCACATTCAGGATCGGCGCAAAATCGACGTTTTGCGCGCGCTCGGCCATGGGCTCCGGGTCACCGGGCACCAGGCGGCGCTGGCCCGAAACCGTTCGGGGCGTCCACTCGGTGCGCACGGGCAGCTCCGATCGGTCATTGTCGGGATAGTGCCACGAGACCATCCGCGCCGTGCCGCGCACGACCTCCACCGCCCAGATCAGGTTCTGGAACCGGCCCGCCGCACCGCTGTTGATGTAGCGGGCATGGATGTGGTTGTCGTCAGGGTGCCGGGCGCGCAGGCGCGGCTCGTGCGAATGGCCCAGCACCACGGTCGGTGGTGTCGTCTCGCCCCATATCGCGGTGTCGTCCAGAAAATCGCTCAGCGTGATCTCGTCCATATGGCGGAACTTGAACCACCGGCGGCCCGACCCGATTTCCTCGGCAATCCCCGCGGAATTCCGCGAGGCGAAATACTCCATCGCGATGTTCTTGCCGGTGACGCCTTCGAAGAACCATTCCGGGTCCACGATGGTGAAGGTCGCGGTCAGGGCGGTGGTCGCGCGCGCTGCGGTCAGAACCGTGCCTGCCGTGCCGTAGAGCACCGCAACCCCGGCCAGGGCGGCGATCTGCAGCGGAGTGAGGCTGCGCGGGTCGATCCCCACCAGCTCGTTCAGAACGGGCCGTCGGCCATCCAGCATGTCTTGCAGGAAATCCACGTTCTCGGGCCATTTCCAGGTCCGGTCCGGACCTTCGAAGGCCCAGGCGCCCGATTGCGAAAAGGTCTCGCCCAGATAGGGGGCGATGTCGGGCGTACAGGAATGATCGAATTGGTGCCCGTGGCAGATACAGTAGCGATGCCGCCCTGGCTGAGACAGCAGCATGACCTCGGACGGGGTGTCGAAGGCGTATCCTGTCATCTGTCGGATGATGTCCATCAGGTCATGGTCCATCAGCGCCACATCGTGGTTGCCGACGATCTTGTGATAGCGCCCGCGTGCGGCGAAGCCGGTCCAGATGGCGTCGTAATAGTCACGGTTGTCGGCCACGATCAGGCGCAATTGCGCACGGATCTTCTGGGCGCGGTAGTCGAATATCTTGGGCCAGTCCCATTCCTTGGTCCCGCCATCGGCCTCGAGCTCGGCCATGTCGGGCTCGTGGATCAAAAGCTCCTCAAGATCGCCATTCTCCACGAGGTGCCAGTTCTGGCGCGCGTAGTGATTGGTCAGGATATCGAGGTACAGCGCCTTGTTATGCGGCGAAAAGAAATCCTGGCGGCTGTTCGCATCAAAGATGTGGTGATCCGAGAAGATAACGTAGCTGTCCCGCACATCGCGGCGACGGACATGGCGCATGCCCTCGATGCTACGGTCGACAAAGGTGCGACCCGGGCGCATCGGATCAGGAAAACGTCGTTCCGGCACAACCACATCTTCGGCCGGCCGTCCGGGAGGCACCGCGTCGCAGATCAGCTTGATCGCCCGCACCCGCGACGCGATCTTGTCGTCGATCTCGTCGTGATGGTCTTTTTCCCAGGCGCGCGCCTTGCGGAACAGTTCGTAAAACGCGTTGTACTCGTCCACATCGCCCTGCAGCCCAAGCTGCGATGCGCACCCGCGCAGGACTTCGCGTTGAAACTTCAAAACATTGAAAGCCATATGCGTACTTTCAAAAACGGTCGCGCCACGTGGGCGCGAAAGAACGAAAATATCTAAACTCTGAGGCGAAGGTACCACGGGTTGGCCCCACGCCAAAGCGTTATTGCCGCCCGCCAGCGCACAAGGCCCAAAGCGGCGGACCCAACCGGGACCGCCCCCGCCTGCGACAATATATGTTGATCTGTGTCAAATATGCGGATTGCCGTGTCTTTTCTCTCATTCTAGAACGTGAATGATTTCACCGCACGGGGCGTCCTGACTCTCGTGGCGGTCACACACCAGCAGGAGGCAAGACATGGCAGACGCCGCCATTCACGGCCACGAGCATGAAGACGAGCGGGGCTTTTTCACCCGCTGGTTCATGTCCACGAACCACAAGGATATCGGTATCCTTTACCTCGTCACCTCGGCGATCGTGGGCTTCATCGCAGTGGCCTTCACCGTTTACATGCGCATGGAGCTCATGGAGCCCGGCGTACAGTACATGTGTCTCGAGGGTGCGCGTTTCACCGCCGCGGCCGCCGGCGAATGTACCCCGAACGGCCATCTCTGGAACGTTCTGATCACCGGCCACGGCATCCTGATGATGTTCTTCGTGGTGATTCCGGCGCTCTTCGGCGGGTTCGGCAACTACTTCATGCCCCTGCAGATCGGCGCGCCGGACATGGCGTTTCCGCGTCTGAACAACCTCAGCTACTGGCTGTACGTCACGGGCACCACCCTGGCGATCTGTTCGGTCCTGGCACCGGGCGGCAACGACCAGCTGGGCTCCGGCGTGGGCTGGGTGCTGTACCCGCCGCTGTCCACCAACGAAAGCGGCTTCTCGCTCGACCTCGCGATCTTCGCGGTCCACGTCTCGGGCGCATCGTCGATCCTGGGGGCGATCAACATGATCACCACCTTCCTGAACATGCGCGCGCCTGGCATGACGCTCTTCAAGGTGCCGCTGTTCTCGTGGTCGATCTTCGTCACCTCGTGGCTGATCCTGCTGGCGCTGCCGGTTCTGGCCGGTGCCATCACCATGCTGCTGACCGACCGCAACTTCGGCACGACCTTCTTCGATCCGGCCGGCGGCGGTGACCCGGTGCTCTACCAGCACATCCTGTGGTTCTTCGGCCACCCCGAGGTCTACATCATCATCCTGCCCGGCTTCGGCATCATCAGCCATGTGATCGCGACCTTCTCGCGCAAGCCGATCTTCGGCTACCTGCCGATGGTCTGGGCGATCATCGCGATCGGTGTTCTGGGCTTCGTCGTGTGGGCGCACCACATGTACACCGTCGGCATGTCGCTGACCCAGCAGTCCTACTTCATGCTGGCCACCATGGTGATCGCGGTGCCCACGGGCGTGAAGGTGTTCAGCTGGATCGCGACGATGTGGGGCGGCTCGGTCGAGTTCAAGACGCCGATGCTCTGGGCGTTCGGCTTCCTGTTCCTGTTCACCGTGGGCGGTGTGACCGGCATCGTTCTCAGCCAGGCGGGCGTGGACCGTGCCTACCATGACACCTACTATGTCGTGGCGCATTTCCACTACGTGATGTCGCTGGGTGCCGTGTTCGCGATCTTTGCCGGTATCTACTTCTATTTCGGCAAGATGACCGGCCGCCAGTATCCGGAATGGGCAGGCAAGCTGCATTTCTGGATGATGTTCATCGGCTCGAACCT
>PR_CR_10_Liq_1_inCRDRAFT_1002032_pt1 | contig 10662 bp, 12 predicted proteins | sample PRCRCaboRojoPR_3_FD_10241 | JGI IMG/M metagenome (IMG submission 10241) | reverse complement strand
CTTGGTGGTCTCGCAGGCGGCCAGCGTGAGCGTGGCCAGGAAAAGCAAGGTCAGACGGTTCATCGGATCCCCATTCGCAGGCGCAGACATCCGACGGACCGCGATGGCGTGCCGGACCGCTCAGAGGATGACCGGAAAGACCGGCAACAATCAAGCGCCTGAAGCCCGTGCTCCGAAAGTACCGGACCGGTCTCGCGGCGCGTGCCGGGTGCGCGACGGATCGCGGCGCCTTCCCGGACCTGTCCGGGCCGTCAGCCGGGACGTGCCGCGCAAGCGATGCTTCGGCGGGGCAAGACCGTCATCGACCGGGAAGGATCCCTGGTAGGCCCGGAGGGACTCGAACCCTGCTTATATTGTTTAAAATCAATTACTTAAAAGCTATTTTGTAACCATGTAACGGACGAAAAACTGGTCCTTCAGATCGCTATTCAAGGCCAAGTTTGGAACCATGTAAAGCGACTTCGTGACTGGGCGATTCTGCTCATTGCAGAAAATGAATCACCAGACCTTGCGTAACCCCTCTCGGAGGCAAAAGAGCCCCCTCCCCGACCGGCGATGCGCCAATCTCAAGGTCCCGTAAGACGCTCCCGAAAGATCCCCATCAGGCCGTCGCTATAGAGAAAGCAAGCAGCAGATGAGCTGCGCAGCGACACTGATAAGGAGACGATCATGCCCAAAAAGCCTTACGAAGATACGCGGCTCGCGAAGTATATTGCCAAGCGCATCCTGGAGCTGCGCCCGAGCAAGTCCCAGGTCGAAATAGCCGTCGAGGCCGGGTTCGTGAGCCGCAACATGCTCTCGATGCTGAAGTCCGGATCCAGCAAGCTGCCTCTGGACCGTGTTCCGAGCCTTGCCCGTGCTCTCGAGTGCGATCCGGCTTACCTCCTGCGCTTGACGCTGGAGCAGGTGGAAGGCGACACTGCCGCGAACGCGCTCGTGGAGATCATGGGGACGCCGGTGACGGTGAACGAGCAGAGCTGGCTCTACGAGCTCCGGGAGGCCTCCGACCACACGGATCCGCGGATGACGACGCGCAGCCGGGCAGCACTCCGGGGGATCTTCGGCAAATGAGCGGGACAAGCATGACGACGGACGTGTCCAACATCATCACGCGTCCCGAACGGCATGCGCCGGGGTTCGGGCCGCCGGAGTTGACGGCGAACGAAATTGCCTGGGTCGAGTTCCTGCGGATGATCTGTAACGGACGGGATATTGGGCCGTCGTTGCGGGGCGTGAGGCTGTTAAGAAGATTGTGCGATGCGGTATAGAACGCCCGCTTAACTGACGCGGATAGTCCCGGCCTGCCACTCACGATCAAGATGCAACTGTCCTAGGATTGCTGGCGCGCTGTTTGCCGCGACGAACCGATTGTCATGCCTGGCCATGGTTGAAGTTTCGCATGTGTGCCTAAGGTAATGTGACACCAACATCACCAAGGAGCCGGATTGCCATGCACTTGAACGCGGATTTCAACCAGCGGGCGCTGGTGCGTTTCGACGACGGGGAATGGGTCGCCTCGCCCATGTCCGGGGTCTGGCGCAGAATGCTCGACCGGATCGGCGACGAGGTGGCCCGGGCCACCACCATCGTGCGGTTCGATCCCGGCAGCGCGTTTTCTCCGCACACCCATGACGGGGGCGAGGAATACCTGGTGCTCGAAGGCACCTTCCAGGACGAAGACGGCGATTTCCCGACCGGCTCATACGTGCGCAACCCGCCGACCTCTTCGCACACGCCGGCGGCGCGGGACGGGGCGACGATCCTCGTCAAGCTGCACCAGTTCGATCCCGCCGATCGCACGCAGGTCCAGATCGACAGTAACGCCGTCGCGTGGTCCGAGACCGCCCCTGGCGTCGAGACGCTTCTGCTCCATGAAGACGCGCGTGAGCGGGTGGTGATGGAGCACTGGGCCCCCGGCACGACGCGGCAGCTGGATGCCTCGGGCGGGCTCGAGATCTTCGTGATCACGGGAGCGCTGTCCAACGGGACCGATAGCTTGACCGCGTGGGACTGGCTGCGCCTGCCCGTGGGTAGCACATTCGAGGCGACGGCCGGTGCCGAGGGCACGCTCCTCTGGATCAAGACGGGGCACCTGCGGCAGATGAGAGAGGCGGCCGGGTGAGCCTCGAGACGGACGTGTGCATCATCGGCGCCGGGCTTTCGGGGCTCGCACTGGCAAGCGCCCTGCGGGCCGAGGGGCGTGACGTGACGGTGCTCGAAGCGCGGGACAGGCCGGGCGGACGGGTTCTGTCGCCCGGCGGCTATGACCTGGGGCCGTCCTGGATCTGGCCGCACAACCTTCGCATGCTGGCGCTTCTCCGCCGTCTTGGCCTCGACTGCTTTGAGCAACACGCGGCCGGGCGTCTCGTCTTCGAGGATGCCGCAGGTGCGATCCGCCGCGACCTCGACTTCGCCACAATGGGGGGTGCGCTGCGTGTCACAGGCGGGCTGGCACTGGTCACTGACGCCCTGGCCGCGGAGCTTGGCGACAGCCTGCGCGTCTCTTGCCCCGTGCACCGGGTCACGGAGGACGCCGATGGTGTTGAGGTCACAACAGAGGATGACACCATACGTGCGGCGCGCGTCGTGCTCGCCCTGCCGCCGCGGCTGGCCGAAGGGTTGGGGGTCGCCGTGCCCGACGTGCCGACCTGGATGGCCGGGCACGCCAAGCTGGTCGCGACCTACCCGGCGCCCTTCTGGCGAGCAGACGGCTTGAACGGCGACGCGATCTCGCATCGCGGGCCGCTGGCCGAGATCCATGACGCATCGCCGGCCGGTGCGGAAACGGGCGCGCTCTTCGGCTTTGCCCATCCCGGCGCCGCGCGTCGGTCGGAATTCCGCGATGCGGCCCTCGACCAACTTGCGCGTCTCTTCGGCCCCAGCGCGGCAATGCCGGACGAGGTGATCGTAAAGGACTGGAGCACCGACCCTGCAACGGCAACCCGCGCCGACTGGACGCCGCCGCCCGGGCACCCAGTCTACCAGGGCTTGCCACAGACCGACCGCCTGGTCTTCGCCGGGACCGAGGCGTCGTCCGAGGATGGCGGGTTTCTCGAAGGTGCGCTGGCGGCTGCCGAGGCCGCCCATGCGAGCCTTGGCGCTGTGGCGGGCTGATATCCTGTCAATCGGCATCCAACCGGCCCCCAATCGGCGTCCGAAAGCAACCCCTGGCACACGTGTAGCTGGCCCGATGCGGCGTAGCTTCCAGGTGGCGCAGCCGGATCGGTCCAGCGGGCCACCAGGTGTTACGCTCGGGTTTTGAGGCTCCCTGCTTTCGCTACCAATCACGATGATCTAGCAGTGGTGGGTGACGCTATCGAGCAGTGCCGCTTGGTCGATGATCTCGGGGCTTGTCTTAAAGTAGCGAAAGGAGCCCGGCCTGGGCATCCCGCAACGCGAGGCAAAGCCCCTGCCCGGCTCAAGCGGGTTTCTTCGGGTAGTGCCCCCGCTATTGATTATGTAGGTGCATGACCTTCACGGTCGCCATCAGCCTGTTCCGCAACGCGCTCATCGTCATCTAAATGGTAAGGAGCGATAAGAGGCTCCGCCGGGAGTCTCCATACACTGTTGATCCGCTGTATCATGGCGAGTGTAAGTCGGCGCTTCCGATTCATGACCTCAGACGCTCGACTCTTCCCACCGATAATTTTGCCAAGATCAGCCTGCTTGAAGCCACGCAAAACCATATACTCGCGGATCGTCTCGACCGGATCAGGTGCCTCGATCGGATAGTTCTTATTTTCATATGTCTCGATTAGATCGGTCAGCACGTCGAACCGGTCAGCCTCGGGCGTATCGGGCACTGGCGGATTGTCGAAATACTGCTCGATCTCGGCCAGCGCCCAGTCAAGGTCTGCATCATTTTTGATTGGTTTCACATCCATCAGATCGTCTCCACATCGATCTTGTCATACTCGGCGTGGGTCCCAACCCACTTTATCAACACTCGATAATACGGGTCATAAATAACGCGCCCTACAAGCCTGTATTTATTACCCCCAATATCCCAAACCACCCGGCTGTCTGCGACAAAATCAACTGTATTGCCAAACTGATCCTTTATGTCTTGGGGCTTGGTCCACATTGCACTGCTTGCAACGTGATACCAGACCTCCAGCGGTCCCTTCGCATTCGCATGCTTCTCCCAGAACTCTCGCAGTTTTCGCTTCGAAAGAACGCGCATCAGCCTCGCCTTGTTCCCATCACGGGAACTTACGCAATCCATATAGTTCCCAGAACGGGAACCTGTCAAGCTCCTCACTGGCTACTGTCAGATCAATCGAAAGCGAATGCTCTTCCCGGCTGGAGAGGCTGCGTTCCTGGTTGAAGAGATTGTGGACGGCGTCGACCTTCTGAAGACTTTGCATACGCCGGAAACCGAGCATCGCCCGCTCCCGTCTTCCTATTGGCAGGTGCGAATTCTCAGCTCGATTGTTGACCTGATCGGTTTCAAAGTGCCGCAAGCAGCACACTTACCGTCATGAAGATCAGGATCACCGAGCCGATCGTCCAGAGCGTCGCGCGCATGTCGTGCGTCTGTGCCGTCAGATAGGCCGCGAAATGCAGAAGGCGCGAGACAACATAGCCGTATAGCATCATCTGGGCGAAGAAGAGCGACGGCTCAGTTAGGACGTAGAGAAAACCAGCGACGAGGAAGAAGGGGAGGTTCTCAAGATCGTTTTGCTGGATCCGCCGGATCCGCTCCACCCGCTCGTCCGGCTCGATCTGCGTCTCCACCGGGTTCGGATTGAGCCTCGTCTTTTTCAGATCTTCCGGAGCTCTGAAGCCACCATTTACCTGCATCATCCGGACGACTGTCAGCCAGGACATCGCTACGGCCTTGAGGATCATCAGTGCCGCCGCGATGGCGTATGTGGCGATCAACGGGTTCTCGAGGCTAATGTGCACGGTCCATCCTCCCTGATGTGTTTGCGCGATCCACATGGTGACCAAAGGTGTCGAGGTGGTCCATACAGCGTGTTCACGGGCTGCAAGAGAGCATCTGGCCTAGGGTGTGTGGCCAGGCGCGCCAAGACTATCAGTCTCTGCCATCGCGCCGGATCTTGTGTAGAAGCTCAAACGTGTTCCGGCCTCAGAATCCTTGGAGACGCCAATGAGCGATCTCGATCGCCTCGATGCGTTCCTTTCCTCCGATGAAAGTCCAGATGACTGTCTGCTGCTGTCTGATCTGGATGGCTTCCTGCATGGTATCGCCTGTTCCCCCATACAGATCCCATCGGAGGAATGGATGTCCACAGCCCTGGGAAGCTCACCGGAGGATGTGCCGTCGTGGGTATTCGAGGCAATCGCCTCTCGCTACATGGAAATCTGCCAAGGTCTCATGATGCAGCGACCTGTGGTGGAACCGGTCTTCTGGGAAGCCAGGGAAGGGCACGTGATCGCCATGGACTGGTGCGAAGGCTTCATGTGGGCTGTCGAGCTTCGCATGGATCACTGGGAGCCCTTCATCAAGTCCGAAGACGGCTCCAAGGTCATGATGCCGATCCTCGTGCACATGTTCGATGATAAGGGGAACTCGGTTTTTGGACTGCCGCAGGAAGAAGTCGACGACGCCTTGGACTGGGCTGCCGAGGCTATCCCTCTCGTCGTGCCACTTATCTTTCGACAGCTGGCGCCCAGCAATTCCACCGGCGCCGTCGAGGACGAATAGGCCTGGGCACCGGTCTGGGGCGCGCAGTTTCTCAGTAGCGCGATAGCGCGGAGAATTGGCATCACGTCGTCAGCGACACAGGAACGCGCGGATCTTCCGCCGGGGTTAGGAATGGCTCGAAGTTCTTTCCTCGACATTTCGCCGGGTCCCAAGGCAGAGCGCGAAGTCCTAGAAAATCCGCGGAGGCGCGAAGGGGATGCTTTCTGGCGCCACCGTGGCATCATCATCGAAACCTCCCATCCATCCGGAGTTATGAAATCTGGACAGACGCCTTCCGAGAATAAGATGAGGGTGGACCATGTGGGCATAGCAGCGTGTGATCACCTCGGCTTCAACCAAGCCGTAATCGGCATCGCGCTCTCCGAAGTTATCAACGCGTTTTAGCGGCGCTATCGTGAGTAAGGAGGAGCTATTCCTGCGCCTGATCGTGATCAGCGGCAAGGAACCTGTCGATTTCAACCAGGCAGGTCGACCATACAGGTTCGCTGGGAACGAGAACGTGGTTCTGACAGTCGAGCAGATGGAACTCTGCGTTCTTCAGGCTGCGGGCGATAATCCTAGACTGCTCAGGGGGCTGCACCTGGTCGCCCGAAAAATGCATTACGAGCGCAGGGCATTCAATTTTATCGAGGCAATGCCTCACGTCGATCTCACCGATGATCTGCCGAAGCTCCGCCGCGACCTCCGCGGTCGCCGAGATCGCCTGCATCTGCATCAAGCTGTCGAGCTCCTCTCGCGTCGAGGATGGCATGAAAACCGTCGCGAGCGCCCGCATGAATGCCGAGTCTGGAACGCTCCATCCGCTCCGGATCATACCAACAATTGCGTCGGTAGTTTCCGGCTCTCCCCGCGCCGTGGATCCTTGAACGAGACCGCTCAAAAGGATGAGGCGGCTCACCCGGTCAGGCCTGCGGGCAGCGAAGGTAAGTGCCACGGGCACGCTCTGGCTCGTGGCGTAGATAGGGAAGCGGTCCAAACCAGCAGCGTCAGCGACTGCCTCCATGTCATCTGCCAGCTCTTCAACTGTCGCGCCGTTCATTTCCCTGTCGGACAAGCCCGTGCCCCGCGGATCGTAGCGGATCAGCCGTCGCCCGTGTGAGAAATGGTCCAGAAGAGGTCGCCACACAGGGCTAGACCAGTCGTGCTCCAGGTGGCTCAGCCAGTGCCCTCCGCGGATTAAAGGCGGGCCTTCGCCAGATTCAGCCCATGCAATGCCGGTGCCGTCGCGCGATGTCGTATAACGGATAACCTGATTTCGGCTGCCGTTAGAGGGCATATGCGTGAGCATTGGTGACGCTTCGTCGGAAACTTCCGAGACGGGGACGATGATCTGAAGTCCACGTCGCGGCACGGTGCGGATGATCTTTTGCCGTCTGCCGTCATCGCCAAGCACGGAACGCGCCGAGCTTATCCTTGCCGCAATGGTGGCATCTGAAACGATGCGGCCATCCCACACGTCAGCGATAAGGCCCTCGTAGCTCACCAGCTTTCCGCCGGCCGTAACAAGAGAAGCAATCAGATCGAAGACTTGCGGTTCGACATGCACTTCGTGGCCTCCCCGGCGCAAGATCCGGGTATCGAGGTCGAGTTCGGTATCTGCAAAGGCGAAGCGCATCTCTCAACTCTGCGCGGAACATGCCCCCATCTCAAGTTTTCCGAAGCTTCCCTTTAGACTTTTAAAGGTGGTCGAAAGCTCGCCTTCAAGCGGTCCAGCTCGGAGCAGCGCATAGTGTTCCTCAGCCGAGATGGAGGAACCCATGACTGAAATCACCCGCATTCGTCGCCGCGCTGACGGGTCAATCGACTCGACTTTCTACATTGCCAAGGGGCGAGCGTGCCGGAGCGTTGCCGCTCATGAACTGGCGAAAAAGACAAGGCGGCAAGCCCGACCAGTCCTGTTGAGCATCGCTGCTCTCCTTGCACTCCTTCCAATCCCCTTCCGAACATAGGTGGCGCGGTCCCGACGCCTGTATGCTGTGATCGGGGAGGCTTTAAGTGCCGAGCCGCCACCCAACGTGAAGGCGTTTGAGGTCACGTCTCCTGCTGCGTGACATCTCTCGATTGCACCTCCTAGCGCCAGGTTTTGGGCGGTTTTGGGGATGTCTCTCTTCTGTGGTATAATTAGATTCTAAGAGGAGGTCCAAAAAATGGCATTGGACGACTCTGACGACACGGACTTCGTGAAGTTCTGGAACCAAACTCTTGAACCGAAATTCACGAAGTATCGGCATATCCTACAAGGCGGATTATCGCGGCACTCTGCAGCCGTGATCCCGAAGCTGCCAATCAAGCCGGGCATGTCGGTCCTGGACGTCGGCTGCGGATGGGGGGACCTGTCGCTACAGGTTGCCGAAATGGTGGGCGGTGATGGCCGCGTCGTCGGGATCGACTGCGTCGACGCATTCCTCGAAGAGGCGCGCAAGGATGCAGCGCAATTCGGTATCAGCAACGTGGAATTCCGCCGCGGAGACGCCGAAATCGTGCTTCCTGAAAACGAGTTCGACTATGTCGTTTCCCGTTTCGGAACCATGTTCTTCGCAAACCCTGTCGCAGCGCTGCGCCGGATGCGCTGCGCGCTGAAGCCCGGTGGCAGGATGACACATATCGTCTGGCGGCGGCGCGAAGACAATCCGGCTTGGCAGGCCGCCAAGGATATTGCGCTCAAACACCTTCCCGCACCTGGCGATGATGCAGAGACATGCGGCCCGGGTCCGTTCTCGATGGGCAACAAGGATATGGTCGAAGCCATGATGGCGAGTGCCGGCTATGACGATGTGACCTTCGTCCGCGTGGACGACAAGATCATGGTCGGCACCACGCCGGATGAGTGCATCGCGTTTGCACTGGCGGTCGGTCCGGCCGGAGAGGTGTTCCGTGAAGCTGGAGAAGAGCTTGCCGAAACCAAGCGCCCGGAGATCGAAGCCGATATGCGGGCCTTCTTCGAGAGTCAGGAACGAGACGACAGAGGCATCTGGGTTCCAACATCCTCTTGGGTGATTTCCGCGCGGAACGCTGGCTGATCCTTAAGGCAGCTCTCCGAAGGACCAGTCTCCAGAGGACCGGAAAAGGCTCGAACCTTTCCTCTACGCTTAGCATATGGCCGAATCCCAATCGGCACCGCAAGTCCTACAAGATCCACGCGTGCGCTACGTGAAAGAAGTATAGCGACGCAATTGCTCCCGCATCGGAAACTCCCTCCGCCCTCCACACGGCAAGGAGTGTGCAAAAATAAAAAACGCACCTGAGACACGGTCAGAATCAGAAATTGTGATATTGATAAAGCTCGTTTCGTTATTCCCCATGACGACTGCACCTTCGGGCCAGCTTTTCCTCCAAGGCTGGCCCGTTTCATGTCCAAAATCGTGTTGCGAGTGCATCTGGGCCCAGAAACAAGCCGACAACGTTCTCTATAGCTCGAGCGCAAAGCAGCTTGCATGGCTGGCAAGAATCGCCGGAACAGACAAGCGAGATGATCCCGGTGTTGGACCATGGACCCCCGCCATGTTTTCGCCAAATTGTAAGACTGCGTGTCCCCAAGGCGCCGCCTCTCCGCAGGAACCAAGGCCGGCGAAATCCGATAATCATCAAGGGCTTTCCTGAAGCGCACACCTAATGGTTGTTCTTGTGGATAACCCTTCAGTCTTGGCGCCCAAGATCCGCCATATTTTGGCCTCAGACTTATTTCTAACGGCGCATCAATTCACGCGCGCAATTTCGCGCCTGGTTGCCGTTCAACGCACCCTCGGGTGCTGTTCGGTGAAATTCATGAATTGAACGGCCAGCAAGGGGTTCCGGGCGCCCAGGCGCCCGCGATCAAGCCAGTCTCTAGTCGTGGAGTCACATTGATCGAACCCGCAGCACGCGGCGCGGGGAAGGCCTCGTTTGGCCGGTTTTTGACAAGGAATTGACACACAAGCTTGGAGGGAAACCTCATGGACGTTCAAGATCTCATGGGCCGGGTCGTAGATGAGCTCTACGCAGGGTTGACCGGCGGATCGGCGGAACTGCCGCTGCCAAGCAGGACGAAGATCAACTGGGTTCTGCCGGGCATCCCTCTTCACGAGAGCTTCTTCGACTTCGCCATTGCCGGTCCTTACGCCGGGCCGAGTCCGGCCACGCTCGATGACTTCGAGAAACTGATGAAGACTATCGCCGGCGACGAAGACGATGACGAGGGCGAGGGCGGCGAGGAGATGAGCCGTGCGCAGGTGCTCGAGGAAGCCAAGCGCATGTATCAGCAGCATCTGCTGGGAACATGGGAGCAGTGGTCGCGCCTGGTGGATTTCATCCCACTGATGAACCCAGACGAGGAGGAAATGACCTGGTCTTCGAGCAGCGATCAGGGCTCCCAGGGGCATAAGGGCATCGTCTATGACCAGGCGGGGCAAACGCTTTCACAGATCTACAAGGATACCCTCGAACGCTGCCTCGTGGCCGAGGAACCGCTGACCGACAAGCAGAAGCAAATCATCGAGCGCATGAAGGCGCTTCTCCAGGTCACCGTGGAGAAAGAGGACTTCCTTACGGGCGAGACGAAGACCGAGGTCATGGATAGCCCCGCAGTGACGCTCTACAATGAGAAAAAGCTCGCCTATGAGAACGCCGTCGTCGATTACGCCTCCAGGCTCGCACGTGCCAATTCCGGGACAGCGGCGGATCTGATCGAGTGGAGCCGCAGCGGCGGTATCTACAAACAGCGCGCCCTTCAGGCTCTGCGCGACTGGCAAGGCACGGGCAACAAGGAACAGATCGAGACGGCCCAGTCGACCATCGCCCATATCACGGGCGGCAACATGGTCCAGTGGAAGCAGAACCTTCTCAACGGCATCGAGGAAATCGAGGAAAACACGCAGGGTGCGTTCGGATATTCCTTCTTCCCTGCAACTGTGCTGCCAGGCGCATTCGCCCGGAGCGGCGGCTGGACGAAATATAGCCAGCGGAACCTCAGCCAAACAGTGGAAACGAGTTCATCGAGCCAGTCCGGGGGCGGC
>PR_CR_10_Liq_1_inCRDRAFT_1002031_pt1 | contig 10664 bp, 8 predicted proteins | sample PRCRCaboRojoPR_3_FD_10241 | JGI IMG/M metagenome (IMG submission 10241) | reverse complement strand
GCACGAGACGTNGCTAGCGGCTGTGGGGTCGATAACAAAATGGGACAGCTCGCCCTTGCGCTTTATGAGGCCCATCAAGCGCAAGGGAGTGGGGCTATGGATTTCTCATCGGTACTGGATTTGGTTCGCCCCTCGGGCGAATAGAGCCTCAAGCACCAAACGCCTCGGCATAGCCCTGGGCCCACTTGTAGTCCTGCTTACCCGCCGGTGAGCGCTTCACCGCATCGACCCACAGATACTCACGAGGCACCTTGTAGCCCGCTAGCCGCTCGGCAGTAAAGGCTTTGATGGCCTCATCACTCGGGCGGTTAACCCCGTCCCGACACGACAAAATAGCCACAACACGCTGACCCCAGCGGTTATCCGCTTTGTAAGTGACTACCGCATCAAACACATCGGGGTGCTCGCGCAGAACTTCCTCGACTTCTTCGGGGTAAATCTTTTCACCCCCCGAGTTAATACAGGTTGAGCCACGCCCAAACAGGGTGATTTTTCCGTCGTCATCGAGCCTACCAGCATCCCCGGTCACCACCCAACGCTGACCGGCCACCGTGCGGAACGTTTCGGCGGTTTTCTCGGGGTCGTTGTAATAGCCCAGAGGAATGTGTCCTGCCCTGCCCACTAAACCCAGCTCGCCTACCGTGCCCAGTCTCTCGTCTACGATCACTTGCTGTACCGGGGTGGCATCAATACGCATCATGCCATCGGGGCTCGGCTGCGCTGCACCCGCAACGCCGGTTTCTGAGGACCCCATGCCGTCGTTGATAGTCACGTTGGGTAATAGCGCTTCAATGTCTCGCTTCACATGACTCGAAAACACCGCCCCACCCGAGCCGAAACCGACGACCGCTGCCAATTGCCAACGACCAGGGTGATCACGAAGGGCATCACGTAGGGGAATGGCCATGGCATCGCCCACAATTTGCATCACATTCACCTGATGCCGCTCGACCAGTGTCCACAGATGCTCTGGGTCAAAACGGGTCGATTCATCGAGCACAAGGGTGAGGCCACCCAGCAAACAAGATAATGCCGTCCAAATAGCCGCACCGTGCATAAGGGGCGCAACCGTTAACAGGCGCAAGGCGTAGCCGCCGGTTGCCCGCTCGGCAATAGCCTCGGGTGACTCGACAGGACCGGCCGGATGGAAATGGCCACCGCCCCCCAGGCACGCAAAAAAGAAGGACTTATGAGGCCACATTACCCCCTTGGGCATACCGGTAGTGCCACCGGTGTAGAGCAGTAGGTAGTCTTCTTCGCTACGCTCGAAGGCTATGTCGGCAGCGCTCTCAAGTAGTGGGTTATAGGGCTTACCATTCACATCGGGCTCACCCACCACTACGCGCACTTTCAGCTGTGGTAACTGTGTTTTTAGATCAGCAACAGTGCTGGAAAACTCGGCGCCATACACCAAACCTACGGCATTAGCGTTATCTAACAGATAACGCAATTCCTCGACTCGGTAGCGGTAATTGATATTGAAGGGCACTGCGCCCAATTTCACTAGCGCCAAAAACGCTTCCACGTACTCAATGCTGTTATACAGGTACAAGCCAACATGATCGCCACGCTTAATGCCCAGTTCGGCAAAGCCCGCAGCCAAACGACTGGTGCGGTGGGCTAACTCTGCATAGGTCAAACTCGCCGAGTCGGTCACTAACGCTAATCGCTCTGGAACGGCGGCGGACGTAATATCGAATAAATCAGCAATATGGTACTGGGCTGTCATGGGCTCACCTGTCGTTATCATTGTGGCAGCTCGTCGAGACCTGCTAGTGGTCGAGACCTGCTAACAAGGCTTGTGTTTTAGAGCCAACGGCTTCTTGGGGGCTTGGGATTATTAACGCTAAAGATCCTTAAAGGGCACATCGCGATCGGTGCGTATCTCACCGGGCAACCCCAAAACTCGCTCGGCAATGGTGTTGCGCTGAATTTCATCGGTGCCCCCAGCAATACGCGCACCCGGTGCCGATATCCATAACAGGAACGGTAGGTGCCACTGACTGCCTAAATCCTCGGCGGATAACAAACCCTGGCCGCCGGCCAACTCCCGTGCAAGAGTGCCACCGGTTTGCATAGCGCGTGCCCCTACCAATTTGACGAGCGCCATTTCAGGGCCAGGGCTTTCACCCTTTGAGATAGCGCTCATGCCCCGGCGCACAATAAGCTCAATACCGAAATCTGCTAGGTAGTTATCGACAATGCCATCTCGCACACGCTCACTGTCAATGGCGGGTCGGTTATTGAATGTGGCCTGCTGCGCCAACAGAATAAGATCTCGATACAAGCCACCCGAGAAGTGCTCCCCTAAGGAGAATCGCTCCTGCATCAGGGTAGACATCATCACCTTCCAGCCCTGATTTTCCGGGCCTAACAGGGCATCGGCTGGCAGCTGTACATCGGTAAAGAACACCTCGTTGAAGTGCTTATCGCCGCTGGCCTGGTGGATGGGCCGAACATCAATACCTGGGCTCGTCATATCCACCACAAACATCGATAAGCCTTTGGTTTTGGGCTGATCCCAGTTGGTGCGCGCCAGTAAAATGCCATAAGCGGCGTTATGGGCGCCCGAGGTCCACACTTTCTGTCCGTTCACTAACCAACCACTATCGGTGCGCTCGGCCCGGGTGCGAACATTGCCAATGTCAGAGCCTGCCGCAGGCTCTGAGAACAGCTGGCACCAAATATCCTGACCCGACAGTGCCAGCGCTAGGTAGCGCTGCTTTTGTTCATCACTGCCCCACATAGCTACCGTCGGTAGCGCAGTGCCTAAGCTCACTTCAAATACATGGGCGGGCACCAGGTAATTAGATTCCTCTTGGTCGTATACCACCTGCATGGCAGGCGTACCGCCCAAGCCACCCATGGCTCTCGGCCAAGGGATAGCGGCATAACCTGCGGCCGCCTTTTTTGCCTGCCAGGCACGCGCTGCTGACAAATAGGCACTTTCATCCAGACCCTCACCGAAGCGCTGATCACGACGCTCTTTGGGCTGAGCATGGGTTTGTAGCCAGGCGCGCACCTGCTCCCGGAACTGCGCTTCTTCGGGGGAGTCATTGAAATCCATTAGGCAGCCTCCTCAATGAGTGCAGTGGCCAATTTGTTGCGCCATAGCTGACGTGAGCCCAGTATCTGTGCCAACCAACGCGCGCGGCGAAGGTGTAAGTGACAGTCCATTTCCCAGGTAAAGCCAATACCGCCGTGTAAGTGAAGTGACTCTTCTGCTACTCGGTTGTAAGCCTCAGACGCAGCTACCCGCGCCGCTGCCGCCGCTCGGGGTAATTCATCGGCATCTGTCGACATAGCCCATGCGCCGTACCAGGCGTGGGCTCGGGCAATTTCAATGGCTGAAAACAAATCTGCCAGCGTGTGTTTTACCGCCTGATAACTACCCACTGCTCGTCCAAAGGTTTTGCGCTCTAGGGTGTAATCGCGAGCAGCGTAGAGCGCAGCCTCTGCGCCACCCACTTGCTCGAAGGCAAGTAACACCGCGGCGCCATTGATGGCCCGCTGGGCTATGGCTGCATGGTTAGCGTCGCCGGCGAGTAGCTCGCAGGGCGCTGACTGGAAACTCAGCTTGCCGAGGGGGCGAGTACCGTCGATGGATGTTTGTAACGAACGAGTGACTGACGTTTGAGAGAGGTCAACCAAGACGAAAAGGTCTTCCACCCTAAGGATGGCGTGGGACGCTGCGGTAGCATCGGGCAAAGCCTCTACGACCCCGGTAATGCTGGAACGATCTTCGCTTGCAAAATCCAAAGAGGTTGGTTCTGCAGCACATTCCACTGGTTGCTCCAACTGACACGTCATTATGCAAGTACCGGCAGCAATTTCTGGCAAGTACTTTTGCTGCTGCTCTTCGCTGCATGCACGCTTGATGACTTCAGCGGCTTGATAGACGGTAGACAACATAGGGGCAGCCACAAGTGCCCTGCCGCACTCTTCCGCTAACAGGCAAAGCTCCAGAGCACCCAGCCCGGTGCCATCATGCTCTTCTGGGATAGCAAGCCCCAGAGCACCCAACTGCGCTAGTTGCTGCCAAGTATTCTGGTCATAGGTAGCATTGCCGTCGAGGACTTCACGCACCGCATATGAAGTGCTGTGCTCTGAGAGCACCTTGCGAATTTCATCCTGCAGCCGACGTTGATCGTCGGAGAAATCGAAGTTCATGTTGAGTCCTTTTGGAGTAGCGCCTACAAATCGCCCTCTCGACCCTTGTTGGTCCGGGAAGGCGCGATCGCCGCATCAGTATTTGTTACAAGGTCGCGAAATGTATAAAGGTTGGCTGTTGGATGCCAAGCGCTGAGTGCGGAAAGCGCTACTACATTTGGCCTAAGTCATTCCAGCAAATCGAGTACTCCGAGGGCGTGTAATGACGTCGCATTCAGACCCGATGTTGTCGGTTGGGTTACAGCACCACTTACCCCTTCACAGTCATATTTCGGGTTCCCGTCATAACCCAAGGGCCACTGTTTCTCGGTCCGCTGTATGAGAAAAACCACATGACAGAACGCGCATCAAGACGTAAGGGTGGTGGCCGTGCAGGCCGACGAGAAACACGTTCCTCAAGCAGTAGCGCAGCCCCCGCCTTTATCGAGCGCAAAATTCCCTACACAGAAATTTTGTCTGAAGAGAACCTAGCGCTTATCGAGCACAACGCTGATCAGCTACTTGCTGAGATTGGTATCGACTTCCTCGATGACCCCGAGGTGCTCGACTTATTCCGTGACGCAGGTGCCGACATCGATGGCACTCGCGTTCGCTTTGCTCCCGGCCTGTGCCGCAGCATCATCCAAGCCACGGCCCCCAGTGAGTACGTGCAACATGCACGTAACCCCTTAAGAAGCGTCACGATTGGGGGTAAAAACACGGTATTGGTGCCCGCCTACGGCTCCCCTTTTGTTCACGACTTAGACAAGGGTCGTCGCTACGCCACCCTGGAAGACTTCCAGAACTTCGTGAAACTGGCTTACATGGCGCCCGGCCTGCATCACTCGGGCGGAACCGTATGTGAGCCGGTCGATTTACCAGTGAACAAACGCCACTACGACATGGTGTATAGCCACTTCAAATACAGCGATAAACCGCTGATGGGGTCGGTCACTCACCACCGACGTGCGCAAGATTCCGTCGACATGGCCAAAATTGTGTTTGGCGATGACTTTGTTGACCAAAACTGCGTGCTAACTAGTCTCATTAATGCCAATTCACCCATGGTGTTCGATGGCACCATGCTGGGCTCACTTAAGGTGTACGCCCGCAACAATCAGGCAACGGTGGTATCACCGTTTATTCTCGCTGGCGCCATGTCGCCAGTGACAGTCACAGGAACGGTGACTCAGATTTTAGCCGAAGCTATGGCGGGTATTGCCCTAACCCAGCTAGTGCGGCCAGGCGCGCCTGTGGTGTTTGGCACCTTTGCCGCGGCCGTCTCTATGGCTACCGGCGCGCCTACGTTCGGCACACCCGAACCCAGTATGGTGATTTACGCCGCTGCCGCGCTGGCCCGCCGCTTAGGAGTGCCGTTTAGAAGCGGGGGGGGGCTAACCGGCTCAAAATTGCCCGATGCGCAAGCTGCCTACGAAGCTGCCAACACCCTGCAAACAGCCGCACTGGCGGGTGTGAACTTCATGCTACACACCGCGGGCTGGCTTGAAGGAGGCCTGGCGATGGGCTACGAGAAGTTCATCATGGACTGCGATCAAGCCAGTATGCTGGCAGTGCTGCTAAGCGGTGTTGATATGTCAGAGAACGCCCAAGCCATGGACGCATTCCGCGAAATAGGGCCCGGTAAGCACTATTTGGGCTCTGCACACACACTCGCCAATTTTGAGCAGGCGTTCTATCGCTCGACGGTGGCAGATAACAATAGCTACGAGCAATGGTCAGCCGAGGGCAGTCTCGATACCGCTAAACGCGCCAACGGCCTGTGGAAGAATATGCTGACCGAGTACGAAGCGCCCGCCCTTGACCCCGCCATTGATGAGGCCCTACAGGCCTATATGACCGAGCAAAAAGCCGCCTTCCCCGATCGGGATTATTAAGTTTTTACACGAGGATTACCCCATGTCCGATGAAGACGACATTGTTCTTGCGGAGCTGTCGGATGACGACCTGATTCTTCAGATGCACGACGATCTGTACGACGGCTTAACGGAAGAAATTGAGGAAGGCACTCAAATTTTGCTCGATAGGGGCTGGTCTGCAGAAGCTGTACTTAGCAAGGCCCTGGTCGATGGCATGACCATTGTCGGCATCGATTTTCGTGACGGTATTTTGTTCGTACCCGAAGTACTGCTCGCCGCCAATGCTATGAAAGGGGGCATGGCTATTTTGCGGCCATTGCTTGCCGAGACCGGCGCCAAGCCCATTGGGACGATGGTCATTGGTACGGTAAAAGGCGACATCCACGACATTGGCAAAAACCTGGTGGCTATGATGATGGAGGGCGCCGGTTTTGAGGTGCACGACATTGGTATTAACAATGCGGTTGAAGACTACATTGCTGCCCTAGAGCGCCACAAACCCGATATATTGGGTATGTCTGCCCTGCTCACCACCACCATGCCTTACATGAAGGTCGTCATTGACGCCATGGTAGAGCAAGGCATACGCGACGATTACATTGTCATGGTGGGCGGTGCACCACTTAACGAGGAGTTCGGAGTGGCGGTGGGCGCCGACGCCTACTGCCGCGATGCGGCCGAGGCCGCCACCTCCGCGGTACGGCTCATTACCGAGCGCAAAGCGCTGCAGGGCGCATAAAAAAGCATGGCCAACCAGCCCCATCGGAAAAACGAGCATGATCTTGGAAAGCCCGATCGTCCAAAAGATCTGCTCATAATTGCCTGTGGCGCACTCGCAAAGGAGCTTGATTGGCTACGGCGCCATCATGGTTGGCAGCATGTTGATATACAGTGCATTGATGCGGCACTGCACAACACACCAGCGCTGATCCCCGCACGTGTGAATGCCTTACTTGAGCGGTACCACGACCACTACGCTCAAGTCTTTGTTGCATACGCCGATTGTGGCACCAGCGGCAAATTAGATGAGGTACTTAACCGCTGGCAGGTACAACGCTTACCCGGGCCCCACTGCTATAGCGTTTTTGCGGGCCATCAGCGCTTTCGGGCACTGGCAGAAGCGGAGCCCGGCACCTTCTATCTCACCGACTTTTTAGTGCGCCACTTCAGCCGGTTGGTGATTCAAGGTCTAAAACTGGACGCCCACCCAGAGCTTATACCCCAGTTCTTTGGTCACTACCGAAAGGTCGTGTACCTAGCTCAGCAGCCAAGCCCTGAGCTAACAGAGAAGGCCTATGCTGCTGCCAAGTGGCTAGGGCTTCCGTTAGACATCGTCAACACAGGCGTAGAACCTCTCGCTAAAGCTTTAAACAGCCAACTGATCGCTGTGCAGCAGCAAGCCCAAACCCACTCACCACACTCTTCGCTCTCGTCTGCCGCGTATGCAACGCATTGATGTGTATTGGCGGGATATTCCCGCTCAGGTGCTAATCAAGCGGGGCCGAGAGCGCGGTAAATATTTATTGGCGCACCGCTTTCAAGCGGCCATCGACAGGGCCGCCATGCGCGCCGGTAAAGGCGGCAGCGATGCCTACCTTGACGAGTGGCGACGAGTAACCGTTGCACTACCCGATGAGGGCACCCATGCCCAAGCGCTGGCTGAGCAGCTAGGCGCTGCTATCGAGGCGAACTACAGCGACGAACAGCTGGCCGCTTTGGTAGCCAACAAAGGTTTTGAACCCACCCCCTAACACCCTGCCCGGGAGATACCCATGACCACAACTACCATCAGCTCTGCCACCCGCGAAGTGCACATTGGTTTCGATAAACCCTTCGTGGTCATTGGCGAGCGCATCAATCCCACCGGGCGCAAAATACTGGCAGAGGAAATGAAGAACGGGGACTACAGCCGTGTGGAAGCCGATGCCTTGGCGCAAGTAGCGGCCGGCGCTCATATGCTTGATGTGAACGCAGGCATTCCGCTGGCCGATGAACCACGCATTCTGGCCGAAGCGGTGCAACTGGTGCAGTCAGTGACCGATGTACCCCTTAGCATCGACTCATCCATTATCGAGGCGCTGGAAGCGGGTTTATCGGTGTATCAGGGCAAGGCCTTGGTGAACTCGGTAACCGGGGAAGATGAGGTGCTAGAGCGGGTTCTGCCTCTGGTCGCTAAATACGGCGCTGCAGTGGTAGCCATCTCTAATGATGAAACCGGCATCTCGGAAGACCCCGCAGTGCGCTTTGCAGTGGCCAAAAAGATTGTAGAGCGCGCCGCCGATTACGGCATTCACCACAGCGATGTGGTGGTAGACCCGTTAGTCATGCCCATTGGCGCTATCAATAGCTCGGGGGTTCAGGTGATGGATTTGGTGCGCAGGTTGCGCACCGATTTAAAGGTAAATACCACCTGCGGCGCTTCGAATGTGAGCTTTGGTTTACCCAATCGGAACGGCATTAATGCAGCGTTTCTTACCATGGCCATGGCCGCCGGTATGACCTCGGCCATTACCAGCCCGCTGCATGCTGAAGTCATGCAAGCGGTACGCGGTGGCGATGTGATGCTAGGCCACGACCCCGATTGCGCTAACTGGATACGCGCCTACCGCGAACCCGCCCCCGAAGGCGCGGGTCGAGGCGGTCGCGGTGGTCGCGCGAGCCGCCGGCGCAGCGCCTAAAGTCGGTCGCCAGTAACATGGACAGCACAGCAGACGCTGAGGCGAATGGCCAGATTCAGGCGGTCTTTTTGCCATCGGGCCGTCGGGGTAGCTTCCCCGTCGGTACCCCCCTAGTCACCGCAGCGCGCAGTTTAGGAGTAGACCTGGATTCGGTGTGTGGTGGCCGGGGCTTGTGTGGTCGCTGCCAAGTACGCTGTATGACCGGCGCTTTCCCTAAGCATGGCATCCAATCGGATCAGAGCCATTTGTCGCCACTGACGGCGACTGAAATCAAATACAGTCAGCGCAAGGGACCCTTACCTGATGATGTGCGCCTTGGCTGTCACACCGAGCTAATGGGCGATGTGGTCATCGATGTTCCCCCCGAAAGCCAGCTGCACCGTCAAATTGTGCGCAAAGAAGCGGAATACCGGGACATCCACTTAGATACCGCCACACGGCTCTATTACGTTGAGGTGCCCGAACCCTCTCTTGAGCAGGCCATCAGTGAACAGGCGCTATTGCAGCAGGCACTGACCGACGAATGGGGGCTACCCTCACTCAGCATGCCTTGCTCTGTAGCCCCCACACTGCAAGCCGCGCTCGCCAGCGGCGATAGGGGCGTGACCGTGGCGGTGTTCCAATCGAAGGAGATGATTGGCCTATGGCCGGGTCTCTTCGATCGGCCTCGAGGTGTAGCCATTGATGTGGGTTCTACCACCGTGGCCGCCCATTTATGTGATTTGAATACCGGTGAGGTGATCGCCACGGCGGGTGTTATGAACCCCCAAATACGCTTTGGGGAAGATCTGATGAGTCGGGTGTCCTATGTGATGATGGAGCCCGAGGGCGCCGAGCAGATGACCGCAGCCATTCGGGAATGCCTTAACGAGTTACTACAAAGCCTGAGTCAAGAGGTGGCCGGCGTAATCTCGGACATTCTAGAGATTACCCTAGTGGCCAACCCCATCATGCACCACTTGGTGCTGGGTATTAATCCCATTAACCTAGGTGGTGCGCCATTTGCCCTGACCATTGATAGCGCTTGCACCCTTCGGGCCGCTGACATTGGTATTAATATTCAGGCAGAGGGTAAGGTGTATACCCTGCCCTGTATTGCCGGACACGTAGGTGCCGATGCCGCAGGAGTCATTCTGGCCGAGCAGCCCTACGAGCAAGAAGAGCTAAGCCTGCTGGTAGATGTGGGCACCAACGCAGAGATCGTGTTGGGCAACAGCAAACGGTTGCTTGCTTGCTCGAGTCCCACGGGGCCTGCTTTTGAAGGCGCGCAAATCAGCTGTGGACAGCGAGCTACCGTGGGCGCCATTGAGCGGGTGCGCATCGACCCGGATACCCTTGAACCCAATATCAAAATTATTGGTTCAGAGCTGTGGTCGGCGGAGCCCGATTTCGAGCTCGCCATTGCCGATACCGGGGTTACTGGTATTTGCGGCTCGGGCATTATCGAAGTAATTGCCGAGATGTTTTTGGCGGGCATTGTGAGCGCCGACGGGGTTATTAACGGTGCCCTTGCCGATAAAACGCCTCGCATACGCCAGCAGGGCCGCACCTGGTGCTACGTGTTGTACACCCCACCACAGGACGGCCCGCGCCGCGAAGTGATCATTACCCAAAATGACATTCGGCAGATACAGCTAGCCAAAGCGGCCCTTTATGCAGGCATCAAGCTGCTCATGGACGAACTTGGGGTGACTACCGTTGACCGCATTCGATTAGCAGGCGCCTTTGGTAGTCATATTAGTGTGACCCACGCCATGGTGCTGGGACTCATACCCGATTGCCCACTCGAGAATGTGTCGCCGGCGGGTAATGCGGCGTCGATGGGGGCGCGCATTGCCTTACTCGATGAGACCGCAAGGCCTGCTATTGAGCGGGTGGTCACCCATATTGAACGGGTAGAAACTGCCACGGCCGATGCCTTCCAGCACTACTTTGTCGAGGCTATGGCGTTCCCTCACAA
>PR_CR_10_Liq_1_inCRDRAFT_1002030_pt1 | contig 10667 bp, 14 predicted proteins | sample PRCRCaboRojoPR_3_FD_10241 | JGI IMG/M metagenome (IMG submission 10241) | reverse complement strand
CGCCCCCGCAGTTCGGGATCGACCGCTGGATCGATCACGGTCGCCAAATCTTCGTACGCGTCAAGCGCCGCCAAGACTTCAACGTTAGAAAGGTAAATTTCGCCGAGCGTGCCAAGCGTCGCTGGGTTGTTCGGCTCACGCAAGCGTGCCTGCTCTAGTAGCACCCGCGCCCGGCCAGGATCATCCTCAAACGTCAGTAAGGCCAGGCGCTGGTACGCCCGCGCGGGTGCGTCCTCGTACTCATTCACCGCCGTCCCGTACGCCTCCATGGCAGAACCGCCATCCTCAGCGTTCCAGTGAATATCGCCGATCTGGGCGTACACCTCACCACTCGGGTTACGTTCCGCCTCACGCAGCAAATCACGCAACGCCTCGCTGGCCGCTAAGTCTTCCTCGAAGGCCGTGACGACCGTGCTGTCCAGCCCCACGCGGGGCAGCACAAACCCTCCTAAGGTGCCCGCAATCAACACCGCACCCGACACGAGCGTCACGGCGCCCCATGGGATGCGACCGGTTGATCGCTTGACGGTCGGTTCACGTCCCGCCAGTTCAGCTTGCCGTGCCTCTAAGGCGCGCAGCACCACCGCGGCCTTGCGTTCGTAACGCGCCCGCAACTCCTCACGCCGTTCGTGCGCTAGGTCGGTGCGAATATCAAGCTCACGAAGCGCGTTTAAGAGCGCATCGCGCTCCTCTTCTAAATCAAGCAGGTCCGGATCGCGTTCGTCAGGAAGTTCGTCCAACTGACGGGCGTCCAGCAGTGGCTGAAGCACCAACCACCCCAAAAGGCCGGTCAGCAGCACCGCGACGATAATGATGACCGTCATGCGTCCGGCCCCGACTTCATGGCCGCCTGGACCCGCGCTAAGTCCTCATCGTTGACGTCATCCAAGGGCGCCCGCGCTTTCGCGAGCCAGCGCGTCATCAGCAGCGCCAACCCAGCAGCACCCGCCACCACGCCCACCACCGGCAGGATCCACACGAACAGGTGAATGCCTTCCCGTGGCGGTTCTAGCAGGACCCAATCGCCGTAACGTTCCTGAAAGAACGCCAGGATTTCATCGTCGGACTTGCCAAGCGCAATCTGATCCCGGATCTCGTTGCGCATTTCGATGCTGATCGCTGAGCTTGAGTCGCCCACCGATTCGGACGTACACGTTGGACAGCGCAATTGGCGGCCAAGTTCAAACACGCGGCTTTCAAGCTCAACGACCCCACCGCTGTCGCCCTGCGCCCATGCCGCCGCCGGTACCGCCAGCAGGACGATCGCCAGCCAACCGAAAACGGCGCGCTTCACGGCGTGCCTCCCGTCAAGGCGAGCACCTGCTCTTCAAGCAGCTCGTACGTGACCGGCCCGGCATGCTTGTACGCCAGCGTGCCGTCCGCCCGAATGAAAAACGTTTCCGGCACACCGAACAGCCCGTACTCAATCGACAGGCTGCTGTCGTCGTCAATGACGTTGGCGAAACCCAAATTGAACTGGTCGATAAAGTCACGACCTTCTTGCTGCCGGCCGCGGTCCTGGGTTTGCACCCCAACGAACAACACCTGCCCGCCAAAATCCTCCCAAGCGGCTTGCAGGTCGGGCGCTTCCTCGTAACAGGGCCCACACCACGACGCCCAGAAGTTCACGATCATGGGGACCTCACCAAGGTACGAACCCACGTCCAACGTCGGACCGAACGAGGCGTGGTAACGCTCGTAGAGAGGTAACTCAAACGCAGGTACCGGACGGTTCAAGCGGGCGCTTTCGATATCCCGATCGGGCGAACCCCGCAGCAACCCAAACAGAAACAACCCACCAAGCGCCGCGGTGACGCTGGCAACGATCACCAACCGTCTGATCACGTTTGCGATGCCTCAAGCCCACGCTTTAGGTCGCGCGTGGCCCGTGCGCCTTGCACGCCAGGCACGAGCGCGTACGCGGTGCCGAGCGCCGCAATGAGGCCACCGATCCAAATCCACGTGATGAGCGGACTCATGACAGCCCGCAGGACCACGAAGTCCTGCTCAGGACCAACCGTGCTGGCCACATTCAAGTAAATGTCGTAGTTCGGTCGGTACATCACCGACGGGGTTGGCACCGTCATCTCTTGACCCGCAAACACGTTCGTCCGCGGCCGCAACGTCGTCACGATCTGACCATCGCGTTCCAAATCCACCACAGCCCCAGCACTGATGCGGCCTGGCGTCTGTTCCATGAACTTGTCGCGCGCATGCAGGATGTACCCCTGGAACGGGGCGCTTGAACCGATGTCAATACGAATCTGCTCATCAACCCGGTAGGCGCTACTGCCCATGATGCCTACCGCCATGACGAGCACCCCAAAGTGAACGACCATGCTCCCGAAACGGCGCTTGTTCTCAAACGCGTACTGACGAAGCACTTGCGCCACGCCACGCTGACCAATCTTCAGTCTCGGTACCACCACGCCCGTGACCAGCAACACCAGACTGGCCAAGTTCCAACCCACAAGCGTCATGGTTAACAGTGGGTAGATCGCCCGCATGCCGAACGCAAACGAGGCCACGCCAAACACCACCGCCCCAAGCGCCATCCACAGCAGGTTGCCACGCAAGGTCTGATCCGGGGCGCGGCGCCACGGCAGCAGCGGACCAATACCCATCAGGAACAGAATGCCCATCCACAGCGGCAGGGTCGCCTGATCAAAGAACGGCGCGCCAACCGTCACCTTATCGCCGGTAGCGGCCTCCACAAACAACGGAAAGATCGTGCCCAAAAGCACCGCAAACGTCATTGCCAAGAACAGCACATTGCCGGCCAAGAACGAACCTTCGCGGCTGACAGGATGATCCAAGTCCGAACGGTCACGCACGTGATCCCAACGCCACGCAAGGAGCCCCATCGACAAACCGAACGCAACGATGAAGAAACCCAAGAAGATCGGCCCGACTGGACCGTCACCAAACGAATGGACACTGCTGACCACACCACTGCGGGTCAAGAACGTCCCAAGCAGCGTCAAGGTGAACGTCAAGATAATCAGCAGCAGGTTCCACGCTTTGAGCATGCGCCTGCGCTCTTGCACCTGAATGGAGTGAATGAACGCCGTGGCGGTCAACCACGGCAAGAAGCTGACGTTCTCGACGGGATCCCAAGCCCAGTAACCACCCCAACCGAGGACCTCGTAACTCCACCAGCCGCCCGTGATGATCGCGGCAGTCAGGAACCCCCAACCGATCAGCGTCCAGCGACGCGTGTTCAGCATCCATTCCGTCCCCGGACGGTTCGTAATCAGCGCGGCGATGGCGTACGCAAACGGCACGGTGAGGCCCACGAACCCGAGGTACATCAAGAACGGGTGGACGGCCATCATCCAGTGGTTCTGCAGCAGCGGGTTCGGCCCTGGGCCTTCAAGCGGCACGGGGAAGACCGAGTTAAACGGCCGCGCTGCAATGGCAGGCACGCCCACGAAGAACGTCTGGACGCCCGCCATGACCGTCAACGCCCACGGTTTCAGTGGGGTGTTCGGCGCCACCCACGACAACACCGCCCAGTAGCCGGACAGCAGCCAGCCCCAAAGCAACAGCGAACCTTCAAGGGCCGCCCAAAGCGTGACGATCTTCACCCAAATCGGGCTGGTGGTGCGTGACGTCTCCGCCACGTACGACACACTGAAGTCGTCCGTAAGCAACGCGATTTCCATCACCGCAACCGTTGCGGTCATCGCCAAGAACGTGGCTGAGGCCGCCATCCGAGCCGACGTGATAAGACGCCGGTCACGACGGATCGCCCCTACGGCGCCACCGATCAAACCCCACAGCGAGAACGCCAACGCCAGCAGCAGCGTGGTGTTACCGAGTGTGCCGAGGCTGCTCATTCGAGGCTTTCTTTCAGAGCCTCAACGTCGATCGGCTCCCCGTCCTTAGGTGCCTCATAGACCTCGGTGTGCTTCACGAGCAGGTTGTCGCTCTTGAAGGTTCCGTCCTCAAACGAGCCCTCCACCACCACACCGGTGTTTTCTTTGAACAGCTCGGGCGGCGTACCGATGTGCTCCACCGGGAAGGTCTGCAAGCTGTCGGTCACGTCAAACGCAAGCACAAGCTTTTGGTCGTCGTACTGAACGGTGCCTGGACTGACAATGCCACCCAGGCGGATGCGGCGGTCTTCATACGTGGCTGGATCGGCTGCGTACTCACTCGGCAGAATGAAGTACACAAGCGCTTCACCTAGCGCGCGCTGGATCAGAACGCCAGCCACACCAAGCACGGCCACACCAAGCAGGGCGTACACCCATCGTTTCATCTACTCTTTCCCCTTTCGGCGTGCCCTCCACGCCAAATACAACGCGTACCCCCCATAAGCAAGGGCGAGCTGCGCCCAAGCGAACCAAACCCAATTCCACTGCGACCAACTGCCGTCAAACATGCACGGCCTCCGCAGGAGCCGACGGTGCTTGTCCGTCACCATCCTGCTGCTCTTGCATCCCAAGACGAATCCGCTCAAACAGCAACCAAGCAAACACCAGGCCCGCAGCGACCACGTTGAACAGCAAAATGTTCAACATGACCGGCTCAATCGTCACCCCACCGCCCGTTAAATCGATCGCTTTAGCGGGGTGAAGCGTCCGGAACCACTCCGCCGCCAAGTAGTTAAGCGGCAAGCTTGCGAGCACGATGAGCATGATGACGGCGCTCACGCGACCACGCCGCACAGGATCGGCAATCAGGCCGCGAACCACGAACACACCCACCAGCAGCGCCACCATCAGCGCCGTCAACGTCAGCTTGGCGTCCCACGTCCAAAACGTCCCGAGGGTCGGTTTGCTGTACGTCATGCCGCCCACGATCGTGAGCGCACCAAATAGCAAGGCCCCTTCCGCTGCCGCCACAGACACAACGTCTGCAATCGGTCGGTCGCGCCACAAGTACACGATGCCAGCCACAGCAGACACAGCCACCGCCGCGAACGACACCCAGGCAACCGCAACATGCGCGTACATCACGCGGATCAAATCACCCTGGTTGACGTCCACCGGGCTGACACGCAACCCAAGGTACGCCCCAAACAGTGACGCGGCCACCGCCGCGAAGGCAAGCGCGTTCAACCAAGCCGGACGGCCAGCGCTTTGCACGGTCGTCGTCATCGGATCCAACCTTTCCTTGGTGAGCCCGCGTGGGCGCGGGGCAACAACCCGTTGTTCATTGTCGTTCGTCCTCTCAACCCTGGCCTGGAGGGCCGGTTGTTACTCCTCAACCACCACGTGGTACACGGCACTCGTGACCACCAGGTAGATGAGGTCGAACCCTAGAAGTAATTGTAGCCAGTCGCCTGCCAGCGCCGCATCGCCGGTTGTAACGATGGCTTCGGTTGCGCGAACCGATGCCAACAGGATCGGAACCACGACCGGGAACATCAGCACAGGCAGCAGCGATTCGCGAGCCCTTAAGTTGGCGGTCAATGCTGCGTAAAACATGCTGATCACCGAGAAGCCCAGTGTGCCAAGAACCACCGTTGCCAGCAGGGACAGGTGCCCCGTCTGCACCGGAGCGTCAAACAGCACCGCGGTGACCGGTACGAGCAGTATCCCCAGCAGCGACATGGTCACCACGTGCGCCAGCAGCTTGCCGTGAAATACCGCCACGCGCGGAATGGGGAGCGTCAACAGCTGATCAAACGCCCCCTCTTCTAGGTCGTGCTGGTAGCTTTGCGCCGACGAAATCAGGCCAGCGAAAGCCAACGCCACCCACAGCACACCGGGGGCAGCCAGCCGCATGGCGCTCTCATCACGACCAAGCGCAAACGCCAGAATGAGCAGCGTCACCGCTGAGAAAAACACCGTCGCAACCGTGGCTGCTTTGCTACGCCACTCGGTGCGTAAGTCCTTCATGGCGACCGTCCAAATGGCCTGCCACTCATTCATGGAGCGTCACCCTTAAGACCCATCAAACGGCCGCGCTCCAGCGCCACGGTGGCCGTGACGTAACGCGCCAAGCGGTCGTGCTCATGGCTGGCGACCAGCACGCTCCGTCCCTGTTGCTGCGCATCAACCAACAACTCGTCCACCAGCTTGCGGCCGTCCTCATCGAGCGAGGCGTACGGCTCATCCATCAGCCACAGTGGCGCGGGTGACATCAGCAGTCGCGCCAAACCCAGACGGCGTTTCATGCCGCTCGAGAAGGCTCGGACCGTGCGGCCTGCATGCTGTTCAAGCCCGACACGCTCCAGTGCCTCACCAATCGACATGGACGGTGTGCCAACAGCCGCGGCCACCAGGCGCAGGTTCTCAGCCGCCGTGAGGGCCCCAAACCCTCCACCGCCNACCGGCAGGTACGCCAAGTGCCGCCGGACNTCACTGCCNTGCTTCACGGCATCAAACCCAAACACCCGCACCGTGCCCGACGAGGGCCGCAAGCGCGTCGCGAGCACACGCAACAGCGTCGTCTTCCCACTGCCGTTATGGCCCCGCAACGCCACCACCCCACCGGCTGCCATCCGCAGCGACACGCCATCCAAGACCCGGTCCCGCCCGAAACGGCGGACCAACTGATCGATCTCTAAAGCGGCAGCGGCGGTGGTCATTACAGGCGGTTATACAACCAGTCCGGTGTGAAACGCAGCAGCCAGGTGTTGAGGCGCGTGTACGTTCCCGTCACCATCAGCACGCCCGCGATCAGCAGCAAACCACCGGACGCCCGTTCCACCCAAGGCAGCCACGACCGAACGCGGCGTGACACCCGCATGAACGACTCAAGCGCCACGGCCGCCAGGAGAAACGGGACCGCCAAACCTAACGAGTACACCGCCAACATCAGCACACCCTGTGAGAGCGTGCCTTGGGCCCCAGCGAGCGTCAAAATGCCGCCCAACACCGGGCCGATACATGGCGTCCAACCCGCGGCAAACGCCATCCCCAACAGGACCGCGCCCAGCGGCGTCGATGCGTCGTGTGTGGCGTGCACCCGCGTGTCGCGCATCAGCGCGGGCAGACGAATGACCTTAAGCAGCACCAAGCCGAACGCGATGACTAGCACGCCACCCACAATGGTCAGCAGGTCACGCTGCTCGCGCAGCAAGGACCCCAAAGCCGACGCAGATGCCCCAAGACCGATAAAGATAAGGGAAAAGCCAAGCACGAACAACGAAGCGTTGCGCAGCAGCACCGCCCGGTTGGGCGTCCCACTACCGCCCACGTACGCCAGGTAGGAAGGCACGAGCGGCAGCACGCACGGCGATAAAAACGACAGCACACCGGCTGAAAACGCGATCGTCAGGGTAGGGGTCATCGAAAAATCGTCCTCCAGCAAGGCGCCGTTAAGCGCCGGGTGACTTCCAGTATTCCGCCCGATCTGGCCCGCCTAAGTTCCGTGCGGAACACACCCCCTCAAGCCACTTCAAACGGGTAGCGCAAACCCCAAGAGGCACGCAGCTCGTCCATGAGCCGGTGCACCATGCGTACATCATCCGCGGTTCGCTCCGGGACGTTCGTCCGGCCGGCCCGCAAGGCACGCTCGAACGCTTCCACCTGGTAGGCAAATCCTGGTCGGCTCACATCCGCGGCTACTTCCTCATTCACCAGTGACCCAGCGGGCCGCCTGCCGTCCCATTTGGCTGGTGCTTCGGTCGTGACCACCGCACGTTCTGTAAACCAGTCCGGCCCAAGCATCACCCGCCCCCTAGGGGTCGACCACTGAACCGTCCGCGGCCCATCGACATCCATACCGAAACTGACCGTCACACGCCGCTTGCCGGCCGTCAGCACAACCGACGCCGAGCGGTCCACACCCGTCTCGCTATCCCACGTCATGCTTGACGCCACCAATGCCGGTTGGCCCAACAACCATGACGCCATCGATAAGGCGTACACGCCCACGTCAAGCAGCGCGCCACCCGCCAGTGCGGCATTCCTNAGNCGGTGGTCTGGACCCACGTCCGGTGCGAACTGAAAATCGATATGNCCAACCGCCGGCCCGTCCTGCGCAGCCTGNTCAGCCAGACTCAAGAAACGCTTCACGTTCGGTAGGAACGCCGTCCACATGGCCTCCATCGCCAGCAAGCCGGACGACTCTGCCGCCGACAGGACCGCACGTGCGTCCGCCTCTGACGTCGCAAGTGGCTTCTCGATCAATACCGGAAGGCCCGCCTCCAGGCACGCCAAGGCATCCTCCGCATGGCGCATGTGTGGCGTGGCGATGTACACCGCATCCACCTCCGCCTCCTGCAAAAACGCTGCCATGCTGCCGAATGCCTGGCTGCCGCCATGCTCGTCTAAGAACGCTTGCGCCCTCGCGCGGTCGCGGCTGCACGCCGCCTGCAGCATCCCAACGGCGGGATCTTGAAGCGCTGCGGCAAACGTCGCTGCAATCCGCCCCGGACCGATGACGCCCCAGCGAACGGGTTTGGTGGAATCCATCATGAAGCACGCTACCGCGCCCGCGCCTTACGTGACACTGCGCCTGCCTGACGTACGCTTGGGCTCATGACGCAATCCCAACTCGACACCGCCATCCTTGCCGGCGGCTGCTTCTGGTGTATTGAAGCGGTCTTTCTTGACGTTCAAGGCGTCGTCGACGCTGAATCAGGTTACGCGGGCGGCGAGCGACCCAACCCGACCTACCAGGAAGTCTGCAACGGCGACACCGGGCACGCCGAAGTCGTCAAAGTCACCTACAACCCAGAAGAGATTACGTACGCCGATCTGCTGCGTATCTTCTTCAGCGTGCACGACCCCACCACCCTCAACCGCCAGGGCGCCGACGTTGGCACGCAATACCGGTCTGCCATCTTCCCGTTAAGCGACACGCAGGAAGCCACCGCCCGAGCCGTCATCCAAGAAATCGACGCGTCCGGCATCTGGGACGCGCCGCTCGTGACCACCATCGAGACGGACGCCGAATACTACAAAGCCGAGGCTTACCACCAGCGGTTTTTCATGAACAACCCCGAGCAGGGGTACTGCACCGCGGTCGTGAGGCCCAAGGTGCTTAAGTTCCGCAAGCAGTTCGCGGACCGACTGAAACCAGGCGTCCCCCAATCAGGCCCAGCGTTCTAAGCGTCATCCTCAGCAGGAACAAAACGCAACGCCACACCGTTGCTGCAGTAACGCGTTCCCGTTGGCTCAGGGCCATCTGGAAACACGTGCCCATGATGCCCCCCACAGTTGGCACAGTGGTACTCGGTACGCGGGTAGATGAGCTTGTGGTCCGTTTTGGTTTCAAACGCTCCCGGTAGCGCCTCGTAAAACGAAGGCCAACCGCAATGCGCATCAAACTTCACTGACGCATCAAACAGCGGGTGGCCGCAACCGGCGCACACGTACGTCCCCGCCCGCCACTCGTCGTTCAGGGGGCTACTGCCCGGCCGCTCGGTGGCTTCATTCCGGAGCACCTGAAACGCCTCATCGGGCAGGCGTGCCTGCCATTCCGCGTCACTCAACTGCGTTTTTGCGTCGCTCATGACTTAAGAACCTCCTCAATCATGGACCGTCCAGCCTGCAGTTCATCCTCATTCAGCGTATGCCCCAAATCGGGGTAAAGACGCACGTCGACGTCCGCTCCCTTCGCCCGAAGCAACGCCGCGCTGTCCTCCACCCGCCCCGTCGGGATGTGCGGATCTGGGTCGCTGCTTCCCAGGAACACCTTAAGACCATCGAGTCGCTCTGCGTACAGGCTGGCGTTAAGCGTCTCGCCAATCAGGCCGCCTGCGTACGCCAGCACGCCGCCGATGGCAAGACCCCGCCGGGCTGTGACGTCGAGCGCCAAGCATGCTCCTTGCGAAAACCCACCCACGAGAATGCGGTGGGCGGGCACCCCCGCCTCGAGTGCACGGTCAATCAACGCGTCAACCTTGCCGATGGCGGAGTCCAAATAAGGCTGGTTGGTATCACGCGGCATCACAAACCGTTGCGGGTACCACACGTGCCCCGAGGCCGACGGCAGCCACGTGCACACCTTGCCTTGCTGGCCGTCCAGCAGTGCTTGCACCAGCGAACCCATCGTTTCGGCCGGCGCGCCGCGACCGTGAATCATGATCAGGACCGCATCCGCCTCGCTGGCGTCGGGCCCATGCTGCAGAACCGGCGTCGTGCCGTGTGGATCGTTCATGTCATGCCTCCAAACCGGCGTCACCAAAACGGCCACACCGCGCACGCAAAAAACGTACCGTGAGGCGTGGAAACATTCGACTGGCCAAACGACACCGACTGGATCTGGCAAGGCCCCCTGGCTGCGCCGTCAACCTGGGGCAAACCCGGCCTCATCATGGCGTTCAACCTTGAGTGCCCCGGCTGTATTGGCCGTGGCATCCCGTTCATCAAACGCCTCCGTGACCAGCATGAGGACCAAGCCGTGTTCGCACTACTGCATACGGCCTACGGCCATAAGACGTTCACGCGTGACGAGGTTGAACCCCAACTGACGCACTTCGCATCCGATTTCGCCAACGTCGGCATGCCGGTCGCGCTCGACCTGAGTGGCGATCTTGCGCGCAGCTGGGGCGCAGAAGGCACCCCGCACTGGTTCGCCTTTGACGCCAGCGGCCGCATGGTACGCAGCCTCTACGGCAGCCAAGAAAACGCCACAACACGCCTGACGTACCTGATGGACGAACTGACCGAGCCAACCGCACAGCCATGACCGTCGCGCGCATGATTCCGAGCACCCTGGTGTACGTCCAACAGCGTGGCCAGACCCTCATGCTCCACAAGGCG
>PR_CR_10_Liq_1_inCRDRAFT_1002029_pt1 | contig 10669 bp, 6 predicted proteins | sample PRCRCaboRojoPR_3_FD_10241 | JGI IMG/M metagenome (IMG submission 10241) | reverse complement strand
ACATTTTAAACTCTTATCTTTAGCAGGCGCTTACTTTCGGGGCGATTCCAGTGGGCCGATGATGCAACGCATCTATGGCACCGCATGGTTTTCTAAAGATGCCTTAGATGCGCACCTAGCCATGCTGGAAGAACGCAAAGAGCGCGACCACCGCAAACTCGGCAAAGAACTCAAAATGTTCATGCTCAACAGTGAAGTGGGCCAAGGCCTCGCCACCTGGCTGCCGAATGGCTATGCGGTCCGCAAAGTCTTAGAAGATTACGTCTACGACCAAGAACGCAAAGCCGGCTACCTCCACGTCTCCACACCGGTGCTCGGGACGAAACATCTCTATGAAACTTCAGGGCACTGGGATCATTACCAAGAAAACATGTTTCCCCCGATGGAAAAAGACGATGAAACCTTCGTCTTAAGACCGATGAGTTGTCCCCATCACATGAAAATCTTCCAATCGGAGTTAAGAAGCTACCGCGATCTNCCCTTACGCTACGCCGAAATCGTCACGCAACACCGCTATGAAGCCAGTGGNGCCCTCACCGGCTTAGAGCGNGTCCGGGCCATGACCTTGACCGATGCCCATATCTTTGTGCGTCCCGACCAAATCAAAGAAGAAGTCATCAATGCGTATGAACTCATTGAGACCGCGATTGCCGATTTAGGCCTGGAAATTGCCTACATTGAATTCGCCACCCGCGACGATTCCAAATCGAAATTCCACGATAACGATCGCTTATGGAACTTGGCTGAGACCATCTTAGAAGATGTCTTAAAAGACGCCGAAATCCCCTATCAAGAAAGTCCCNGGAGAAGCCGCATTTTACGGCCCCAAAATCGATTTCCAAGTGAAAACCGTGCTCGGCCANATGATCACCATGTCGACCATTCAACTTGATTTTCTACTNCCTGAACGCTTTGACCTCAATTACATCAACGCATCGGGGGAAAAAGAACGCCCCGTGGTCATCCACCGGGGGTATATTTCAACCTTTGAACGCCTCATGAGCATCTTACTCGAACAATACAAAGGCGCGTTCCCCACGTGGCTCGCCCCCGTTCAAGCCATCGTTATCCCTGTGAATCAAGCCGTTCACGGCGAACACGCAAAGGCCCTCAAACAACATCTCATCGACCTGGGCTACCGCGTCAATGTAGACCAACGCGATGAAAAACTGGGCTATAAGATTCGCGATGCCCAGACGCAAAAGATTCCCTATCAGTTGGTCATCGGCGATCAAGAGATGGCCGAAGACCAAGTCACGTACCGCCAGTATGGGTCCAGCGATCAACACACTGTATCCACCGCTGAATTTGAAGCGCTTCTGGCCGCCGATGTGGCCCGCAAGTCTCGCCCACAATAAAAAAAAGCGCCTAGGCGCTTTTTTTGATGGGAATATCGGGGTGATCGCCCGTCACAACGAAGGTGTCATAGCGATCATACGTCACCATGGAGCCGGGTTTTCCTTTCAGCGTCCGGACGTCTTTGACTAAGACACTGTCGACTTCCGCTTTCGGGGAGTGCCGGAGTTTGGAATGATAGGCCGCCAGCATTGCGGCTTTTTCAAGGACAGCATTGCTGGGATCATCATCGGCCACGATGACGTGCGCCCCAGGGGCGCTTCGGGCGTGAAGAAAGCGCCATGAACGTTTCGCAAAGCGGTGGGTGAGCTCGGCGTTTTGTTGGTGGTTTTGGCCCACGTAAATGAGAATGCCTTCCCATTCGTACACTTTCGGTTTGGCTTTGGGGGATTTCCCTTTTCGTTTCGGGGGGCGGATGATCTTGGCTTGAGCGAGTTCGTCTTGGATGGCATAAAACGCATTGGCATCCGCGTAGTAAAGTTGATCGATGATGGACTCTAAATAGTCTGATTGCTGCTTGGCCTGTTTGATTTGACGGTTTAAGTGGGGCACCGATTGCTTGATCTTTTTGGCTTTTTTAAACGCGTCGTTGGCATGGGCCAGCACGGTTTTTTTCGCATCGAGCTTCAGCGTGAGCGTTTCGCCGGTGGCGTAGTCCTGCACGGTCACCGACGCCTTTTTGGCATGTTTATCGGGACTTTGCATCAACAGTTGGCCCCTCCGGATGAAGTCATCCGCCCGCGATACTTCGCCCAACTCTTGGGTTAAAACACCTATTTTTTTAAGGGCTTTAGCGCGTTTTTTCTCGAGGGTTTTTTGCAGGTTTTTAAGCGTCAGATTATACGGGGTTTCTTCAAAGATTTGCCGCAATCGGGCATCGGCCCAATCGACAAAGGCCATGGAATCATCGCCTTCAAAAAGGGTGAACCGTCCGTCTACACCGAAAACTTAGGATGCGCAAGGGCTTCAAACCATGCATTCTTGGTGGGGGCCACCGCCATCAATGACTCGCCCAATGCTTTGGAGAAACCTTCAAACACGTGATGGGGCGCCCGCGTTAAATCGTTAAAATATTCGGCCACGGCGGTTTCATCAAACGGTGATGCTTTGGTTTTTGGGGGCCACGTGTAAAAAGCCCCGATGTGTACGGCTCTGGGGTGGTTAAAGACACTGCCGCTGGGGCGGTATAAATCTAAGATTTCCCCGGTCTCATCCGTGATGATGAGATTGGCATCTTTGCCAAAAAATTCCAAAATGAGATGATACGTTTTGGCGTCAAAAAGGTCATCCGACCCATGGATTTCGGCGGTTAAAACACGGTCCGTTCCGTGCTGTTGGACGCGCGTGATTTGCGCATTGATGAACCATTTTTTCATGCGCTGGGCCAAGCTCGAAAGGCCTTCTTTATGACTAAACGAGAGGGTCGTACGGTGCGTTCTGGCGTGCTGGGGCGTGATGTCGATGTACCACTTAAACGCTTTTTTTCCTTTCATGTGAAAGAGCAGCTGTCCTTTGGAGAGCTGCTGGATTTTCTGCACGCGGGCAGGCAGATGCGCATTTAAATCGTGCTGGGCGTAATGGAGGGTCAGCCCGGTGAATGTCATAAAGACACCTCAACTTTGCATGAAAAAGAATGAAAACGAAAATGAAAAACCGTGCAAAAAGGCTTTTATAGGCCGTTAAAACGTGTTAAGATATGTTTAAATATACCATACAGGAGGCTTTATGAAGCTTAATCAACGTGGATTATTGATTGTCATCAGTGGGCCTTCTGGAGTGGGTAAAGGCACCGTCCGTAAGGCGCTCTTTGAATTTGATGAACATGATTTTGTCTATTCGATCTCAATGACCACACGGCCTCCCAGAGAGGGCGAGGTTGATGGGGTCGATTATTATTTTGTGAGTAAAGACGAATTCGAACGCCGGATTGAGGCGGGGGCCTTTTTAGAGTATGCCGAATTTGTGGGGCATTACTACGGCACGCCCAAAGATAAAATCGATGCTTACTTAGATGAAGGCAAAGAAGTCGTGTTGGAAATTGAAGTCGAAGGGGCCCTTCAAGTGCGTGAAAAAATGCCCGATGCGGTCTTTTTATTCATCGCACCTCCCTCGCGTGAAGCCCTGTATAACCGGCTCCTCACCCGGGGCTCAGAAGATCCCACGACGGTCGTCAACCGAATGGATAAAGCGGAACGGGAATTCTTGCTTGCACACAAATATGATTATATAATAGTGAACGACGATGTCCACAACGCGGCCGATAAAATCATCGCCGTCGTGCGGGCAGAACACGCAAAAACCGAGCGGTCGATTCAAAGTTACCGCAGCATGTTGGAGGTTGATGATTCATATGGCAAATAACGAAGGGCTCAGATATCCATCCATCGATCAATTACTCGATAAAATTGACTCCAAGTATAAACTCGCCTACGCATCGGCCTTAAGAGCGAAGGCGCTGAAAGAACACGATGATTCTGTCATCAAAGCCAATTGTTCGAAACCCGTCGGCATCGCCTTAGAAGAAATTGAAGCCGACAAAGTCGAGATTCATTTCACGCATAAAATGTAGCGCAAGCTACTTTTTTTTTGCCTCAAATGAAGGCATTTTTGGTATACTAAAAAGCAACCGGAGGCCACAAATGACACACGAATTTCACACACTCCTGACCCTATTAAATCTCGATACAAAGACCTTTACCACGCCCGGCACGCTCGATGCACTTCATGTCGATAAAAAGGCCAAGGCTTGGTTTTTTAATATTCGCTTTGATCACGTCCCCCCGCTTTCTGAATTTCAACTGTTTCATGAACGATTGATTCAACTGCCGCATCAACTCTCGCATGTGGATGCGGTGGATTTTACGTATGCGTATGATACCGATGAGGGCCTCGATGCGAAAGCAATGTTTGAATACTTGCTCGCCTTATTGGTGGTGGAAAAACCTCGGTTTGAAACCCTTCAACATTTTGCGGTGACCGCCCAAAACAAAGACATCATCATCACCCTTCCCGCCGATGCCGACTTCGCGGTGTCTTGGGAAAGCGAACTGCATCAGTTCACCGACCGCTTTGGCGTATCGTTTTCTTATATTTTCAAACGGCAAAAAGAAACATCGATCGCCGATCGCATTCAAAAAATTGATGAAGAAGATGAAAAAAAACGCGCCAAAGCCCATAAAGTCCAAAGTTTTCTCACCTTTGAAGACCGAACGGTGGACGTCATCAAGCATGCCATTTCCGACATCCCCATCACCGAAGAAGCCCTCAGTGAATACACCAGTGCGTACCGTCATCAAACGTTTAAGTTTGAAGGCGAAATTTTTAACGTGGATTCCCGAAAGATTCGGGGGGATATGACCCTCATCACTTGGGTGGTTGGCGATGAGCATGATTCGATTTACGTGAAAAAGTTCGTTCGCGATGAAGCCGATCATCAATTTATGACCCACGCCGAAGTCGGCCATCGGGTCAAAGTCGAAGGCAAAGCCCACTTTGACACCTACGCCCAGGAAGTCGTCATCACCGCGCAGACGGTGGAAATTTCTAAATACCCCGTCGAAAAAGCTCACCGCGAAGATACCGCCGACAAAAAACGGTCTGAACTGCATCTTCACACGAAAATGTCGGCCTTGGATGGCATTGATTCCATTGACGATTATGTGGCCACCGCCGACCGGTTTAATCACCGCGCCATTGCCATCACCGATCATGATACGGTGCAAGGCTTTCCCAGTTTTCATCACGCCATTGAATCCACCGATCTCAAACCCATTTATGGGGCGGAACTGAGTGTCATCTTTGAAGACGCCCTCGCCTTGTACACCGGCCACAAGACGTCTCAAATCATGGAAGAAACGTTCGTGGTCTTTGACATTGAGACCACGGGGCTTTCCATCATTGAGGATGCGATCATTGAAATTTCCGCCATCAAACTCAAAGCCCAACAAACCCTCGAACGGTTTGACACGTTCATAAAGTCTCCCACCCCCTTATCGGCGTTCACCACCGAACTCACCTCCATCACCGATGAAGACTTGGCGACAGCCCCNGATATTTCGGAAGCCTTAAGAAGCTTTAAAGCCTTCATTGGCGATGCGGTNNTGGTCGCCCATAACGCACCGTTTGATGTCGATTTTCTCACGGCTCACATGCGCCGNCACGGGCTATTAGACCGTGCGTATGACGCGGTGGATACCCTGCAAATGGCCCGGCAACTGTATGGGCAAAAACTTAAACGCTTCAACCTCAAAGCGGTCTCGAAGTTTTTCAACGTCGAACTCACCCAACACCACCGCGCGGAAGCCGATACGTTTGCGACCGCAGAAATCTTTAAGAGCATGCTGGCCGATTTACACGGCAAAGGCATTAAAACCATGGACGCGCTCAAAGCGGCGGCCACCCTTTATCCAGGCGCAAGCGCCATGCGCCATGCGCGCAAATCTCACGTCACCGTATGGGTCAAAAACCAGGCCGGGCTCAAGCATCTGTATCAGCTGATCAGCGACGGGCATACGACCTTTTTCAACCAAGGACCGATGGTCCCGTTTTCGCATTTAAACAAGCTCCGCAAAGGCCTGATTATCGGCAGTGGCTGCATGCACTCTGACTTTATGGAAGTCGCTTTAAATAAAGACGAAGCCCACCTTGAACGCGTCATGGCCCGCTATGACGTCATCGAGTTGCAACCGCCGAAAGATTATCTGCATCTGTTTGACCGTGAACTCGCGGCGGGCCTGGGTGAACCCGAAGTTCTCGCAAAAGTCCACGCCATGATGAAACGCGTGGTGCGCATTGCGGGCGATTTAAACATCCCCGTCATCGCCACCTCCGATGCGCATCACATTGAAGCCTCGCATTTTAAATACCGCGATATCTACATCAAGACCCCGATTGTCGGCGGCGGCACTCACGCCCTCGCCCGCAATCAATTTCCGCCNAACCAATATTTCTTAACNACCGATGAAATGCTTGAAGCGTTTGACTTTTTAGGCGCCGANATGGCGAAGACCATCGTCGTTGACGCGGTGGATGCGGTCGTCGATGGGGTGGAAGACGTGAGGCCGTTCACTCCAGAACTTTACGCCCCCAAGGATGACTTTTTAGTGAAAGAAGGCATTCCCAGTGCGGTGGAAGCGCTGAAAAAAATTGTCTCAGAATCCACGGAAAAAACCTANGGNAAAACGCCNCACCCCTACGTTCAAGACCGCATTGATAAAGAACTGAAAAGCATCATCGATAATCAGTTCTCCGCGGTCTATTACATTTCCCATCTGTTGGTGAAAAAATCCTTGTCTGAAGGCTATTTAGTGGGATCCAGAGGGAGTGTGGGATCGTCGCTGATTGCGACGTTGATGGCCATCACGGAAGTCAATCCTTTAGCCCCCCATTATGTGTGTCCCACCTGCCATTTCTTTAGCTTTAAACGCTCCCCGGAAGATTTAGAAACCTACCCGGTGGCACCGGAAGAAAGCCCCTATCAAAAAGAACTGGAAAAGGTGAGCAGTGGCTTTGATTTAAGACCGTTAGAATGCCCGCATTGTCAGGCGCCTTTAATTCGCGATGGGCATGACATTCCTTTTGAGACATTCTTAGGGTTTAAAGGCGATAAAGTGCCCGATATTGATTTGAATTTTTCGGGCGATTACCAAAGCGAAGTGCACGAATACATCCGCACCATCTTCGGCCAAGAACGCGCCTTTAGAGCCGGCACGATTTCAACGGTCGCTTCGCGCACGGCGTTTGGGTATGTGAAAGGCTATTTGGAAAAAGAAAACTTGACCTTAAGAAAAGCCGAAATCGACCGCCGCGCCCAAAAAATCTCGGGCGTCAAACGCTCCACCGGGCAACACCCTGGGGGCATTGTCGTGGTGCCGGCCGACAAAGAAATCACCGATGTCACCCCCGTTCAGTACCCGGCGGATGATACGACCAGCACCTGGCGCACCACCCATTTTGATTACCATTCCTTTGAAAGCAATTTATTTAAACTGGACGTCTTAGGGCATGACGATCCCACGATGATTAAATATTTGATGGATCACGTCCAGGCCAATCCCCTCGATTTTCCCTTCACCGATGCCCGGGACATCCCCTTGGATGACCCGAACGTCTATGCGTTACTTTCAGGGACGGACGCCATCGGCTTAGACGCCAAAACTTTAGGCTCCGATGTGGCAAGTTTCGGAGTGCCTGAGATGGGCACCCAGTTTGTCCGGGGCATGCTGAAAGCGGCCCGGCCTTCAACCTTCGCCGACATCGTGAAAATATCGGGGCTTTCTCACGGCACCGACGTTTGGCTCAACAATGCCGAACTGCTCGTGAATGGCCGCCATAAAACTTATGAACAAGTGCCCTTTAAAGAAGTCATTGGGTGCCGCGATGACATCATGGTCAACCTCATTGATTGGGGCATCAAAAAAGAAGTGGCCTTTGAACTTTCGGAGTTTATCCGCAAGGGCAAAGCCGCAAAAAACCCCGATGCGTGGGAAGGCTACCAAGCCATCATGCGTGACCATCAGGTGCCTGAGTGGTATATTTGGTCGTGTGGACAGATTAAATACATGTTCCCCAAAGCCCACGCCACGGCGTATGTCATGATGGCCTTAAGAATCGCCTGGTTTAAAGTTTATAAGCCGATTTATTTTTACGCCGCGTACTTTTCCAAACGCGCCAAAGATTTTGATCTCATCAGTTTCTTAGGCGGCAGCAGCGTCATCCACGAGAAAATGAAGAGCCTGCAAGAAAAAGGCAATCGTGCGACCGATACGGAAAAACGGCTCCTTACCGTGTTAGAAGTGGCGCATGAAATGACGCTTAGAGGTTATCATTTTTATCCCATAGATATGGAAAAATCCAAGGCCCAAGATTTCGTCATTGCGGCCGATCAGTCGGGACTCATACTTCCGTTTATCGCGCTGGATGGGCTTGGGATTAAAGTGGCTGAGTCCATTGAGCAAGCCAGAGAAGAAAGTCCGTTTATGTCCCAAGACGATTTGAAAAAACGAACCTTATTAACGAAAACATCGTTTGATAAATTACTCGCGCTGGATGTCTTTAAAGGACTTCCCGAAGATACCCAAATATCATTGTTTGAGATGTAAAGGAGGGTTTTATGCGTTTATTTAGAAGCACCAATCCGATGATGGGTCGGATGCAACCGGGTGCCATGAGTGGCACGTCTGATTATCCCGCCACGATCGGCACGTTTTCTGTGAAGTTGTTACTCCTCACCGGCGTCCTCGTCGGATTTGCCAGTTTTTCGTTTTTTAACCTCGTCAATACCGGCAACATCACCGGGGGCATCGCCTTACTCATTGGGGCGCCGATCGTCGCCATCATCAGTGTCCTCGTAGCGATGAGTAAACCGCACCTGGCGATGTATTTTGCGTTTATTTACGCGATGACCCAAGGCATCTTTTTAGGGGCCATTTCTGGCATCTACGAACTCTCTTTTGGCGACGGCATTGTTTCCACGGCCTTGCTGGCGACCCTGGGCGTCTTCTTCGCGATGGGCTTTTTGTATATGTCGGGTCTCGTGAAAGTGACCAGTCGCTTCCGCCGGGTGATGTTTACGTTGCTATTGGGACTATTTTTTACCAGCCTTGTCTTGCTCATTCTCAGCTTATTTGGCGCCCTTGGGGGCTTAAGTTTAGGTTTCTTACTGTTGATTTCCGCCATCTCCAGTGTGGTGGCGGCGCTTTATTTATTGATTGATTTTGACAATGTGGCCCATTTAATTGAAAGTGGGGCCGACCGTCAATACGAATGGGTGTTCGCCCTCTCCATGATGGTGACCCTCGTTTGGTTATACGTCGAATTACTCAGATTGATCGCGATTCTTTCGCGGCGCAGAAATTAGGAGGTACCGATGAATCATTGGTCACTGGATGCCTTATTCACATCCTTCGATGCAAAGGAGTATGAGGCCGCCCATGCCACGCTGAATCAACTCGTGGATGACGCTCTCGCGTGGGAAGATTCCAAAGATGCACCCGCTGTAAAAATCGAAAAAGGGCTCGCTTTAACGCGGGCGTTTAGAGAGCAATCGATTCGGGTCGGAGGCTTCATCAACCTCACCTTAGCCACCGACACCAGCAACGAACGGGCGCTCAAAGAAATGCAACGTCTGCAAGCCTTAAGTGCCAAACTATCCCCCTTCCGCACGGCGTTTGAAACGTATGTCGCGGGGGCGGATTTGGAGGCGTTAAGCGCATCGGACGCGCTCAAACCGTATGCGTTTTATCTGGCCGAGACGAAAAAAAGCGCGAAGTATCTTTTATCGTCGGCCGAAGAACAATTACTCGCCGAACTTTCTCCCACCGGCGGCAGCGCTTGGTCGAGACTGCATAGCGTGCTGACCAGCACGTTAATGGTGCCCTATGACGGCGGCGAAAAAGGGTTATCGGAAATCAGAAACCTCGCCTACTCGAAAGATGCGGCCGTGCGTAAAGCCGCCTACGAAGCTGAAATCGCCGCCTATGAAAAAATCGAAGAACCGGTGGCCGCCAGTCTCAATGCGATTAAAGGCCAGGTCAACACGCTCGCGAAAAAACGCGGCTATGCGTCCCCCGTGGCGCAAGCGGCGGAATATTCCCGGATGGAAGAAAAAACGCTGGATGCTTTATTGGCTGCGATGGAATCTCACCTGCCTAAATTCCGGGCGTACTTAAAACGCAAAGCCAAGATTCTTGGGCATGCATCGGGGCTTCCTTGGTACGATTTATTTGCCCCGCTCGGTGAATCATCCACCACCTTCACCCCTGAAAGTGCCATTGATTACATCGAAAAACAATTCCGTTCGTTTTCCGAAGAACTCGCGGGACTTGCCCGCAAAGCTTACACCGATCACTGGATTGATTTCCCGCCGAAAAAAGGCAAGCGCGGCGGCGCCTTTTGCTCCAACTTGCACCCGATCAAAGCGTCCCGCATTCTCATGAACTTTGAAGGGTCATTCTCCAATGTGATCACGCTTGCGCATGAACTGGGCCATGCCTATCACGGTGAACAAATCTTTAAAGAAGACATCCTCAACGCTTCTTACACCATGCCGGTCGCGGAAACCGCCTCGACGCTTTGTGAAACCATCGTCAAACGCGCCGCCATCGACGACGCCGAAGGCGATGAAAAAATCTTCCTCTTGGAACAATCCATCATGGGCTCCACCCAAGTCATTGTCGATATATTCTCACGCTTTACGTTTGAAAAAAATGTCTTTGAAGCGCGTGAAAATGGTCCCGTGCCGGTAAGACGACTCAAAGCGTTGATGGAAGCTGCGCAAGAAAAAGCCTATGGCGATGCGATCGATCCGAAGGTA
>PR_CR_10_Liq_1_inCRDRAFT_1002028_pt1 | contig 10672 bp, 8 predicted proteins | sample PRCRCaboRojoPR_3_FD_10241 | JGI IMG/M metagenome (IMG submission 10241) | reverse complement strand
GCAATCCCACCGGCAAGGATATTTGCATTCACCTCACCTGTCGTATACACCCTTGAGATATCAACATCGCAATATCCGCACACAATCCCCACATAGTCTTCACCTTCAACATACGCATCAACAAATCCAATGTCACGAATATGATCGGCGTTTCTCACGTAGCCAAAAAAACCGACATAGTCTGTTGCTTGATGGCGATCACTGCTATAGAGGTGCTCAATCACATGACCACCACCATCGTAAGAGCCTGTAAACTTTGTTGTGGTATTTCCAATAGGAGAGAACCCAACGTAACCAGATGTGGTGTCATCATCCGCACCATCTAAATCCCAATCGACGCCGTCTCCTGCCCAGTCAGCTGGGGCATTTGGGTTGAAATCAATGTCGGCCGTTTGACGGAAATGAGAGCTCCACAAATCAGGTGAATTAGACAGCTCCAATAAATCCTCTACTGTCGAGATAATAAAAGGATCGGCAGGCGTTCCAGACCCTCCAGACAGCAACACTTCAGGATCTGCTTCTCCTTGCCAGGCCAGCAATGGAAAATTGTCGTAGGTCGGACCTTCTTCATTATCACCGACTTCCCTAAATGTCCAAATCTCATCGATGCCATCGGTGGGATCACCCGCGAAGTCCCAGTTTGTGTAGGTACTTTGGTCTTTTAGCGCAGTTAGGGATTTTGCACTGGCACCGATAATCGAGCCAGTGGCAAGGCCCGCAAGAACAAAATTATCTGTAAAATCCCCGCCGCTGACCTGCTCGCCCACAAAGCCGCCTGGAGATATCTTTGCACCGCTATCGCAGTCGCCATCGGTCACATTGCCCGTTGCATACGAGCTCTGAATCGCAGGCCGGTTCGTTGTACTTCGGTGATGGTTAAAGCCCACCAAAGATCCAAAAGAGCCAGAAGTCGAGTCGCTTAATCTAACAACGCATGCCGTGCTATACGAGTCTTTGATCACCGCTTCGTCGTTGTTTTTTCCAACCAATCCACCTGTGTTGGATTCCCCTCTAACCACCCCCGTGACAAAGGTCTCCTCAACCAAACTCGTTTGTGGCCCGCTCCCATCAGTCTTATCCAAATACCCCACCAAGATGCCCACAAATCCTTGAGCTGAAATGTCAGCATTGATGACGCCCAAATTTTTGATGTTGGCCTGATCATCTGTTGCGCCAAACAAACCAATCATTTCTTGCGTTGGTCGCTTGATATGCAGTTGGTCAATCACATGACCATTGCCATCGTAAACACCAGTAAACGGTGTAGCATCGTAGCTGCCTATCGGCGAGAACCCCTTTGCATCATCCTCACCAGAACCGTGTTCAAGTGATCCATCCCCATCCCAATCCACGGTCGTTTCATCGGCGTTGAATGCAATGTCGGCGGTTTGGATGAAGTGGCTATTCCAGTCACCGCTGCTTTTTGAGAGGACGATTAGATCGCAAAAGTCAGCAATTTGATAGGGGTCGCCAGAATCACCCGACCCTCCGCTATATCCGCCGCTGTGTGTACTGGAATCACAAGTTTGATCTTGCGCCCAGCTCAATGTGGGGGTCGCCACCGCGAAGATCAGGACCAGAAGGCAGATTTGGAAAGCCACAGCCCTGAAACCGCAATGCCCTGCAGATTGTGTTGAAAATGGATGGATCAAACCGCAAACCCCAGTGTTTGACGTCCATCATTTTGCTAAAGCTGCAATGATGCAGTTTCTCAGAACTACAAGAATGTGTCGCAAAACCACAAAATCGGTTCCCAAAACTACAATTTTTTCGCAAAACTACAAAAAACCGCATACCGACCCAAAGTCAGTGCCAAACACATGCCTTAACCACAACACAATGAAACTCAAATCACCGCACGAAAGGCAGTGCCAGCGCTGTGCACCAGACGTGGTGAAGACATGGCAGCACCTCTATCGTAGATATCTCAGATTGTTTATAAGAAAAGGCTACAAATCATTGATGTGAATACGGATCCATTCAGCGCGCGCCTGAATCGCCGACTGTTTTTCCTCGTCCATCCGATCCACGTTCCGATACATCATCCGCATTCGGTTGTTTGACTCGAAGTCTTCCCGATGGCGCATCAAAAAGTCCCAATACAGCGCGTTGAATGGGCACGCATCCTCTCCAAGCGTGTCTTTAACCTTGTATCGGCAGTGCTTGCAATGATTGCCCATCCGCTCGATGTACTTGCCGCTGGCTGCATACGGCTTGGACCCCACCACCCCGCCGTCGGCGTGCATCACCATCCCCAAGGTGTTGGGGAGCTCAACCCATTCATAAGCATCGATGTACACCGCCAGATACCAATCACAAATCTCTTTGGGCAGCACCCCCAACAGCAGTGCAAAGTTCCCAGTCACCATCAGCCGCTGGATGTGATGGGCATAAGCCTCGCGTCGAGTCTGATCCACCGCCTTGGCCAAACACCGCATCTGCGTCTCGCCACTCCAATACCACTCAGGCAAAGGCTGATCATGGCCCAAAGTGTTTCTTTGAGCATACTCAGGCATGAGATACCAATAGATCCCACGGATGAACTCCCGCCAGCCAATGATTTGGCGGATGAACCCCTCGACCGCATTCAAGGGCGCATCACCTTGGCCATACGCTTGCTCGGCCGCCCGGCACACATCCATGGGATCCAGCAAGCCAATATTCAGCGACGCCGACAACCTGGAGTGGAATAGATAATCCTCCCCATCGTCCAGGGCATCTTGATAGTCACCAAAATACGCCAGCCGATTCTCAATGAAATCCACCAGCGCCGCCTGCGCCTGTTGTCGTGTGACCGGGTAATCAAACCCTTCAATCGATCCAAAACCTTTCAATTGGGCGCCCACCAAATCAATGACCGCCTGGGTGATGTCATCGGGCTCAAATCCTTTGACTCTCGGCGCCGGCGGATCGCCTGACCATTTTTTCCGGTTTTCGGCATCGAGATTCCAGACCCCACCCACCGGCTCGCCATCGGCCATCAAAAGTCCGGTGCGCTGGCGAACCTGTCGATAGAAAAACTCCATTCTGAGCTGCTTTTTGCCCGCCGCCCAGTCGTTGAAATCGTCGAGCTCAGACACAAACCGCCGATCGGGCAGCACGGTCAACTTCATCCCCCGCTCACCGGCCCAGTTCTGGAGATGCTCAAGCACCCGCCACTCACCGGGCTGGGCGATCAAGACCTCATCGATGTCATGAGCGGCCACGGCCTGATCCAGCAAGTCTCCAAAACTCCGTATCTCACTGTTCGGGTCAAACAGATGATACTCGACGGTCCAGCCTTGATTTTGAAGCTCGCGGGCGCGGTGGCGCATCGCTGCAAACACCAGCACAATCTTTTTGACGTGGTGGGGCACATAGCTGGCCTCATCCACAATCTCGCCCATCGCCAATCGATCGCGCTCAGCATCCAGCGCGTCCAATACAGCGTGATTGGCATTGAGCTGATCACCCAAAATAAGCCCCAAACGCGCCATGTGCGTGCTCCTGTTTATAAAGTCCAAGGCTAGCATGCCGGCCATCAAGGTCCGCCTTGACGGCCGCCGGTGCCACGGATGGGCTTGAGGTCAACAAACACGCTAGAATCGAGTTTTGGCGTTCACAACGGAAGCGGTGATGACCCCGGCCACGCAGATTTATGAGACCACCGACGTCGTGTCTTTGTATCGCGGCGGGCGCTTGCCTGGGTTAAGCCTGGCTTGGGAGTCCTGGGGCAAGCTCAATGCGGATCGATCGAATGCGCTCTTGCTGTTTACGGGACTCTCCGCCAGCGCGCACGCCGCCGCCAGCGACCGCGACAACAGTCCAGGGTGGTGGGAAGCCATCATCGGGCCGGGGCGCGCAATCGACACCGATCGGTACTTTGTGATGTGCATCAATGCCGTCGGTTCTTGTTTTGGCTCGACAGGGCCGGCCAGCCCCCATCCCAACACAGGTCAACCCTGGCGGTTGGATTTCCCCGAAATTGCCATGGAGGATACCGCCAACGCCGCTCATCGGCTGGTGGAGGCGCTGGGCATCGAGCGGCTCGCGGCCGTGATGGGTCCTTCAATGGGCGGAATGATCGCCCTGGCCTACCTCAAATCCCACCCCCACAGCGCCCAGCGCCTGGGATTGATCTCCACGACCGCAGCAAGCGAGCCGTTTGCGCTCGCCCTGCGCGCGCTGCAGCGAGAAGCCATCCTGACCGACCCTCAATTTCAAGCGGGCCAATATGACACTGACCTGGCCCCGATGCGGGCATGCGCATGGCGCGCAAACTCGGGATGATCACCTATCGCTCGGCTGAAGAATGGGCAGAGCGCTTCGGCCGTCGGCACCAAACCCAAATGAAGGCACGCCCTTTTCGACTGCGCTTTGAGGTCGAGGCCTATCTCGAGACGCAGGCTGAGCGCTTTATCGGGCAATTTGATCCGTGCGCGTATCTGTATCTCTCGCAAGCGATGGATGCTTTCGACGCCAGTGATCAAGACGCGAGTCTGGAGGCCATGTTCACTCGCTGCTTTCAAGGCGATGCGTTGGTGCTGGGCGTGGCTTCAGATCTGCTCTTCCCCCTCAAACAGCAGCGGGCCCTGGCATTGGCCATCGACGCTGGCGGTGGCCACGCCCAGTTTGAAGCGATCAACTCAAACAAAGGCCACGATGCTTTTTTGGTAGACTCAAAGGCCTTCCAAACGCCGATTCGGAGGTGGTTAGCGTGACGATAGATTTGATGGGCAAAGCGGTCATGGTCGAACAGATCACAGCAGCGATTCANGCGGGCGGTGGCGATGCCACCATCACCGAGAATGTGCGCGAGGCCCTGTGCCAGCTGATGAATGACAACCGNGTCCAACTGCCTGATGAGGTCTTTGTCAATGACAGCGATCAGTACGCGCGCCGCCTCATCCACCGCGATCACGACTTGGGCTACACCATTATGGCCATGACTTGGGGCCCTTTGCAGGGCACNCCCATCCACGATCACGACGGGCTGTGGTGCGTGGAAGCGGTCTGGCATGGCCAAATCGAGGTGGTCCAATACGAAATGATGGAAGACGCCGGTTCACAAGTTCGATTCGAGCCCCGCACCACCATGCGTGCCGGCCCTGGGAGCGCAGGCAGCCTCATCCCACCCCACGAGTATCACACCATCGCCAATCCTTCCCAATGAAGCAACGGCGGTCACGATTCATGTCTATGCCGACGCGCTCGAGCACTGCTGCNTTTTTCAACCCGTCCAAGGCGATGAGGCTGGTTGGTACGACCGCATTGAGAAGTCTCTGAGCTTGGATGCCGCCTAGCACTCGGGCCAGAAACTAAGTTAGAATAGCGGGTCATCCTGGCCGGGGTGGCGGAACTGGTAGACGCGCCGGATTCAAAATCCGGTTCTGGAGACAGAGTGGGGGTTCGATTCCCCCCCCCGGCACCACGGATTCAGCTGTCTGTCGATCCTGGGCGAGCCGCGTCTTTATTTCTTTGTATCGCCCCCACCAACACTTGGGGCAAGGCCACCCCATAGACGATCGCCAAGCCCGCCAGTGGCGCGAGCGTCCCACCGGCGGATAACCAAGCACCCAAAAGCATTGGGGCGATCGCAGAAGCCATCACCATGAATGCGGTATACACGCCTCGAATCATCCCAAGCTGCCGAACGCCAAACAGCTCAGCCCACACCGCACCTGAGACCACTCCATTTGCACCCGCCGTCAAGCCCAACCCCAAAAATACCCCCCACACATCGAACGGCCCTGCAGACCAACCCAAGACAACAACACTGGCAACCATGGGCCATAAGAAAAAGCGCAACACGCCCAGTGAGCCGAACGCGTCGATCACGCGTCCTGCAATAAAGGCCGCACACGCCTGCGCCACGGCAAACAACACAAAGGCGCGACCCACATCAACCAAGCCCCACCCTTTGATGGCAGCCAGGCTGCCCTGATGTAGAAACAGCGCTGTGATCACAAAGGCACTGCCCAACACCATCGGCAGTGTCAAGTAAAAAGCGGGCTGGCGCAGCAGTGTCCAGCGGGTCAACTCCGCGCTCGGTGCGGGGCCAAAGTCGACCTTGTTTTGGCGTCGGGCTTGATCATGCACCAGATCCAGGTCGGCAAACTTGAGCGCCAAACCGCGCAGGACCGGCCAGGCCACCACCGCCACCAAGCCGGCAGCCAACCACCACAACAATCGCCAATCGCGGCCAACCAATGCCGCAGCCACCAGCAGCGGGAAAATCGCCTCAGCCAGAATAAACCCATAAGAGGCCATTGCAACCGTCCGACCCCGCTGAGCAATGGCATACCGCGCAGCAGCCACAATGGCCAAGTGACCCGTGAGCCCTTGCCCGCCCAGGCGCACAAGAAAAAAGGCGCCCCACAACATCAAGGCGTGATGGGCGCTCGCCAATGCCATACAGCCCAAGACCAAAACGCCCAAGCTGATGCCAATGCCCCGCCGCAATGCCAGCCGGTCAGCCAGCGCCCCCAGCCAAAACATCAGTATCCCGCTCAACAGCGTGGCCGTGCCGTAGAGGTAGCCCAACCCCGCCGGGCTCAACGCCAAGGTCGCCTGCAGCTGCCCGCCAAATAACCCAATAAAGAAAGTTTGACCAAACGACGAGGCCAGCGCCGCGATAAACGCAAACCAACCATACGCCGGGATGGCGCACACTCGATCGATGAAAGGCTTCACGCGCTAACCTGTGCCCTAACAAGCCATTAAGAGACGATTAAGCGCACGAAGGGGCAAACGACACCCGCACAGCCCCCAGCCACGACAGGGCCTCCGATGCCGCCTGCAAAGCCTCGGTGACGCGCTGAAGTTCGTTTTGGGGCACATTGGAATCCGCCTGTGGCCACGCCCAAACCACATCGGCATCAATGCATCCATTCAAATAGTGCAACGTCACCGACTGAAGATGCGTCATGGCAGTGGGCCCCAACTGCGCCGACCACTGCGCTTGGAGCGCAGAGATCGCGACGTCGCGTTCAGGCAGGTCCAACCAGACCTGATCTTGTCCCTGCGGATCAATGTGGACAATGACATCGCTCACATCATCCACGGCGGTTTTCAGATGCGCCTGCACTTGCTCGGCCAACTGGTGGCCCTCTGACACGCTGATTGTCGCGGGCACCTCGACATGGACATCAACCAAGACATGCTCGCCCATGCGACGGGTGCGCAGGCGGTGTGGATGACCGACGCCGGGGACGGTCATGATGGCGGCTTTGATCCGCTCAACCCGGTCCGGTTCAACACCGGCATCCACCAGCTCGGTGAGCGCCGCACGCAACTGTGACCAGCCGACATGGAGGATCATCATGGCCACCACCATCGCCGCAATGGCATCGAGCATGTCAAAGCCCAGCAACACCCCACCGACACCGATCAACACCACCACTGAGGACAATGCATCGGTGCGGTGATGCCAAGCATTGGCGATCAATAAACTGGATCTGATCTTTTGACCCGCCCTGCGCGTGTATTGATACAACCCCTCGTTGACCCCAATGGACAGCCCAGCCCCCAGCAATGCCAATGCGCTGGGCATCAGCAACTGAGCGGGATCCATCAGCCGCACCAGCGCATCCCAGATGATGCCCGAACCAGTCACGATCAGCAGCACACCCAGGCCACCTGTGGCCGCGGTCTCAATGCGTGCGTGGCCATAGGGATGGCCGGCATCGGCGCCTTGGTTGGAAAACCGTGCCGTGACCATCACGGCCACATCGGTCAGCGCATCGGCCATTGAGTGTATGCCATCAGCGATTAAGGATTGCGATTGAGCTACCCACCCCAACGCCAGCTTCACTGAGGACAACAGCGCATTGCCCAACAACCCCACCAGGCTCACCTCACGCATCCGGCGATATCGTCGCTCGTGCTGCGCCTGATCACCGCTCGGTGCCTGCTGGGCCTGCTTTGCTAAGTGCCAGTGCGTCATGGCTCGAGCGCTCGCACCACTCGAAACCCCACCTGGACATCGGCCCAGTCACTTGATCGAGCTTGGCGATGAGCCGCGCGCGCTAAAAGGGGGGTCGATGTCCACGCACCGCCCCGAATGACCCGCTGATCGCAACCTCGATTCACCCACGGCGCGCCGTTTTTAGGCGCACGCACGTAGTTGTCGTGCCAGCAGTCCTCAGTCCACTCACTGACATTGCCGCCTGTGTCGTACAGCCCGAAGCGGTTGGGCTGAAACTCACCGACGGGCGCCGGCCCCCAATGCCCATCGCCAAAGTTTGGAAAAGACACGGCCCACTGAGCGCCAGTGGGAGACCGATCGGCCTCACCAGCCACGTTGTCGACGGGCTCACGAGGGGGCTCGTCGCCCCATGGAAAACGCCATTGCTGTCCCGCGCGCAGCGCATATTCAAACTCAGCCTCACTCGGCAGCCGGTAGCGATGCCCGGTCATGCGCGACAGCCACGCCACATACGCCTGCGCATCGCTCCAAGAGACCCGCACGACGGGGAGCGTGTCCAGCGCTGGCTGGCCTCGGTAGTCTGAGCGCCAGTCCATGCCTTGGCGCTGAGTGATGCGTCGAGTTTTTGGGTCATAAACTCGGCCACGGCCACTTCGCTCGGCGTGCGTTCGATACCCGGTGGCCTGTACAAAAGCCCGAAATTGAGCCACAGTGATCTCGGTTTGACTCATCGCGAACCCTGAGGGAATGGTCACGCGGTGGCGTGGCGCCTCATTGGTTCGATGGCCTTGTTCAAACCGCGCCGAGCCCATCATGAATCGACCTTGAGGCAACACCACCATCGTGGGGCTTGGCTGGCTCTGATCAACATTGGATTGATGGGGACGCTGCCATGGATCTTGGAAGACGTTACCGGGTTGGTATCGACCATACTTCAAACTGTTTTCGATCGCGACACGGTAGGCCTTGATGGTGTCTTGCTCAGCACCCAGTGCTATCAATTGAACCAAGAGTTGTTCGGCCTTGGTGCTCTGGCGGTCCTCAAGCAGTGCATCAAGCTGGCCGCTTAACGCCTCCAACCGCGCCTGTTGGGCGGCATCGATTCGCCTGGCCATGGTCTCAACCACTTGGGGATCCGCATCGGACTGCGCGGCCCATGTCAGCCGCTGCCGTGCCTGCTCATAAGCCCGCTGATCAAGCAGTTGGTCAACCTCTTGAACCCACTCAGGCGCGGGGCTCGGGCGCGAATCGGTCTGGGCCCAACCATTCACCGCAGGGCTGGCCGTGATCAGCAAAAGCATAGACAAAACAAAACGGGGGCGGCATCGCATGGGGTGCAGAATATCGTCAAATCTCCCTCAATGCCAGTCAATGGCGCTAGACTGGATCCCCATGAATCAGCCACTCGAGCGTCTCCAGGCCCACTGCCCGCACGCATCACGCGCGGTCGCTGACGCCCAATGGGTTGATTGCCCCACGCAATACGCCCAGCTGGTGCAAACCCTGTCGGCCGCCGATTGGCTGGGCATGGACACCGAGTTTGTACGCGAGCGGACGTTTTATCCCAAGCCAGGTTTGGTCCAGCTGAGTGATGGCCATGTCGTTTGGTTGGTGGATGTCGTCACATTGTCTGATCATGCGCCGCTGGCGACATTGATTGCGCGTCCTTCAGGACACCAAGTGCTCCACAGCGTTGGGGAAGATCTGGAGATTTTCAAGCTGTTGACCGGCCAATGCCCGCAACATCTGTTTGACACCCAGCTGGCCGCCGCAATGCTGGGATTGGGATTGCAGACACGCTATGAGCACTTAATCGAGCAGGTCTTTGGCGACTCGTTGCCGGGCGGACAGGCCAGGTCCAATTGGTGTCAGCGACCTTTGTCAACCCGTTTGCTTTCGTATGCAGCTCAAGATGTGATTTATCTGCCCGCATTGGCCGACGTCTTGGCCACCGCCTTAGAAAAGCACAACCGATTGTCATGGCTGCACGAAGACTGCGCCCGGCTGGTGGCCCAAAAAGAACGGTCGTGGACGGCTGACCCACTGCTTCGAATCAAAGGCGTCGGTCGATTATCCAGACAGGCCATGGCGTATGTGTCTGAACTGGCTCAATGGCGGGAGGAACAAGCAAAGGCACGCAACCTTCCGCGCTCCTTTGTCTTAAAAGACGATGTGCTGTGCAGCCTCGGACTCATGACCCACCGTTCGGGGGTTGATGCGGCCATCGATGCCCACCAAAGTGCACTGGGCCGATGGGTGACCCCCTGTGTTGAAGCACTGGCCAGTGCCGATCCCGATGGGTTTGAGGTGCCTGTCGCGTTGCTGGGCTTGAACACCGAGCAGCGCCAAACGCTCAAGCAGTGGCAGGGTAGAATTGCAGCGTTGGCCCAATCATTAAATGTTGAACCGGCATTGATTGCCAGCAAGCGGGAGCTGTCTCGAGTGCTGATGGGCGACAGACCCGAGTGGATGGACGGTTGGCGAGGGCCATTGGTTCAAGATGCGTTGGGCGAAGAGATCCACTGCAGTTTCAGTGTAGCCAAGCCTCGGTAGCTCAGGGGATAGAGCAGCCGCCTCCTAAGCGGCAGGTCGCAGGTTCGAATCCTGCCCGGGGCGCCACACCAATGGGCCTTGACCAAAAACAGCTGCGCGACCCGCTACCGCGCCATTCGATTCTCGATCAACGAGTACGCGGCCGGCACCACCACCAGAGTCAATAAGGTGGAACTCAGCATCCCCCCGATCACTGCCACCGCCAGTGGCCCG
>PR_CR_10_Liq_1_inCRDRAFT_1002027_pt1 | contig 10690 bp, 10 predicted proteins | sample PRCRCaboRojoPR_3_FD_10241 | JGI IMG/M metagenome (IMG submission 10241) | reverse complement strand
CTATTGAACAACAAAACATTACTTTTAAAACAAAAGAACTAATTGACAGGATTTCTGGTTCCTTTGGAGAATCTGAAATGAACAAAGTCAACATTGACACTAGCAAACTAACCAACATGATGGTGCTTCTAAAGCAAAACCTGCAAAGCTGGAGCATCTCAAGAAAAACTACTTAAGATAATAAACCACTTTCCTAGCAATGGATTCTTTGAATTTCATCTTGGAGTCTTTTAAGTTGTCAAAAGCATACAAAAACGCCATGCAGTTTTCTAAGGTGTTTGCGTTTAGTTTGGGAATGAACTTTTTGGATTTTGGAATGTAGCCTTTTTTTCTGATTACGTATAATAAGCAGCAGTCTTTGCATTTTGAAAAGTTTTCTTTCGTGTACAAACCAAAAACTCCTGGCAAAGCACAAAAGATTATAAGCAAAGCTGGTATAACTGACATAAGCCCTAGTGGAATAACCATCAAAGCATTGTAGTCGTGTTCTGGGATGTAAACCTTGTCTTTAAACATTACTTCTAAAAAAGCCTTGTCTTCTTTGGGGTAAGACAGCTTTTCGCCTCTAGGGTCTGTTTTGCCTTCTGGGTGGTTAAGCCACCACTTGCACTTAACCACATCACCTACAGAAAAGGCTGGAGTCGACTCTAAAGGACTGCAAAGCCACCTAGGAAGCAAAACTAGGTCTTTTGTGCAAACTTCGCCTTTTCCTAAGGACTCTGTGTCACAGGAGCCGTAGTTGTAGGGGTAAGTGTTGCTTGGCATGTAGTTATCAGGTCTGTCGTTGTAACGAGAGGACTCGCAAGCGTAACCTGGATAGTGCTTGTCGTCTATTTTGACAGCCAGTTTGTACTGTATGTATGTGTGCCATTCTATGTACCGGAAGTTGTAGGTTTTTATTTCTGTGACTTTGCAAATAGTTTGTTCCCAATCTCTGTTAGTGAGAGGAAAGTAGATCCCAAAGAAAATGCCTGTCCATATAGGAAACCCGATCAGGAAAATTATGCTTCCGAAGAAGAGCACTACGCAGTACAAATCCTTACTCATAATTTATAGCTATTAAGAATAAAATGGAACAGGATTACGACTTCCTTTACAAAATCTTGTTAATTGGCGACAGTTCTGTGGGAAAGACTTCAGTGCTTCTGCGCTACGTAGACGACTTCTACAACCCAGAGTTCCAAACAACTATAGGAGTTGACTTTAAGATCTCAACACTCGAACTAGACGGCAAAGTAGTCAAGCTGCAACTTTGGGACACAGCTGGACAAGACAGGTTCAGAAACATAGTAGCTTCCTACTACAGAGGAGCCCAAGGAATTGTGCTTATGTACGACATCACTAACTCAACTTCTTTCAACAACATCAAAAAGTGGTTCGAAGAGTCCCAGAACTACCTGCAGTCTTCGACTCCTAAACTTCTAGTGGGCAACAAAAGCGATCTAGACTCCCAAAGAGCAGTAACTCAAGAAGACGCCCTTCAGTTAGCTGAAAGTCTTAACATGGACTTCATTGAAACTTCTGCTAAAACTTCTTCTGGCGTAAAAGAAGCCTTTGTCAAACTCACGAGAGGCATTTACCAAACTACTGCAAGTCTCAAACCAAACACTACTCCAACTACTAAGATTTCTGAAAGCAAGCCAATCAAAAAAAGCTGGTGCTGCTAATGATTAATTATCCAGACTTTTTTCAGCGAAAAACTTTTGAGTAAGTTCTATGAAACTCAAGCCTTCAGTTGTTAGTTGTTCTTTTTTTGTTGCAGTTTGGAGTTCTCCGTTCGACCATAGTCCTCGGACTCCTTTGCCTTTTGCATTAAAAATGATTCCATGCCCCTCAATTCTCCCATTTGCAAAGTCGCCCACGTAAAAGCTCCCGTCTTGAAAGTCCAATAAACCTTTTCCGTGTTGTTTTCCTCTAAGCCAGTACCCTTCAAACCTCCCATCTCCTTTTTCCATGACTCCGTAGCCCTCAAACTTGCCTTGACTCCACTCTCCAAAATACGTGTAGTGTTTGGTTTTTTTCACTCCAAAACCTGTTTTCCTCCCTTTGATCCAAAAACCTTCGTAAACTTCTTTTTTGGAGTTGATTTCTCTGCCTAGTCCATTGGCTTTGTTCCTAACCCAGAACCCTTCGTGTATTGTTCCTTCGTGCAACTTAATGCCCTTTCCACTTGGTCTGCCTTTGTAGTCTACTTCGCCTTTGTAGTAACTTCCGTCGTTTAGAACTCCCCAGTCTTGGATTTGAGTTGGCTTGTAGTTGTAAATGCTTTCTTGGGTTCCATAGTTGAATTCTCCTATTTCAAGTCTCATCTCCAAACTTCTGCTGTAGAGTTTCTTTTCTTTGTAATTTAGTTCCAAAGATCCCAAAAACTCCCCGTTCTTGGGTTTGGCTTTTTGAATCATGAATTTCATAGCGTCCTTTTTCAAGGTTTTAGGCAATACTTTAACTAAACTTCCGTTCAAACTGTCATCGCGGGTCACTGAGTTTTGATGGTTGTCGTCTGGTTGTGCCAGTTCCCCAAGTACCCAGACCCCAGACTTCCTGTTTCCATCAGGTCTTTTTTCAATACCAAAACCGTCGTACTTGTCACTATCCCAGAACCCTTTGTAAACTCTTCCGTCACTCCACTTCATAGTTCCTTTTCCAGACTTTTTGCCTTTTCTGTACTCACCTTCGTAAACTCCTTCTGGGGACTCAAACTTTCCTTTCCCGTGCATTTCGCCTTGTCTGTACTCGCCTTCATACCTTTTGTTCTGGGAATACACGTACACACCAAACCCATCAATCTTGTCAGACTTAAAGCCTCCTCTGTAAACTTCTCCGTCTGGGTAGACTAGTTCTCCTTCTCCGTTTTTCAAGCCCCTTTCGAAGTACCCCATAAACACTCTGCCATCGGAGTTTTTTTCTTCGCCATAACCATGGGGCAGGTTATTGTGAATTTCTCCTTTGTAAATAGACTTTAAGTCGCTTGAAAGAATAGTGCCCTTTTCTTTGAGTAAAGCCCCCCTAAACTCACCCAACAAGGCCATTCCATTTGACTTTATTAAACGGCCACTGCCTTTGATTTCATCGTTTTCAAAAAACCCCTCAAAAATAGACCCGTCAAGAAAGATCTGGTGCCCTAGACCATTTCTTTGTTTCTTGGAGTTTACTTGCCCAGTGTACAAGTTCCTATCTTTGCAGATTATATTACTTTTCCAGTTCAAACTTTTAGATTTAATTGGTTCTGCTTCAAAAGGCTTTAGGAGACAGTAAGTGTTAACTGCTTGGTCTCTTTTCAAGCCTGGGTACTTTTTAAGCATCCTGCCGATTTCGGTTTTTTCTAGTCTCAAAGGAAGTTCCTCTAAAAACTCTTCTAGTAGTTCCTCTGTCATTTATACTGCCTAAGCACATTTACTTAAATTAGCAAGCAGCATCCTGAAGACTTCTTGCTTAAAGAGAGAATCTCTCCTTCTTGGATTGAATAAGACTCCAGTGTTTGGCTGGACTTTAAGAGTTTTCCTTGGTAAGACAACTGGAGCTCGTTGGCAGGAATTGAAGTTACTTTGAGCGACACCATGTAAACGAGATCTTCAATGGTTTCGTTGAACCTAGGGTCTACAGTAAAGGTTTCAATTCCTAGTTTCTCTTCGGGTTGTATGTGTACCAGCATATTTAATTGTATAGTTACCTAACTGACCTTAGTATTTTGAGGGAGGTTTCATTGGGGTCGCTGACGAATGTGCTAAGTTTATTAGCCATCACTGAAGTAGTACTTAGTATCTGTTTAAGCATGTTCTCGAAGTTGACGCCTCCTTCACTTCCACCACCTCCACTGTTTCCAGTGCTTTCTTTTTCTTGGTCTTTTTTGCGTTCTATAAGTTGGTCGACTGCGTTAAATAAGTCTTTGAGTCCTGAAGAAATTTCTTTTTCCCTACGCACACTTATAGCTCTCCTCATCTTCAAAACAGTTACTTTGAGCTTTTCAAAGTTTCTGTTCACTCTTAAGTGGCTTTTTTTCTCCAGAATGAAGTCGTCTTTGAACTTTTCACTTTCTAGTTGTTTTTTGTAGTGATTTAGGTCTTTTTCCATGAGCAAAAACTTCTTAGAAAAGATTTCTATGGCCCTTCCAGTTAGTTTCATGATGAGTGAAGACTTAGTTGTTTTGATCTGATTGAGTTGTTTGAAATTCATCACACTTGACTCAACAAAGCAAATCCCTCCTTTGTGGATTTTAAGTGTTGGAAAAACCTCTTCGCTTCTCCTGTGGATAAGTAGCTCTAACTCTCCACTCACCACTATCATTATGTAGTCAATCTTGTCTCCCCTTTCTACAATTTTAGACCCTGCTTCGTAAGTTTGGTACTTAAGGTTGTAAGCTATTTCCGAAAGTTGGACTCGTGTGCAGTTCTCGAGAAAAGGAACTTTTCTAAGCAGCTTTATTAAGTAGTTGTGCCACTCGTCTTCGTAGTTGTGCATGATGTGGATCATGTCACTTTTGAGTCCAGGAAAACGTTCAACAAGTTCATTGAAGTCTTCAGAGTTGAATTCTGCAATAGTGCAGTAGTTGTTAGAAACCACTGAAGCTGTTCTTCTCGAATTAGAAAGCAAGGATATCTCTCCGAAGTAACTCCCAGGGCCTATTACCTTTTTGACTTCTTGGGCTTCAGAGTCCCAAAGCAAAACACTTAGATCTCCGTGAGCTACAAAGTACATAACCTTTCCGGAGTCGCCTTGCTTCACAATGGTTTCTTCAGGAATACTTAAGACTGGAGACAACTTGTTTATAATGAACTCTAGAGCTTCTTGACTGATGATCAAAACACACTTGCTTTCAAGAACTTCTTTGTAAAGGTGAGTCAAAACACTGAACTTTAGTGAAGGAGAAATCATTTCAAAAAACTTGTTAAGTTCGTCTTGTTGGTCTCTGTTTGAGTAGGTGTAAGAAATGTACTCTATGACTTGGCTTTGGATGTCGTTGGGCAAATTCAGGTTCTTCATGGCTTGGTTGGCAGTGTCTAGTTCTTCGTGGTACTTGGCTGTTTTTCTGTTCAAGCTTTGAACTAACACAGTCATGTGGCCCAGCAAAGCAGCTGTTACTATAGAACCAATCAGCAACATGATGCAACAGTATATGGTTTGAGTTACGTCGTAAGGCATTACATCTGCACCCAGAAGCATAAGTGTTGCGTAGTAAACTGAAACGGCGTAGTTGTAAGAGAGTTCTTCTTCCCCGTAGAACAAGTCATTGAAGGTTATGTCTTTGGGAGGAATCCACTTTTCATCCAAGTACACAATCATATACCAGAAGCACCCTACAATGTGAACAAACAAAAACAGTGTTGTAATCAGCATAACTATTCTTAAGCCAAGCTTAAAGTCAGTCTTAAACTTTAAGTAAGTAATGATCCTTCTGAGGCGCAGCAACCTAACCATCTTCAGGATCTGTAAAAGTCTCAGGTTCTTGTTGCTGAGGTCTAGTCCAACCAAAGCAGGAATTAATTCAAAAGGGACTACAGCAAGTAAGTCGATTAAGAAGCTCAGTGAGAAACCATAGTGCTTGGCTATAGTTTTGGGGTTAAATATTTCTTCTCCGTTGTGGTTCACAAATGTACTTCTGAAGTTAATTAGTATGTCCAAAACGAACAGTCCATCTATAACCCACTCAAACAAAGTGATAACTGTTGGAACATTATCTTCACCAAAACTTACGAAAAACGGTATTGAAACCGTATTATAAAGCGCAAGGAAAATGATTAAAAGATCCCACCTAATATGCCAGGAACTTGAACTTCTAAAGATAAACTTAGGCCTTTTAGTAACTAAAGTTTCATGGCTTTGCAATTGGTTCTGGAGTGACTCGATCATTCCTCCTGGCAGTGGGCTGTTTAAAGAACTTTCGTCTCCATAGCTTTTTTCAATGCTTTCTTGGATTTCTGAATTAAGACCTTCTGAGGAAATTATGCCTAAGTAAGAATTGGAATCAGCTACTTTGTTTCCTGACTTCATATTTATTAACGTAAGTCCCAAACCTTTATACTTCTGTCTACACTTCCCGAAGCACATACTTCGTGCTTTGCTGAAATGACTAAACACACAGCAAAGTGTGAATGTGCGTTTGAGATCTTTAAAGAGTTCTGTCGCGCTCTTAAGTCCCAAAGTCTAACGCTTTTGTCGTCACTACTGGAGTACAAGAACCTGCCTCCAGGGTGGAAGGCGAGAGCCCTTACCCAGTTGTCGTGTCCTTCGAACTGCATCAAGCACTCGCCGTGTGCAATTTCCCAAACCCTTATTGTTTTGTCCCGGGAACCAGATGCCAAGAATGTTCTAGAAGTAACTCTGTGTACCTTGTCTGACGGTTCTGCAATTGTTTCTGATGAGTGAAGTCCTGAAAAGCACACAGTCTCAACAAGGTCAGAGTGACCAGCTAAATTTCGCACTGGGTCTGGGTTATCCACACTCCATACTAAAACACAGTCTGCAACACAAGCTGCAATGTAGTTTCCTTCTTCGTTTACGCAGACTTGTTTAGCCCACTCGCTTACCTCTGAAAACTCCCTTACACAGACTCCTCTGGTGATTTCCCAGAGTCTAACTGTTTTGTCCCTTGAGCCACTCACTATAAAATCTGCGGAGGGCAAAAAGGCAATGCTACTAATAGCATGCTCATGCCCTGCAATAGTCTTCACACACTGGAAAGACTCCATGTGCCAAAGCTTTATAAGCATGTCTGCAGAGCAACTTGCTAGAAGGTAGCCTGACTGGGGTTCAAAGTCCACACAGTACACAGGCCCAGAGTGCCCAGTTAAACTAGTAACCAACGCAGAACTTTCAAGGTTCCACAAGGTAATAGTGGAGTCTTCAGAGCAAGCAGCCAACAAATTTCTCAAGGGGTGAATAGCAAGGTGGGTCACGGTCTCGGTGTGGGCTTCTAAAGTGAATTTTGGTGGAAGTATTGGGATCCCTTCGGACTTCTTTTCCTTTAGTTTTTTCTGCTTGAAGTAGTGGATTTCTTCTTTAAGTAACTTTAGTTCGCTCTGGAGTGAGTTGTTTTTTTGTTGCAAGTAAACAATTGAAGCCCATTTTTTGGGAAGCAAGTCTGAAGACTCAGGAGACTCTGAAATCCCACTTTCTTTCGAAAAAGCTTTTAAGGACTCTTCGAACCCGTTGGCTTCGAAGTAGCCCAGAATAGCCCAGTGCATTCGGTGTTTGTCTTCTTCAGTAAGCATATTTTTACATGAATTTATTAGACTTAGACCCTTTAGAAGGAGGAACTCTTATTTCTATTGAAAAGTCTTGGAACTTTGACTTAAAGTGGATTAAAGACGAAAACTCTGAAGACAAAAATACCGACTTGAGTTGAGGTGAGTTCCTGGGGGGCTTGGGACAGTTGCAAAAAAGGCTAGGCGAGGAGTAAGACTTTTTAGGCAGTTTAACTTTGCTAAGTCTTTTGGGACTGAGTGACCTTTTTGCAGAGTTGTGGAGTTTTTGCCTCTTTGAAAATTGGTAGGACTTAGGTTTTCTTTTTAGGTTGGGCTTTTTAGAGTTACAAGGCAACTCTATTGGAAGCCACTTAACCTTCTCTCCTTTTACCCTAGAAACAGACTTTAAGTCCTCTGAACAAGGAACTACCGGGCTCCATAGTTTGTGGAAACACTGTTTAAGCCTAGAACTGACTTTCGATACTTTTTTAGACAAGTTTGAAAGCACCCAGTTCACAGAGTTACCTAGCTTGCTTAAAACTTGGGAACTTCTAGGAAGCAGTATCTTTTGTGAGAAGTTCTTCATTTAATTTAAATGCATTATACAGTCACAAAACATTACAATTACTACACCTTGAGTTCCCAAACTTAACTTTCCTCCTTGATCTGAACGTGCTGCCTTCACCTGTAGCAGACAGCGAGTTAAGAATTGAAATCTCTTCAATAGTAGGTACACTTAAGTTCTTAGAATTTAAATGGTATTCTTCGTTAGACACTATGCTGAACTCCAGAGAAGAGTCAGTAGTTCCTTTTTGTTGCACTTCCATTTATAAGCCTGCAAACTTAAAATGGACAAAGTTCACCTTTTTTACCTGCTTCATTTAGTTTCGGCAAAGTCGACTCTTCGAATGAGGGTCCCTTTTTCGCTGGTGAAAGGATTTGGCTTTACCAGTCCTACAGTTATAGAAACTGACCAGAGCATACTGAAGTTCAAGAAACCTCAAAGCTCAACTAGAGATTTTATTCTGAAGAACTTTAATTACGAACCCTGCATTGTAGTGGTTAAAACTCGGACTCAGACTTTTTTGTTATCTGACCTCCAAGAAGTTATTAGTTACTTTCACAAAGAAAAAAACATCGTGATTCAAAAGTACGTTTCTGAATTGGGCAAACAAAGTATCCTCAGAATTTACTGGAAGTACCCTAAAAGTGTTTCTGCTTTTTTGTATAGTGGACCTATGAACTCTGTCAGGAGAAGAAAACCAACCTCTGTGTTTTTGAGTGAGTCAAACAAAGACTTACTCAACTACGTTTGCATTATCAAAGCAGTTCTTCAAAACACTGTGTTTAGGGACAAAAAACTAGTTTCCTTTGAAGTTGAGTTTATTAAGAGTCCTGACTTTACTTGGTACTTGCTAGGCATACACTCTTACCAAGTAGCACAAACCACTAGCCAAAAGAACCTGCGTCAAAAAGTAACTGAATTAGAACAGCCTAAGCCAGCTACTCAAGGACTTCCTAGGAACATACTTACGCCAAACACCACTCAAAACACTTTTAAGTTCAGCTTTAGACTCCAGTCTCCCAAGTCGCCTCCTTACATAAACGCGCCCAACCGCATCAAAGAACTTAACTTCGAAGAAGAAATTTCAGAGTTAGTAGGGAACAAACAAGTGACTTCGCTTAAGTTCATGAACACTCGTTTGTGGAACAAAAGAATCGAACCCAAAAGAAGCAAAACTACTTCTAAAATCCTCAAACCCAAATTAACTAACGTTTACTGCACCTCAACTCAAAAGGCCCCTGACGAGTACTGCCGAAGCAGAGAACACACCATCGACAGAGCCTACGCTAAGTTCATAGCCAAAAAGTCCAGAAAAGTCCTTAAACACACCCAAGAAACCACTTCGGAACTCCAAGACATGATTGAAGCTATGAACCAAATAGTTTCTCCGCGACAAACCCCAACAGAACCCCCCAAAACTGCTAGCACCACTAAGTCCCAGTTCATATTCAACAGGTTCCTAGACAAAAAACTAACTGACTTCCTAAACACTTAATTACAATTAATATGGAAAACGTCGATTCTACTTATTCTGTAGACTCCGAAGAAAGGAACAACTTCTTTGAGTCAAAAAAACTCAGAAAAAGAGCAGAAGAAGACGCAACTCTGCTTTCAAACCGAATATCACTACTTAAACAAGAAGAAGCAAAAGCCTGGAAAAAAATAGAAGAAACTCGAAAACGTGCAAAGGAAATCGAAGACGCACGCAAACGACACGAACAAGAAAAAAGACTCAAACAAGAAGCTGAAGAACAAAAACAACTCGAACTCCAAAAACGCAAACGAGAATACCAAAGGTTCAAAGAACATAACAACAAAATCAAACAACAGCAGAAAAACTACGTACTAAGCAAAGCCAGAAAAGAAGCCGAAAACCTTAAAAAAGAAAAAGCTAAAAGGAAACAAACTTTAGAAGCACAGAAACTACAACAAGAACAACTAAAAATCAAAGCTAAAGAATATGTCAAGAACGGCCAAAAAAACTTCGAAAACAAAAAACTCCAACTAGAAGTCCAGCGCAGAGCTAAAGCCAAAGCTGACATCCAAAAACGCATACAAGAAGAACACCAAATCCGAATGGAAAAAGAAAAACTCATCCAAGAAATGGAACAGGAAGAACTAGAACTCATCCAGAAACTCCAAAACACCCAAATGCTACAGCGAACGGCCTACGAAGAACTAGAAAAAGCACTGTCAGCTGGCTTTGATTAATTTAAGAGTGCTTTTCTAGAACTTTCAACAAGTCTTCCAAGTAGTCCATGTTGCTCGAAAAAGTAAACCCTCCGTGGTCCTCTTCGTAGTCAACTCTGTAGTGTACAACAGAGTCTTTGTTGGTTACGTTGTAGAGGTACTCAATGTCTGCAGGCAGAATTATTCTGTCGTACTTGCCTCCGAAAAGAGCTACTTTGGTCTTTATTTTGGAGTAGTCAGGCACAGGGGGGTCCTTCGACCCGTAGATTTGTAAGTTGCGTTGTTCTCCGTAGTCAAAAGCCTTTACCTTTGAGTTGTCGTTGTTGAAGAACTGAGAAACGTACCTAAGACTCTTGACACTAATGCCTCCTGGGAACTGCAGAGTTAAGTAAGCGTAGTGAGGCTTGTCTGAGTGAATAGTAAAGTCATACCTGTCCCAAGCTAGGTAGTGAGTGTAAGTAGGAAAGGCTTGCAGAGTTTTAGCGTAAAACACACTAGGCTTCTCCATAGTGACCAGTACTCCCAAGAACTCAAGCACCGAAATGTAAGCAGAAGAAGTGTAGAAGTTAAGCATTCTGGACTTGCAGGAGTTTTTAGGCCCAGGACCTGCCAAGGACACAGCTACACTTATATCGTTTTCAACAGGGTGGTTTACAGCAAGGGCCAGCAACATGAGTGCTCCTCCTTGGGAGTGCCCTACGTAAGCTACCTTTTGGTGGCTTGTAACATTTTTGATGTAAGAAACAGTTGTTGG
>PR_CR_10_Liq_1_inCRDRAFT_1002026_pt1 | contig 10691 bp, 8 predicted proteins | sample PRCRCaboRojoPR_3_FD_10241 | JGI IMG/M metagenome (IMG submission 10241) | reverse complement strand
TTGCCAATGGTAACATATTCCTCACCTCCTTTGGCTTTAATCACCCCACAAATGGAGGTCCAGTAATTTTCTTGGGTAATTACCTCTTGGGTAACAANCTGGGGCGAGTAGTCCTCCAGAACGTTGTTAGGCGGTATGGAGTCAATTATNGAATCTGTAAGCAGCAAACCAATGTTATTTACTCCGTAGCTAACCCCGGTGGTGTCAGTATTCACTGGTTTTACGTAAAAAGAGATGCGGTAGAATTTCCCACTGTCTAGCGGTTCACTGAGTTCACCGTGAATGTAATCTCTAAGGTAGGTGCCTGAGCCGGGTGCAGTTTCCCCAAAAACCTCTATCCCAATAAAACCTTGACCATCAAAAGGAAGGGCATTGTTGGTGGTGCTATCATTGCCGGGAAAACCGCAGGGATGGTAGTAATCGGGCTCTGTGCCAAAAAACTGCCAGGGCTCCAGATAATCTTCTAGGAAGGGTGATAAAATAGGACAGTTACCGGTGTTCTCAAAGCTACCGTTCTCCACCAGGTTTTGAGCGCCCGCTATAAAGGCCACAAATGAGAAGATAATGGTATATTTTAATTTCATAGAATAGGGGTCCAAATAAGGGCTCTTGTTCTTTATAAAGGCCAAAATAAAAATCTGGCTCTATACAATCAAATGGTAAAAATAAGTAAACTTTGTCCACTTCATAGAAAAGCCTGGTAATTATAACCGATATGAGTGATAAATATTTTGTACATCCCACGGCAGTGGTAGATGAAAATGTAAGCATAGGTGCTGGCACCAAGGTTTGGCATTTTTCGCATTTAATGAGCGGCTGCCAACTGGGAGCCAATTGCAATTTGGGTCAAAATGTAGTGGTGAGCCCTGATGTGGTTTTGGGAAAAAATGTAAAGGTGCAAAACAACGTTTCCATTTACACGGGCGTTACTTGTGAGGATGACGTGTTTTTAGGCCCGTCTATGGTATTTACCAATGTGGTGAACCCTCGCAGTAATGTTAACCGTAGAGGCCAATACACCAAAACCCTGGTGAAAAGAGGCGCTACTATTGGCGCCAATGCTACCATTGTTTGTGGGCATCCTATTGGGGAGTTTGCTTTTATTGGGGCCGGGGCAGTCATTACCAAACCGGTAGCTCCTTACGCCTTAATGGTGGGCAACCCTGCCAGGCAGATTGGCTGGATGAGTGAATACGGCCATAGGCTTGATTTTGAGGAGGGAAATATTGCGGTTTGCCCCGAAAGTGGAGCGCGTTATAAATTGAAAGATCAAAAGGTTTCAAAAATTTAACCAAAGAATGACGGAAGCAACAAAGGTGAAGTTTGCCGTGGTGGGATGCGGGCACATAGGCAAGCGCCACGCAGAAATGATTAGTTTAAACCCAGAAGCTGAATTGGTAGCACTCTGTGACTTAAAAGATCCGGCTGAGCTAGGCGTGGAAAAGTATCAGGTTCCCGTTTATCAAAAGTTAGAGGAGCTTTTAAAGCGCCATCCAGAAATTGATGTGGTAAACATTGCTACCCCTAATGCCTATCATTCTCCTCAAGCCCTAGAGGCGCTAAACCACGGTTTTCATGTGGTGGTTGAAAAGCCCTTGGGTTTAACTAAAACTGATGCTGAAAAAATCATTTTCACCGCCTTGCATAAGAACCGGCATGTATTTGCGGTAATGCAAAACCGTTATTCACCACCGTCTAAATGGCTTAAAGAGTTGGTTGACAGCGGCAAATTGGGTGAAATTTTTATGGTGCAGATTAACTGCTATTGGAACCGAGATGAACGCTACTACAAAGACGGCAACTGGCACGGCACAAGGCATGAAGACGGGGGGACCTTATTTACCCAGTTTTCGCATTTTATTGACATTATGTACTGGGTTTTTGGAGATGTAGACGACATACAAGGGAGAATGGCTGACTTTAACCATAAACACCTCACGGAGTTTGAAGATTCAGGAACTGTAAACTTTAATTTTACGGACGGGGGTATGGGTATGATTAACTTTTCTACCTCCTGTTGGAACACCAACTTTGAAAGTAGCTTAACGGTTATTGCAGAAAACGGCACCTTAAAGATAGGTGGGCAGTACATGAATGAGGTAGAGTATTGCCACGTTAAAGACTATCAAATGCCTGAGTTAGATCCTGTAAACCCGGCTAATGATTATGGCCCGTACAAGGGTTCAGCCGCTAATCACGTGCATTTAATTGAAAATGTAATTGATGTACTTAAGGGGCGGGATACCATCACAACTAATGCTCTGGAGGGATTAAAGGTAGTGGATATTATTGAGCGTATTTATAAATCTACCAAAAGTCTATAAACTTAGTAGGAATTAAGTAAATTTGCCGCGCCAAAAAAAGATGAGGCGTGTTACCAGCTGAATATCATATTACTACGGTGTTAGTCATTATTGGGCTAATGATTATTTTGCTGGTTACAGATCGGTTGAAAACCTCATTGGTTTTTCTATTGGCCTGTACTGCTTTGGCAGTGGTGGGTGTACTATCAGTAGAAACTTATTTTAATGGTTTGGCTAATGGTTCCATTTTAACCATTTTCCTACTCATCATTATCACTTCAGGCATCAATGAAAACTTTAACCTGGCCGGGGCTTTTGCCCAATTATTTAAAGGGGTAACGGGGCCTCGGAGTTTCATTTTCAGAATGGGGGCTGGGGTAGCTGGCTTTTCAGCTTTTATGAATAACACGCCAGTAGTGGCGGTTATGATGCCTCATGTTTACGATTGGGGTAAAAAGCACCAAGTAAGCCCTTCTAAGCTTTTAATGCCTTTGTCTTTTGCCGCTATTCTAGGAGGGGTAATTACGCTTATTGGTACTTCTACTAACTTGGTGCTTAATGGTTTGTTACAAGAGTACAACCAGCCTACCCTGGCTTTTTTTGACTTTTTATGGCCCGGTCTGCTAATCACCGCTACAGGGCTAATAGCGCTTATATTTTTAGCGCCTATTTTACTCAAAGATTTCCCAACTACCAATGCTACTAGTAAAAACCAAAAACGCGAATATTTGGTTGAGACCTCCATTCCCGGTGAGTCACCTTTAATAGGCCAAACAGTTGAGGCGGCAGGCTTACGAAATTTAGAGGGTGTATTTCTCACAGAAATAATTCGCAAAGACCGGCCCTTACCCGCTGTAGGCCCCACTGAAATTTTGGAAGCGCATGATGTACTTTTATTTGCTGGAGATAATGCCACTATTGTGGAATTAGTACAGCAGAAAAAAGGTTTAAATCTGTCTAAAACAGATCAATTTAACCTCATTGATAACACCCAGGTGGTAGAAGCGGTAGTAGCCCAAAACTCAGCTTTAGACCGCACCAATGTAAAGGAGATAGGCTTTAGAGAAAGATATGATGCGGCTATTATTGGCATCCACCGTAAGGGTGAAAAGCTAAGTGGTAAAATTGGGTCTATTGCTTTACATACCGGTGACCTTTTATTGCTGGTGGCTGGGGCCGAGTTTAACGAGCGCAATGGACGTAATGAAGACATGATTGTTTTAAGCACCCAGCGCAGCGCTGAAGAATTATCTAAGGGTAGAAAGCTGGGATTTCTGGCAGGCACTGTGGGCTTGTTAGCATTGAGCGCTTCGGGCTTGTTGAGTTTATTTGAAGCTCTGCTGGGCGTAGCTCTTTTGCAAGTTCTTTTAGGTTTGCTTACGCTGGATACTGTAAAGCGTTCCGTAAGTTTAGACTTATTGATCATTTTAATATCGGCTTTAGCTTTGGGTGAGGTCTTAATAGGCAGCGGAGCCGCTCAATTTTTAACCGACACCCTTTTTGCAGGAGCTCATTTGTGGGATCCTATGACCACTTTAATAGGCGTATTTGCCACGACCTTTTTGCTCACTAGTTTTATCACCAACGTGGCGGCCGTTTCTATCATTTTTCCGGTGGTTTTCAGTTTATCAACTGCATCAGCGGTGCCGCCCCATGCCCTGTATTTAACTGCGGCCTATGGAGCATCGTGCTGTTTTATTACCCCATATGCTTACCAAACTAACCTTATGGTGATGGAGCTGGGTAATTATAAATTTCTGGATTTCTTCAAATTAGGTTTCTTTGTAACAATTTTATACAGCTTGAGCTATTTTGCTTATGCTTATTTTGTGTTTTTAAAATGACAAACGAAAAACTCCATATTATACCACACAATCATCAAATTACCATTGATGATCGCAGAAAGCAGCAGGGTCAAAACAGCTTTGCTATTTGGTTTACGGGCCTATCGGGTTCTGGAAAATCAACCTTGGCCAACGCCTTAGAGCTGGCCCTTTTTGAGCAAGGCTACCGCACCTTTATTTTAGATGGTGATAATATTCGCTCGGGCCTTAACAAAGACCTGGACTTCTCAGAAGCTTCGCGCAGAGAAAATATTCGCAGAATTGGGGAAGTAGCCAAGCTTTTGGTTCACTCCGGTACCATTGTGCTTTCGGCATTTATATCGCCTTTTAAGGCTGAGCGAGAATTGGTGAAAGGTTTAGTGGGTGCTGAGAATTACTTGGAGGTTTTTGTTAACTGCCCTTTAGAAGAATGTGAAAAAAGAGACGTGAAGGGCCTTTACGCCAAAGCCCGGGCTGGAGAAATCTCCAATTTTACGGGAATATCCTCACCCTTTGAGGAGCCAGTTTCTCCAGACGTAAAGGTGCCTACCCATCAGTTGAGCATAGAAGAGGGGGTAGCCAAAATCATGGAAGAAATCAGTGCAAAACTGAAGTATTAGCAAATAAAAATTCAATCAATATATCTTTAAACTACCGTAAATGCGCTACACATTAACGCACTTAAAAGAGCTGGAAGCTGAATCAATTTATGTGATTAGAGAGGTTTATGCCCAGTTTGAGAACCCCGTTATCTTATTTAGTGGAGGTAAAGACAGTATAGTTCTTACTCATTTGGCNCGTAAAGCCTTTTGGCCTGCTAAAATACCTTTCCCTTTGATGCACGTGGATACNGGNCANAANTTTCCGGAAACCATTGAATTTAGGGATAATCTGATCAAGGATATGGGTGCTAAACTTATTNTAGGGTNTGTGCAGGGCTCTATTGATAAGGGCCGGGTACGCGAAGAAACAGGCAAGAACGCTAGCCGCAACGCCTTGCAAACCACCACGCTTTTAGACACTATTGAAGAGAACAACATAGATGCCGCCATGGGTGGTGCTAGAAGAGACGAAGAAAAGGCCCGCGCCAAAGAACGTTTTTTCTCACACCGTGATGACTTTGGTCAATGGGACCCTAAAAACCAGCGTCCAGAGCTTTGGAATCAATTTAATGGTAAAAAGCAAATGGGCGAGCATTTTAGAGTGTTCCCCATTAGCAACTGGACAGAGATGGATGTTTGGCAATACATTTTAATGGAAAACATTGCCATTCCTTCTTTGTACATCGCTCATGAGCGTGAAGTAATCTGGCGCAACAATAGCTGGTTGCCTGTTTCTGAATACATTAAGCTTGAGGAACATGAAAAACCTGAGTTGAAGAAAATACGCTTTAGAACTTTAGGTGACATTACCATTACCGGAGGGGTAGAGAGTGATGCGGATACCCTGGAGAAAATTGTTGAAGAGGTGGCTGCCGCCCGACAAACCGAACGCGGAAACCGTGCAGATGATAAACGAGGCGAAACAGCCATGGAAGACCGCAAGAAACAAGGTTATTTCTAACTATTGCACCCAAAGTTTTTTCAACCCAACTAATTTGAAATATAGAAATGTCAGAAGTTACTCAAGAACAAAAAGAAAACAGCTACTTAGACATGCAGCTACTACGCTTTACAACGGCTGGTAGTGTTGATGATGGTAAAAGTACCCTTATTGGTCGCTTACTATTTGATTCGAAATCAATTTTTGAAGATCAATTAGAATCAGTAGAAACCAGCAGTTCTAAGCGGGGTTTAGACCACGTAGATTTAGCGTTACTTACCGATGGTTTAAAAGACGAACGCGAGCAGGGCATTACTATTGACGTAGCCTACCGCTACTTTGCTACTCCCAAACGTAAGTTTATCATTGCCGATACGCCCGGGCATATACAATACACCCGAAACATGGTTACGGGTGCATCAACCGCCAATTTGGCGCTCATTTTAGTAGATGCCCGTAAAGGGGTAATTGAGCAAACCTGCCGCCATGCCTTTATAGCTTCACTTTTACAAATTCCGCATCTTTTGGTGTGTGTAAATAAAATGGATCTTGTTGAGTATTCGGAGGAGGCCTATGATAAGGTGGTGAAGCAATTTGAAGATTTTGCCGCCAAGTTAGAAGTGCCTGATATTCGCTTTGCGCCTATTTCAGCCTTGCATGGCGATAATGTGGTAAACAGATCTGAGAACATGGAATGGTACAATGGAGAAACTTTGCTGCATACCTTGGAAACCATTCATATCAGCAGTGACCAAGATCATGTAAATGTTCGCTTTCCGGTGCAAACCGTTATTCGCCCGCACAATGATAAGTACCATGATTACAGAGGCTATGCTGGCAGAATTGCCGGTGGTATCTTAAAGCCAGGTGATGATGTAACGGTATTGCCCTCAGGATTCAATTCCAAAATAAAAAGTATTGACACCATGGGAGAAAGCCTTCAGGAAGCATTTGCGCCCATGTCTGTTACACTCACCCTAGAAGATGATATCGATATTAGCCGGGGTGATATGATTGTCAGACCTAACAATCAACCCACTTCCACTCAAGATATAGATGTAATGCTATGCTGGCTTAATAATAAGGGACCGCAACCCAGAGCAAAATATATTTTGCAACACACCTCAAATGAGTCAAGATGTATGATTAGAGAGGTGCTCTATAAGGTGGATATTAACACTTTGCATAGAATTGAAAATGACGATCAATTGGAAATGAACGACATTGCCAGGGTTCGTTTAAGAAGCACTAAGCCTCTTTTCATAGACGATTATAACGAAAACAGAAATACCGGTAGTTTAATCTTAATAGACGAGGCCACCAACGAAACTGTTGCCGCTGGCATGATTAAAAGTTAAGGCTAACTGCCCTTTCTAAAATTGAATGCACCCACTGGTAGAAAACCAGTGGGTGTTTTGTTTACTGACGTTAACTATTTGTTAGCGTATTAATTGAAAAAGGCGCGCCTGCTAAGGGCTATTTTCTTTTATATTTGCCCGATTTATTGAATATAGAAAGCTGATTTATGAGGCAGATCTTAATTTTTGTGGCCGCTACACTGATGGCTACCGCTTGTGTGCCTACCAGGAAACTGACTTACCTTAAAGAGGATAAAAAAGCTATCCGTGATTCAGCTACTGTTTACAAGTTAAACCGCACCAGCTATCAACTTCAAACAAACGATATTGTAAGTATAAATGTTCGCTCCTTTGATCAAGAAACTTCGGCCCTATTTAATATAGGCGGAGGTATGGGCATGGGAGGCGGAGGTGGTGCCGGAGGCGGGGGCCAGGGAGGCATGAATGGAGGGGACATGATGTTCTATCTCCAGGGCTATCCGGTAGACATGAATGGTTTTATTGAAATGCCCATTTTAGGCCCAGTGAAGGTGGTGGGTAAAACTATTGAAGAAGTGCAGGCAATAGTGGAACAAAAACTAAACTCTTACTTTGTGGAAGATGCTGTTTTTGTAACCGTACGTTTAGCCGGAATACGATTTAGTATAGTAGGGGAAGTAAACGGTCCAGGTCGTTATGTTGTTTTTGCCAATCAGGTTAGCATTTTTGAGGCACTCTCCCAGGCCGGTGGTATAGGTTTAGTAGGTGACCGAACCAACGTGATGATTTTAAGGCAAACCCCGGCTGGAATTGTTACTTACTATTTAGACCTAACAGAGATTGATGCACTTACCGATCCTCTCTATTTTGTGCAGCCAAATGATTTAATTAATATTCAGCCTCTGCCTCAAAAGTCTTGGGGTACGGGAACCACCGGTATTCAAACTTTCACAACTATTTTAAGTATTGTAGCTTCCTCAATTGCCCTTTATGTGGCATTTGGTAATTTTTAAAAAAGACTAGATGGCTGATCAAGGCTTTAGTGAATTTGAAAATTTTCAAAATTCATCGGGCGAATCCGAAGGCGGTTTTGATTTCAAAGGATTTCTTTTCAAAATAATTTCAGCTTGGCCGCTGATATTGATTTTTTTGATGGTTTCCATGGCGGTGGCCTACACGATCAACAGATATGCTGTTAGAGTTTATCAAGGTAAGACTACCGTGATGGTAGAGTCAGTCTCTGAAAACTCCGGAGTAGAGGCCATAATGGCTAGTATGGGGCAATACAATCCGCAAATGAAATTTGAAAATGAGATTGTGGTGCTGCGCTCTTTTAGTTTAATGGAAAGAACCTTAAGAACATTGGATTTTGAGGTATCGTATCACTCACAAGGTAGGGTGCGTAATCGCGAAATTTACCCCAACCCGGGCTTTAAGGTGGAGTACGACAGCGCTCATGTTCAAACTTTAGGAGACTTTTCCGTAGATTACGTGGGTGATNATAAGTTTAAAATAAGCTCTCCTAAAACTAAAGACCCGGACTTTTACAATTATATTACAGGAAAAGATATTGGGGTGGCAAGCCCTTATAAGTCTATAGTGAAAGTAGTGGAGGCCGGTGAATGGCTTGAGACGCCCCACTTTAAAGTTAAAGTCAAAATTCTGAGGGAAGGATTTGACAAGCGCGAGCTAAGGGTCACGTTTCATTCTTATTTAGGTTTGGTTAAAAAGCATAGCCAAGAGTTGCAATTAAAATCTACCTCGCAAGGTAGCTCTGCCTTGGATTTAGTGATGACCGGGCGTAACCCTCAAAAAGTTGAGGATTTGGTTAGAGCGCATGCAGAAACTTTTATTCAACAAGGCCTAGACGTAAAGAATGCTGCTGCCAAAAATACTATGAACTTTATTTCAGGTGAACTTTCTGAAATTGAAGATTCGCTGGCGATGGTAGAGCGGATTTTAGAGAATTTCCAGTCAGATAATCAGGCGGTGAATCTAAGCGAGCGTGGGGGTAGGCTCATGGAGCGCATGGTGAACATTGAAACCGAAAAGGGTCAACTGGCCAGTAAGCTACGGTATTTTAACTACCTCAAAGATTATATTGACGAAGAAAGGTCTATGGAAACTGTGATGGCTCCGGTAACAATTGGTGTTGAATCAGGTCCTATAGCTAATGCAGTAAATGAACTGACACGCTTGTATGTTGAGCGAGGTAAAAATAGCCTCAGCCAAAAGGCTGAGAACCCTGCCATAAAAATTATTGATTCTCAAATTGAATCGGCTAGGCAAACTCTCAAGGAAAACCTCAGGGTTGCCATTGAAAATACGGAGTTGGCCATGGGTGAGCTTGAAGGCCAGATTCAAAATCTGGAGGCCGAACTAAGAACTCTGCCCGCTACCGAAATGGAGTTGGTCAATATCAGACGGAGGTATCAGCTAAATGAAAATCTTTACTTGTTTCTCATGCAAAAGAAGGCTGAGGCAGGAATTGCTTTAGCGGCCAATCGCCCCGATAACCGCATTGTTGATGAGGCCTTGGTGAGTCCTTTCCCGATCAGTCCTAATCCTATGGTGGTTTTTGCCATGGCGTTTTTAATTGGACTGGCTTTACCCATAGCCATAGTAGTTGTAAGAGATTACTTTGACGGTAAAATTCGAACCAAAGAAGACATTGAAAAAATGCTTACTGTGCCGGTAGTGGCCATGATTGGCCATAGTTTAAAACCAACAAACCTCGTAGCAATTAAGCATCCTAAATCAAGCATTTCTGAGTCATTTAGAGCCTTTAGAGCTAATTTATCTTTTTTAGCAGGCAAGCACCAGAAAAAATCACAAGTATTATTGTTTACCTCTTCTATTGGCGGAGAGGGTAAAACCTTTAATAGCATAAACATGGCCTCTATATTGGCCATGGGTGGCAGCAAAACCATCTTGGTTGGTTTAGATTTAAGAAAGCCTAAAATTTATAATGACTTTAATCTAACTAATGACAAAGGAGTCTCAAATGTACTTGCAGGCATGTTACCAGTTAAAGAGGCTATTCAAAGTACAGAATTTGATAATCTAGATATTTTATCCGCAGGGCCTATTCCTCCCAATCCGTCAGAGATGCTTATTGGGGATTCATTTAAGGAAATGCTGGCTGAGCTGAGGAAGCAATATGATTATATCATTTTGGATACCCCTCCGGTGGGCCTTGTAGCTGATTCCTTCGAAATTATGAAGGCAGCTGACTATACTTTTTATGTGGTGCGTCAAGGGTACACGGATAAGCAGTTGCTCAAATTCTTAAAAGACCGCTATGAGAATAGGGCAATAGACCACTTGGCTGTTGTAATCAATGATTATACGGTACAAAAGGGCTACGGCTACGGCTACGGATATGGCTACGGATATGGTTATGGATATGGTTATGGTTACGGCTATGGTTACGGCTATGGTTATGGTTATACCGATGACGATCAGGAAAAAGCTTCATTTTTTTCAAGGCTAGCCAGGGGTTTTAAAAAAAGCTAGCCATTTTTTAAGGAGGGAGTTATAGAACCAAATAATAGCGATAGCTCCTACATTAATTTGTGAGTGAGGAGGCGGAGCCGTCAAGTACTTAATAATTCCATGGAGACCATCAAAAAACTTATTAAGCAGTATTTTTCGGGTTTTGCTTTTTTCTACTCAACTCTGAGGCA
>PR_CR_10_Liq_1_inCRDRAFT_1002025_pt1 | contig 10701 bp, 2 predicted proteins | sample PRCRCaboRojoPR_3_FD_10241 | JGI IMG/M metagenome (IMG submission 10241) | reverse complement strand
CACCATTTACCACCCCTTGTGTGGCCTTTGTGGCGCCATACACAGAGAGCTTTGACAATACCACTATACCGAATTGTTGGGCGACATCGTCTACTACGGGCGGGCCATGGGTATTTGGTGGTCCTGGCTTTTTCTGGAACACCTCGGGTTGTCCGGGTACCCCTACTGATCATACCGGTAATTCAGGCAGTTTTGCTGCGATGGATCATTCCAGTACCGATGTTGGGGTGTTATTGGAGATGCCAGATGTAGACGTGTCAGCCTTAACCACGCCTTATTTAGAGTTCTACTTCTGGATGTGTAGCACCGGCTACAGCCCCAGCAATAAGCTGTACATTGAAACCTTTGACGGAACCAGCTGGACAGTGTTTGACAGTATCACCAGTGCAGGCGCTTCCTGGAACCTTTTTGGTTTTGATGTGTCTGCCGCTACTCAGTCCAATAACTTGTTAAAAATTCGCTTCCGGGCAGAGTCAGGAGGAGATGTCTTTGACTTTTACGGAGATAATGCCATTGATGATGTAAGCATTATTGAAGCTCCTACCTGTTTTCCTCCATCTAACTTGGGCGCCTTTAACGTTACTTCTACAAGCGCTGAAGTATTCTGGACCACAGGAGGTTCTTCCAATTGGAATGTAGAGTATGGTGCGGCCGGTTTCCCTCTTGGGACTGGTACTCAAGTGGCAGCTACGAATGATACTTTGGCACTATCAGGACTTATGGCTACAACCACCTATGATTTTTACGTTCAGGATAGCTGCAGTGTGGGAGATGTAAGTGCTTGGGTAGGGCCATTTAGCTTTACTACGTCTTGCGCACCCATTATTCCTCCTAGTACAGAAGACTTTAGTGCCGGATTCCCTCCGACCCAATGCTGGGATGAGGCCGATGGCGGAGACCCTTCTACTGGTCCGGGAACATTAGGTACCGGAGCCTGGACTTCTGATGGCTTTGGTAATAATGGATTTAGTGGTGCCATCAAGATCAACCTGTACAACCTTGGAGATCAAGACTGGGCCTTAACGCCCCAGTACGACTTAGGTACCTCAGGTAATTGGCGAGTTGCTTTTGACTTTGGTGTTTTCACATGGAGTACTACCAACCCCGGAACCTTAGGTTCTGATGATGAGGTGATTCTCCTGATTAGTGATGATAACCGTGCAAGCTGGGATACTTTGGCCATTTACAATAGCTCATACGTTACTACGGCTTCTGGAAACTTTGAAACCTTTAGCTTGGCCAGTTATTCGGGCGTAGTAGAGTTTGCATTCTGGGGAACAGAGGGCTCTGTAGATGACCCTGAAGACAACGACATCTTTGTAGACAACTTCTCGGTTAGTCTTCCCTGCGCAGACCCTACTGCTTTAGGTGCTACTAATATAGATACGAGTTCAGCGGATTTATTCTGGACCTCATCAGCCGCAGCTACGCAGTGGGCGGTAGAGATTGATACGGCTGGGTTTGCCTTAGGCACCGGCACACGCACGATAGTAACCAATGATACTTCCAACATAAGTGGGCTTGCTACGGCCACGGCTTATGATTACTATGTAGCGGCTATTTGCTCGCCTGGAGACACCAGTGCTTTTGTAGGACCATTTACCTTTTACACGAACGCAGCAAGCTTAGCACCAATCGTTTGTATATCAGGCGGGACATCAGTGGTTTTCACCGAAGAGTTTGACAACGGAGCCAACGGCTGGACCGGAGACATTAACTCCGGCAACGGTTCCTGGGAAATTCCCGGAGGACCCACTTCTGCCAACACTGGTCCAAATAATGCTCACAGCGGAGCCAGCGGAAGCTTTATGAGTTATGAGGCTTCGTCTACCACGGCCAACTCGGGTAGTGCGGTATCACCGGCCATTGACTTAAGTGCCGGCAACAGTGGCGCCCAACTGTCTTTTTGGATGTACGCCTATGGGGCCAGTATTGGTACCATGGATGTAGGCGTGGGCACATCGCCTACCGGCCCTTTTACCACCGAGTTCACGTGGTCTGGTCCATTACAAACATCGGGCAACGACCCCTGGATAAACGTGCAGTTAGACTTAAGCGCGTATGTGGGTCAGACCATTTACCTGGAGTTCTTTAACACCGATGCCGTTGGCGTAGGCTCTGGATTTGATGGAGACATTGCCATAGACCTTGTTGAAGTATCCACTTGTGTGGGTTGTCCGGCCCCAACCAATCCGGGCGTTATTGGTGTAACTGCAACTACGGCCGATATCTACTGGACGGGCGGTGGCGCCAGCAACTGGAACGTGGAGTACGGTCCGATTGGGTTTACACCAGGAACCGGCACAGTTGTAAACGCCAGTAACGATACCATCACCCTAACCGGCTTAAGTTCGGCTACCGATTATGAGTATTATGTGCGCGATAGTTGTGGTTTAGGTGACGTAAGCCCATGGGTAGGGCCTACACCATTTACCACCCCTTGTGTGGCCTTTGTGGCGCCATACACAGAGAGCTTTGACAATACCACTATACCGAACTGCTGGGCTACTTCAGCAACTACCGGTGGTCCGTGGGTCTTTGGTGGCCCCGGCTTCTTCTGGAATTCATCTGGCTGTTCAGGTACTCCAACCGATCACACTGGCAACTCCGGAAGCTTTGCGGCTCTGGATCATTCCAGTACCGATGTTGGGGTGTTATTGGAGATGCCAGATGTAGACGTGTCAGCCTTAACCACGCCTTATTTAGAGTTCTACTTCTGGATGTGTAGCACCGGCTACAGCCCCAGCAATAAGCTGTACATTGAAACTTTTGATGGAACCACTTGGACGGTGTTTGATAGTATTGTTAGCGCCAGTGCCTCATGGACTAAATATGGCTTTGATATGTCTGGTCAGGCGCAGAGCAATAACATCCTTAATGTTCGCTTCCGGGCAGAGTCAGGAGGAGATATCTTTGACTTTTACGGAGATAATGCCATTGATGACGTTAGCATTATTGAGTTACCGAGCTGCAATGCGCCAACCAGTCCGGTGAGTTTCAATATAACCACCACTAGTGCAGATGTAACCTGGACCACGAACAACACGCCAGTGGCTGGATCTTTCATTATAGAGTACGATACGGCTGGTTTTGCACCAGGCACCGGAAATACGGTAATCGTTACTAATGATACGGCCACTATTTCGGGCTTGACCCAAAATACGGCCTATGACTATTACGTAGCTGCTATTTGTGGGCCAGGAGACACCAGTGCCTTTGCCGGCCCGCACACCTTCTTAACGAATTGTGCGATAATAGCGCTGCCGTACACCGAAACGTTTGAACCCAGCAGTACTACGCTATCTTGCTGGACAGTTGGAGCGAATTGGGGTTTAGGGGCCGCAGGTGGCTTTGGTACCAGTAACACAAGTGTGGCTTTCCCGTTCTACAGTGTGAGCGCTAATACTCCATTCCTGGCTATCAGTCCAGAGTTCAGTCCGGCTCCAATGGGATACCAGCTTTCAGTAGATCATGCGTATGCAACCTACATTAATGAAGTAGATTCTATCATTGTAGAGTACTCAACCGATGGCGGCTTAACATACACCAATTTGGTTGTGTTAGACGGAGGCTTAAACGGACCGCTAAACACAGCAGGATCTACTACGGCATCTTTTACGCCAACCGCTACACAATGGTCTAATTTCAGCACACCGATACCAATGGGCACAAACCGAGTAAGACTAACGGCTATTTCAGCTTTTGGTAACAATGCTTACTTTGATAACTTTACTATTGAGCCCCTGCCTGCTTGTGATGCACCGGATAGTGTTGCCGTGGCTAATCTGACCACCACAACAGCCGATGTGAGCTGGGTATCTTCAAGCTCGGCTGTTAGTAGCTATATTGAATATGGTCCGGTTGGCTTTACTCCGGGTACTGGAACCGTGGTTTCACCCGCCAGCAGTGTACAAACACTGAGCGGCCTGATGCCAGCAACCAATTATCAGGTTTGTGTGTATGACCTATGTAGCGCTAATGATACCAGCGCTGCTTCTTGCGAGTTTTTCACCACATTGTGTGCTCCTATTAGCAGCTACCCTTATCTGGAAGATTTTGATGCCACCACCGGAGCGGACGTTCCGCCTTGCTACGCATCAATAGCCACTGCTGCTAACGGAATATTTAGTTGGAGATCCAATGCCGGGCCAACCGCTAGTACTAGTACCGGCCCCTCAGTAGATCATACCTTGGGTAACGCAACCGGCCGTTATGTCTACACCGAGGCATCTTCTCCGGCTTCACAAGGAGATACCGCTTATTTGGAACTTCCTGAGTTTGATTTAACCTCACTGGCTGTTCCAGAATTGGTATACTGGTACCATATGTATGGTGCAGATATCACACGTTTAAATTTGGAGATCTTTAATACTACTACCTCCACCTGGGATAGTGTATTCAGCATTGTTGGAGAGCAGCAAACGGCTAATTCAGACCCTTGGTTGCAGCAGCGTTATGACTTAAGTGCGTACACAAGTGCTACTAATTTGAGAATGCGCTTTGTAACCTTCAGAGGTGCCTCCTTTAACGGAGATGTATCTTTAGACGATATAGGAGTGCGTGAAACACCGGCCTGTATTGATCCTATAAATCTAGTGGCCACCAATGCCACCGCTTCTTCCGTAAGTTTAAGTTGGCAAAGTGATACCAATATTGTGTCTTCAACCATTGAGTATGGTTCCGTAGGCTTCACACTGGGCACCGGAACTCAAGTAACCAGCGCCCCCGCGGGAGGCACAGTTACCGGTTTGGCCGGAGCAACCTGTTATGATTTTTACGTAAAAGACAGCTGTAGCACTTCCACCAACTGGATAGGACCTGTTACCGTTTGTACCCTGGCCAGTTGTAACGTAAGCACTTCACCAGCCTCTGCTACAGATGATACTTTAGGATGCTTTGGCGGATCAGCAGACTTATCGGCTGTAGCCAGTACCAGTAATGACTTACTGTGGATGCTTAATGGTGAAGTAAGAGAAGTAGGCGATGAATACGCTACCGATAGTCTTACTTTTACCAATGTATTTGACGTGGCTGAATATACCAGCACGGCTCCTAGATTAACTTTGGGACCAAGCACTAATATTGCAGCTGCCGGCTTTGGTAACTTTACCAATGGCCAGTACATCACCGTATTGGATACGGTTATTATTGACAGTACCACCGTGCGTGCAAATGGTGATGTTGAAGCCTTTGTTCAAATAACAGACTTAGCACAGAGCCGGGTAATTCAACGAGGAGACACTTTTACCACTCCTGCAGGTGTAACCGCTGATTATCAAGTGCCGGTAAACATAGTGCTTACCCCAGGAACCTATCAAATCAACGTGGATTTCTTAGGAGGCAGTGGTCAGCTATTTAGGGCCACTGGCGGTGCTAGTTACCCTTATACGCTACCAGGTTTAATAAGCATTGATAGTGTGAACTTTGCTTCTCAAGTCCGCTATTACTATACCTTTGAAATGAGAGTGCGCAAAGCTTGCATTGGTCCAAGTATTCAAGCTACGGCCTTGTTGCCTGGTTCTAATGCGGGTACCAGTGATTCATTAGAAGTTTGCGCCAATAATGCTGCAGTAGACCTTACAACCGGTCTAGGCGTGTATGACTTTGGCGGAACATGGTTAGATGATGATGCTACTGGCGCTTTGACAGACAGTATTTTTGATGCGAATGCTGCTGGGGCAGGGAGCTACAACTTTACATACGTAGTGCCAGGCTTAAACAATTGCCCTGGAGACTCAGCTACCATTACGGTAACGGTAACTCCCGAAGCTGATGCAGGCGCAGATAGTAGTATTGCTCTTTGTGAAACAGCGGGTGCACTACGCCTGAGCAACCTGCTAACGGTTAATAGCTTTGGCGGATCTTGGGTAGACTTGGATGGCTCTGGAGCTTTTAATGTGAACAGCTCTATCTTCAACCCAGGTAATGCGGCCGCAGGTAACACCTACCGCTTTGCATTCATTTCGCCAGGAGGTGTGTGTCCTGATGATTCGGCTATCATAGCCGTAACCGTTGATGCTGCGGTTAGCGCGGGAACCAATGTAAACGATACCGTATGTGATACTGCCACGGCAGTTGACTTGAACAACTTCCTAGATCCATCCGCTACAGCGGGCGGTACCTGGGTAGACGTTACCACCACCGGAGCATTGACCGGATCAATCTTTGACCCGAGTGCGGTGGCTAGTGGCGTAGGCTACAACTTCCGTTACGTGGTGAATTCCGCTTGTGGCGATGACTCTGTGCTCGTTAATCTATTTGTGAAAGACTGTGATATTAGCTTGCCAGAGCTAGCAGCTAATGCACTTAAGGTGTATCCTAACCCTACTCAAAATGTTGTGAACATTGAGCAGGAAGGTAATCACACCGAGCTGAGTATAAAACTTTTCTCAGCCAACGGTCAGCTGCTTATAAGCAAGACCTTTACCAAAGAAGATGACAAGCGCTTAGATCTTAGCAACTTTGCCGCGGGGGTATACACCTTACGCATTGTTTCGCCCGATGGATTTAGCGTGAAACAAGTTGTGAAGCAGTAAATTAGCTAGTAATTTAATAGAAGCCGCCTCGAAGTATTTCGGGGCGGCTTTTTTTGGACCCAACCACATAAGCAGCAAAATGCTACTTTCACAGCACTAAAACAGAAAAGCATGCTAAAACAAAAAGCGCTTATGATTTTTGGTCTAGCCGCAGCTACGGTAGCCTGCAGTGGACCAGAAACTAAAAAAGAAAGTAAAGAAATGGCTTTGAATTATCCTGAAACACGTCAGGGAGATGTGGTAGACACCACCCACGGTACCGTTGTAAAAGATCCATACCGCTGGCTGGAAGACGACCGCTCTGAAGAAACAGCAGAGTGGGTAAAAGCTCAAAACGAGGTTACCTTTAACTATTTAGAGCAGATTCCTTACCGGGATACCCTCAAAAACAAGCTCACTGAAATTTGGAATTACGAGAAAATTGGCGCCCCTTATCGTCATGGCAGCTATTTCTATTTTTCTAAAAATGATGGCCTCCAAAACCAAAGTGTGGTGTATAGGTACCCTGTGGAGGGATCGCCCGAAGAGGCCGAAGTCTTTTTAGACCCTAATACGTTTTCAAAAGAGGGTACCACTTCATTGGCGGGCTTAAGTTTTACCAAAGACGGAAGTATGGCCGCCTATCAGATTTCAGAAGGAGGCTCTGACTGGCGCAAGATTATTGTGATTGATGCAGAAACCAAAGAGCAAATTGAAGACACGCTTGTAGATGTAAAGTTTTCAGGCGTAAGCTGGTACAAAAATGAAGGCTTTTTTTACAGCAGCTATGATAAACCCCAGGAAGGAAGTCAACTCTCAGGCATAACCAATCAACATAAGCTGTACTACCATAAGGTGGGGCAGCCACAAAGTGACGATCAATTGATTTTTGGTGGCAACGAAACACCGCGCAGGTATGTAGGCGGTTATACCACAGAAGATGAGCAGTTTTTAATTATTTCGGCTGCAGAGTCTACAACCGGTAATGAGTTGTACCTAAAAAAACTAGATGAAGAGAATTCACCCATTGTTCCCATGATTACAGGTTTTGAAGCCGATGCGGGCGTGGTGCATAGCAAAGACAACCTGCTGTTTATTGAAACCAATCTAGAGGCGCCCAACGGTAGAGTGGTAACGGTTAATGCTCAAAACCCACAAGCCGAAAACTGGCAAAACCTTATTCCGGAAACGGAAAATGTGCTCAGTGCCAGTTCGGCAGGTGGAAAGCTTTTTGCCACCTATATGATTGATGCTACCGAGAAAGTGTTTCAGTACAATTTACAGGGCCAGCAAGAGCGGGAGATTGAATTACCGGGCCTTGGCTCAGCCGGAGGCTTTGGAGGCCGTACGGAGGATACGGTGCTTTATTACAGCTTTACCAACTACGTATACCCCAGCAGCACCTTTAAGTACAATATAAAAACGGGTGAGTCTGAACTGTTCCGCAAACCAAACATCAACTTTGACAGTGAAAATTATGAGTCTAAGCAGGTTTTCTACCAGAGTAAAGATGGCACTAAAATCCCCATGATTATTACGCATAAGAAAGGCCTTGAGTTAAATGGTAAAAACCCCACGCTACTTTACGGCTACGGTGGTTTTAACATTAGCCTTACGCCCGGCTTTAGCACCAGCAATACTGTGTTTTTGCAGCAAGGTGGGGTGTATGCTGTAGCCAATCTTAGGGGAGGCGGTGAATACGGAGAAGCATGGCACATGGCTGGCACTAAAATGAACAAGCAAAATGTATTTGATGATTTTATTGCTGCGGCAGAATATCTGATAGAAAAACAATACACTAGCAGTGAAAAGCTGGGTATAGCAGGAGGCTCCAATGGAGGCTTACTAGTAGGTGCTACCATGACCCAACGGCCTGATCTAATGGCTGTAGCCTTACCAGCCGTTGGAGTTTTAGATATGCTACGCTACCACAAGTTTACCGCTGGGGCGGGATGGCATACGGACTACGGTACTGCTGATGATAGTGAAGAAATGTTCCAATACCTTTACAAATACTCACCGGTGCATAATACCAATGAGGGCACAGCCTATCCGGCAACTATGGTTACAACTGGCGACCATGACGACAGAGTGGTGCCGGCCCATAGCTTTAAGTTTGCAGCGGCCTTACAGCGAGACCATGCCGGGGAGGCGCCTGTCTTAATTCGAATAGAAACCAAAGCCGGCCATGGTGCTGGCAAACCAACGGCCATGATTATTGAGGAACAAGCCGATAAATGGGCCTTTTTGCTTTGGAACACAGGCTTTAAAAGCTTGCCCAACAGCTACCAATAGCACGTTCAAACAAAAAAAAACGCCCCGAAAACCGGGGCGTTTTTAGTTTCAGTAAAACGGAAAAACGTATTAAGGCAATAAAACGGCATCCATAATGTGCATAACTCCATTGCTGGCCACCACATTAGTGGTGGTAACAATAGCTGGTCCAGAAGTTAGACCAGAGTTATCAAACAAGCGAATAGGAAGACCATCTGCGTCAATAATTACATCAGTACCCAAAGCGGTAGTGTTGGGGCCGGTGGTTAAGTTTTCGGCCAAGGTTTCACCGTTTAAGGCATGATAGAGCAAAGTATTGGTTAAGTCTGTAGGACCTAACTCAGCAACCAACTCATTTAAGGTACTCACGTTAGGGTAGTCTGCTATGAGGTTGTCAAATGCTTGATTGTCTGGTGCAAACAGGGTGTATCTACTGCTACCCGAAAGGGTAGCCACTAATCCTGAGCTTGCCTGCAGAGCTGCGTCTAAAGAGCTCAGGTTAGGGTTGGCAATTATCAAGTCATATAAAGTAGCCGGTAGCAATACTTTGTTCAAAGCATGCACTACACCATTGGTAGCATCAATATCTGCTTGTTCAAGACCAGCTCTGTCATTAATTCGAAGGCCGCCTGAGGTAGCAATGTAAGCCATCATGTAATTGCCATTGGTATTGAGCGAGAAGGTTTCAATGTAACCGGCATTTACATCGGCTGAAGCCACCGCTTGATTAAGTACATGGTAAAGCAAAATTCTCTTGAGTGCCTCATTGCCTATGTTAGACTCAAGCTCATTAAGGTTGGCTACTTGTAATTCCGCAAACAAATCGGAAAAGGCCGCATTAGTTGGGGCAAACAAGGTAGCCTCGCTCTCAGAATCTAAGGTGGCATCTAAGCCTGTGCGTTCAAGTGCGCTGCGTAAAATGCTAAAACGGGCATCGCGTTCTACAATACCACTAATGGTAGTGGGTTCTTGAGATCCTCCGTTGTTGTTTTCAGAGTCGTCACTACAACGGGTAAACAAAGAAATCCCTAGCACCAGGGCCAGGGATTTAATCCATAATTTTCTCATGGTGAAATAAGGGTTAGTAAAAATTAGAATAAATTATTGCGGCAATAATACTGCATTTATTCCATGCACCACCCCGTTAGTGCCAGTCACGTCTACTAAGGTCACGTCTGCATCTTCAGTGTCTGGAGACAAATCAGAGATACGTACGTCACTGCCGTTAATATTCACATTAAACTGCAGATTTCCGCCCGCTCCATCAGAGGCTGCGGTGGTAACTGCACCAATTTGTAAATCTCCAGAGCGCACCTCGCCAGGCACTACGTGGTAAAGTAATACGGTGCTTAGCACATCAGTACCTAAAGCGGCTACCAATTCTCCTAAATTATTCACATTAGGGGTATTGGCTACTAGTGTGTCAAAAGCAGTATTACCGGGGGCAAAAAGGGTATAATCGTTATCATCGTCAGAAAGTACCACATCTAAGTCACCATCTGCCAATAGTAAAGCCGACTCTAAAGAACTGTATACGGGATTTACCTCTACCAATTCAAAAACGTTAAGCGGCAAAATAACCTTATTAATTACATGTGCTACTCCGTTGCTGGCTACAAGGTCAGTTTCACTTACCATAGCCCTGTTATTAAGCATCACATTATTAGAGGTATTTACGTAAGCAGAAAGGCTGTTGCCGTTGCCGTTTACCGCTAAAGTAGTGATGTAGCCAGTGCTCACGTCTGCTGCGCGCACTTCAGCGCCTAGCACATGGTATAATAGAATATTTTCTAAACCATCTAGGCCTACGGCATTGACTACGGCATCTAAATCGGCTAGCTGAAGTTCTCCAAGAAGATCACCAAAGGCCTCGTTGGTGGGAGCAAACACGGTGTATTCACCTTCTGCGTCT
>PR_CR_10_Liq_1_inCRDRAFT_1002024_pt1 | contig 10710 bp, 6 predicted proteins | sample PRCRCaboRojoPR_3_FD_10241 | JGI IMG/M metagenome (IMG submission 10241) | reverse complement strand
CCCCACCAAGCCGGGCGCCTCTATTTGATGGATGTACGAGCGCAAGTGAGNGAAGATGGTGGTAAAACTTTTAGCCGCATGCCCGAGAAATTCAAGCACTCTGATAATCACGCTATGGCCTTTAAAGCCAGTGACCCCAATTACCTCTTGTTTGGCACCGATGGCGGTTTGTATGAGAGCTTTGACTTGGGCCAAAACTGGCGCTTTATCAGCAACATGCCCATCACTCAGTTTTACAAACTAGCGGTAGATGATGCCCAACCCTTTTACAATATTTACGGGGGCACCCAAGACAATAATACCCAAGGCGGGCCTTCGCGTACTGACAACCCCCATGGCATTCAAAACAGTGACTGGAAAGTGGTTCTGTATGCCGATGGCCACCAGCCGGCCACAGAGCCAGGCAACCCCAATATTATGTATGCCCAGTGGCAGCAAGGTTCGCTTACGCGGATAGACCTGGCCAGTGGTGAAGTAACCTACATTAGGCCCCAACCAGGCGAAAATGAGCCGCACGAACGCTACAATTGGGACGCCCCTATTTTGGTGAGTCCGCACAGCCCAACTACTATTTTTCATGGTTCGCAACGGCTCTGGAAGAGCACTAACCGTGGCGATAGCTGGGAAACCCTTTCGGGTGATTTAACCCGCAATCAAGAGCGCATTGAATTGCCCATCATGGGCAAGCAGCAAAGCTGGGATAATGCCTGGGATTTTTACGCCATGAGCACCTTTAATACCATTACCAGTATAGCGCAATCGCCCGTAGAGGCGAATACCATTTGGGTAGGCACCGATGATGGTCTGCTGCAAAAAACAACCGATGGCGGTAAAAGCTGGCAAAAAATACCAGTAAGTGATTTACCCGGTTGCCCGGAGTACGCCTACGTAAACGATATTAAAGCCGACCTTTTTGATGCCAACACCCTGTATGTTGCCTTGAGTCATCACAAAGCAGGCGATTTTACTCCTTACCTGTACAAGAGCAGCAATGGTGGGAAGAGCTGGCAAAACATCGGGGAAACCCTGCCAGAAAATCACCTAGTTTGGCGCCTGGTGCAAGACCATGTGAATGAAGACTTGCTGTTTATAGGTACGGAGTTTGGTTTATTTTTCAGTCTAGATGGGGGCGAAAAATGGACGGAGTTAACCGGGAATGTGCCCACCATTTCTTTTAGAGACCTCACCATTCAGCGCCAGCATAATGATTTAGTGGCCGCCTCTTTTGGGCGCAGCTTTTTTGTACTGGATGATATTACGCCCTTTAGAGCACTAAATAGTGAGAGCTTGCAAAAGGAAGCCCAACTTTTCAAGCCGCGCGAAAGCTATTGGTACTATCCGCGACCCCACTTGAGCTTTGGCGCTGGCAAAGGCTCGCAGGGAGAGGCGCATTTTGTGGCGCCCAACCCACCCTTTGGAGCGGTTTTCACCTATCACCTTAGCCAGAATTACCCATCGGCTAAAAGCCAAAGAAAGAAGCAAGAGAAAAAGCTCACAAAGGAGAATGCAGATATTCCCTTTCCAGGCTGGGAGGCTCTGGCGGCCGAAGAGCAGGCCACCGGCACACAGCTATGGCTGGTAATTACCAATGAAGCCGGTGATTTTGTGCGTAAACTAGAAGCTCCTAAAGGCAAAGGATTTCACCGTATTGCCTGGGACTTACACTATGCTGACCCCGGAGCCATCCGTGAAGGGCAAAAGGAAAATAAGGGTAAAGGCATGCCAGCCGGCCCGGGCACCTATTTTGGTCAATTGTTTAAACAAGAAAATGGAAACCTTACCGACTTAACCGAAAAGCAAAAGGTTGAGGTAATTCCCCTGCATCAAAACAGTATTGAAAACCCTATGGGATCAGAGCTTCAGGCCTACAGAATGGCTTACGATTCACTAAGCCGAACATACAGCGCTTTTAGTTTAAAAGCGCGTAAAACTGAAAAGCAATATCAGGCCTTACAGACGGCATACCAAGCTATGCCTGGCTTGAATGAAGCGTTGGCCAGCCAGTTTAAATCACTAAATGAACAGGTGTATAGCTTTAGGAATGGGCTTTACGGCAACCCTGCTAAAAATAAGGTAGGTGAGAAAACCAGCCCCACTTTAGGGGAACGTTTGCAAGTTTTTGGAATGAACCTTAGTCAAAATAATTATGGCCCCACCCCGCATGTGGAGCGCACCCGTGAAATATTTGAGAAGCAATTTAAAGACAAAAGAGCCGCGCTTCAAGAATTAGAGCTAGCCATGCAGGCTTTTGCCGATGCCATTGTAGCGGCTGGCGGTTCGCGCGTGGAAGGATTTTATTGATACGAGAGACAAACATCACTAATTTTCTACAGCGTCCAATGCTGCTAAAAGCGGGTTACGATAGGCTGTACCCACAGGCACTTGATCACCATTTTTAAGAATGGCTATGCCGGTTTTAGCATTTTCTAAGTAGGCTACCTCTTGAATATTTACTATAAAACTTTTGTGCACCCGTAAAAACATCTCTGGATTGAGTTTAGCGTAAATAAGTCCCAAGCGCTTGGAAGCCATCGTGGTTTCTCCATTCAAATGGGTTATTTCGGTATAGCTCGCGCTCCCTTTCAAAAAGGCAATCTGGTTCTGGTTAATGAAAGTAGTACCCTTTCTATCGGAAATAGCCAACTTTTCACCGTAACGGTTCAATACTTTAAGCGCTTGGCGGGCTTGCTCATTGCCTTGGTGTAATTCAGCACTGTTCTTAATTTTTTCTACCGCCTTTAAAAAGGCTTTAGTACTAATAGGCTTCACCAAATAATGCAGGCTGTTGTAATCAAAAGCCCTTAGAGCAAACGCTTCATGACTAGTAGTGAAAACAATGTTAAAGCTGTAATCGTCCAGCTGTTCCAACAAATCAAAGCTGGTAGAAGCTCCTAAAATGATGTCCAAAAACACCAAGTCGGGATCTTGACTGCGTAGGCACTCTAGAGCTGTAGTTAGGTTATTTGCAGTGGCTATCACCTCTAAAAAAGAAGCATTTTTTGCCATAAGTACCTTCAGGTTTTCAATTGCGGCAGGGTCATCATCAATTATTACGCAAGACAGTTGCTTCATTGCTGTATTCTTAGCTTTACTTTTAATCCTCCGTCAGTTGAAAACTCAATAAACAATTTTTTCTTTTCCAATTGTCTGATTAAGTCTATCCTTTGTTTAACATTACTTATTCCTATAGAATTTGATTGGCTTGAGGATCTAAGGTTCTTAAATTCCATACTTGGGCCATTGTCCCTGATAACTACCTCCAAAATATCATTTTTCAATTTAATTGATATTTCTAGAACCGGAGAAGCAACATCACGCAGCCCATGCTCCAAAGCATTTTCTACCAAGGGCTGTAAAAGCATTGGAGGAATGAATAATTTATCAGGATTTAGTTCTTCAGGAACGTTTAATTCAAATCTAAGTTTTGACCCAAATCTTGCTTTCTCAAGAGCAACATAACTTTTTATTTGTCTCAGCTCCTCGCTCAATAACACCCTTTTACGGTCCGTAGAATATACAATCCCTCTAAATAGGTCGATTAATTTCTCAATATAATTTTCAGCGTTTTTTAAGTCCCTTTGGTTCTGGTAATAGCGTATAGAACCAAGTGCATTAAGAATAAAATGAGGGTTCATCTGTCGCTTTAAAGCCGAAATATTGGCGTGAAGTAATTCTTTTTCGCGCTGTGTGACTATTCGTCCAATTTTAAAAGCAATAAAGAAAAGAGCAACAACACCCAATGTGACCCCTATCTTAAACCACCACGTTTCAATAAATGGCTTTTGAATCGTGAAACTTAAAATTTTTTTCGGCTCTGACCACTGCCCAATTGCGCTCTCTGCTGCAGCTACTAGAGTATAGCTGCCTGGTGCTAATCCTAAGAACTTAATATTCTTTGTTGAGGTTGTAATCCATTTTTCACTAAGCCCTTTAAGTTTGTACTTAATCCTATTGTTTTGATTGTTGTGTAGTGTTTTTAGCTTCAAGTAGACCTCTATGGAATTCTCATCGTAGGCTAACTGGGCATCTCTAAGGTCTGTGGCTCCCAACCTATCCTCATTTACATAAACTTCACTAACCTTAAATGAATTGCTAAATGGGTAATTGAGAGTATTACTGTCTATAGAAAAAATCCCTTCCTTAGTGACCACATATGGGGTTCTATCTACAAAAAGTAATGCGTGAAGAGCTTGTTTCTCTAACTGTTTGTGTGGTAGCCTTGCTTTAGTCAAATTTTCGTTGGGATTATGAAGATCTAGGATGAAAATCTCTTTCTGGGTTCTTAACCACAAGTTGTTATCATGAGGGATAATTTGAAATATTACATTCGAGTGCGGTGATGTGCCTAAGGGCTTCATGGTAAGGCTATCAGCGGTAAAGAGTCCTATTCCGCTTCCATTAGTTCCAATTAATATGCGGTCGTTTTGTCCTCTAACCAGGGTATTAATCGCGCTATTAAGTTTCTTAGGAAACAGCTGCGTATAGCTATTATTGGCAAGATCATAAAGATAGAGGCCATCATTACAACCTAGGTAAAGCTGATTATTCTCAAGTGGAAGCAAGCAAAGCGTATTCTTTAGAAAAAATTCAGGATGCGAATCATAGATGATAGAGTCGTTCGCTAATACAGCAAAACCTTTGGTGGACAAATAGTAAAAGGTATCATTATCACCTTTCACAAGCCTATTTATTTGCCTAGCAGTTTGAGGACCTTTGAAGCAAAGTTTAGACCTTTTCGAACTATTAGGGGTCCAGCTCCCTAGTCCCAGACAATATGGGAGTTTCAAAAAGTCTTGACCATCTTTGTAGGAATACCGAAATCCATTATCAATATCCCAGAGGACGTTAACACTATGATCATTATGTGTAAAATTGAATAGCGTTTCTTTGTGCGCTGGATCCAATAGAGAATAACGCAGTATTTCATTGTTATTTAGAACATAGGCAGCATCTTGGGTGAGATGAACCTGGCTATAATTCTTAATGAGATCCAGATTAGTTGGCAATAAAAATTTTCGTTCTTTGAAGGATAACAATTTTAAGCACCCTTGGCCAACAGTGGTAATCCAGTAAACTCCTTCCGCATCTTTTAGGACTCGGCTTATGAAATAGTCTTTGAAATAAATGGCTTTTAGTTTTAATCTACCGCCTAAATGGTTATAATGATAAAGGCCTTTATTAGTGGAAACGAAAATATTGTCAGTGTCCTTGAATATTTGATTAATTGGGCTTGGAACCACGATTGAATCAATCTTAACATCTAAATGGTATATAGATTTACCTAGCCAGTAAAGTCTAGATTCTGAATCATATCCATAATTGACGTAGTTTCCTTGAGAATTTCCATCAAGAATTAGATGATCGCCTTGGTAATCCTGACTGTTTTTAAATTTCCAGTAATCCTCTTTACTGGTGCTCCTGCCAAGAATGGTTTTGCCTTGAGTTATTTCAACCAAAAATAAAGATAACCTTGGTCCTTTTTCTAGATTTATCTTTTGTACAGTTGAAGAGTTCACATGTGTTTTAAAGAAAAAGTCTCCTCCAGAGAATAAGGTGAAATATAAAGAGTCATGCTGGTCTATTTCAAATGATCGAACGTAGCTTCTTTGATTGTAGGCTATACCCCTCAAAAGTTCGCTATTAAACTTAGGTTCTATTAAGGAGTCATTCCTTACATAAAAAAGGCCATGGCGATAGGTGGAAATCCAAATGCGTTCTTTAGGGTCCAGATAAAGTCGGAGAACAGAAATTCTTGGCTTATCTGAAGGTACTATAAGCTTGGGCTTTACACCATCATACTTAACTAAACCCTCATCAGTGCCCATCCACATTATTCCATTGGTGTCCTGAACGATGCAATACACCTCATTACTGGGCATACCTTGTTCAATGCCAAGTTTTTGGTGAGGTATATGCACTTGCCCACCAACTGGCTTCGGAATGGCTGCAAAAATCAAGGCAAGGCCAAAAAGAAATATCCAAAGACTGGAAGTAGCGTTTTTGAACAAAACTGGCAGTTTTTTACTGGGTCTAAATTTAGTTCATGAGCTAAAATAGGGGTTTTATGAACTCAAAACACCTGTTCATGAATTAAGCATTTTTCGGTAAACAATCTTCAATATCTTTAAGTGATAAATCAAAAAATAAAGGCCTTTGCACATTCAGGACAAATTTAGAGTATATGTAAGAAATTGTTATTAAATCTGCGTATATATGATGAAGTTGCTTCCTCAGCCTTGACCAGGCTCTCTCCTGTTCAACTTCATAACAACTAAAACTGCCTCTTGGGAGGCAGTTTTTATTTTTCCTGACTTCAAATGTTAGTCTCATCAATCGTATAAGTCGGCCAAGGACCATTTTTCCTGAAAAAAAATTGATAAGCCAAACTGCCAAGAAACCTTAGAATCTTTAACCCACTACAGGATTGATACTTGGTTCACAAAACAGCCACGATTTTAACAGTACGTTTAGGCATAAGCAAGTTTAGCATGGATCAGCCTTATCCAAACCTGCAAAGTCTATGAAGTAGGATAGTACAGCAATTCTTAATTTCCTAACCATCGCCAAAATTAATTGCCATGGCACTGTCTTAGAATCACTAAAGATGCTTCTACATATTCGGTTAGCTTAGACTCCTGCATGCATAAATAGGAGTCGCTTCTCGCTGAACTGCGTCAGGAATATTCTGAGTGGGACCTAATTGATTATTATCTTAGGCGTAGCTTGGTCTACCACTTAAATTAGAATCTACAGGTCTAACGCAGCCGCAGGTTGAATTATTCAATAGGCTAGGTCAGCTGGTTTGGCAAGGCAAAAAACCTTCCCAATTAAACAATGAATGCGCAGCAACTAAATAATGGCGGTTATTGGCTTAGCGCTAAAACCTCATAGGGCAAAAGCCAAACACTAAAGCATTAATAGACTATGTTACCCTTTAAAGGGGCTGGCAGGCCGATTCTCTGCGGGTTTTCCTTTTTTTATGCTTTATTTGAAGTATTAAAAAGTAACCATGAAACTACTAGCCCCTGGCTCGCGCATAAACCTCCCTGAACTAGGTAAGGGGGTGGTTACCAACGTCACCAACCTTCATTACTATGTAAGTTTTATTGAAACGGGTATTGAAACCATCACGCTTGACGCTGATTTTGCAACCATTGAGGCTTTAGATTATGAGTTGGATTTAGTGAGCTTTTACGAAGTTGAAACCAGCCTAAAACACATTCTACAAAAGTGGAATGACCTAGGGCCCATGGTTACCAAAATAGCGGACAAGTGGAAGGGCGGCACTTTAAACTTAGCTCCGGCCGATGCTAACCTGGGCAGCAAGGAGCTACCCATTGACACCTTTTTCCATAAAATAGTGATGGTGCGGGATAGGCTGCGCGTAATGGAGCAAAAAATTAATAGTAGCAATTAAGACGATGCCGAAAAGGTAGACCTACAACAGTACATTACCCGTATTTACGGCAGCCTTACCACTTTTAACGTACTTTTTAAAGACAAAGACAACCACTTTGTGGGTAGCCGCAAGGGCACTTAGCCCCCTAAATCATGCCGCGGTTTTTAAGCTCCAAATAGCGATTAAGGGTATTTACATTTAAGTCAGCCGGTGCGGTAAGTAGGGCCTGAATACCCTGCTGCTCCAATTCTTGCGCCATTTGCTGCTTTTCCATTAAAAGCGACTCGGCCAGCCCTTTGGTGTAGATGGCCTCTACTGTAGAAGCGGGTTCTTTGCTGAGAGCCTCAATTTCTGTATTCTTAAAAAACACCACCAATAAAAGGTGATTTCGATTGATCAACTTCAAGTAAGGCAACTGCCTGCGTAGGGCATGAATGCTTTCAAAATTTGTGTAAAGTACTACCAAGCTGCGCTGACTTACCCTATACCTAAGCCAGCTGTGCACTGGCTTAAAGCTGCTTTCTTTATAGCTGGTTTTTTGGCGGTACAATTGTTCCATTAAGGTATTTAACTGACTGCCGCGATTGGCTGGGAGTACCTGCGTATTTAGCGTATTTTGAAAACTTACCAAGCCGGCTCTATCGCCCTTGCGTAAGGCAATATTGGCAATAACCAAGCTGGAGTTTATAGCGTAATCCAACAGAGACAAACCTTCAAAAGGCATTTTCATGCTGCGGCCTTTGTCTATGGCTAAGATTACATTTTGGCTTCGTTCGTCTTGGTAATGATTTACCATTAGCTGGTTTTTGCGAGCGGTGGCCTTCCAATTTATTTTGCGGTAGTCATCGCCTGGAACGTAGTTTTCAATTTGCTCAAATTCACGGTTATGCCCGGCCTTTCTCAGCTTCTTAATTCCTGCGGTTACCAAACGGTTGCTAATAGCCAGCAGCTCATAATGCCGCATTTGCACAAAGCTGGGGTAAACCGCTACTTCCTTTTCTGAGGCCAAATTGTACCTGCGCTGCACCAACCGGGCCAGCACACTCACAAATACACGCAATTGCCCAAAATGATAGGGACCCCTTTTCTTGGGCACCAAAGTATAGGTTATTTGTTGGGCTTCCGCCCGATGCAATGCCAGTTGAAAAGAATGATTGCGCTTTTGAAACTGCTGAGGCAACTCATCCAGCACGGTAAGATGCACCTTGGCCGGATACTGATTTTCGACCACCAGACGCACGGTATTTTCATCTCCGTTGGAGAGTTTATCGGCACAAAGCCGCTCCCCCTTTAGGGCGTCACTTCTAAATAAAAAAAGTAACTCTAAAATGAACAGCAGGGCCAGAACAAAAAGTGCGGCATGGGCAAATGGCAACACAAAGGGTAACCAAAAGGCATTTAGATACAGCAGAATTATGGCTACTAACAAGCCGTAAAACCGCTGGGTAAGAAATATTTGTTTGAAGAATTGCACTAACGGGGTACCTCAATTTTCTTTACAATTTGCTGCACGGCTTCACCCACGCTAAGGCCTTCCATCTCACGTTCTGGCGTTAAAATTACCCGGTGGTTAAGTACTGGCTCGGCTAAAAACTGCACGTCTTCTGGCGTAACAAAATCACGGCCCTGCAAAGCGGCCAAGGCACGGGCGCCCTTAAAAAGCGCCAAAGAAGCTCTAGGAGAGGCCCCCAAATAAAGAGCACTATCATGCCGGGTGGCTTCCACAATTTTGGCAATGTATTCCAGTACGGGCCGCTCCGTATGAATTTTGGGCAGCAAAGCCTGCATTTCAAGAATATCTTTGGCGGTTAGCACCGGCTCTATACTTTTCACCGAAATTCCCTGAGCGGTATTGGCCTGCTCCAAAATGCCAATTTCTTCCTTCAAACTAGGGTAGCCCATATTAATCTTAAAGATGAAACGGTCTAACTGAGCCTCGGGCAGCGATAGGTGCCCTCTTGCTCAATGGGGTTTTGGGTGGCCAAAACCAAGTAAGGTGAATCCATGGCATGGGTTTGGCCATCTATGCTTACCTGACGCTCTTCCATCACCTCAAAAAGGGCGGCCTGGGTTTTAGCCGGGGCGCGATTTATTTCATCTACCAAAATAAGCTGACTAAACACGGGGCCTGGTTTAAACTCAAATTCACTGGTTTTAAGGTTGTACACCGATGTACCCAGCACATCAGAAGGCATAAGGTCTGGCGTAAACTGCAAACGCCCAAAAGGCACCGATACCGAGCGAGCCAGTAGTTTGGCGGTAAGCGTCTTGGCAATACCAGGCACTCCCTCTAGCAGCACATGGCCATCGGCTAAAAGCGCCACCAAAAGGAGGTCTACCGTTTTTTGCTGCCCCACTAAAATGCGGCCTATATTGGTTTTAATCTGATCTACCTGCTTGCTGAAGGCTTCCAGGTTTACGCGGCTGTTAAATTCTTGCGATTGGTCTTGATTCTCTTGGCTACTCATAAAGTTTGCTTGTAAAAGGTGTTCAACAATTTCTCTTGGGTAAAGAGCTCTCCTTCAGCCATGCCCTGACTGGCTCTGCTTTTAAGTGATTGCAATTGATTTATAACTTTAGCGGGTGCATGGCTACGCGCTTTTAGCTCTTCCCAGGCACCCGGGTCATCGGCTTTAAGCCTAATACGGTAATGCCGGTACACAAAGTCTGTAAAAAACTGCCAGCGCTTTTGGGCTAAACCGGAGTAGTTACGGGTACGGTAATGCAGGCTGGCCAGGGTTTTAACAAAGCGCAGACTTTGATTGGTAATGGGCACTAGTGAAGGGATGGCGCGTTGCTTGCGCTTGCTGGCAAAAATGAAATACAACAAAATGGTAAGTACGGCCAGAATTAAGGCTGCCTTTAAAGCCGGGGTTTTTAGGAAAAAACGCAAAGGCGACTGCGATTGCAAAGCGCCCACCTGGTAAAACTCAAAGTGCTGTGCTTCCTGCGCGGGATCTAGCCAAGAGAGCAAGCCTTGGGTAAAGGTTAGCGTGGGCTTATCCATTAAAAAATAATTGCTGAAGAGCAGCGGAGTACAGGAAACCAACAATTGGCCCTGCCCCACTTGATACACCCGCGCCACTGGCCGGCCACCTTCGTTAAAGGCCAGGTTTTCAAAAGGGTAGGCTGCAGCCGATGTGTTGGATTCTGCCATTTCATGCCAGGCGGCCAAGGCACTAACTCTTACCGGGCGCTTTGGCCCGCCCGAGAGCCCAGAAAATTCCAGACCTACTTCACGCTCCAGTGTTTCTTGAAAACTAAGTCCGCTGGCCCATTGGGTATTAAAATTTTGCAACTGAAACCCCAGA
>PR_CR_10_Liq_1_inCRDRAFT_1002023_pt1 | contig 10715 bp, 11 predicted proteins | sample PRCRCaboRojoPR_3_FD_10241 | JGI IMG/M metagenome (IMG submission 10241) | reverse complement strand
GCCTACCGTGAGCGCTGGCGCGAGCGGCTTGCCCGCGAGACCAAGCCGCCGGCGGGCGCCGACGTCTGGGTGCACGCGGTGTCCGTCGGTGAAGTGCAGGCGGCGCTGCCGCTGCTGCGTCACCTGCTGCGCCGCGGGCAGCGGGTACTGGTGACCACCACCACGCCCACGGGCGCCGCCAGGCTCAGGGAGCTCCTCGGTGAGGCGGTGGAGCACCGCTACACGCCCTTCGACCTGCCGGGGATCATGCGCCGTTTCCTCGCGCATGTGCGGCCCCGGCTGGTGCTGGTGATGGAAACGGAGATCTGGCCCAACATGCTCGCGGCCTGTGCCGAGCGGAACCTGCCCTGCATGCTGGTGAACGCCCGGCTGTCCGGCCGCTCGGCGCGGGGCTATGAGCGGGTCGCGGGCTTCAGCGCAGAGACCCTGCGCCGCTTCGCCTGCATTGCAGCGCAAAGCCCCGCGGACGCCGAGCGCTTCGCCGCCCTCGGCGTGGACCCGGCGCGCCTTCGGGTCACGGGCAGCATCAAGTTCGACGTCCAGCCGCCGGCGAGCCTCACCGACCGTGCCGAGGTGCTGCGCCGCACCTGGGGCAATGATCGGCCCGTCTGGGTGGCCGCCAGCACGCGCGACGGCGAAGAGGAGCAGGTGCTCGCCGCCCATGCGGCGCTGCGCGCGCAGCTGCCCGCGGCGCTGCTGGTGCTGGTGCCGCGCCATCCGGAACGCTTCGAGCGTGTCGCCGCGCTGGTGCGCCGCGCGGGCTTCGCGCTGGCCAGGCACAGCCTGGGTGAGCCCTGCTCCGCGGATACCGCCGTGTACCTGGGCGACAGCATGGGGGAGCTGCCGGTCTTCTTTGCCGCCGCCGACGTGGCCTTCGTCGGCGGCAGCCTGGTGCCCACGGGCGGTCACAACCTCCTGGAGCCGGCGGCAGCGGGGCTGCCGGTGGTGTCAGGGCCGCATACCTTCAACTTTGCGGAAATCGCCGGGCTGCTGCACGAGCGCGGTGCCCTGGTGCAGGTGCCGGATGCGGCGGCCCTCGCCGGCGTGCTGCTGGGCTGGCTTACCGACGCAGCCGAGCGCGCCCGGGTCGGGGAACAGGGGCGGGGCGTCATCGACGCCAACCGCGGCGCTCTCGGGCGCATCACTGATCTGGTGGACGCCTGCCTGGCGGGTGACTGCCCGCCCGCGGCTATTTGAACATCCGCGACACCTCGCGGAAGTGCGGGTTGGCGGAGTCGCCGAGCCACTCGAAGGCCACGGACTCCGTGTTGGTGACATGGATGCCGCTGTGGCGCATGCGCTCCAGGGCGTTCTGGCGATTCGCCGGATGGCGGGAGCAGATGGCATCGGCGACCACGAACACCTGGTAGCCCCAGCGCTGCAGGCCGGAGGCGGTCTGCACGATGCAGATGTGCGCCTCCATGCCCATGAGCACCACCTGCTTGCGCGCCGGCTGGCTCGTGAGGGCACGCTCGAAGCCCGCCGCCGTGCAGCAGGAGAAGCAGGTCTTCTCGGTGGGTGCAGCGGTGTCCGGCAGATGCTCGCGGACGGCCTCGATGGTGTGGCCGAGGCCCTTCGGGTACTGCTCGGTGGAAATGATGGGTAGGTCCAGGATGCCCGCGGTCCGCACCAGCCGGTTGATGTTGGCGACGGTGACGGCGAGCTCGTCCTTGGGCATCACCGCCGCCAGGCTTTCCTGGGCATCGATGATCAGGAGCTGTGAGAAGCCGGCGTTGCACAGCGGCATGGGGGCCTGGTGAATGCTCATGTCGATGACCTCGCTCGTCGCATGGCTCGCGGTGTATCCGCGGGTGCCGTTTCTGGTTTTCGATCTGCGTGCCGGGTAGCCTCAGTAAGTCGCCATGCCGGGGTCCACCTCGTGCGCCCAGGCATCGATGCCGCCGCGCAGGTTGAGCACCTGCCGAAAGCCCTGGTGATCCAGGTACAGCGCCACCTGCTGGCTGCGGATGCCGTGGTGGCAGATGACCACCACCGGGCGGTCGGGGTCGAGCCGCTCGATGTCGGCCGGGATGCGTCGCATGGGGATGTGGGTGGCGGCGTCGAGCCGGCAGATGTCAAGCTCCCAGGGCTCGCGGACATCGAGCAGCTGCGGCGCCGGCGCGTCGCTGCTCAGGATGGCGCTCAGCTCGCGCGGGTTGACCTGGCGGACCATCGGGCAGGCTCCTCAGAAGACGAAGCGCTCGGGCTGCGGGACGTTCCGCAGCGGCGGGACGGAGGTCTCGAACAGCGCCTCCCGACGCAGGTCGCCGGCGGCGCCGATGCGGGTCTCCAGCCGCGCCTCCATCACCGGGTCCTCGCCGACGATGACGAAGAGGCGCCCGCCCGGCTTCAGCTGCTGCGCGAGCATGGGCACGGGCTCCTCGGTGGGCAGCGAGCCGGTGACGGCGATGACGTCGAAGGGGCCGCCGTCCACCGGCCCGACCATGGCATCGGCGGTGTGCACCTCCACCCGGCGCAGCTGCATGGCAGCGAGCCGCTCCGCCGCGCCCTCGGCGAGGGCCGGGTCGATCTCCACACCGACCACCCGCGCGCCGAGCCGTGCCAGGCATGCCGTCACATAGCCCGTGCCCGGTCCGATCTCCAGCACCTTGTCCGTCTCGCGCACCTGGAGCGCCTGCAGCATGCGGCCCACCACTTTCGGCGCCAGCATGCAGGTGTCCGTGCCGATGGGAATGTCGATGTCGGCATAGGCCAGGGCCTGGTAGGCATCGGGCACGAAGGCCTCGCGCGGCAGCTCCCCCAGCACACGCAGCACGCGCTCGTTCAGCACATTCCACGGGCGTACCTGCTGCTCGATCATGTTGTAACGGGCGATGTCGGCGGGCGAGGTCATACGGATCTCCGATAAAGGCCCTTGGTTTTCAAGGCAAAGCAACCGTCAGAGGCTACGGATTTTGTGCGTGCTGGGCAAGCGGGTGTCACAGGTGGGCCGCGGCGATCAGCGCGGGGCGCGCCGCCGGCGGCTACAATGCGGGGCTTTGCCGGGGCCCCTCACCGACAGGTACACCCATGCCGTTGTATCGACAACCCAAGGATTCGCCACGACGCCCGCAGCGGCTTTGCCTTTGGGCGCTTGCGCAAGCCGGTCCCTTCGCATTGGCGGCGCTGCTGATCGGCGCGGCGGCCATGCCCATCCGCGCCCAGGACGGCGCCTCAGACGCCGGCCCAGACGCCGCCGCAGCCCAGGGCGCCGCAGCGGTGGTGGAGGAGCCCACGGAGGAGCAGATTCGCACCGCTTATGCCCAAACCCTTGAAACCGTCAACGCCGGTACCGTTTCGCACCTGGGCGCCGCAGACGCCGCCGCCCTGACCATCGAGCTTGAGGACATCGTGAAGCTCGGCTGCCGCGGACTCAACCGGCCCGGGGCGCAGTTCGAATGCCGGGTGGAGCGCCGCACCCGCCGCGGCGACGAGAGGCCGACGACGGACGTGGTCGAGCTCTGGCTGTCCTGGGAGGACGGGCGCTGGGTGGCGCGCTGAGCGATCTTCGGCGGCCCTCGGTTGCGCCGGCCACCCCGGCGCTGATCACCGTCTCATCGGCAGGCGCTTACATGAGCACCAGGTTATCCCGGTGGATCAGCTCGTCGTCGTCCACGAAGCCGAGCACCCCCTCGAAGGCGCTGCTCGGCAGCCCCTTGATGCGGATCGCATCCTGGGCATCGTAGTTCACCAGCCCGCGCGCCACCTCGCGGCCGTCGCGGTCCACGCAGGTCACCACCTCGCCGCGGGCGAAGTGGCCGTAGACGGCCGTTACCCCCACCGCGAGCAGGCTGCGCCCGCCCTCGCGCAGCGCGCGCACGGCGCCGTCGTCCAGCACCAGCCGGCCGCTGATGCTCAGATGGCCGGCGAGCCAGCGCTTGCGCGCCGCCTGCGGCCCCTGCGCCGGCACCAGCAGGCTGCCGACTTGGGCGCCGCAGGCGATCTGCGTCAGGGACTCGACGCGACGGCCCGGGGCAATGACCGTGGCGCAGCCGGAGCGTGCGGCAAGCCGCGCCGCGCGCAGCTTGGTGGTCATGCCGCCGATGCCGAGCCCACCGGTGCTGCCGCCGGCGGCGCCGTCCAGGCGCGGGTCGTCCACCCGCGCTGCTTCGATCAGGCTCGCCTCGGGGTCCGTGCGCGGGTTTGCTGAGAAGAGTCCGTCCTGGTCCGTGAGCAGGATCAGCAGATCCGCCTCCAGCAGGTTGGCCACCAGGGCCGCCAGGGTGTCGTTGTCGCCGAAGCGGAGCTCGTCGGTGGCCACCGTGTCGTTCTCGTTCACCACCGGCACCACGCCGATGCCGAGCAGCGTGCGCAGGGTGCTGCGGGCGTTCAAGTAGCGCTTGCGGTCGACGAGGTCGTCGCGGGTGAGCAGCACTTGGGCGGTGTGCAGTCCGTGGCGCGAGAAGCCGTCCTCATATGCGCGGATCAGGCCCATCTGACCGATGGCCGCGGCGGCCTGAAGCTCATGCAGCGCCTGCGGGCGCCGCCGCCAGCCCATGCGCGCCATACCCTGTGCGACGGCCCCGGAGGACACCAGCACCAGCTCGCGGCCGGCGGCGCACAGCTCGGCCATCTGCGCAATCCAGGGTGCGAGGATGTCCGGATCCAGACCGGCACCGTCGCGTGTCAGCAGGGCGCTGCCGATCTTGACGATCCAGCGGCGGGTGGCGGGAATTCGGGCGCGTTGGAACATCTCGGTCGCGTCTCGCCGGGGCGGACTGTCAGTCCAGGGGATGCCAGGCGTCGCCGGCGTCGCCGGCGTCGTCCGGGTCGGCCGCGGGCGTTCGCCGCAGTGGATGGGGCAGCGCGTCCAGGCGCGCCATCACGTCCCGGGCCAGCTCGGCGGTGCCGGCGCCGGTGGTCGCGGAGACGGCGTACACCGGCCCTTGCCAATCCAGGGTGCGCAGGATGTCAGCGCGGCGGGCCGCCAGGGTCGCGTCGTCCAGCAGGTCGATCTTGTTCAGCACCAGCCAGCGCTCGCGGCGCGCGAGGGCCGGGTCGAAGGCGTCGAGCTCGGCACTCAGCGTGCGCACCTGCTCCGCCGGCGAGGTCTCGGGGTCCGGCGGGGCCAGGTCCACCAGGTGCAGCAGCAGCCGGGTGCGGGCGAGGTGCTTGAGGAACTTGGTGCCGAGCCCGGCGCCCTCGGCCGCGCCGGCGATGAGACCCGGAATGTCCGCAAGGACGAAGCTGCGTCGCGGTCCCACGCTCACCACGCCCAGGTTCGGATACAGCGTGGTGAACGGATAGTCGGCCACCTTGGGCCGGGCGCTGGAGAGGGCGCGGATCAGGCTCGACTTGCCGGCATTCGGCAGCCCGAGCAGGCCCACGTCGGCGAGCAGCAGCAGCTCCAGGTCCAGCTCCCGGCGCTCCCCGGGCTTGCCCGGCGTGAACTGGCGCGGAGCGCGGTTGGTGCTGGACTTGAAGCGGGCGTTGCCGATGCCGTGGAAGCCGCCCGCGGCGACCAGCAGTCGTGCGTCGTGCTCCAGCAGCTCGCCGATGACCTCGCCCGTGTCGGCATCACGCACGCGGGTGCCGAGCGGCACCCGGATCTCGGCATCGGCGCCGGCGGCCCCGGTGCGGTTGCGCCCCATGCCGGGGCGCCCGTTCCCGGCCCGGTGGCGGCGCTGGTGCCGGAAGTCCACCAGCGTGTTGAGGCTCACGTCGCCGACCAGATAGACGCTGCCGCCGTCACCGCCGTCGCCGCCGTCCGGGCCGCCCTTGGGGATGAACTTCTCGCGCCGGAAGCTCACGCAGCCGTCGCCGCCGTTTCCGGCTTCGACGCGGATACTGGCTTCGTCGACGAACTTCACGCTGCTGGTCTCTGTGAGTGACGGCGCGCAGAACGCAGCGAGCCCCGCCGGAGCGGGGCTCGGAGCGGCGCCGGCGAGACAGCCGGCGGCGCAGGCGTCGCGTTGGGTGAAGGGCCGGTTGGGGCCGGCGCGGGTCAGTGCCGCGCGTCGGGATCTCTCAGCGCCTGCCCCCGGCCTGCGCGCTCAGCCCTGGGCCGGCTCCACGACGCTCACGAAGCGGCGGCTGCGCGGCCCCTTGACCTCGAACCTCACCTCGCCGTCCTTCAGGGCGAAGAGGGTGTGATCGCGACCGCAGCCGACGCCCACGCCGTTGTGGAAGCGTGTGCCGCGCTGGCGGACCAGGATGCTGCCGGCGGTCACGCGCTCGCCCCCGAAGCGCTTGACGCCGAGGCGTTTGGATTCGGAATCGCGGCCGTTACGCGAGCTGCCGCCTGCCTTTTTGTGTGCCATGGGGGATTACTCCTCTGGACCTGCCGCCGCGCCGCCCGTCTCGGTTCCCGCGCCCGCGCCGGTGATGCCGGTGATCTTGAGCTCGGTGAACCACTGCCGATGGCCCTGGCGCTTCATGTGATGCTTGCGCCGGCGGAATTTGATGATCTTGACCTTATCGCCCTGGCCGTGGCGCGCGACCTCCGCGGTCACCTTGCCGCCCTCGATGAAGGGCTTGCCGACCTTGACGGTGCCGCCGACGGCGATCATCAGCACCCGGTCGAGATCGACGCTGGCGCCGGCTTCTGCCTCGAGCTTCTCGACGCGGAGCTTGTCGCCCTCGGCGACGCGGTACTGCTTACCGCCCGTTTCGATGACTGCGTACATGGTCCTGGTTCCGTAAATGTATGAACGTTGCTTAACGCCCGGTTCGTGCCGACGCGCCGGGCGCCGTCAGGCCGCTGCTGCACCACGCCACCGGCCCGACTGCGGGCAGCGCCGTCGCTCCGAAGCGGACTCAGCGCAGGCTTGTTGCGGCTGCCGTGGGCAGCTGAACGAAAGCACCTGGCGCACGCAAGTACCTGGCGCCTTCGGCGAGGGTCGCATGCCGATGTCGCCCCGGACGGATACGGCGATCAAGACCAGCCAGTATGGCTCTACCGAGGCGCCGCCGTCAATACGCCGCGCCATTGCCCGGGTGCTGCGCACGACGGGGGCGGATGTGGGCTTCCTGCGCTCGTCACCGGCTGCCGATGCCGATGAGCGCACCACGCAGACCGCTGCGAAGGCGTGACAACGCCGAATCCTCGCCTTATCATTGCCGGCCTCGGCTGAGTGGCAGAGTGGTTATGCAGCGGCCTGCAAAGCCGTGGACGCCGGTTCGATTCCGACCTCAGCCTCCAACTCCCCCAAGGGCCGTTGCGGCGGCCGACCCGCAGCGCCGGCCGTTCGCGGCCCGGGTCGCGGCCCGGTCCGCCAGCTGATCCGCTGGCCACCCAGGCTGGCGCCCAGCAACGCCCAGGCTGGCGCCCAGCAACGGGCGCGCCGGCAGCAAGCCGCCGCCAGCCCGCCCCAACCACAGCAGTCCCAAGCAGGTTCCCGCAGGCATCGGCTGCCCCTTCCATTCGGCACCCTCCCCGCCGCCCGCCCGGGTGGTGAAATTGGTAGACACAAGGGACTTAAAATCCCTCGGCTTCGGCCATGCGGGTTCGAGTCCCGCCCCGGGCACCACTTATCGCGTGCCCCTGCGCCCGGCCCGGTGCAAGCTCCTGTGTGCACTTCAGAGCTCGTCGGGACCGCACAACAGTCCCTCCATCGACGCCGCGCCATGATGCCCAGTTTCCGAGCCCAACCCGAACCCGGCTCCCGACCGCGCACGCCGCTGCGTCGGCTGGCGTTGCCGCTCGCGGTCTATCTGCTGGCCGCCCTCACCGCCTGCGGCGGCGGCCCGCAGCTGCCCGTCCTGCCGGACGACGCAATCGTCCTCGCCTTCGGCGACAGCCTCACCGCCGGCAAGGGCGCCAAGCCCGGCGAGGACTACCCGAGCCGGCTCGCGGCAATGACCGGTCTCACCGTCATCAACGCCGGCATCGCCGGCGAGCTGAGCGCCCAAGGCCGCGCGCGGCTGCCGGACGTCCTTGCCGAGCACCAGCCCGACCTGGTGCTGCTCTGCCACGGCGGCAACGACATCCTGCGCCGCAACGGCGCCGACGCGATCCGCGCCAACCTCCACGCCATGGTCGAGACCGCCCGCGCCGCCGGTGCAAGGGTCGTCCTGCTCGCGGTGCCGACCCTGGGCCTCGGGCTGAATCCGCACCCGACCTACTCCGAGCTGGCGCGTGAACTGGACCTGGTCATCGAGCCACGCGTCATCACGGACGTGTTGTCGGATGTGAGCCTCAAGGCCGACGGCGTGCACCCGAACGCCGTCGGCTATGCCTTCATCGCCGAGCGGCTGGCCGCCCTGCTGCGGGCGCGGGGGGCATTGCAATAGACGCGGCCCGTGGGCAGGTCTGCAACGCTTGCGGGCACTCCGCGACTGGTTCAGCCGCGGGCTTGGCAAGCCGCGGGCGCAAGCCGGCAAGGCGTTTGCAGTCCTTGGGGATCATGCCGGGGCTCCCAGCAGGATCTGAACGCCCACTTGCATGAAGTGGCGGTCCGTGGAGCTTGAGCGGTAGGTATCGAGCCTGCCCGGCGCGTGCGCGATCAGCTCGGCCAGCTCCACGGCGGCGCTCCAGCGCGACGCGCCGTTGTACAGCAAGATGGGCACCAGCGGGGGCACGGCGCCGTCGGCCATAAGGCCGCCGCCTTGGGCGAGGAGGTCCTGGTAGCGAGCAAAGGTGCCAGGCTCCGATCTTTGCCGGGCTCAGCGCTGTTGGGCGGGGCATCCTGTCTCCCCTGTTGCTGACATCTGCCAGTACCAAGTGCGCGTTAACGGCAACCACTCACCGGCGATGCAGTTCGTGACGCTGGCGCACGAACCGGGGGCAACTGTTCCTGGGGAACTTGGGTCCAGACACGCATGCCTGAGGCTCGGGGCCGTCGGCCACCGACCCATTCGGCAATGGAAGTTGAGGCGGAGTCAGTCGTTTACCTCGTCGCCCATCGCCGCCCGATCACGTTGAAGTCGCTCTGCTGCTTAGCGGGCTGCGTGCAGCTAGGCAGCAGCCTCGCCGACCTGCGCCTGTATGCGATAACGCGCGGCTGGGCAGATCGAGGATTCAGTTGGGATTGTCGCGCATACGCTGCTCCAGTCGACGTCCAGACGCCAGCCGCAGGAGCCAGCCTTGCCCAGCTGAATGCGTAGCGTCGGGCGCATGTCCTGTCAGGCGTTTGCCGCCGAGCATCCGAATCTGCGACCATCGCAGGCCCGGCCATCGGGCCTAGGGGTCAAAGCCCACGGACACGGATCGCAGCAATGGGACACAACAAGCATCTCGACGCATTTCTCCAGTTCTACAGCCAAGCCGAAGCCGGTAACGGACTGACCCGCGGCCTCGAATCGGCGTTGGCCAAGGCGACCTACGCCAGCACCCGGCTGGATCGCGAGCTGATTCCTGCGCTGCTGGCCGGTGAGATGCGCCTCACCATCCTCACGGGCAACGCCGGCGACGGCAAGACCGCCTTCATCCAAACCGTCGAACAGCGGGCCGAGGAGGCCGGCGCCTCGCTGAAGCGCATCGATGGCGTCGGCTGCGATTTCACGCTTAACGGCCGTGAGTACCGCACCCTCTACGACGGCTCCGTGGATACCGAGCAGCATGCCAACGCGGCCATGTTGGCAGACTTCTTTGCGTCGCTCGCCGGAGACGAGGAGCCCGGAGCCGGTCCCTGCCTCCTCGTGGCAATGAACGAGGGCAAGCTGCGGGATTTCCTCGCCATGTCCAGCGCCCACCGCTGGCTGGCGCGCCGACTGCTCGATCACTTGAACGAGGACCAGCCGCTTCCTGAAGGCTACCTGGTGGTCAACCTCAACCTGCGCTCGGTCGTTGATGCTGATCCGGCCGGCGGCGACTGGATGTTCGACCAGGTGCTGGACCGCTACGTCAGCGACAAGCTCTGGCAGGACTGCGAGACCTGCGAGGCCAAGCTGCGCTGCCCGGTCAAGTTCAACGTGGACAGCTTTCGCCGGTTCCCCCTGGATGGCTTGTCGGAGAAGGACCGGGAGGCAACCAAGGCGCGCAATGCGGCCGCTGAAGCGGCGCGGGCGCGGCTGAAGTCCCTGTTCCAGGTCCTCCACTTCCGCAAGCGGTTGCACATCACCGTCCGCGACATGCGCTCCGCGCTGGCCTTCGTGTTGTTCGGCAAGCGGACCTGCCAGCAGATCCAACACGCCCTCAAGACCGGAAACGACGACTTTCTGCCGCGCTACTACTACAACGCGCTGTTCGATCCCAACGAGAAGGACCGTGTGCTCTGTTTCCTGCGGGAGTTCGACCCCGGCCGCTCCGCTGCACCGCAATTGGATGCCAGGATCAGCTTCACGCCACCCAAGACACCAGAGTTCCGGCGCCTGTTCAACGACCTCTCCAACACCCGCGTCGCACATCTTGGGCGCTCCAGGACCGACGAGGAGAACGACCTCAACCGCCACTTCGACGCGCGAGCGCGCTCGCCGGAAGAACGGGACAGCACCGTGCTGGAGGCAGCGCGCAGCTACGTCTCCGCGGTGCGCAGAAAGCTCTTCTTTGAAGGCAGCAAGGCGCACGACCTTGGGGACGCCCAGCTTCAGGAGTCGCACCAAGGCTGGAACGAGCTGTTGCCCTACGAGAGCCTGAGCCGCTTCATCGAGCTCGTACGCACCGGCAAGGACGAGGGCGATAAGCTGCGCAACCAGCTTGTGGAGGGCATCAGCCGCTCCGAAGGCATCCACGACGAGCAGCGCGGCCGCGAGTACGTCTGCATTCGCAGCCGCCAAGACCCGAACGCGAAGGTGAAGGCATTCTTCACCTACCCGGCCAGCGAGTTCAGTTGCGA
>PR_CR_10_Liq_1_inCRDRAFT_1002022_pt1 | contig 10719 bp, 7 predicted proteins | sample PRCRCaboRojoPR_3_FD_10241 | JGI IMG/M metagenome (IMG submission 10241) | reverse complement strand
GGCCCGCCCGCTTCGTGACAGAGAGCCAGGCCATCCGCGAACGCATGCCCGTCGGCGCCGAGCCGGACGTCTACACGATCGGGGTTGGGGATGTGCTGACCTTCTCGCGCATCGGTGTCCGGGTCTCGGACCAAGGGCAGATGGTCGATACCGTGCTGACCCGCGAATTGCCCGTGCTGCCGGGGGGCTATATCAGCCTGCTCGAGGTCGGCCGCGTCTATGTCGAGGATCTCACTATCCGCGATGCCCAGGACAGCGTGAGCGAGGCGATCCTCCGCGCCGGCGAAGACCCGCGATTCGAGCTTTCGATCACGGGGTTCAACTCTCAGAAGGTGCTCGTCGGTGGCGAGGTTTCGGAGCCGGGCGCGTACCCTGTGACCAGCCGGCCGCTGCGCCTGTCCGAACTTCTCCTGATTGCGGGTGTCGGGAACGGCGAGAAATCCGCGGATGGTGGCGAGACCAGCGCGCCCACCGCCAAGCCGACCTACCTGGTGCGGCTGCTGCGCGGGGACACGGAATACCGCAGCTCGGTGGAGCGGATCCTGCAGCGCCGCGGGACGGGTGCGGTCTACCTCAGGCCCGACGACAAGATCCTCGTCGAGCGGCTCACCTATCGTCCGGAACATGTTCTGATCGCCGGCGAGGTCAGCCAGCAGCAGATTTTCCCGATCAATGCCGACACACGTCCGAGCCTCGCGACGGCGCTTTACGCCACTGGGGCGATCGATCTCGAGAACTCGAACCCGGCGCAGATCTATCTGTTCCGGGGGCGCGAGCCGGTCACGGCCTATCATCTCGACGCCTCGGACCCGCTGCGGCTCTCTCTCGCGTCGGAATTCGAGCTGCGGCCGGATGATATCGTCTTCATCGCCGCGCAACCGCTGACCAACTACAACCGTACGCTGCGCCGGCTTCTCGGGACCTACGAGTTGTCCAACGTGATCGAAGATTGATCTTCGGCCGGGCGGGCGCTAGGCCCTGATCCATCAGTATCTTGGTCAGGGCGGAACGGTCGGTATGCGCAGGATCTTCATCACCGGAACCGCAGGGTTCATCGGCTTCCATCTCGCGCGTCGTCTGCTGGACCAGGGGCACCGCTCCCAACCCAGCCGCCTCCGGAACACTAGAGTGTGCAGCCAATCAAACCACTTACCGGGATACCGAAGCCGCGCGCTGAGCAATCGGGCGTTTGGGAACGGCGGGCTGCCTGGGGTGCACATGGCAGGGCGCATTCCACTGGTCAGCTGAACACGCGGCGCAATGCCCCGGCGAGTTCCGGGTCATGGCGCGTATGCTGCGCGGAGGTTATCGGCGAGCGGGACCAGCCAGTGGTTGTGGAGCGGAAGTGCCAATAGCCGGCAGCGACGCGTGTGAGCGGGTAGAACACACCGCCGGGGCGGTGGACAGCCCAGGCAAACCGGCCGGCCCGGCGCCCCGGGACCGCGCACCATTTCGCCTTTCTACGTACACCGCCTCCCGGGATCGTCAGGCGGTGTGCGCGCTGCGGCGCCGGGCCCTGGTTCTCTTCGGCGAAGGCCCAAGTGCCAAAAAAGTGCACCACACCGAGCGGGCTGTCTTCTGCCAGTTCGTGGATCGTGCGCTCCTGCATTGGCTTCATGAACTCGTCTAAATCCACGCTGAGCACGGATCGCGCGCTGCCAAAGAAGCGTTCCCGCGCGAGGTTCAGCATGGCCACCTGGAGAAACTTCGCCGGGGTTACGAACCGGCCGCCGGCAGGGCCGCCATAGGGAAACGGGGCCGAGACAATCGCGATGCGTTTGAGCCCGGTGTCGCGCTCGAGCCGGGCCGCAGTCTCGGTCATGTCGAAGGTTGTCGTAGCGTTATCGTAGAGAACCAGCGCCTCTGTGCCCTGGGTCTCGGCATGCCAGCGCGCCCAGTCCACGATCCAGTCATGGGGGGTGTCTTTTACCATGGTCACTATCCCGCGCAGCCCGGCGAAGAGCGGTGAAAGATCCTCGTGGACCGCGACGGGCAAGCGTCGGCCATGGAGGTCGAGTTTGAGGGACGTCGACTGTTCGGAGGATACGCGCGCGCGAAGTTCGAGCCGCTCAAAGCGCAGATTGCGGCGCCGCCGGACCGATACTGCCTTGCCGTTCAGCCGAAGCCCATCGCGCAGTACTGGCCAGAGGTTGAGCAACCGCGGGCAGATGAGCACGATCCGGTCGTCCTTCCAGAAGGCGTCGTAGATCAGTGTTCGAGAGTCGAAACTCGCCTCATAACGCCGCGAACGCTTCTCCGGTGGCAGCGGCATCCGCCGGCGCAGGGGAATTTCTTCGGGGATGCAGATCCCGGAAAGATCGACTTTTAGACTGTGGGAGCCGGACGCCGAGAGCGGGTCGCCACCGCCCAGGCTGAACTCACTGTATTTGTACACGACGGTGCCCTGTCGCCGTTCGATCATCTCGGAACACGTAACAGAAGACGTCTGCCTGAGGTATCCATACTTTAGATGGTGTGGCTGGGTATTCTTGGCATTGCCAAGTTACTCGCGTCCGGCCAAATACAGCCAGGCCCAAGCCCATCAGTCAGTCATTCCGAGGGCATAATAAACCCGGAGGCCGAAAGCTCGGCCCGAGCGTGACGATAGTATGGGGCGGCGAGACGATAGAGGTGGATTTTGAGGATCGTATTGATCTGGTCATGGGCTGCAAGGAAACGGTGCGCCTGCGTGGGCGACTTGAACCGCCCCACGATTTTTCATGCCTTTGAGCCCGCTTGTGGCTAAGGCAGATGCCGGTGCGCCTCGTCCGCCGTTCATGCCAGGACTAAGAAGCTTTGGGCGTCCTATATCAGGCGTGGAAGGCTAGGTGCCTGAGAAATTGAGAACCGCGCCTGATCATATGTCGCGGCATTCGCTCAAAAACTCTAGCGTCTGGCAATCAGAATGAACAGTGAAGCACCGAGTCAAGAAATGCCAACAGCCAAGAGAATCTTCATCACCGGAACCGCGGGGTTCATCGGCTTCCATCTCGCGCGCCGCCTGCTGGAGCAGGGGCACCGGGTCTTCGGCTATGATGCGCTGACCGATTACTACGACGTCACGCTGAAAGAGCGGCGCCACGCGCTGCTCGACGGACATGACGGGTTCTCGGCCACCGTGGCGCGGCTCGAGGACATGGCGGCGCTGTCCGGCGCGGTGGCGCAGGCCCGGCCGGACGTGATCGTGCATCTCGCCGCGCAGGCCGGGGTGCGCTACAGCCTCGAGAACCCGCGCGCCTATGTCGAGACCAACGTCACCGGCACCTTCAACCTGCTCGAATGCGCGCGCGAGCGCGGGGTCGACCACCTGCTCCTGGCCTCGACGTCCAGCGTCTACGGCGCCAATACCGAGATGCCCTTCGCCGAGACCGACAAGGCCGATACGCAGATGACGATCTACGCCGCCACCAAGAAGGCGACGGAATCCATGGGCCACGCCTATGCCCATCTCCACGGCATCCCCACGACGATGTTCCGCTTCTTCACGGTCTACGGGTCCTGGGGACGGCCGGACATGGCGCCGCACCGGTTCGCCTCGGGCATTTTCGCGGGGCGGCCGATCGACATCTACAATCACGGCGAGATGTACCGGGACTTCACCCATGTCGGCGATCTGGTGGAAGGCATCGACCGGCTGATCGACGCGATCCCCGAAGGCCCGGCCGGGCGCGACTCCATCGCGGCGGGTGACAGCCTCAGCCCGGTGGCGCCCTTTCGCATCGTGAATATCGGCAATGCCGGCAAGGTGAAGCTGATGGATTTCGTGGCCGCGCTCGAAGAGGCCGCGGGCCGACCCGCGGTCAAGAACTTCATGGAGATGCAGAAGGGCGACGTGCCCGCGACCTGGGCGGACGTTTCGCTGCTGGAACGGCTGACCGGGTTCCGCCCCAACACCGATATCCGCGACGGCGCGGCCGAGTTCATTGCCTGGTACCGGGACTATTACGGGGTCTGACCGCCGCCCCCTGCGGGACAGCCCCGCGGCTTTCCCTTGAAATCGGGCGCCGGAACCGGGGCGGACATGCGGTGCGATTCCGCTACCATTTCCCTTTCCGGTTTTCGAAATTCTTGGAAATCCCGAGATTTGGCGGGAAATCCTTTTGCGTTGACAGCCCGGAATACAACCTTAAGGTTATATTACAACCTAAGGGGGAATCGCGCATGCCGCTTTACAGAAAGATTGAAAGGGCTGCCCTGATCCTTTCCGCCTTTTTCAGCGGCTTTTTCCTGGGCGCGCTGGAATTCGAGGCGGCGTTGGCCGCGCTGGCGCTGCGCCCGGCGGTGTCGCTGGTGATTTCCGTGGCCGATACGTTCTGCGCGGCCTTCACGGGCCGCCACATCGTGGTCGTGCCGCCCAGCTACTGGCAGGGGGAGACCTGAGGCCGCCCTCAGTTCGTCGCGACCAGGGCGTTCCCGATCGGGGCGACGTGACGGATCACCAGGATTTGCGGCATGAGCCCGCTCGGCGGCTCGTTGCAGGGCGTGAAGGTATGCGAGGACGAGATGCTGATATTGCCACTGGCGTGGAAGCTGGTGCCGGCATGCTCGTAGACCGACGCCGAGGAGGACGCCGCGATGTTGATGTCGTTGTCCACCATGAACGCCACGTTCGAGGCGGTGAAGCTTGCCGGAACCTTCAGCGGGCTGACCGCCATGATATAGCTCTTGTTCGCGGCGGCGCAGGTATCGGCCTGGCCCGACAGGGTCCCGGCGCGCGCGCCCGAGTCCGCCGTGATGGTGGGATTCGAGCTGGCGCGGGTCGAGATGACGAGCGACCGGCTGACATCGGCATCCGACCCGAAATGCACCGCGCAATTGGTCACGATGGCCACGTTGCGCAGGGCGTTGCCGCCGTTGGATGAATCGAGAACGATCTCGGTCTTGCCGCCAGAGCCGTTGCTGGCACATGAGACGCTGTAGGTCAGGCCCTCGGGGATCTGGGTCATGCTCATGAATTCGCTCTGGCTGAGCGATACCACGTCGCCGACATCGAGGCCCGTCACGTCGATCCCCGTGTCGCTTGCGAGCGTGGCCAGCGCCGTCGCGTCGAGCGAGGCATCGCCCATCTTCTCGTCATAGAACGCGTCGCGGACCGGGTAGGTGACGGGCTCGCCGTCGACGAGCGACGGGCCCGTGAAGGCCTGCACCTTGTCCGCGATGAAGACCCCGAGATCCGGCAGCAGGAGATTGGTCTCGAAGGCCGCGGCCTCCGAGCCGGGGTTCGCCTCGTCGGTGCATTTGCTGCCGCAATCGTCGAGGTCCGGCATGCTCAGCCCGGCGCCGACCTCGAAGCTGTTCTGCTGCGGCATCCACACCTCGTCCTGGCTGTGCAGGCAGTAACCGGCGCCGATGGACTGCGAGGACGACAGGTGAATCTGGCCCTGGGCATAAAACCCGTCGGTGCTGGAACATTTCCGGTGCGGGACGACCGCGGCGACGCCCGTCACCTGCATGTTCCAGGCCGGCACGTCGGTCTCTCCCCGCGTGGCGAGCGCTGCGACGCGCAGCATGAGCGTGCGCACGGCGTTGCCCACAAGCCCGTCGCGATGCAACGTGACGCCGACGGCATTGGTGGTGCCCCCGGTCTTGGCCGTGTTCGTGACGTCGTCGTAGTCCAGCAGAACGACGTCTGAATTCGCATCGTAGATCAACGGCCCGAAAACGGATTGCGGCATGTTGTAGGCCACCGCGTCGACGGACGTCTGGTGCACGGTGGCGTTGTCCGCACCCCGCGCGATCTGCACGACCCCGGCATGCGCCGCCACGTCGGCCGTCTGCTGCAGCTGCTGCTGGTTGCGCCACGCGTTCGTCCCGTCGACGGCGAAGCCGGCCAGCACGAAGCAGAGGATCAGCCAGAAGAGCGCAAAGACGGTGCCGGCGCCCCGCTCGTCCGTTGCGAACCGTTCGACCGCGTGGGTGCCGCGAGAGGGAAGTGGGGAGGGTGTCATCAGAGAGGCTCCATGGCCTGCGAGACAACCGCGTTGATGTCGTAGTTGGTTGCCAGGCCGAAAGCGTTGAAGGTGGCAATCTGGTTGGCCGGGACCGAGACGAGCACCGTCACGGTGTCCGTGCCGATCGTGACGTCCGTGGTCGGCGTCACCCCGGTCAGGCTGGCGCGCGCCGCGGCATAGGTTTCCGCCGCGCTCTCGTCCATGGCGTGTCGCGCCACCAGCCGGGCGGTGTCGCGCGCGACGCTCCAGTAGTTCGACTGGGTCATGAACAGCATGCTGACATCGACCGTCAGCACCAGCAGCGCCGCGAAGAAGGGCAGCCAGAGTGCAAACTCGATCGTCACGCTGCCGTCGTCGTCGCGTTTCAGCGATCCGATCCGCGTTCGGAATTTCGTCAGGGCTTTCATTTTTTTCATCCCGCTGGACGCCCGATTAGCAGGCCGCCCGGACCCCGGCGCCGCGTGGGGGCGCCGGCGCCCGCATCTTGGCAGCCTGCGGGTTCACCATCGGCTCTTGTCTCAGACCTTGATGGCAAAATTGGGGTGAAAGCGTGACCTTTCGCGCCCTTGCCGGGCGCGGCACCGCCCGGCGCGCGGCGATGCAGGGCGGGAAAACCGCCGTAGTTTCCGGTCGTTGCATGAATCACCCCCCTTGACCTCGATCAATGACGGGCCCGGCGGGTTGCTGTTTTGTCGGGCTCTGAGAAGATGCGCCTATCCGCGCCTTCGACCCGGGAGAGAAACATGCGAGTCTGGACTCTGCTGGCGGCCGGCATGGCGGCTGCACTGGGGCAGGTGGCTCAGGGCGAGACCCTGGCCGTCGCCCCGCAGGAAATCGTGGAATGGAAGGCCGTCTACGGCCAGGTGGAGACCCGCGACCGGGTGCCCGCCCGTGCACGGATCGGCGGCACCGTCGTCACGCTGCAGGTGAGCGAGGGCGACACCGTCGAGGCCGGCGCGCGCATCGCCGTGGTCGAGGACGACAAGCTCGCCTTCCGGCTCGACTCCATCGATGCCCGCCTCGAGGCGCTGGAGGCCCGCCTCGAAACCGCGCGCGCGGACCTGGATCGCGGCGAACAGCTGCTGGAACGCGGTGTCATCACCAGCCAGCGTCTCGATCAGCTCCAGACCGAGGTCGACGTCATCGAGGGCGAGATCCGCAGCCTGGAATCCGACCGGCTCGTCGTCGAGCAACAGGTGGCCGAGGGCGCGGTCCTGTCGCCCGATGCCGGCGTGGTGCTGTCCGTTCCGCTGTCCCGCGGGTCGGTGGTCACGCCGGGCGAGGCCGTCGCCGAGATCGGCGGTGGCGGCGTTTTCCTGCGCCTGGCCGTCCCCGAACGCCACGCCGGCAGCCTGGCCGAGGGCGATCCGATCGAGATCGCGGCCGGGCCGAACGGCGCCAGCCGCACCGGCCGGCTGGCAAAGATCTATCCGCAGATCGAGGGCGGCCGCGTGCAGGCCGATGTCGAGGTCGAGGGCCTGGACGACCGCTTCATAGGCCGCCGTGTCCCGGTGCGCCTGCCGGTCGACAGCCGCATGGCGCTGCTGGTGCCCGAAGCCGCGCTGGGCCAGCGCGGCGGGCTCGATTTCGTCACGGTCGAGACGGCGGCGGGGGCGCAGCTGCGCCGGACGGTGGTCCCCGGCGAGACGGTCATGCAGGACGGCGCCGCGTGGCGCGAGATCCTGACAGGTCTTTCCGCCGGAGACCGCGTGGTGATCGACGATGAGTGAGACCGGGCAGGAATCGACCGGGCCGCTGGGACTCGCCGGGCATCTGACCCGCGCCTTCATCCGGTCGCCGCTGACGCCGCTTCTCCTGCTGGCCTCGCTGGCCGTGGGCATGATCGCGCTGGTCAGCCTCCCGCGCGAGGAGGAGCCGCAGATATCCGTGCCGCTCGTCGATATCCACGTCCGCGCCGACGGGCTGAAGGCCGAGGACGCGGTCAAGCTGGTCACCGAACCGCTGGACCATCGTCAAGGGGATCGACCAGGTCGAGCACGTCTATTCCGACACCCGCGATGACCAGGTGATGGTGACCGCGCGCTTCGAGGTGGGCCTGTCTTCGGATACGGCGATCCTGCGCGTGCGCGACAAGATCCTCTCGAACATGGACCGTATCCCGGTCGGCATCCCCGAGCCGCTCGTCGTCGGGCGCGGCATCAACGACGTCGCCATCGTGGCGCTGACCTTCGCGCCCGGGCCGGGGCAGGCCGCCATCGGTGCGGCCGACCTGACCCGCATCGCCCGCGAGGTGGAGGTCGAACTGGCCAAGATCCAGGATGTCGGTCTCACCTATCTCGTGGGCGCGACCGCCGAGGCGCTGCGGATCGCTCCCGACCCGGAGCGGCTGGCGCTCTACGGCGTGACGCTCCAGCAGCTTGCCGGCAAGGTGCAGGGGGCCAACAGCGCCGCGCCCGCGGGCGATCTGCGCGACGCGGGCGAACAGATCGGGCTGGTGATCGGCAAGACGCTCTCCACCCCGGCCCAGATCGGCAACCTGGAGCTGACCACCCGCGACGGGCGCACCGTCTATGTCCGTGACGTGGCCGATGTGGCCTTCGTCAGCGATCTCGACGAGCACCACGTCGCCACGCTGAGCCGGGGCGACGAAGGCGAGATCACCCGCCGCCCCGCGGTGACGCTGGCCCTGGCCAAGCGCGCCGGCGCGAACGCCGTGACCGTGGCCGAGGAGATCCTGCACCGTGTCCACGAGATGGAAGGCGGGCTGATCCCCGACAGCATCGCGGTCGAGATCACCCGCGATTACGGCGAGACCGCGAACGAGAAGGCGAACGAGCTTCTCTTCCATCTCGGGCTGGCGACCGTGTCCATCGTGGGGCTGGTGCTGCTGGCGATCGGTTGGCGCGAGGCGGTGGTGGTCGCCATCGTCATCCCGGTCACCATCCTGCTGACGCTCTTCGCGGCCTGGGTCATGGGCTACACGCTCAACCGCGTGTCGCTGTTCGCGCTGATCTTCTCCATCGGGATCCTGGTCGACGACGCGATCGTGGTGATCGAGAACATCGCCCGCCACTGGGCCGAGAAGCGCGAAGGGCGCAGCGCCTTCGGCGCCGCCGTCGCGGCCGTCGCCGAGGTCGGCAACCCGACCATCGTGGCGACCCTGACGGTGGTGGTGGCGCTCTTGCCGATGCTCTTCGTCTCCGGCCTGATGGGCCCCTACATGAGCCCGATCCCGGCCAACGCCTCGGCGGCGATGATCTTTTCCTTCTTCGTGGCGGTGATGATCACGCCCTGGCTGATGCTCAAGATCGCGGGCCCCGCCCATGCCGCGCAGCATGCCGAGGGCGCGGGCGGGTTCCCCGGCGGGCGGCTCGGGCGCTTCTACGCGGCGCTGGCGCGGCCGCTGCTGAAGGGCAAGGGGCGCAGCGCCCTCTTCCTCGTCATCGTGGCGGTGCTGTCCTTCGGGGCGCTGGGCGCGCTCTATACCCGCGACGTGACGGTCAAGCTCCTGCCCTTCGACAACAAGTCCGAGCTGTCCGTGGTCATCGACCTGCCCGAGGGCGCCGCGGTCGAGGCGACGGACGCGGTGGCGCAGCAGGCCGCCCGCATCGCGCTCGACCTGCCGGAGGTCGTCTCGGCGCAGACCCATGCCGGCACCCCGGCGCCCTTCAACTTCAACGGGCTCGTGCGCCATTACTACCTGCGCCAGATGCCCGAGCAGGGCGAGGTCCAGGTGAATCTGGACGCCAAGCACCACCGTGACCGCACCAGCCACGAGATCGCGCTGGAACTGCGCGAGAAGCTGCGCGGGATCGACGTGCCGGAGGGCACCGTGCTCAAGGTGGTGGAGCCGCCCCCGGGCCCGCCGGTGATCTCCACCCTGCTGGCGGAGATCTACGGCCCCGACGCCGAGACGCGCCGCGCGGTCGCGCGCAAGGTGCGCGCGGCCTTCGAGGACGTGCCCTATGTCGTCGACGTGGACGACAGTTTCGGCGAGCGGCCGCGCCGGCTGCGCGCCGAGTTGAAGGCCAGCGATCTCGACTTTTTCCGGGTGCAGGAGCGCGACGCGCTGGAAACGCTGCGGCTGCTGAACGGCTCAAGCACGGTGGGCTATTCCCATCGCGGCGAGGGCCGGCGCCCGATCCCGATCGTGATGGCCCGCGCACGGGGCGCGCGGGTGATGGACGAGACCGCGCTCTCGACGCCGGTGCCGGCCAACGCGCTGCCCGGCGGGCGCGGGGTGGTCGAGCTGGGCGACGTGGTCGCCATCGCCGAGGAACGCGCCTCCTACCCGATCTTCCGCCACAACGGCTATAACGCGGTGATGGTCACGGGCGAGCTGGCCGGGGATTTCGAGGCGCCGCTCTACGGCATGCTGGCCGTGGCCGACCGGCTCGACGCGATGGACTGGCCCGAAGGGCAGAAGCCGGAGATCCGGCTCAACGGCCAGCCCAAGAGCGTGGCTGCGCCGGTCCTGCTCTGGGACGGGGAATGGGAAGTGACCTGGGTCACGTTCCGCGACATGGGCGCGGCCTTCGCGGTGGCGCTGCTGGGCATCTACATCCTCGTCGTGGCGCAGTTCGGCTCCTTCCGGCTGCCGCTGGTGATCCTGACGCCGGTGCCGCTCACCTTTCTCGGGATCATGGGCGGGCACTGGCTCTTCGGGGCGCCGTTCTCGGCCACCTCGATGATCGGCTTCATCGCGCTGGCGGGCATCATCGTGCGGAACTCGATCCTGCTGGTCGATTTCATCCGCCATGCCGACCCCGAGCGCCGGGTCACGGTCGAGATCCTGATCGAGGCGGGC